>Ga0315904_10008342_pt1 | contig 13727 bp, 18 predicted proteins | sample LakEriMetagenome_6_FD_203529 | JGI IMG/M metagenome (GOLD analysis project Ga0315904, IMG submission 203529) | Freshwater fungal communities from buoy surface, Lake Erie, Ohio, United States - Buoy 12 MA120 | ecosystem: Environmental > Aquatic > Freshwater > Lake | place: USA: Lake Erie, Ohio... | reverse complement strand
TGTGCAAGTAATGTTATCTTCTCCGTTACTTAAACAAGCGGTAGCCTTTACATATACCCTGCCACCTACTTCTACTACTTCATCACTTAACATTAAAGCATAGCCGTATTTATGACAGATAGGTTTTGCTGCTTCGATTATATCTTCTGCACTTCTGTACTTGTATTTAGCAAAAGCGTTGAATTGGTTTTTAGGTGCTTTAAGCTCCTGTTGGATTTTAATTAGGCTCATTTGTTTCTTGTTTTGGTTCTTCAATAATATAGTGTTCTAATACTTCGACAATAGGCTCTTTTCTTTTTTTCATACCTATAAAAAACTCATAGGCTTGTGAGTAGTCCATTGACAAACTATTGTTCTCAAATTCTCCGTCTACACTTGTGTAGTAATAAACGTTACCTCTTAGGTCAGTTTCTTTTATAAATTCAATCTTCATATACTTCGGTTTTTAATAGTTCAAGTTCTGCATTGTTTTCCATCCAACGAGTGAAGGTGTAATCATCATCTTCGTAATCGTAGTTTTTAGGCAATAGACGGGGGTCGTTCGGGTTTTGTGTACTGCTCCCGTCGTGCAGTAAGATGTTCCCGTATCGCTGATACTGAAACATTTGGTAGGTGGTTAAGTGTGTCATTTGTGTTTTGTTTCAACAAAGATAACACTTTACACAATACAAAGTGCAAAACTATATAAATTATTTTTGCAACAATGTTGCATTTGTACGAAGGATTGTACGCAGAAACGTACAAAGTAAAGCTATTTATTGACTTTTTGTAAGTTATTACTTGACTTTTTTGTATATTTGTAAAAAAGTAAAGCTATGATATATTTTGTAAAGCAAGGAGATTATGTTAAAATTGGTTATACCAATACATTTAAAAGAAGATTAAATCAATTACAAACTTCAAGTCCAGTTAAGTTAGAAGTTTTAGCATTGATAAAAGGAGATAAATCTGATGAAAAAAATTTCCACGATGCGTTTAAACATATAAATACAAATGGAGAATGGTTTTTATATAATGATGAAATAGAAAGATTTGTAGATAGTTTAGATAAAGATTTGATGTGGAAGTATGGTTTTATAGAAAACGATAATAGCCCAATAGGTTTAATAAAACAAACAAGGCTTCAATTAAATTTAAGCTTAGAAGAACTTGGAGAAAAGCTTGGTATATCAAGACAAGGTGTTATGGATATGGAGCGTAGAGATGCGCAAGGTCGTATAACTACTGGAACACTTTATAAGGCTTTACAAGTTATGGGCTGCAAATATGAAGCAAGAGCAAAGTAACTTTACATAAAAGAATAAAATTACTTGCCAAAATCAGTAGTAAAATGCAGCCAAAAGTAGTAGTATTACTACCTTTTGTTGTACTAAAGTGCAACTCTATAACAACTTTTGAAAGTAAAGTTTATCGCTACCCCCGTATGAATACTCTGGAAGGTAAAGCCTAAAGCCACACGCAATAAGATTATTTGCGCTTGGAAAGTTATCTAAGGTTGTGTAAGTGATAGCTATATGGCAAAAAGTAGAAGCAGCCTTTAAGCGTGTCTTAATCATTCTACGTTGTATGCCCTGCCCTCGATGTGATTTTTTAACCCACGCACGATTAAAAATACAGATGCCTTTGCTATAAATAGAGCCGCAATAAGATACTATTTCGCCTTCGTCTAACATAACCCACCACTCACGATTGAATTGGAACTCATCTCCGCAACCCTTAAAGTTTGGATTGGTGTAATCTAATTGTTTTAACTGCTCGTAAGTTTCTTTGTCTAAAACATTACCGAAGCTAAATATCTTTTTGAGGCGCATTGTGTATGGTTTCTAATTTGGTTAAATACAGGATAGCATCTTGCAGCTCTTCCTTTAAATGCGTTATCCATTGACCTGTACTTAAATCTTCTCTGTCCATTGTTGTACCATACTTTGATTTTCCAACAAGTTCACGTCTACGCATATCTTCTATTACGGCTGCTAATATTTTACTGTCTTGCATATCTGGTTGTGCATTATCGCTCATTATCTGTCTGTTTTGGTGTGCATTTTATTACAAGTTTTGCATTGTAGTTGTACCTTCTTTACTCCTGTTGCGCTTGTGCGTCTATTAGCTATAATTAACTCATCGCTACCGCATTCAGGACAGCTACCTCTATCCGCTCCGAATATAACTCCATAATGCGTTTTAGGTTCGATGTGGTTTTTAAGTGCGTTAAATACTTGCTCTAATAAGACAACATCTTTTTGGCAGTACTTAATCATTTTAGCCATAGCCACTTTGTCTTTATGCAAGACAATGTCCTTCCATAAACTGTACTCTGTTTTTATCTTCGTGCCAATGCCTAAGTAGTCAGCTATGTAGTTAAGCTTGTTGCTATTAAATCTAAACTTCGACCTTGCAACTTTTAGCGTGTCAATAGTTGTGTAGGAAGGGAACATAGGTATTCCGTGAAATAAACACCTGGTTCTAACCCAAGGCAAATCAAACTTGTCGCCATTATGTCCTACTAACTCCGATGCAGTATTGGCAACCTCTACAAACTTCTTAAGCATCGCTTTGTCGTTCTGCTTACTATCCCAATGCAAATAATGTACTTCCTTTTCGTCTTCCCACTTGTAACAAATACAGATTATTGCTCGTTCTTTTATAATGCTTTCAGTTGATATATTCAACTTGTAACCTGCACTCCAAAAAAAACCGATGTTGGGCGACGATTCCAAATCGAAGTAAAGTCGTTTGCGTTTTGATTTTAGCATTATTTATTTTTTGCTGAATTTATCTATTGTAGTGTAACCCATAGCAAATAGCGTTAAATACAATACCGCATCTACTAACTTGTCGCTTGGGTTAATCTTCAATATTATGTTTAAGAACAATGATATAAAAAGACATAAGCTGCCAAGCATAGCCACAACTCGTTTATGGCTTATGCTATTGCTTTCGTCGGATAGTAAGTTTACTAATATAGTTCTAAAGTTGCTCATATAGTTTTGCTTCAGCTTCTCTACGCTTCACTAAACCTTTAAGCACTTCGCCGTTTGCCCGTACCCATTTTCTAAATTCCGCAGGTATTGTTTTGTCTTTAGGGTTAGCATTTACCTTTTTAAGCAAAGTGCTTTTTTGTAAGTTGCCTATCCCTACATTAAACGTAAACGAAACAATCGCAGAAAAATTGTTGTCAGTCAAATCTTGTTTAACTAATTGTTTAACCTTTTTAGCAAAATCTTCAACAATCAAATCAAATAACTGCTCTGCACGTTCCTGAGTTATTACATCACCTTCCTTAACTTTCGTGCCATCTTCGTAAAAAGTGTTACCATAACCAATAGTCCAAAGCAAACTTGGGCATTTATAAGCCTTTAGCTTACACCCCTCGAACCTTTTAATTAGGTCTTTACCTGCTTTGTTTACTTCCATAATCTATTCCAATAAGCTAAAACTAACACAATGGCTATTATTAGACCGATTAGAGCCTTCCAAAAGTTATTTTGGGTAGTTACCTTGTTTTTATCTACAATCGAAATTTGAGTACTTTCTGTGCGATTAAACGCTATTGTGTCTTTTTTAGTCAGGTTGTTATTAGTTTCCTTTTCTTTTGTTTCGTACACCCATTTAGTTACAACCTTTGGCACTACTATAATGCTATCCTTTGAGATGCGCACTGTATCGTAGATTGTAATTGTCTTAGTAAATACCTGCTCCTTTTCTATAATCTTGGTAACGCTATCGTAAAAAGTAAGATGCACGGAGTCAATCTTAGTTGTCCCCGTGCTATCAAATCTCTTTTCAAACTTCTTAACCGAAGCGCAAGATGTAAGTAATAAAGCTAAAAGTATTAATCTCATTTAAGTTTTTTGGTCATTTTGTAATAGTAACGGATAGCCATTACACCAGAAATAATAGCCACCAAACTCGCCAACAATGTGAATAGTGGTTGAATAGAAGTAAGGCTAAGAATAGCACTTACTACGCTAACGATTGTTGATTGGTCTGCTTGGTGGTTATTTGCCATTATAATTCTTCTTCTTCTTGTTTGTTAAATTCTATGCCTGTTGTCCAATCTTCTAAGAATGTAAAATCTTGTAATCCTTCAGGATTGACTACGTTAATTATTTGAAAATCAAATTCTTTATCATTTAGCGCATCAATATCTTTGGTAAGCTTCTTGATGCCTTCCTTTGAGAATTTATAATCTCCCTTTTCGTTTAAGATTAAAATACCTTTTTCGTCTACTGAAGCGTTATCTAAACGAAGTTCCTCAACTTGTGCGTTGTATTCTTCGTGATACTTTTTTACCTTCTCATAAACTTTTACCAATTTCTTGGCTACTTTTGTTTCTTGATTTCCGATTACTGAATTAATGCTCTGCACTAATTGTTGTAGTTGTTTGTACTTCATTGTTTGTTTTTATTTGTAAAGATAATTCAGGATTTTGGAATGGTAGTGGCAAATTTACAATCGGTGGGTTTTTAAGGTTCTCGATTTGCGCCTCAAGGTTACTATCTAAAGCGTGGTCATCTAAGCCATTTGCTAACCACTCAACTACTTTAGAATAAGTTAAATCCTCATAAGCAGTAAAGTCGGTTGCCGAAGGTGTAGCACAAGCCATTGTTCCGTAAACTTCTGCAAAGTATTGCTCGTCTTGTCCTTGATAACGATAGTGTACTGTCTTAACTACATCGGTTAAACCATCTTCGCTTGGTGCGGTGTCTAATTGGGCTATTACCCATTTTGTTTCTAATGCCATAATTAAGGTGTTGAAGTGTATAAATTAATAAAATAAACTGTTCCGTCTATACTGATAGGGATATAACCACCTGAGTCGGTTGCCGTTCCAGATTGTCTTGTTCCTATTTTGAATGCTGCTCTGCCATATCCCGTGTCTGGTTCTCCTGTCTTTATTGAGCCTGTTGCTATTTCAACATTTCCCCCACTTGTTATGCGCATACGTTCGGTGTTCCCTGTTCTTATATGAAAATCACTTACACTTGTTGTGCCTACAAAAGAGTCGTTACTAACTCCGCACTCAAGCATAACTGTTGTACCAGCAGGATTTGTTATTTTTACGCCTTTTGTTCCGTCTACTGCTGCATTTGCAACACCTAAATGTAATAATGCCGAAGGACTTGTAGTTCCAATCCCCACATTGCCACCGCTTGTTATTCTCATTCTTTCGGTAGCGTTCGTACCGAATCTTAAATAAGAATTACCTGTTCCAATATACATTGGGTTGTCTGCGCCATAAAGTAAAAAGGCTTCATAAGCACCTGTAATTCCTAATACTCCACCTGTAGACCTTTCTATTCCACTCCATAAAGTGCCGCCTGTATTTACAATTCTTTGGTTTGTAAAATTAGTTCCTGTAGTAGATGTTAATCTTAACGATGCTTCAGCAACAGAAATATCTAAAGTAGTGCTTGGCGATGCAGTACCTATACCTACGTTACCGCCACTTGTTATGCGCATACGCTCGGTGTTGTTAGTTTGGAATGTCATTGGAATACTGCCATTCGTATATAAACCAAAAATCGCATTTGTATTATCCCAAGAAAGACCGCCTTTTACGGAAGTTGCATTTGCTATATCTACACCGCAATATTGCGAAGTTGTATCTAATAACAATTGAGTTCCATTTCCACCATTTATATGTAACTTATAAGCAGGATTTGTAGTACCTATACCTACGTTCCCCCCACTTGTTATGCGCATACGTTCGGTGGCTGAACCCCCTGTTCCTGTTCTAAATATAATTCCACCATCACGAGCATCTAAATAAGTGTCATCTGCATAAGCTAAGATTTGTCTATAAGTACCAGAAGAATTTTTAAATCTTATTGCATAATCATAATTAAGAAATATATCTGTACCAACAGTTACACTACTTGAGAATGTAGCTGCTCCTGTGGAGGCTATGGTAAGCCTTACACTTGCCCCTGTGTAAAAGAGCATATTTTGAGCATCGCTTATACCAATCTCACCATTAATTGTATTATTGGCATTGTTTCTAAAAGTAAGAAAACCAAAACCATCTCCACTTCTTCCAAGTATATGTATACCTGTACCACCTGAATTAGATTGTACTGTTAATGGCGCATTTAGATTTGTTGTTCCAATCCCCAATCTACCACTCGCATCTAACGTCATTGCTTGGGTAAAGGATATAGCGTTACCTGCCGTTCCTGAAGGAGCGTTGTACCAAACGTGAGAACCAGCTGTTTGTTTATATTGTGAAGCTACATCTGAATTAATATATTTCCAACCTGCATTGTAATAAGCATTTACGCTATACCCGCTTTCATAAGTTGAATATTTATAGATAGAAGCAGCACCAACTTGTAATGCTCCTTCCGTTCCACTCGCCCACGCACTCGGTGTAACTCCTAATCCTAAATTGCCTGAAGCGTTGAGTGTTAATCTTGTAGTATTGCTTGTAACAAATACTAAATCACTTGCTGATGCAACTTGTATAGCTGCTTTGTTTGTGTCATAAGCTGACCTTAAATAAACATCTGCTCCACCTGTTTCTTTTAAATATACATAACCACATGCGATTTTTAATTTTGCACCTTCCGAATTAGTAGTAGCACCAATTAAAATATTGCCACTATTATCATAAATTGCGCTATTCCCTATTGTACTTGTACCTGTAAACTTAGGTAGGTAGTTAGTAGTACCTGTACCGGTTACGGGGTTAGTTAAAGCGTTTTGCTTATTGTTAAACGTAGTCCAATCGGTAGAAGATAAAGCACCCGTTGTAGAGCCTGAAGCTAAAGCTAAACTTAAAACCTGAGTAGATAAGCTTAAACCATTAGCCGTTCCTAAAGTTACTGCGTTATGTCTTGCTGCCGTATTTGCTGCTACGTTTGTATTAGCATTTACTCTTGCTTCTGTATAATATAGGTTAGTGCCTTCTGCTATGTTAGAAGTAGTTAAAGTAACCGCACCCGTTAATCCGTTTACACTTGATACACCCGTAGTTAAAGCACCGATATTTCCGTTTAACTTTTGTATCGCACTTAAAATAGTATCTGTTGCGCTTATCGTTCCTGCTCCGCTTGTATAACCCGTTAAGGTACTTGCAATAGCACGAGCATTAGTAAAGTAAAGGTTTGTATTTTCAGTTACCTGACTTGTGTTATAATCGCCACTAACTGCCACAACCGCTCCCGTTCTACCAAATACGCTTGTTACCGCATCGGTATTATCGTCAGTCCAAGAAGCCGTAATAGTTCCCCCGTCTTGTTGTGTAAGTGTTAAGGTCTTTGTTGTTGTACCCGTTACGGCAGCACTATTGATTTTATCGTTATAAGCAGCGTTCCAATTTGATGCACTTGCAATATAGGCATCTGCTAAATCAGTATTTAAATGTAATTCATCTAATAAAGTTACACCGCCCGTGATACTTGCAGCGTTACCAGAACCGCTTGACTTTACAACTGTCAAAGCCTCTCCTGCTCCACCCTTTGTAATAGATGCAGCAACTCCGCTACCGCTTGAATGGTTTATTACTAAATCTTTAGCTGATAAAGTATGCGTTCCTAAATCTACATTAGCAGTTGCACCCGTGTAAGGTACATACCCCGTTAATGTCGGGAAGGTAGTTAAGTTACCTGCTCCGTTTATGTATTGGCTTGAAGTACCTGCGAAAGCAAATGCCAACGTACCCGATGTGCTGATTGGAGAATTACTTATTGTAATGCTATCACCCGTAATAGATGCAGCTACACTTGTTACAGTACCTACCGCACCGCTTGAACGCTGATAAATACTGCCACTATAAACCACATAATCTCCCACTGCAAACGTAATAGGTCCAGCACCAAAGTTTACTGTACCTGCTGCGTTACATAAATAAACATCGCCTGTATCGCCCGTACCATTCGCAAGTGTTGGTGTGTTAGTTGCTGCACTCCAAGTCCCCTTGTATTCCATTATAGAATTAGGTAACTGACTGATAGGCACTTTACCATTAACATCAAGTGAAGCGTAGCCATTACTCACACCCTTTTCGCTTCTAAGCTGATAAGTGTCTAATAAAGATTGCGAAGGGAATACTTCAACATAAGCACTACCGCTCCACAAGTAAAGTTTCTTTGTGTCTTTAGCGCAATAAATAATATCTATTACACCCGTTGCAGGGAAGTCGCCAAGTGTTGTATAAAACGAAACTGCACCGCCAAATATCGCACCTAATTGTTCAAGCGTAATCTTCTTACTAACTCCACTAATCGGGTCGCCAATAATAGTTAAATCGGTTGTAGTAGGTGCTAACTCGGTAGCTAATTGGTTAATTTTTTTTCCTATCATCTTAAAATTGGTATATTGATGGCACTTGACATCTGTCGTTTAGGTAAGGTAATTCCATTGTAATATCTATCTTAACTCCTGCAAGATAGTCGGGGTCGCTTTCAGTAAAGTAAGTCAATGGAGCGGTATCGCCAATATCCCAAATTGCTTTAGGGTAACGAAGCTGCGCTACAATATCTTGACCTACTAAAGTCATATCACTAAGGACTTCGGTTTCGTTGGTTTCTTCCATTAACATTCTGTCCATAAAATAAAGGCTAAAATTATAAGTAATATTTTTAGCGTTTATAGTCGCACCCGTTAGCGTGTAGAACATAGCAGGGTAAGTAACCTCTCCGTTGCTTAAACGTTCCCATACATCGCCAAAGTAAACAAAGTTAATTTGTTCGTGGTCGTTTCCGAGTGTCGTTATTTGCTTTGTTATTTGATTTAAGCTGAGGCTCATTCTTAATTTTTTCTAAATAAACACGCAGTTTATTTTGGTTTTTAATCGTTGTTACTTTACTCATAATTAGCAATCACTACAACCTCTGTTACCTTGATAAAGTTCTTCGAAGCTTTTACCTGCGCAGCAATCATAATCACCAAGCCAAACGCTCGTTGTATAAGCGTCGTTCTCAGGGTGTATTGCATCGATACCGCTTCCGGGATTAAGGTACTCAGGGTAAGATGTAGAATATTCTTTTAGGTATTTAATCATTCTTTGCTTGTAGAACTCAGCACGAGCCTTGTATCTATTAGCTACGTCTATCATATCTTGCATTGAAGGGTTCTCGGTATTCTCACCGCCCTTTCTTAATAGACCTTTGTTGTAGAACTGATACGACAAGCCCATAGGCAACTCACTAAGTACATAGTGTACTAAAGTATCTGCTATGTAGTTATCTAACAAAGTTACTTCGTCAGCGTTTAAATCGTTAGCCGTAATGCCTGTTTGAAGTCGAAGATATAATGCGCTACCAAGTGCCGGTAAGATAAACATATCCTGTGCGGTCTTAATCTCAGGAAGCACAAGTTTCTCGTCTACGTTAGCGTGTAAGCCAGAGCGGTCTTTAATATTCTGTACGCTTATAAATAATGTATTTAAGCTCATTTTTATTTTCTTTTAACTATGTTTGAACGCCACTCGTGTCTGCAACTTGGACTATGTGTATTTGTACCCGGCTTAGTATACCAACCGCCTCGTCTATCCCATACAGAATAGCCAAGCCTTGCACTCATTTGCTCTATATCGCTACGAGTGTAGAACTTATTAGCAGTTACTAAGTATTTGCAAAAAGGTCTGCTTGTATCTAAATCTCCGTCATTAAAACCTGCTTTCCATTCGTATGTGTAACGAATTAAAATCTGCGTAGTTTGTGGCTTCATAGCTTCAACTATTTGCCCAATAGGTGCAGTAAGTTGCCTCTCAATTATAACGTTACTATCTATTCCTTTGCCTTGCTTAATTTCTTTTGTCTTAATAAACCCCTTTTCAATTAAAGCATCTATAACACGCTTAACCGCACCAACATCTTCTTTTAAAGTGTCAGCAATTACCTCTGCGGTAATACGTTTATCTTTAGCAATCAAATCTAAAATGTTAGATTGTAATTGTGTTACATCTGCAAACATTTCAAAGTCCGCATCGTCACTAAATCTTGTCTTGCTTTTAAGTACCTCGTAGTTATTTCTATCTTCTCCGAACTCAAAGAAAACCTGAAAATCAGCTTCGCTAAATTCTAAATCTTCTGCACCTAACCAGGTTGCAACTTCTTCGTCACTTAAAGCATAACCGCCCTTAAGCATTGAACTTGCTTGTTCTCTTGTAATCTTACCCTTGTTAAAATCACGAATGATGCGCTGCATATTCTGCCACTCTCTACCCTTTAAGCCTTTGATGTGTTCGTTTACGCTTGTTTCCGCAGACATTGGTTCTTCGGTTGTAATAGTAGAACTAATAACATCGCCATCGATTGTAGGCTTTAAAGCAACCAATGCTCTAATTTCATTCTTAGTCATTGACTCTAACACCTTATTAGCAACCAATGGACTTAATGCAGAAATTCCGTCTGTAACTCTTTGTGCTTCATTAGTAGCATCAACTTCTAAAGGTGGTAAGTTTAGCATTTCTCTAATCTCGTCTTTAGACATATTTTGAATAAGAACGTTCTCAGTAAACTCAATACCGATTGGGTCGGTAGGTATAATCTTTAACTCCTCAGTAACACCTGCATAACCGCCAAGCATATTAAATACACCCTCAAGTTGCATTTGCTTGTAGCGTACATAAGTGTTATTAAATATTTCGTAACTATCTCTAAGTTGTTGTCTGTTGCCTAATTGACCCGGAACGGCAATACCGAAAAGGTCAGGGCTTGTAATTTGGTGACCGCTAAAAATGTTAGTTTGTATTAACTCGTCTACTCTCCCAAAATCTTCTTTAGTTAAATCACTTGCGCCTAAATCATCTACAATAGGCTTTCTTGTTGCATCGTTTACAAAAGCAAGTAAATACTTCTTGCCGTCTGCACCAGTGTACATATTGTCGAACTGTCTGCTTACTGCACGTTTCTCGTCAGGGCTTGGCTCTCCGTTTGGTAAAGTAATAAGTTTACTTGCAGAAAACCCTGTTTGTGCATTACCCAAAACGTGCTTAGAAACTTCAACATCACTTTCGATGTAGTTAAGCGCACCGAAATAACCCGGTAAGCTATAAACATTCATTCCCGGTCTATATTCTTTTACATATAGTATTTGAACACCAACAGGGTTCTTAGGGTTAAACGCACTATAAACTTCAGCTTTTTCTTTGTTAAGTTTCCAATCTTCTTTATACCAAAACTGCGTGTTGTCTTTGTTAGTTCTAATCTTTGTGTAATCACAATGCCATAACTCCGCAATAGTTTCGCCAAGCACACCCCAAATAACTTGGATATAAGCACCGCCAAATAGTTCTAAATCTAAAGCAACCTTTTTTGTAAGGTCGTTAAGTGTTTCATCTCTATTAACTTGCTTAACAATAGATTGCTCACTTGCCCAGCCGTTGCCTACAATGTAGTTCACTTTGCCTCTAACGATAGCATTGTGCTTGGCTGACTTGTTAAAAAGGTCTAATAGGTATTGCGGATAGTCATTGTTTTGACCATACTGCATATAACCTTCGCCTTTCTTTTCTTTATATTCCGGTTGCTTTGCTTCCGCAAATGTCAATACTTGTATTTCCATTATTGTCTAATTGTGAATGTGCTTGTTGTTTCGTATTCTGTGAATGATATAGTTGTACCCTCAAGTTCCATAATGCCCGTTTCGAGCAAGTTTAATCCCGTTGGGTCTGTGTTGGTAGTACTTGCTTGTTCGTAAATTGTATATGTATATTGCCCGTTTAAAGACGTATTAAAGTAGCTATTAACTACAATGCTAAACTCGTTGTAACGCTCTTTATATGCGCTTATATCCGTATTGTTTAGCTTAACAAACTTAACATCAGTATTCGTGCTTCTATTCTCAAACACAAATAGATAGTTTGGGTTAGTAAGCGTTTGCTTTTCGGTTAGTGTCAAAATGATATTTTGGGTTTGCCCTTTCGTTAATTGTATCATTAACTATAAATATACTAAGAGCCAAAACTTTGCAAAATAAAAAACCCCCGCCAAATTAATGACGAGGGCATCTATATACAAAACCAAAACAACCTAAGAACCTGCGGTAGTTAATTGACCTGCAACAGTAGAGTTTACCTCTGGAGCAAGGGCAGCTTCCGCACCTGTGAAGGTTAAAGTGTAACCACTTCTATCACCTTCGGCAGTACCCGTACCTGCGTTACCGCCTGTAAGGTCTAAGCCTCTTGTTTTACCTAAGTACCAATATTTGCCATTGTTATCTTTGGCAACTGCTACTAAAGTGTTTTGAGCTAACAACAAGATTTCGTTTCTTGTGTTCGCCTGTAATTTGTTTAATACGATAGTTAATTCTGGAGCATAGAAGATAGTTCCGTTTTGTACGTTTGCGTTTACGTTCTCAACTAATTGAGAAGTGCCTTTCACAAGTTCGTACTTGTAGAACTTCTTACCTGAAGCCTTAACAAGTGCGGTAATAACACCACTTGCTTCGGTAGTTGAGGTAACGTCTGCTGCTGCTGCAAAATAAACTTCGGTTATACCGCCTAAACTGTCTTTGCAGTCAAGAGTATAATTTTGAGTTAAAGCACAAGCCATTTGTTAAATATTGTTAGTTTGAAAAAATGGGTAGGTATATTTCAACCTACCCGATAAATTATGCAAGGATAAACTTCACTGCTTCGTCAGGGAATGCAATGTTTACACCCATCTTAAACTCAGATACGAAACGTACTTGGTCAGCTTCTTTAGCATAGAAAATTTCAAACTTTTCTTCTTCGTTAAGTAAGTCAGTTCCTAAGAACATATTGCTTAAACGCATAGCGTAAACTTTGTTAGTTCCGTTAAGACCTGCAACTGCAATAACTTTGATTGTAGTACCCGGTAATACAAATTCGCTATCAGCTTTAACATCAATTTGGTAATTGAAGCTACCGCTATTTTTAAGAGCAACAGTGTAAGTACGGAATAAATCTTGACCACAGAAGATAGTCATATCATCAGCAGCTACAACTTTAGCAGGGATAGCTTGGTAAACACCATCAAAGATAGAGATTACGTTAGCAGCAGTGATAGAAGATAAAGGAGCACCTGAAATAAATGTAGAAGCGTTTGCAGCAACAACACCAGAAGCTGCGCCTATTAATTTTACAAGCCCGTCGAAGCGGTTTAGATTAACATTCACGCTGGTTGTGTCGCCAGTCCATAGCGCAGTTTCTAATTGAGCAGCGATTGTCTTAGCTTTCTTTTCAGAATACTCTTGTTCAAAAGGTACGCTATCGTACATTGAACCTGTTGGTAAAGCTTTTTGTAAATACTTTGCTTCTAAATCTTTAGGACATAAAGCTTCGTTTACTTTAATTTTACCAGGAGTTACAGTACGTTGAGTAAAGGTAGTAGAACCAGAAGCATTAAAGCCACAAGAAGCACCATCTTGGAAGATAGCGTCTGTTTCCATAATGTTGATTTTTTCGCTTGACTTTACGCCAACCATTACGTTACCTGCGCTCTTAATAAGAGAAGCAGTTTTTGCACCCAATACAGATGAAGTTACAAGTAGAGCTTCGTTTTCTTTTGTATAGTTTGCTAATGCAGATACATCAAATCCCATTTTATTTTATTTTTATTTGTTTAATAAAGCGTTTCTAAATTTCTCAATTCTATCGTACTTCATATTGTGTGTAGTTACGTTAGAGCCGAAGTTGTTTCTTGGTTGCGCAATAGGTTCAGCGTTAGGAGTTTTAGTAAGTGCTTCTATAAGTTCAGCTACTTGACTAAAGCCATTCTTAACTTTTGCCTCTAATTGTGCTACTTGTGTTTTAAGAT
>Ga0315904_10008341_pt1 | contig 13730 bp, 18 predicted proteins | sample LakEriMetagenome_6_FD_203529 | JGI IMG/M metagenome (GOLD analysis project Ga0315904, IMG submission 203529) | Freshwater fungal communities from buoy surface, Lake Erie, Ohio, United States - Buoy 12 MA120 | ecosystem: Environmental > Aquatic > Freshwater > Lake | place: USA: Lake Erie, Ohio... | reverse complement strand
AATTGCGAGGGGACAGGAGATCCGTTGTAGTTCTGCGTTCCGCTGAGAAGAATAGCAATCAAAAGAGGATCTGCCGATCTAATATAAATCTTCCTCACGGTCTTGGGTGGCTGTGCATCATTTAATTGTGCAAAGGATGCAGAAGTTAGAATCAGAGCACCGATGAGGGTGGTGAAAGTTTTCAAGATTGTTTTTCTCATTTTTTCCTTCAAGCTCAACATCGAGCTTATATATTAAGACGTTTCTCGCGGGGAAAAGTTTTGCCCTTTAATTTTTCCATCTCTCACAATCTGAAGGTATAATGTATATATGCAAGTTTTTATGCCGTATGCAGATTACAAAAAAAGCGTTCAAGCACTTGATAAGAAGAGACTCGTCAAGCAATCGCTTGAGGCTACGCAGTTATTGGACATCATTTTTAACCTCCCAACAAAATCTGGAAAACCCAGAAAGGGTTGGATGAACCACCCAGCTTTGATAGCATGGAAAGACACTCCCGGTGCTTTAATTGAATATTTGATTCATAATGCAACAGAAATGAGAGCAAGGGGATGCAAAACTGATTATGTAGACAGAAAGCTACAAGAGTACAAAAAGTTTACCACATCTTTACAAAACCCTATTTGGCTCGGAGACGAAGAAATCCACTCGTCACATAGATTCAGGCTCTTACAAAAAGGCTTTGAAGAAAAATTCAATGTAATTTCATACAAGTATGGAGATACAGAAAAAGCAGATGAAACCATAATGTGGTATTCGAGTTTTGGATGGGAAGAGATGAAAGACGATGAGTTTTTTATGAAAGAGTATTTCTGGCCTATTAATCTAACATCATCTTCATATGACAAGGCACAAAAAATTCACAAAAATGGCGTTAAACATAAACACTATCTGATTCAGACATTTGGAGCAAATCCATGGGCGTAATTAGATATTCTGGTATAGGCTCAAGAGAGACTCCAGACAATGTTTTAGTTGTGATGGAAAAACTCGGGGCGGCATTCGCAAAGAAAGGATTTGTTTTGAGATCAGGCGGTGCAGAAGGGGCTGATTCAGCTTTTGAAAGGGGTTGCGACGCAGGTGGTGGAAAGAAGGAAATCTATTTACCCTGGAAAGGATTCAATGGAAATAATTCAGATCTTTACAATCTGTGCGACGAGGCATTCCAGATTGCCTGGGATTTCCATCCAAATCTATACGGAACCACAGGCGGAACACAAAAGCTAATGGCTCGCAATACTTACCAGGTTCTGGGGTTGGATTGCAAGACAAAAGCAGATTTTATCGCCTGCTACTGCCCTCTTGATAAAAAAGGAAACTGGCGAGGCGGCACATCACAAGCTCTCAGAATTGCAAAAAGTTACAACATCCCAATCTTCAATCTCCTCAGTAAAGAAGATCTTGATCAGTTAAAAAACTTTGTAAATCAATTAAGCACAATCTGAAGCTAATTAAACATTAGCTTCAGCAAAAATCTTTTCCATCAGAGAATGGATTTTTTCTTTAAATTCATCTTCGGTTCCATTGTTCTCTATTGTGTGCTCAAACAGATGATGATAGTTATCTAATTCAATTTCAGAAGAGTGATTGGAAAAAGAATCAACCGACAAATCACGCTTAATATGAATAGTGTGACCACCCTTTGAGTTAATGTAATTAATCTCATTAAGGTATCTGGCATCAGTGATGATATAGATCGCATCAGGGTCTGTCATCTTATAGAAAGCTCGGCCTACCCAATAATTTTCACCACAGAATTCTCTCCTAATGGTTCCCCATCCTTGCAACAAAGGTCTGGCGATTTCTTTAAGATCGTCATCGTCAAACATTTTTCTAGACAAACCACAAGGGGTGAGCAAGATTGTGTCAAGCTCTTCTTTTAGCTCGTCTGCGAAAGCAACACGAATTACCTTTTTATCTGGGTAAAGCTCTTGGACTAGGCGGCAGAAAGTGTCCTTCCCCACTCGTTTCTTGTAAGAACAACTAATGATCATCTCATAGTATTATACGACAGGTTTTTGGCGGATTTTCTTTTAAAATAAGATTGTGTGGAATAGTTATAATTTTTTCAAAGAATCAAAAATACAAGAAGATATTATGAATGTGGAAAGAGATTTTTCCAGAAGAAATCCAGATTTTGATCTTTTTTCAAATGAAGATACATTGTTCTCTCAAAACACAGAATTAGAGAATGAAATCAAATTAGCGATTCAAAAAGTTTTCATTAAAAATAACATAGATCTTGAATATAATCCTGCTCTTCACAAGTTTTTGAGATCAAGTCTCAAAAGAGTGACTTCAATAGCAGCATTCTTAAACAATTCAGAAGCTAACGAGGTTAGAACCGTTATTCGTGCATTAAGGCAAGAACAAATACAAGCTGTAGCCGACAAACTTCTTGAAGATTACGAAGTTGAATTTGAGCCTTTTGGTGTTACAAAAAGTGAATTCTCTAAGATTTTGCAGACCGTATCTGCTAATAGTGATCCCGTTAAGGAAGTAGTTCAAAAAGTTGGAGAAGAAAAAGTAAAAAAGGCACAACACGCCTTTAATGAATCTTACCTGAGCCGGCTAAGATTCAATGGGCAGAATGGTGCATCTTTAATTCCTCTCTTATTCGGGAAAATAAGCCCAGAGTTAAGAGAGAAAATTCAAGATAAAGAAGCAATACAATCTATATTGTCCGAATTCAAATTACAACCTGGAGAACTAAAAAAAGAAGTTTTGATGGCATCTGAATTCAGTTCTTTGATGTATCCGGTCAGTGCCGAATTCTATTGGCCCCCGATGAAAGAAGAGTATTCAGGGATAATAGAGGAAAAAATATTAGAAACTTTCGATATTAACAACCCAAACACAGTAATTGAAGCAATTATGTCGTCGAAGTACGGAACTGTTGTTTTGAACGACGAGGCTGATAAGATTAAAGTTTTATACAAGAATAAATTTAATTCTGATGACGAGACTTTCTTTGATTTTATATCCAAGACATTAATAAAAGATGGCAATCCAGCAGAAACAGTTGATAATTATATTCAAGCTATTCGAGCTGGTCTTCAAGGTAGTTTTAACAAGAAAGGGCAGGAAAGAGATGAAAGAAAAAGAGACACACTGTTCCCGGAGGCAGAATCTTATTTTGATTCGATTAAAGAAAAAGAAATCGTAGATTTGATTAGAAATGAATTTTATTTAGCATGTGTTGCTTCGGCCATGGAATTTCCGATCACAAATGATTTTACCATGAATAAAAAGAATTTTATTACAGATTTTGTAATTTATTGTGATGGTCTTGACGGATTTCAAGAAAAAGAAAAAGACGGTATCAGATATACAACACCCGTCATTAAACACAGATTATTGTTAATTGGAGAATATTACGGATATGATAACGTAAATCAATCAAAGCCTTTAAAAACGGACTTGATCAATCCAGATGGCACTCCATTTTTAAAATCAGACGGAACTCCAGCTTTGGCTGGAGATGTTTTACAGATTGGAGAGGAATATAAATACAAAACAAAATATAAGATTCTCACAAACGATTTTTGCGGAAGGGCGATTGGTTGCAAAACCATCTCGATTAATAAAGCAACAACTAAAAAAGAACAACGGAGCGAAGTATCTCGTGGATTAGATGAAAACAAGGTGCTATATAATACAAGCTTCACGGATGTGGAAATAAAAAGCGATGCCCTTATTGAATTAACTAGATGGTACGAAAATGCATCTGATTTTGAAAAACAAGAATCCAAAGCTTTAGTTGGAAAATATATCAATCCTGACACATTGAAGAAGAAACCAGGGTCGGAATATCCATTGTCGATGCAGAACCCAAAAAGTAAATATCTAAGTACAATCTACGAAGCCATACACCTGATTAAATCTAAAGATTTGTCAATAGCAATACAAAGAGCCAAAGAGAGCTATTCCATTGATACTCTCAAAAATAAAGAGTTAGCTGCGGAGTATCTAAAGACAATTTCAGGGGAGAGGGCCAAGCTCGCGGGGGCTACGGCGTGGAGAATACAAATGCTGAAGAATTTGTTCAATGAAGTTCAGGGCATCCCTGTAGAAAACGGTGGGCTGACTACACCAATTAATAACAGAGTGTTTCTTGAATTCATAAAGAACATAGGTAACTTCAATAAAGAAAATCTAGAATACCCAAATATATATGCAATTAAGCGGGCCTTTAATTACTTAAAAGCTATCAAAAGAGGTATAATCAATTAGTGAGGGGAAAAAAATTATAAATGAATAAGGTTAGTTTATTTAAGCATTTAGTCAGATTGGCACAGATTTCAGAAGAGCTAGAAGAAACAAATCCAGCTGCCGCAAATTTAATTGATGAAAATGCTAACGAATTAGTTCAGGATTTAATGCCAGAGGGAACTAATGTAGATGTCTCGCCTGACATGTTTCCTAAACAAACCACTCCCGTTATTCCTTACAATCAATATGAGACTGGTCAAGCTGAAGAGTTCACTCAAAAGCAATTTGAAAACAATTCTGAAATGCCCTTCGCTGATGCACTCGAAGTGGTAGAAGAAGTAACAGGAGAAGATCCAGATTGGAGTGAGGGTGTGGTTGAGAAAACAGACGCAACTTTTAATGGTCTTGATGGACGACCTATTCAGTATACTAATGAGCCCGAATCACCTGAAAAAATTGGGGAAGAAATTTTCAATGACATTCTTCCAATGATTGAAAAGGGTGCTTCAGATGCTGAAATCAATTCTGAAATTGATAAAATGATAAAAGAAAAATTAGGCAGTTGATCTTAAATGAATCTGCTTAAGAATTTTCTATTCTTATTAACGAAATAATAAAACACAATAAAACACGGTCTGAACAGAATATGTGAAAACCAAGCGTACTTCGTGTGAGAAATGATTTTAAGCCAAGCTTTTTTTCCCCGGTAAATATCGGGGCCAATTTCAAGAACCACTTGGCTTAAGTCATAACCTTTTGATTTGGCAATTGAGCTATTTAAATCAACCACGGCAAGCTTGATGTCATTGCCCAGCAGATTGGCAATCTTGTATTTAGTCTTTATGCAGAGTGGGCAAGCTCCGTCGTAAAACAAAATCCATCTGCTTTTCATATGATATTTTTAATTGATTCAAGCTCATCCAAAGGAACGAAGAGGAATGTTTTTTTATTTGCGACAAGTTCATAAGCCTCATACAAACTTGAAACATTATCTAGCCTGAAGTAAGTTTCATATGTATCAGAGCATCTAGATGCCATGCACTCATGAAACTCAAAATCATTCATGAAAATGGGGGTTTGCGGGCCAAGATAACCACCGATGATGTTGTAGTTATAATATTCAATTGCATCTGTCTCAGGATCTTCACTGCCGGAAAACTCTTGAATCAGGGTGTTTATAACCTTATTTTCATCGTATACCACAACCCAGTTACAATCAGAATCATAAATAAGACCCATTCCGATAATATCATCATCAGAAACGGGGGAATCGTAAATAATAGCATCGCCGAAAAGTTCCCAGATGTTGTCTCTCAAAGTTTCGTTCATAGGTAGATGTCTCCAAATTTTTTGTTAATCGTGTCAACTAGATAAGAAAATGTTTTAGGGGCTCTCACAGGTAGCTCCGCAAGTCCCGTTCCAAGCCCATCCTCTGGAAAGACGATGCAATCATAGCCCGATGGAATATTCTCAATAGCGTTGTTGATAGCATCAACATTCTGATCATATTCGGAATCGCTAAAGAAAGACTTACTCGACATCGAAGGAGCCTTCTTTGTGGGAATGCCGTAAGCATTTGGTTCATTTCTAATAATCGCTTGTCCGCCGCAACCTATATCCAGAAGATTATTACCAAATATGAAAACACAATCTGGGTTTTCGCGGACTACATCAACAGTGTAACGCTTCAATTTCTTGACTTGCATACCTGTTATACGAATTCAGCTGACCAGAGATTTTCAGATTCAGGAATTTTTTCAGACCACCAAAGAGTTGAAGATCTTTTCTTATTAAAATAATGCTCAGTGCTATGCATCACGGAGCCAGCGAGCATGAAAACTTTTTGCTGGGGAATACCGACAAAATCTTTCTCTCTTAAAAATTCAACACCATCTTCTTTAAGCATCTCGCCCGAAACTTCTTCGATTGTGTGTGAGTACATCAGCCGATTTTCATACTTTTCTTTTAAGATTATGTTTTCGGCTTCTTTTGCATCATGAGCGAAACAATAAGTTGCTCCGTATTTTGTTACAAATCTAAATAAGTTAGTCATTATTCACCTGGTGCCGGATGGAAATTGGCTTCCGCCCAAGCAGTAACTGCATCTGTGACAGTCTCATCTGTCCAATCTGTAAAATAAGTATCTCCGTCAAGAACTGTAACCCAGACTTTCTCGGAAGCAATAGAAACAAAAGCATGAACCCACATTTCGCCGGGATTTTCTACTATTTGAATGATTCTAAATGTGTTAGCTAAGGTAGCTGGCTGGACTACAATTTCATTATTTAATGTTACAACTGGATATTCAGGCATATTTATTTTTTCCCAAATTAATTACTAGGTGCCTTCTTTCCAGGAGCTAATGTAATCAATTTGTTCATCTGTTAGGTAATCAATCTCAAGGTTAAGAGAATTTAATTTCAAATCTGCAACGTAAACGTCTACTTCATGAGGCACCGAGTGCAGTCCGGGCTCAAGATGCACATCGCAAAGGTAAGAAGCACATAGGGCTTGGTTGGCAAAAGACATATCCATTACACATGAAGGGTGGCCTTCGGCACAAACCAGATTAACCAATCTGCCATCTCCCAAAACATAAATTTTAATAACTGTGTCCCAGCTATTTATGGAGTATTCCATAATATTATCTTTCACAAGCTTTGTGCTTTCTGACATTTCTTTAAGGGCTTTAATATTAATTTCTGAATCAAAATGACCAGAATTACATAAAATGGCACCATCTTTCATGTTGACGAAATGTTTCGAATCAATAACATTTTTGTTACCAGTGACGGTGACGAAAATATCTCCACTGAAAACAGCCATATCCATAGAATGAACTTCGAAGCCATCCATGTGAGCCTGTAGTGCCTTAATCGGGTCAACTTCTGTAACAATTACTTTTGCACCCATACCACGAGCTTTTGCGGCCAATCCTCTCCCGCACCAGCCATAACCTGCTACAACAATAATTTTACCAGCAAGAAGGATGTTTGTCGCCCGAATAATTCCATCTAAAGTGGATTGCCCCGTTCCATATTGATTATCGAACATATGCTTTGTCAAAGCGTCATTAACTGAAATGATTGGATACTTCAGTAATCCATCTTTCTCCATAGCTTTAAGTCTTTGAACGCCGGTGGTGGTTTCTTCAGTTCCACCAATGACATTCTCTAATAAAGAAGGCTCTTTGGTGTAAAGGTAGTTAACCAAATCACATCCATCATCCATCACCAGATGGGGTTTATTACTTAAAACAGCCGCAATATGATTGTAATAAGCTTCAGTGTCATCACCATATTTGGCGTAAACCTTAATATTATCTTCATTGTTAAGTGCTTCAACAACATCATCTTGTGTAGATAGGGGATTGGAAGCACAAAGATGTACTTCAGCCCCGCCTGCAGCCAAAGTCTTGATCAGATTGGCTGTCTCTGTGGTTATGTGCATACAAGCCGCCACAATCTTGTCAGCAAATGGCTGACGCACCTCAAAATCTTGCTTAATGCGTTCGAGAACGGGCATTTCTCTTGCGGCCCATTCGATTCTATTTTTTCCTTTTTCTGACAATGACATAATTTTACCAAGCGTAATTTTTTCTTAAATCGTCAACAGAGACAATCAGATATTTACCCATGCCATTTGCCAATCTCACCTTGTATTCGTCTGGAGATTGCTTGGCGATAGAGGAAAAAGACGTGACAAAATCTGTAATAATCCAGTTCTTAGATGTTTTATTGTTCTTAACCATAAGCCCCACCCTTAATCCTGAAAATTGTTCTTGCATCATAATATCTTTCTCCTTTTTTGCCTTTAAGCATAAGTATAAGTATTATACTGAAAAAATCAGGCGAGCTCTTTAATGGATTGTAAAATAATCTCTTTTCCTTTAAGTTTTGGCTCCCAACCTAGTACATTTTTGATTTTTGAATTGTCAATGTTGTATTTCAGATCGTGTCCTGGTCTATTTTCCCTATCTGTGATAGAAATATCAGGATATAATTCTCTTAAAATATCAACAATGTCATTTATGGAATAGCTAACGTCTGAGCAAACATTCCATACAGAATCTGATTCAGCTTCGGTGAGCACTTTAAAAACAGCTTCAGCATGATCTGATGCATGTATGTACTGTCTGATAGCTCTCCCGTCGCCATAAACTGGAAGTGGAAGATTATTTTGGGCGTTGTGAATGAATTTTGGAAGTAGTTTTTCTTTATTCTGTCTTCCGCCCACTGTATTACATCCTCTTGTAATTGTGTATTTCACTCCATAAGTGCGTCCATAGGCTGTTGCCAATTGTTCAGAGGCGGCTTTGGTTGCTGAGTATGGTGATGATGAATGGATGAGATCAGATTCTGTGGATGGCTTATCTTTGTCAATAACATCACCGTATACTTCATCTGTGGAAATAAGATGAAACCAAACATTTCTCCCTATGAGTTTATCGAGCAAATTATAAGTGCCCACCACATTGGAAGACACAAACGAGAAGGGATCTGATACGCTTCTGTCAACATGTGTTTCAGCGGCGAAATGAACAACCGCATCAACATCATCTGGAATTATTAAGGATGGATCTGAAATATCTATTTCTGAAAAATGATAGAGAGGATGTTTTTTGTCCGGGCCAAATTCAAGCATGCTTCCCGTTTTAAGGGCATCATAATTTAAGATCGTGATTCCCTTGCTTAAACATAAATCAACGAAATAACTGCCTATGAAGCCAGCTGCACCCGTTGTTAATATTTTTTTAAAATATCTCATTATCTCAGATTGTACAATTGGAAATGATGAGTAATATTAGTTTTTTTAAACTCTGGCATGAAGATCTAAGCCATGATATGCAAAGAATCGTTCCTGGGAACTTAAAAATCTTGAATCAATTGAATCATGAAGAAAAACATAACAGAATCTGGGAGTATCTGCAAGAATATCGTATACATTTTGCAGATTTAGAACTTAAGACAGATTATGTGGGATTTGCTTCTGCGAGCTTTGCTGGAAAATTCGGCATGGAGGCAAACAAAGTGCTGAATTACAGACTTGAGAATCAAGATTATGTTGGTGTTGATTTAGCACCCACAGTTGCCTCTCAGTCTCAATGGATTCACCAAGCTACAAATTACCATGTTGGAATGGATAGATATATATTTGATTATGCCGAAAGAGTGGGGATTGATCAAAGTAAATTTTTGAAACCGATTGTGTATTGTAATTCATTTATATGCTCTACAGAAGTGTATTTAAGAGCAAGAGAAATTTTCGTCAAGAATGTGTTTGATATTTTTGAGGAAGCTAATTACAATCTTATTTTCACTGATGGGGGCTACGGGCCAATCAGAAAGGGTGGATGCCTCTCAGAGAGGCTCTGGGGGCTCACATTAAGCCATTGTTCACAATCTTATGCTCCAAGCGTAACTAATATTATGTGGAGAAATATGGTGCAATGATAAGCCAGGTGGTTATTTTTGCCGGGGGCAAAGGAACACGCTTGGGAATTGATAATGCTAAGTGCTTAGTAGAAGTGGCAGGCGAGCCAATCATCAATTACATCATTCGAGAATTTTCAAATCAAAATGTAAACAAATTTCATTTCTGCTTGGGTTTTTATGCAGATGCGGTGATTGATCATTTAAAGTCTTTAGATATAAATTTCACTTATTCTTTAGATCCAGAGAAAAGCTGTGGAACCTGGAAAGCACTTGAAAATTCTCGTGAATATTTAGATGATGAATTTTTTGTAACCTATGGAGATTCTGTAGCATTTTGCGATTTAGAACTTATGTATTGGCAATATGTTGAATCGGAGCAATCATCTATGATGTCTGTATCTAATTACAAATCAACACAATCTAATGTAGAGATATCCTTGTCTTTAAATCCAAATTGCATTGCCGGAACAAAAAATCCAAACTTCGTAGAACACGGTGTGTCAATTTTCTCAAAGAAAGAATTAGAAAAAGAACATACAAAAAGGCCATTTAATTTTTCGGATTATTTCATGGATAGGATTCTGGAAAAAATCCATTATGCAAATGCTAATTATTATCAAATTAACACTCCGCAAGATCATAAGGATGTAGATAGCATTTTTAAAAATTTCAAAACACAATCTGAATATAATTTCCTAGATCGAGACGGGACGATTAACAAATGGGATAGTGATATTTATAACCACATGGATTTTAAGCCAGTGGATGACTTACTTGATAAGCTCAATGATGCAGATTGTGTGATTATTACAAATCAGCCCGATAAAGCTAAGCAAATTGCCACTTTAAGCAATATCAATAGGATGACTTGGGAAGCGAGACAACATTTAATTGATAATGGCAAAAATGTTATTTTTTCAATGTCTTGTATACATAGAGATGTTCAGCAAACAGGTGACTCATTTGATGATTTAAGATTTGCATGCTTGTGTAGAAAGCCAGAAGTTGGAATGCTTGAAAAAGCAAGCAATAGAATCTCAATATCAAAAACATCTACATTCTATGGAGATTCAGATTGTGATGAAGAATGTGCAAAAAACTATGGTCTAAAGTTCATAAAAATGTACAATTAAACCATGAGCAATTTGCCAGAAATCAAACTGTTTTGCGATACGGGTAACCTTGAGGAGCTCAAGAAATTTTCAACCGACGCAAGATTCACAGGCTTCACCACCAACCCAAGCCTAATCGCTAAAGAAATTGGGGACAAGACTTATATTGAAACAATCAAGGAAATCTTGCAAGTTATCCCCGAGGCTCCCGTATCTTTCGAAGTGGTTAGCGATGATCACGATGAGATGCTAAATCAGGCACTTTTGCTTTCCAGTCTGGGAGCTAATGTTTACGTTAAAATCCCCGTGGTTAATCCCGATGGCTCAAATAATGTAGCCCTGGTTAACGAACTGGTCAGCCAGGATGTTAAGATCAATCTCACTTGTGTTGCAAGCATGAGTCAGCTAAAAGATTTGAAGGATTCAGAGCTATTAATTATCTCTGTGTTTGCTGGGCGGATTTTTGACACTCTGAAGGATGCTCAGGCTATCTGCTGGGATATTAAAAAGTTCTTTCCCAAGGCAGAAATGCTTTGGGCTTCAATGAGAGAGCTTTATAACATTAAGCAAGCTGCAGATTGTGGCTGTGATATCATCACGGTTCCTACATCTTACATTGCTAAGTTTAATTGGTTCGATTACACTCTCGATGATGTTTCAAGATTGTCGTCTGAGCAATTCTTGGGAGATGCAAAGAAGGCTGGGCTGAAATTATGAACTACAAAGATTACATGAATGCAACTTTTGATTGTATTTCGCAGGTTAGCGAAGAAACAGTTGAAGATTTTGTCTCGGCACTTCGGTTAGTAAAAGAAAAGGGAGGCAGAGTTTTCTTTCTTGGTGTAGGCGGATCTGCCGCTAACTGTTCACACGCAGTTAATGATTTCAGAAAGATCGGCGGAATTGATGCTCTTACCCCACTTGATAATGTTGCCGAACTTACAGCTTACATCAATGATGTGAGCTTTGAAGATTGCCTAGTTGGTAGTTTGAAAACAAGCAAACTAAACGAAAAGGATGCTATTGTTGTCTTTAGTGTTGGGGGAGGATCTGAAACAACATCAAGAAACATCTCTAAGGCAATTGATTATGCAAAAGATCAAAATGCAACTGTGCTGGGAATTGTTTCAAGAGATGGCGGATACACAAAGAAGAAAGCAGATGTCTGTATTAATTTTTGCCCCGCAGACGCTTCTATGATTACCCCGATTGCAGAGAGTCTGCAGGCTGTATTCTGGCACTATCTGGTGAATAAATTATGAAAACATATTTGCAAATTGGAACAGCATATGGCAATGACTTCTTTTATAATCAAATTAAAGACTTAGACCCGAGCGAGACAAGATTAATCTTGGTAGAACCTATGCAATGGCAAGCTTCTATGGATTTTTATAAAGATAAACCTTTCAAGAGCGAGGTATTAAAGAACGCAGTAGTCCCAAATGACTATAAAGAAAATTTTGTAGAAATGTACCTGTTCGGTAATGACCTGAATCTGTCAAGTATTTTGAACAGAAAGGTCATCAGCTCAAGTAATGCTGTATTTTGTCCAGCTATTAAGATTCACGATCTTTTAGATATGGCAGGGGGAGAAATAGAATTCCTAAGCATAGACGCAGAGGGACTTGATGTGGAGCTTTTAAATTCCATTGATTATTCGAAGTATGAAATTAACAACATTTTCTTTGAGTATTGGGATTTTGATGATGATGCAAATGGCAACTATGTTAGCAAATCTAAGTTTGATGAATTGGATAAAAAATTATCTGACAGCGGATTTAATTCAAGAGAGACGATAGACACAGATGGTAATTTAAATTACCTTTACAGGAAAGTTTAATTCATGAAAATAGCAATCACGGGTGTGGCTGGCTTTGTTGGATCGAATCTTGCAGATTTGCTCCTGTCCAATAATCATGAAGTGGTTGGAGTTGATAATTTCTCTACGGGTTATAAGAATCACATCTTGCAGCACAAAGAGAATAAAAACTTTTCATTTCATAAATTAGACCTGAGTGCAGATTTTGATAAAAACATCTTTTCAGACTGTGATTGCATTGTTCATCTTGCTGCGTTAGCTGACATAAGGTATAATAAGAATAATTTCAAAGAATGTTTAAATAAAAATGTTCTGGCAACAAATAATGTTATTGAAGCTTGTGTGGACAACAATGTAAAGAAATTGCTTTTTGCGTCAACGTGTTCAGTTTACGGAGATGTTCTGACATTCCCGACAAAAGAATCAGAGGTGAACAATCAAACTTCAGTTTACAGCTCCACCAAGATTGCAAGCGAAATGCTACTAGAAGGATTTGCAAACACATTTGGTTTCCAAGCCTACACAATGAGATTCGTATCTATGCTTGGGCAGAGATACTCACATGGTCATGTTTTTGATTTCACTAAGAAAATACTCAATAATGAAACCCTTAACGTCCTTGGAAGTGGCGATGGTATTAAATCGTACTTGCACATAAAAGACGCCGTTAGAGCTATTGATGTTTTGATTAATCATAACTCGGTGAACAAATTTGAAGCCTATAACATTGGGCACTCTAGCACTATTAAGCTAAAATACTCGGTTGAGACAATCACCGAATATTTAAATTACACTGGCGAAATTAAATTCGGAGAAGGTGCCTCAGGATGGGTAGGTGATGTCCCTGTAATATCCCCATCTGTTGAAAAAATGAAACAGTTAGGATGGGAGCCTAAATTCTCCATCAAGAAAGGAATAACTGATACTATTGACTACCTGGTTGATAATCAGTGGTTATTAAACCCCAATAGCTGAGTTGATTTTTTCAACCATGAATCCAAGCTCGCCTTGAGATAGATCGGGGTTATTAGGAATGTACATTCCTTGCTCATCTATTAAAGAGACATTTGGAAGATTGAGTTCTCCAAATTGATTTTTATAAAAAGGCTGAAGACCCATTGAACCACATATTAATGGACGACACTCAATCTT
>Ga0315904_10008339_pt1 | contig 13731 bp, 14 predicted proteins | sample LakEriMetagenome_6_FD_203529 | JGI IMG/M metagenome (GOLD analysis project Ga0315904, IMG submission 203529) | Freshwater fungal communities from buoy surface, Lake Erie, Ohio, United States - Buoy 12 MA120 | ecosystem: Environmental > Aquatic > Freshwater > Lake | place: USA: Lake Erie, Ohio... | reverse complement strand
GGCCGATGGCCCCCTGCAGCACCAGGAAGCACTCGAAACCGGCGCCGGGGGTGTCCCGCTGATGGCGATGGGGCCGCACGTAGGTGCCGGGCTGGAGCACGTTCAGAAAGCGCTGCACCAGGTCGGACTCAGCGTGGAGGTTGTGGTTCAGGCGCCGCCGCGGCGTGGCGCTGGCGGCGGCGGCCACCGCGTCGAAGAGGTCCTGATCCAGCCGCTGCAGGCGGGGTTGGTCCACGGTCGCTCAACCATTGCTGGGCAGGATACGGAGGTTCGGCGATGACGTCTTCAAACTGGAGGGCGTGCGGGCCGCAGTCCGGCACCGGGCAACCGGGGGCTGGAGGGAAAGGCCGCGCTGGCTCCCTGTCCCCGCTCATCGCCCAGGATCACGGCACCGCCCAGGATCACGGCATCGCTCAGGATCAAGGCATCGCCCAGGATCACGGCAGGGGCCTGGCGGGGACCCGCTGATGGGCGCCAGCCGCTGAACCGTTCAAGGACGATCTGGAAGCCTGCCAGCGGGCCATTCGCCGTGATGGCGCTGGCCTGCGTCTCGATTGGTTGGCTGGGGATGACCCGGCTGATCCAGGGCACCCCAAGGCAGCCGCCGCGTGGGGATCTCCAGCAAGGCGGTAATCGGCTGGCGCAGATGACGCTGGCCTGGGGATCCAGGCCATCCCGAAGGGAGGGGCGGGGCCGCCTCTGCCGCCTCAGCCCTCCCCGGCCAGCTCGGCGCAGCAGCGAGCAAAGGCTTCGGCCGGATCGGCGGCGGCGCTGATCGGCCGGCCGATCACCAGCCGGCTGGCGCCGGCCGCCAGCGCTTGAGCCGGCGTCATCACCCGCGCCTGATCGCCCAACGGACTACCGCTGGGGCGGATGCCAGGGGTGACCAGCTCGAACGGCGCGGGCAGGTGCCGCCGCAGCGCCTCCACCTCTTGAGGCGAGCAGACCACCCCGCCAACGCCGGCTGCCGCCGCCAGGCTGGCCAGCTGTGGCACGTAGTCGGCCAGAGGGGTGGCGATGGCCAGCTCGCTGGCGAACCGTGCCGGATCCCAGCTCGTGAGCACCGTGACCGCGAGCAGGGTGGGGGCGGGCACGCCAGCGGCAGCGGCCCCCTCAGCGGCGCCCTGGAGGGCCGCCCTGAGGCCTTCGTCACCTGCGGCGGCGTGCACGGTGAGCAGCTCGGCTCCCAGGCCGGAGGCTTGGCGGCAGGCGGCTGCCATCGTCGCCGGGATGTCGTGGAACTTGAGATCGAGGAACACCCGCAGGCCGCGTTGGCGCAGCTCCGCCACGATCGCGGGGCCCGCCGCCAGGAACAGCTCAAGCCCTACCTTCACCCAGCGCAGCCCCTCAATCGCTTGGGTCAGCGCCAAGGCCGAGGCGGCATCGGCGCGATCCAGGGCGAGGATCAGGCGATCGGCCGGCGCGGCGGTGGTCATGCTTCAGCCCGCGTGTGGGGGGGCTGGAGGCTGCTGCGCTCCTGGGCGCTGGGCCTCGCCGCCGCGCCCTCGGCGCTTCCGTTCTGAAGGCCCCGCAGCGCCGCCAGCAGGCTGGCCGGACTCTGGGGATCCACCATCAGCACGCTGCCGCCCGGCGCCTTGACCAGCTCCTGGCCCATGCCTATCCAGTCGCCCGCCAGCAGCAGCCGCAGCCCTTCAGCCGCGGCCGGATGGGCCTCGATCACCCGGGCCAGCTCGCTGGCCGCCTCGGCCCGAGCGCCGGCCATCAGCTTCTGCTGCTGGGCCCGGGCATCGGCCTCCAGCAGCAGCGCTTCCTGCTTGGCGCGGGCATCGAGCACCAGCGCCTCCGCCCGGCCCCTGGCCGCGTTCACCTGGGCCTCCCGCTCGCCCTCCGAGCGCAGAATCGCCGCCCGCTTCTCCCGTTCGGCGGTCATCTGCTGCTCCATCGCCTGCTGCACGCCGAGGGAGGGCTTGATGTCGCGCAGTTCCACCCGCGTCACCTTGACGCCCCAGGGATCGGTGGCCTGGTCTAACTCCTTGAGCAGCACCTCATTGATTTCGCTGCGGGTGGTGAAGGTCTGGTCCAGATCGAGCTTGCCCATTTCAGCCCGGATCTGGGTGAGCACCACATTCACCATCGCCGCCTGCAAGTTATCCACCGCGTAGTACGCGCGGGAATGCTCCAACAACTGCCAATACACCACCGCGTCGACTTCAATGCTGACGTTGTCGCGGGTGATGCATTGCTGCGGCGGGATATCCAGCACCCGTTCCTTCAGCGATTCGTGGCTCACCACCCGCTCCAGGCCGGGCACCACCAGCGACAGCCCAGGCCCCAGCTCGCGGTCGTACTTGCCGAGGCGCTCCACCAGCCGTGAGCTGCTGCTGCTGGTGACCTTGACGCCGCTGACCCCGAGGGCCGCCAACAGAGCCAGCACCGGAATCACGAGAACTTCCATCACAGCACCACTGCTTGCTCAAACCCTAGGCAAGATGTGGCCAGTTCAGACTGAGGTCCGTGGTGGCCCCCCCCTTGCTCTGGCTTGGCCTGGCGGGCCTGTTGCTGCTGCTCGTTCTGGTTGGCGTCGACTCGGATGGCCTGCTGCTGATCGGCGGCCTGGCGGCCCTGCTGCTGACCCTGGTGAGCAGCCTGCTGCCCATGGCAGGCCCGCTGCAGGTGGTGCTCTACGCGCTACTGGCCGCGGCGGGCTACGCCGGCTTGCGGCTCGCCTCGCAGAAACGGGCTGAGAAAACGATTCGGCCGGCGGCGGGTGCTGAGCTGGCCGAGGTGATCGAAGCCTTCGATCGCCATGGGGAGGGGCGGGTGCGTTGGCAGGGCCAGAGCTGGGCCGCCCAAAACATGGACCCCCGACAGCCCCTGTCAACCGGGAGCCGGGTCTCGGTGCTGGGGCGAGAGGGCACGCGCCTGCAGGTGCTGCCCCAGCCCTGAGCCCGTTCAGTCGAAGAACATCAGGCTGACCACCTTGCCCATGTCTTCGGCGCTGCGGCAGCTGGCCAGCAGCGTTTCGCTGTCGTGGAAGGCGTAGCAGATCAGCTGGTCGCAGCGGCTGATGATCTCTTGGTTGCAGAGGCTGCTGGCCATCGGCAAGGGCAGCTCGTCGTGCTCGGGCCGGGCCACCAGATGCAGAACTCGCTCCAGCTGCTCGCGGGATTCCGGCGGCTGGCGCTCCAGGCTCTGGGGCAGCAACACCGTGAGCCGGCTGGGATCCACCTCCAGCACGCCGCGGATCACGGCGGAGTTGACACCCTGGGCGCCAGAGGTGATCAGGCTGTGGCCTTCCTGGGCGAGGGAGCGGGCCACCAGCTCCACAAGATGAATGGAGACAACAGGCACATGGCGGCTGCCGAGGATGGCGATGCGCCGCTTGCCTCGGTCCTGGAGCATGGCCAGTTCCTGGGAAAGCGTGTCGATCCGATCGAGCGCCGGAAAATCAAGAGACCGGGTCACCCGCTGGCCACCGTCTGGTGGTGAACCTAGCAGCGCGGTAGGGCAAGAGGGTCAGCTGGCGATCGGCAGACCCAGGCGCTTGAGCAGCGGTTCGAAGCGGCAGTGCTCCTCCACCAGCCGGATCGCATAGGTGGCTTTCACCGCTTCGTTGAGGCGCACATGGCCGATCGCCGCCTCAATCACCTCCACCGTGGTGAGCGTGTCGTGGTCGACCTTGAGGACAGGAACCTCCAATTCCTCGGCGCGATTAAGCAGCTGGGGCAACGGTTCACCCGCGCCGGTGAGGATCAAACACTGGGTGGAAGCCTCTAGCGCCGCCAGCTGGATGTCGGTGCGGTCGGCGCCCGTGACAACGGCCATGTTGCGGCGGCGGCGGAAGAATTCCATCGCCGAATTCACATTCATGGCCCCGATCGAGAGGGTCTCGACGAGTAGATCGAGCCGATCCCGGCTGCAGAGCACCCGAGCCTTGAGGCGTCGGGCCAGCTCATCGACGGTGACGCTGCGCAGCAAGGGGCTGCGGGGCATGACGCCCAGCACCGGCAGGCCAAGGCGATGCAGCACCGGCTCAATGTCGCGGCGCACGGCGGCCACCTCCTCCGGCGGCACGCCATTGAGCACCACCCCCGCCAGAAGGTCGCCCAACTGGCGGCGGGCGTCGAGCAGGGCATCGACGCTGCGACCGTCGATCCAGGGATGCACCAGCAGCACCGGCGCCTGCAGCCCTTGGGCCAGCGGCACCAGGCCCAGGCCATGCAGCTGTCCCTCCCAGGGTTGTCCGGCGGCCTCCAGCAGCACCAGGTGATCGCTGTAGGTCTCCAGCTGGCGCTCTAAGGCGGCGATCCCCTCTCCAGCATCCAGGTTGCCGGCCAGCAGGCGCTGCCACTGAGAGTCGGGATCGAGGCTTTGTAGCGAGGGGATCAGCTGGCTGTCCGGCAGCCCGAGGGTGGCCCCCACGAAGCGCACATCGGCGTCGAGCAGCGGATCGCCCGGCTGGCGGATCTCGGCCTCCAGGCAGGTGGCGAGGGGTTTGCCGAAGGCCAGGCTCACCCCCTGGAGCGCGAGCTGCCGGGCCAATCCCAACACCAGGGCCGACTTGCCGCTGAAGGGTTCACAGGAGCCGATCAGCAGCGGAACGGGCATGGGACGTGCTGGCCGGAGCCTCCAGGCTGATGACCAATCTAGGCAGCAACGGCCAACGGCCATGCTGGATTCACTACGGATTCAGCCCGCCGTGAACGCAACCCCTGACAGCCGTGGCGTAGCCGCAGCGGGCTCGGGAACCCGCCGCGGCCAGGACGACCGGCATCGGGGCAGAACGGTGGCAATCACCGGCGCTAGCGGCGCCCTGGGGCAGGCCCTGCTGCGCCGCTGGCATGACCGCGGCGCCCAGCTGATCGCCCTGTGCCATGGCGATCGCCCCTTGCGCCTGCACGATGGCCAGGGGCAGCTGATCCCTCTGCGCCAGCAACGCTGGCAGGTGGGCGAGGAGGAGGCGCTGCGGCAGTTGCTGGCTGAGGTGGATGTGCTTGTGCTGAACCATGGCGTCAACGTCCATGGCCAGCGCGGCGCCGAGGCCACCCGGCTGTCGCTGGAGGTGAACGCGCTCAGCACCTGGCGCTTGCTGGAGCTCTTCGCCGAGGTGGTCAGCGAACGCGATACCGCCGGGGGCCTCGCCGGCGAGGGCCAGCCGAAGGCGGGGGAGGGGCTGCCAGGGGCTGGGGGGAGGCTCCCGGAGGTCTGGATCAACACCTCCGAGGCGGAGATCCAGCCCGCCCTCAGCCCCCTCTACGAGATCAGCAAACGCCTGATCGGTCAGCTGCTGAGCCTGCGGGCGCCCCTGTTGAACCGGCGGCTGCGGCTGCGCAGGCTGGTGCTAGGCCCCTTTCACTCGGCTCTCAACCCGATCGGCCTGATGGGGGCCGACTTCGTGGCCGCCACGATCCTGGTTCAGGCCGACTGGGGCTGGAACCTGATCGTGGTCACGCCCAACCCGCTCACCTACATCGTGATGCCCCTGGTGGCCCTGAGCCGCTGGCTGTACTTCAGCCTGATGTGTCGGGCTGGCGACTCGAGCTAAGGCTGCCGCTGGTTGATGCCGCTTTTTGTTGAGCGTGCCGCTGCTGAACGCTGGCGCTGCTTGCGGTTGCAGGTGGGTTGAGGCGGCCGCCGGTCGAGCCTGGCCAAGCTGATGCGGCGCTGGCCAGGGTGCTTGCCATGGTGTCGCGGGCCAGGTGGTGTTGCTCAGGGAGGTGCTCGCCAGGGAGGTCGCCGGTTGATGCGAGCGGATCGCCGCATCGTCCACGCCGGTGTTACCGGATCATCCCCTCCGCAAGGGATCCCTCAGAACTCGCGATCCGTGAGGATGTCGCAGCCGTCGCTGGTCACGACGATCGTGTGCTCCCACTGGGCCGAGAGGCTGCCGTCGACGGTGACGACGGTCCAGCGATCGCGCAGGGTGCGGCAGGCCTTGCTGCCGGCATTGAGGATCGGCTCCACCGCCAGGGTCATGCCCGCCCGCAGGGTGAGGTTGGGCAGATCCCGGGTGCGGTAGTTGAACACCGAGGGTTCCTCGTGCAGGTTGCGGCCGACGCCATGGCCGGTGTAGTCCTCCACCACGGCGTAACCATGGGTGACCACGTGGTCTTGCACCGCTGAGGCGAGCTCGAAGAGGGTGCTGCCGGCCCGGATCGTCGCCAGACCCTTCATCAGCGATTCCTGGGCGACCCGGCTGAGGCTGGCGGCCTGGGGGTCCACCGCGTCGCCGACGCAGATGGTGATGCAGCTGTCGCCGTGGTAGCCCTCAAAGCAGGCACCGGTGTCAACCTTGAGCAGATCGCCGGCCTGGATCAGCCGGCGCGAGCTGGGGATGCCGTGCACCACCTCGTTGTTGATGCTGGCGCAAATGCTGGCGGGGAAGCCGTGATAGCCCTTGAAGCTGGGGACGGCGCCCAGTTCGCGAATGCGCCGCTCGGCGTAGCGATCGAGATCGCCGGTGCTGAGCCCCGGCGCGGCCAACTGTTGAATCTCCCGCAGCACCGTTGCCACGATGCGGCTGGCGCGGCGCATCGTGGCGATCTCCCGGGCCGACTTGATCTCAACCCCACGGCGGCTTTTCTGGATCGAGGGGCCACTGGCGCCGGCGGGGACCTGCGCACCCTTGGCGGCCTTGTCCTTTTGCGTGGAGGCCAGCAGTTCGGCGAACAGATTCACAGGGGGCTTCTCCGACGGAGCGGTCTTTTTGGACACAAGCTACCAATCGCGCCGCAGCACTGAGAGAACGCCATGACCGACCCGAATCCAACGCCGGCGTCCCCGGCCCAACCCAAGAAGGCGGTGGCCCGTCGGCCAGGCCCTGCTGGGGCCGCGGCCCGCCTGCGCCAGCTGCATGCCGGCCTGGCGCCCTTCGTGCTGGCACCGTTGCTGATCACCGTCTGCACCGGGATGAGCTATCGCCTACTGCGGGATTGGGCCGGCATGGGACGGGACGCGGCTCACATCCTGATGGAGCTGCACGAGGGGGAATGGCTCAAGCCCTGGCTGGGCACAAACGCAGAAACGCTGTACGTGCTGCTCAACGGCCTGGGTTTGTTGTGGATGCTGAGCAGCGGCGCCGGCCTGCTGTGGCAACGGCTGCGGACACGGCGGCACTAAGGGTTCCTGGGACCATGAACCGGTACACTTGCTGTTTGGCCAGGTGAGGCGGAGCCCCAGGGATGTCAGCGGAAACCAGTGAGCAGTCTGAACTCCAGCCGTCCGAGCCCCAGCAGGACGGCATCGAATCGAGCGGGGCGAGCGGCACCGCCACAGCGGCAGCGGAGGCCCCTGTCGCCGAGGCAGCGGCTGTGAGTGGTGTCGCCACGGCGGCAACCCCCGTGCGGGAGGGCTCCGGCCGCAAGGTGCGCCTGAGTGCCCAGGCGCTCATCACCGCCTTTGAATCCTCCCAACTGCGGGACGACCTGCCCGAGATCTTTGTGGGAGACACCGTGCGCGTGGGCGTGCGCATCCGGGAAGGCAACAAGGAGCGGGTGCAGCCCTACGAGGGGGTGGTGATCGCCAAGCGCCACGGTGGCCTCAATGCCACGATTACGGTGCGGCGCATCTTCCAGGGCATCGGCGTGGAGCGGGTGTTTATGTTGCACAGCCCACAGGTGGCTTCCGTAAAGGTCGAGCGACGCGGTAAAGTGCGCCGGGCTAAACTGTTCTACTTACGCGATCGCGTAGGTAAGGCCACCCGTGTCAAGCAGCGTTTCGATCGCTGAGTGGCACGCAGGACAGGGCGGTCTTGGCCGACCTGACACCGTATCCAGTCTGAGGGGCATCACCACTGCGCCGTTAGTTCAGTTGGTAGAACGCAGGTCTCCAAAACCTGATGTCGGGGGTTCAAGTCCTCCACGGCGCGTCTGATGCCTCCTAGCTGGTTACTTCACTGTTCTATCTTCCCGTTTTTGTCGCCTTCAAAATGGAGCTGGATCTGCAACCTGGTGATGTTGTCAAAGTTCTCGAATCCGCAGCTCTCGGCTGGGTCAGAGCTCGTGTGATCCGGGTGAAATCCGGTGGCCGTGTTGTGGTGCAAAGCGATCAGGGACGTGAGTTCACTGCCCGCGGCGGTCAGGTGCGCTTGATCGAACCGGCAGGCTTCCGCCCTTGATCGCACACAGCTGCGCGCCAGCTTGCATGCAAAAGCTTTGTTTTGAGGTCAAGCAGCAGGAATGCCTGGTTAGCGAAACAGAGGTGGCATGCAGATTTCGTTTACTGCTTACAAGTCGGCTTGATTTTTCTCATTTAGATCAAGGCATGGGCAGATCCTTTGGTACGCGTCATTTCTGCAGAGGGGTTTCCTCGATTCTTGTCATCCACTGATCTGGGCTGATTTGCTTTTTGTTCTTTGGTGTTGATTCGATTCCTCCGTTTCATTCCGGTTGCCTGTCTTGAAGCAGTTTGTTGGCTGCTGATCGGAGCGGATCGGTTGGGTTGATGGCAATCCGATCCGCTCCTGCCTGGGCAGGGCGTTGGCCAACAGCTTGGAGGATTTAGCGCTGATCGGGGGAGTTAGCGCAGGGTGGGCTGTGGCGGCTGGCTTGAGGCTGAGGCGCGTGGTGACGGCGTCGGAGCGGGAAAGGTGTACCAGACCACGGCGGAGATGGGGCCGAGCTTGCGGGCCGGATGGCTAGCTCCGGACACCTCGATCAGATCGGGGCGGCCCGCCAACAAGCGCAGGCCGGCTTGGAGCGGAAAGCGGCGCGCACCGTTGAAGAAGCCGCGGAACAGCAGCACGCCGCTGCCGCTGCGCACCTCCAGCCAACTGGCTTCAGCGGCCTGCAGGTTGAGGCTCATCTGGTTGGCTGCCGCCGGCGATGACGTTGCAGTTGTGGTTTCCGTTGAGGTTGAGGTTGAGGTTGAGGTTGCGGTTGCACTTGCCGTGGTCGAGGTCGTGGCCTGGGCTGGGGCCGCCGCCGCAGAGGGCGCCGACGGCGATGGCGTGGCCTCCGGGGCGCTTGGAGTTAGCCCGCGGCCGCTTGGCAGGTTGCTCACGGCCGAGCTGGCGACCGGGGCGTGCCGCTCGCCGCGGCGCACCAGGCCGAACGCCAGGGCCGCGGTCAGCGCCACGACGGGGATGGCCAGCCCAGCCGCCAGCCGCCATCGCGGCGTTCCTCGGCCCTGAGCCCCAGCGGGATGGGCAGCAGGCCGGCTGGCAGGGGCGGCGACCGGGCGTTGAAGGGCGACCCGGCGCGCTGGCCCGCTCGGCTTGGACGGGGCGCCGCTCACGGCCGGCGGCCGACAGCGCAGCTGGGCCAGCTGGTCGCCTAGATCCAGCTGCAGGGCTCCCGCCACGCGCCGCAGCTGGGCGATCACAAACACCAACTCGGGCAGGCGGCGCGTGTCCCCCTCCTCCAAGGCCTGGAGCTGCTCCTGGCCCAGGCGCAGTCGCTCGGCGAGGGCTTCGAGGCTGAAGCCGCGGGCCTCGCGAGCCTGGCGCAGCTCCGCTCCCAAGGCCCGCAACTGGAGCTGATGGGCATCCAGCAACTGGCCTTGGGCCGGCGTGGCGGCGATCACGCCACCGGCGGGTCGCTCTGGCGGCGGCGCAATGGCCTCAGGGTCCGCTGGGGCTGGGATCGAGTCGCGCATGGGACCCTTTCGCACCTGGCCTCCTGGTGGAGCCAAGTATGGCCACGGTTTCCGCCCCTGCCAGCCGATCCCGCGAGGGTGCTCAGCGCCACCATGGCTTCGCTCAGGTCGCCACGAGCGACCCTCCCCTTGCCAGGGCTGCCTCCTTGCCAGGCCTGCCGTTGCCGCTCGGGCGGTTCATCACCGCTTCCCCGTGGCAGGGGGCCTGCGCTGCCGCCGGCGTAACCTTTGCCCCCAAGCTGTTCCCGTGCAGGAGGCTGTGACCCATGCAGGCGGTGCCACTGCATCTCCCCCCTGGCAGCGATCTGCGCCGCAGCCTTGAAGAGTTCGCGCTGGCCCAAGCCGCCACAGGCTTTGTGGTGGGCGTTGTGGGGGATTTGTCGCGGGCGGCGTTTCAGTGCCCCGGCCGGCCCCAGCCCACGGTGATCGAGGGGGATCTGGAGATCATCACCCTCAATGGCACCATCTCGCCCCGGGGTGTGCATCTGCACCTGAGCTTGTCGGATGGGGCCTGCCAGGTGTGGGGGGGCCATCTGGAGCCCGGCACCGTGGTGCGAAAGGGGACCGATCTGTTGCTGGGGCTGCTGCAGACGGCTCCCATGACCGCCCCCTCGGTCGTGTCCTCAGCCATGGCCATGGCTGTTCCCTCAGCCATGGCTGTTCCCTCAGCGATGGCTGTTCCCTCAGCCATGGCGGTGCCAGTGGGGGTGGCCTTGGGCAAGCCTTCTCCCGTGCCCGCCTCAGCGGAGCCCCAAGCCATGGCATCAGCTGGGCGACCGGCGCCGATTAGGGCGGCGGCCCAGGCCCCAAGCCCCAGGCCGTCCGTGGAGATCGCCGTGCTGGCGGGCTGTCCGTTCTCGGCCCGGGCGTTGCGGATGCTGCGCAGCCTCGGCATCCCCCATCAAGTGCAGCTGGTGAGCAGCCCCGAGGAGCGGACCCGCGTCGCCGAACGCAGCGGCCGGCCCAGCCTGCCCCAGGTGTTCATCGGCGGGCGGGCCATCGGCGGCTACGACGCCTTGGCGGAACTCCACGGCCAGGGGGCGCTGGAGCCGCTGCGGGGCTGGTGATCCAGCGATAGCCGCTTGGGCCATGCCTGCTCTCGTCCCAGGTCGCCGGTCCAACTTCGAACCGGGCCCAGCGGGTGGGAGTTGTTGCTATCAGATGGGCGATACTGGATTCGAACCAGTGACCCCTTCCGTGTGAAGGAAGTGCGCTACCGCTGTGCTAATCGCCCAAATAACGTCCGGAGTGGACCGGCGTTGCAGCGATTGTAGATCACCGCTGGTGCCGGCCCGAAGCCTTGGCGGCCGAGCTCCCTGGTGGGTCAGTGGTTGTTTGGTCTGCGGCTGTTCGGCCTTCGCTTGGCAGGGTTGCGGCTGGCAGGGCTGTGGCTGTCCTGTCTGAAGCTGCCAGGTCTGCGGCTGCTGGGTCTGAAGCCAACAGGTCTGAAGCCAACAGGTTTGAAGCCAACAGGCCGCAAGCCAACAGGTCGGGGGCTGGCAGGGTTGAAGCCAACAGGCCTGATGCCAACCGGTTGGGGGCTGGCAAGTCTTGGTCTGGCAATCACAGCCGAGCGAGCCAAGGCCAGCATCCACGTCCTGCAAAGGCCCCGCCGGCTTCTCCTGCTAGCTCGCGAGCGGCAGTCCCAAGCCACGGGGCCGCTCCACGGGTGCCACTCCAGTGGAGTCAAGCCTCTGGCGCCCATGCATGGACCCGAGCAACTGGCCCCGTGCGCAGCCTCTGGCCCCGCGCCATTGGGCCCGAGTGTTGGGACCCGAGCAACTGGTCCCGTGCCGCTTGACCCGAGCGCAGCCTCTGCCCTTGATCCGAGGCCCCGGACCGGGCGCCGAGGAGCCAGGCCGGAGCATGGGCAGCCTCCACAACGCAGCGGCGCTCTGTCATCGGCGACGATGGGGCCAGTTGTTGAACAAGCGCGTCGTGGCGGCAGCCAATGACCATGGCCAAGGGGAGCCCAGCGCGGGGGAGCACGGTTCCAAGGAGCACGCTTCCAAGGAGCAGCTCACCGATGTGCTGATTGTCGGCGGAGGCGTCTGCGGTGCGGCGCTGCTGTTCGAGTTGGCCCGCTATACCGATCTGGGCCACCTGACGCTGGTGGAGCGCTATGGCCGGCTTGCGGCGGTGAACTCCTGCGTCACCAACAACAGCCAGACGATTCATGTGGGGGATATCGAGACCAACTACACGTTGGCCAAGGCCCTGGCGGTGAAACGCACAGCCGAGATGATCTCTCACTACGGCGAATTGCTCGATCCCGGTCAACGTGGTCGTTGCATCTTCCGCACTCCCAAGATGGTGTTGGCTGTGGGAGAGCAGGAATGCCAAGGGCTGCGGCGCCGTTTCGAGCTGTTCTCACCCCACTTTCCAGCGATGGAGCTGCTGGAGAAGGAGCAGATCGCCGCCTGGGAGCCCGAGGTGGCTCTGATTGATGGGGAGCTGCGGCCCGAGCCGCTGCTGGCGATCGGCATCCGCAATTCCGATACGGCGGTCGACTACGGCGCCCTCACGGAATCCTTCGTGGACCAGGCCCGCTTCGCCCTCGCCGCCACTCCAGGGCGCCAGCTGGATCTGCGCCTCAACACCGCCGTGGCCCGGATTACGCCGGAGGGAGACACATTCCTGGTGGAGTTGCAGGACGGGCCGGAGCAGCCTGGCCGGGACGCCCCAGCTGGCACCAATGCCGCAGCCACTGGCAGTGCCAACGCCACAGCCACTGGCAGTGCCTACGCCACAGCGAATGGAAGTACCAATGCCGGTGCCGCTGACCATGCCAGGAATGGCGCCAACGCCAACGCCAATGCCAACGCCCGCGGCAGCGGCTCTGACGAAGGACACCACGCTGGGGGCGGCCACCGCTCTGCCGGGGGCCACCGCCGCCTGCGGGCCCGCCATGTGGTGGTATGCGCCGGGGCCCACAGCCTGCTGCTGGCCCAGCGCATGGGTTTCGGACTGGAGTATTCCTGCCTGCCGGTGGCGGGCAGCTTCTACTTCACCCCCGATTTGTTGCGAGGCAAGGTCTACACCGTGCAAAACGACAAATTGCCGTTCGCGGCGATCCATGGCGATCCGGATGTGCGCTCAGCCGGGTTGACGCGCTTTGGTCCGACGGCGTTGTTGCTGCCGCGGCTGGAGCGCTACAACCGCGCCTCGTTCGGGGAGTTTCTGGAGGTGCTACGGCTCGATTGGGATGTGCTGATGGTGTTCCTGCAGCTGTTCGCCGTGGCCGACATCCGCAACTACATCGTGCGCAATCTGTTGTTCGAGGTGCCGGGACTGCGGCGCCGCCTGTTCCTGGCTGATGCCCGCAAGATCGTGCCTGGATTGCAGCTGGATCAGCTGCGCTTCGCCGAGGGCTATGGCGGCGTGCGGCCCCAACTGATCGATCGCAAACAACGTAAGTTGATGCTCGGAGAGGTGCGCATTGAAGCGATGCCGGGCCTGAGCTTCAATGTCACCCCCTCTCCGGGAGGCACCTGCTGCCTCGGCAATGCGGCGCGGGATCTGGAGACGATCGCGGCGCGGCTGGGCTGCCGCTTCGATCGTGAACGCCTGGAGCAGGAGCTTGTGCGGGCGCCGCTGGCGGTGTCATGAGCGCCGCGGGCGGTGATGGGAGCGCCGGGGGTGAGGCGGTGAGTGCCGCGGCTGGCGAAGCGCTGACCGCTGGGGGTGAGGCGCTGAGCGCTGCGGGCCTGAGCAGGAGCGTCGCCGGCGCTGGAGGGATCTTCGAAGGCTGGGAGCCAAGGCCACCCACCCCCTCGCAATTGGGGGATCACGATGTGCCGCTGCTGTCGAACCATCTGGCAGGGCGGCGCATCGCCTTGCTGGTGAGCGGCAGCATCGCCGCCCTGCGAACGCCCGATCTGGCCCGGGCCTTGCGGCGCCGCGGCGCCGAGGTGACGGCCTTCTGCAGCCCGGAGGCATTGCACTATGTGGGGCGCCAGGCGCTGGAGTGGGCCACCTGCAGGCCGCTGGTCACTGAGCTGAGCTGGAGGGCCGAGCACCTCAGCGACGCGGCCCCGTTCGATGCCTGGTTGCTGGCGCCGGCCACGTACAACAGCATCGGCAAGTTGGCCCATGGCATCGCCGACACGGTGGTGACGGCGGCATTGGCCTCAGCCCTGGGGCGCCTGAGCCATGGACAAACGCAAGTGCTGGTGG
>Ga0315904_10008338_pt1 | contig 13733 bp, 10 predicted proteins | sample LakEriMetagenome_6_FD_203529 | JGI IMG/M metagenome (GOLD analysis project Ga0315904, IMG submission 203529) | Freshwater fungal communities from buoy surface, Lake Erie, Ohio, United States - Buoy 12 MA120 | ecosystem: Environmental > Aquatic > Freshwater > Lake | place: USA: Lake Erie, Ohio... | reverse complement strand
GATCGCCCGAGCGGCAAATGGCCTTGTCTCCGGGCTCTGTTTGCGGTGGTTGCATTTGCCTCCCCAGCTGTGTTGCGAGTGTGAGCAATGACAATACACAAGCGTGCTGAACACAAGCGTGCTGAACCTGCTGGTGGTTCGCAGCGGGCAAGCACTTTTCTGTTTGGACTTCTGTCGGGACGGCTCCCCAGTGAGCACCCGCAGGTTATGGGCACCGATTCAAGGCCCCGATTTCTCAGACTGCCCGGTGCAAATTGCCGCTCGGGAATTGGCCGGCTGCTCTCCGGCATGTGCGGCGGCGGTTTCGCGTTGCTGTTGACCGCAGTCTTGGCGGCCCAGGACCCTAACCCTGCTGAAAGGCCCCCTCCGGTCTCTCAAAAAGAGGACCGGCCGAAAGTTGAGATCGCACAAAAAGCGGGCGAGCCGAAAGAGTTGACCTTTGACGACCTTGTCTTTGAGATGGAAAAAGGTGGTCAGTTCGAACGGTCAATGTTGACGGAAAAGATCACGCAGATGAACGGGGAACGCATCCGCATTCGCGGGTTTATCCGGCCAGCCTTCAAGGAGACCGGGATCTCCAAGTTCGTTTTCGTTCGGGACAATCAGGAATGCTGTTTCGGCCCGGGGGCCGCGCTGTATGACTGCATTCTGGTGGAATTGGCCGGAGACAAAACAACCGACTACACGGTCCGGCCGATCACGGTATTGGGGACGCTTTACCTCAAGGAATTCAAAGGTCCCGACGGCAACATCTGGGCGATTTACCGAATGAAAAACGCCTCGGTCGAATAAGCAAACCGGCGCCGCTCGGACCGGAACCAATCTTTCTCGCATCCCAACCTTGGCCGTCCTACCTCGCTCTCCGGCTCGCTGTTAAAATTGGGGCTCGTTTCAAGACGCAAGAGCCTCGGGACTGCAGCAACATGGCTATTTTTGATTGGGTCAGCCGCCGCATCTTTGACACGGTGCACCGCAACAATCTGGTTTACAACACCTGCTGGGAAGACCCGCGACTGGATCGCGAAGCGTTGCAACTCACGCCCACAGACAACGTCCTCGTCATCACCTCCGCAGGGTGTAACGCGCTCGACTACGCCCTTTGCGAGCCGAATCACGTTTATGCGGTCGACATGAATCCACGGCAGAACGCCCTGCTTGATCTGAAGCGGGCGGCGATCAAAGGCCTGGAGTTTGACGACTTCTTCCGGATGTTCGGCGAGGGCCGATTGCCCGGAGTCCGCAAGGTCTATCAGGCTCGGCTTCGAAGTCACCTTCCGGAATGGTCCAGAGGTTACTGGGACAGCAAGATCAAGTGGTTCGACAACCCCCGCAGCACTTTTTACTTCCGAGGCACATCCGGTTTCTTTGCCCGCCTGATGAAAGTCTACACGGACAAGGTCATCAAGGTCCGCCCCTGGCTGGAGAAGATGCTCAACACCGATTCGCTGGAAGAGCAGCAAGCCATCTATCGCAACCACGTGCGCGACAAGTTCTGGTCGGGTTTGATGAAATTCGCGCTCAATCGCGATACGACGATGTCCATGCTCGGCGTGCCCCGGGCTCAACGCCGCCAGATTGAGTCGACCTATTCGGGCGACCTGGTCAAATACATCCAGGAGTGCCTGGAGGGTGTGTTTGTCAAACTGCCGATGAACGAAAACTACTTCTGGCGGGTGTACATGAATGGAGCCTACTCCCGCACCTGCTGTCCGGAATATCTGGTCGAGCAAAACTTCCAGCGGCTCAAGGCTGGACTGGTTGAGAAGGTATCAACCCACACCAACTCGGTACAAGGCTTCCTCGAGGCGCACAACGGGACAATCTCCCGGTATGTGCTGCTCGATCATATGGATTGGCTCAGCGACCACTTCTTCCCGCTGCTGGAGAGCGAATGGCAGGCCATCGTCAATCGTGCGGCTCCGCAAACGCGATTGCTCTGGCGAAGTGGTGGCTTCAACACCGACTTCGTCCACCAAGTCAAAGTCCAGGTGAATGGCCGGACCCGCTCCGCCGAGGAACTGCTCCACTACCACAAGGAGTTGGCTGCCCGGCTCCATCAACTTGATCGCGTCCACACTTACGGCAGCTTCTACATCGCTGACTTGAAGCTCGATTGACGATCGCCCCCCGGCCGCTGATCGACCTCCGCCGCTGCTCGTCGCCCCGCTTTGCAGGAGCCCCCGCATGGGACTTTGGTCTGACCTGAAAATTCTTTACCACATGGCTTTCAAGCCGGTGCGCGGCAGCAGCCACGCGGAACGGCTGGAGAGCTTTTACGGTGGCCAGGCGAAAGGTTACGACGATTTTCGAAAGCGGCTGCTCAAGGGCCGTGAAGAACTCTGGAAAGCACTCCCCAAGCCCGAAGGAGGCGTCTGGGTCGACCTCGGCGGCGGCACCGGTGCCAACATTGAAAACTTCGGCGCCGACATCAATCGGCTCAGCAAAATCTACCTGGTCGATCTCTCCAGTTCCCTGCTTGAGGTGGCCCGGGACCGTTTCCGCCAACGGGGCTGGTCCAACGTCGAATGCGTCGAAGCGGACGCGACTCGCTTTCGCCCACCTGAAGGCGGAGCGGATGTAGTGACCTTCTCCTACTCCCTGACCATGATGCCACCCTGGTACGCGGCGATCGAAAATGCGCTGGCCATGCTCAAGCCGGGAGGTGTCGTCGGCGTCGTCGACTTCTACGTCTCACAAAAGTATCCGGCGGAAGGCCTGCGCAAGCATGGCTGGCTCTGCCGCTCGCTCTGGCCAGTCTGGTTCGCCTCGGACAACGTCTTCCCCTCGCCCGACCATCTTCCCTTTCTTCGGCACAAGTTCGAAACCGTCTGGCTCGACGAGCAGATGACCCGATTGCCCTACGTCCCGCTGCTTCGGACCCCCTACTACGTTTTTGTCGGTCGCAAACCCGTTTCGAGCTGATTGGATTTCGCTCAGCGTCTGTTTGACCTGAGCGTCTCGCTCGACCTGGTTGTCGTTTTGTCTGGGAGTGAGTTCACATGAACCGCCAACGCCTGCTCAACCGTTTCCTGCAGTACGTCCGCATCGACACGACGGCCAATGAACAAACCTCCAATTACCCCAGCACCCCCGGGCAACTGGAGCTTGGGCGGCTTCTGCTGGAGCAACTTCGCGAATTGGGGCTGGCTGATGCCGGCCAAAACGCTCATGGAATCGTCACCGCTACCGTTCCTGGCAATCTGCCGGGTGCCCCGCCGGTGGTCGCCTTCAATGCCCATGTGGACACATCGCCCGAGACCACCGGAGCAGGCGTCCAGCCTCAAGTGATTGAGAACTATTCCGGTGGAGACCTGGTCCTGCCGGGCGATCCGGGCAAGGTCATTTCTGTCGCTGGCTGCCCGGAACTGGCCGCGTGCCTGGGCCACACCTTGATCACGACCGATGGGACTACGTTGCTGGGCGCAGACGACAAGGCCGGCCTGGCGATCATCATGGAGTTGGCTCAGCATCTTCTGGAGCATCCTGAAATCCCTCACGGTCCGGTCCGGCTGCTCTTTACCTGCGACGAGGAAATTGGTCGCGGCACCCAACACGTCGACCTGGAGCAACTCGGCGCCACAGTCTGCTATACCTTTGACGGCGGGGGTGCCAACCAGATTGACCACGAGACTTTTTCGGCTGACCTGGCTGTGGTCACGGTGAAGGGCGTGAACATTCACCCCTCGATCGCCAAGGACCGAATGATCAATGCCGTGCGGGTCGCAGCGAACCTGGTCGATCGCCTGCCGCGCGACCTGGCCCCTGAGCGGACCTCGGGGCGGGCCGGTTTTCTCCACCCGTACACCGTCGAAGGAGGAGTGGCCCAAGTCGTGCTGCGCATTCTGCTGCGGGATTTCGAAACCAGCCGCTTGGCGGAACACGCTGAAGTCATTCGCCGCGCGGCTACCGCTACGGAGCGCGATTTTCCGGGCTGCACGATTTCCGTCGAAACGCGCAAGCAGTATCGGAATATGGCGGAGGGGCTCGCTCGAGAGCCACGCGCCGTGCAGTACGCCGTCGAAGCTCATCAGCAGCTGGGGCGGACTGCGGAACTGACCATCGTGCGCGGCGGGACCGACGGCAGCCAGTTGACCGAGAAAGGCCTGCCGACACCAAACCTTTCTTCGGGCCAACACAACATCCACTCGCCGCTGGAATGGGCCTCTCTCGATGAAATGTTCGCGGCCTGCGAAGTGGGTGTTGAAATCGTTCGCCGCTGGGGCGCTGACAGTCGGTCCCCCTGAATCGCCCGCAGTTGGCGCAGGGGATGAACCCGCTGCTTCCGCGCCGTCGCGGGATGCACGCCCCGCTGGGCTGAGAATATTCCTGCTCAGAACTCGATGATGTCCCCGTCCTGGGCCAGGCGAATCCCTGGAAAAATGCCCTCCACAATTCCCAAGTCGAGCAAGTCGTCAGACTCGTCGAGCGGATTGAGATGGACGAGCACAAGTTGGCCCACCCCAGCCGCCCGCGCTACCTCAGCCACGGGAGTAAGACAGCTGTGGCCGGTCAACTCGGCCCGGTCTTCGTAGCCGTCGGGGAAGTAGCATTCGTGGACCAGTAAGTCGACCCCGCGGAGGTGCGGAAGATAAGCTGCATCAACTGCAGCGGTCGTATCAGTTACGTAAGCCAGACTGTGCCCCTGCCAGTCGAAGCGGAAGCCAAGTGATCCGCCCGGATGCTTCAGTGGAAAGACGGTTAAACGGCCTGTACCGGGGGCTGGTTGGACCCCCGGCATGAGGTCAGCCAATTCGAACGGGGGGCGCACCGGAAACAACCGATGATGAAAAAGATGCTCGGTAATGGCCGACTGTTTTTCCGGATCGCAGAAAACCTTGACTTGGCGGACCGCACGCTGGTGCAACACATCCAGCAGGTAGGTCAAGCCAACCACATGGTCAAGATGCGTATGCGTCAGATAAATCTGCAGTTCGGGAGTACAGAGGAGGTCGCGGGCCCGAAACAACCCGCTGCCGGCGTCAAGCACGATCCCTAACTCCGGGAGCATCAGGCAGGCTGTATTCCGTGTGCGGGTCGGATGATATCCCGCAGTCCCCAAAAAATGCAGCTTCATGGCTTTCCCAAGGCGACCGGTTGAGTGACTTCCTATCCCCCGATTATGGCGCACCTCGGAACAAAAGATAACCAGACATCAGGTTGCGCCTAACTTTGACGTGAAACTTTGAAGTGAATCCATGCTCCTGTTTGCCCTGACCATTTTTACCAGTGCTTTCCTGCTCTTTCAGGTCCAACCCCTGATTGCGCGGTTCATCCTCCCCTGGTTTGGCGGGGCGCCGGCAGTCTGGACGACCTGCATGCTGTTTTTCCAGATCGTGCTGCTGCTCGGCTACCTCTACGCCGACCTCGTCACGCGGTGGCTTCGCCCCCGCACTCAAATCATCCTGCACTCAGTCCTGGCGGGCCTGGCGCTGCTGCTGCTGCCGATCACACCGGCCGAAGCCTGGAAACCGACTGGCGATGAGTCGCCGACACTTCGAATTCTGCTCCTGCTGCTGGCGGCAATTGGCCTGCCCTATTTCCTGTTGTCCACGACTGGTCCCCTGGTTCAAGCCTGGTTTGCCCGGACTTATCCCGGACGCTCGCCCTACCGCTTGTTTGCCCTTTCCAATCTCGGATCGCTTCTCGCCCTGCTCAGCTATCCACTGGTCTTCGAACCGTTGCTGGCTACCCGTAGTCAATCAGCCGTCTGGGGCTATGGCTTCTTTGGTTTTGTCGCCTTGGTTGTCGCCACTGGCTGGTACTCGATCGGAGCACGGGGCAATTCGCTTCTTGAGCCACCATCGGTCGACCCCTCGGAGCAGGCTGAGTTGCCGATGAACTCCAGAGGCGTTCCCTCGTTCTTCTCCTTGAATTGCTGGATCCTGCTCTCGACAATTCCTTCGGTGCTGCTGCTGGCAACCACGAATCAGATTTGTCAGGAGGTCGCGGTCGTCCCCTTCCTCTGGATCCTGCCTCTGAGCCTCTATCTCATCTCGTTCATCATTTGTTTCGACAAGCCGCACTGGTACTCACGGACCCTTTTCGGCACACTGCTGATCGCTTCCTCGGTCAGCGTTATCTGGTGTCTCGTTCGCTATGGCGGGGGAGAACTGTTCATGACGCTTGGTTCGTTTTTGTTAATGCTCTTCTCAGCCTGCATGACTTGTCACGGCGAGCTGGTCAGACAGCGTCCTGCGCCGCAACACCTGACGATCTACTACTTGATGATTTCGATTGGCGGAGCCTTGGGCGGGATGTTCGTTGCCCTCTGGGCTCCCCTGTTGTTCAAGGGCTTTTTTGAATTGCACTGGGCGATGTTTGCCGCCGCGGGGGCAAGTTTGCTGGCCATGGCCTTCAACGGCGGCTCCCGCGAACTCGTCAGAATCGCCTTTCTCTCATCGGTTGCCCTGCTGATTGGCAGCTGTTTTGCCCTGCTGGATGAGGACAATGCCAAGTACTTCTCACGCAGCTTTGTCTGGCGAAATTCCTGCCTCGCCGCCTTCTGGATTCTGACCGCGATTCTGCTGGGCTGGAATGACCAGTGGCGGGCCTATCAGGCGGCTCGTCTGGGCCAACCCTCAAGTCCCGCCGGCCCACCGCTCAACGTCCCTTGGCTGATTGCAATCGTTCTGGTCCTGATGGTGATTTCATCTGTCTTCTGGTTGTTTCCGATCGTGGCAACCGAACTGTGGCGCGAAAGTTCATTGGTCTATTTTGTGATCCTGATCGCGTTTGCCTCAGCCTTCAAAGTTCGCTTTGGAATTGGCAAATCCTGGCCCCAACTCGTCGCGGGCCTGTTTGCGGTCCTGGCGACAACCGCGATCGGGATGCTGCTCTACCAGCACGCCCATCGGCCGGAACCAAGCCTGATTGAGGTGCGACGCGACTTTTACGGCCTGCTGAAAGTCAAGGAAGGCCCCTCGTTCGCGCGCGTCGCAGGCGCGGTCGAAGGGGATGCGGAAGACGAGGGAATGATTCGCGAGCTGGTCAACGGCCGCACTCTTCATGGGACCCAATTCACCCGCCCCGATCTCCGCTTGAGAATCACCAGCTACTACGGCGAGGGCAGCGGCGTCGGCCTGGCGATCTCGAGGCATCCGAAACGAGTTGCCAACGAACGCCTGCACATCGGCGTCGTCGGCTTGGGAGTCGGCACGCTTGCGGCCTGGACGAGGACAATTGACAAGATCACCTTCTATGAGATCAACCCGGAATGCGTGGCGATCGCAGAAACCCAGTTCTACTTTCTCTCTGATTCACTGGGAGAAAAAGCGGTCATTCTCGGAGATGCCCGCATTCAAATGGAACGCCAGGTCGAAGAGTTGAAGGCCCGGGAGCAAGCGGCTCGGGAAACCGGCGCCGATTTCACCCCCGGCCTCTATGATGTTCTGGTCATCGATGCCTTCTCAAGTGATGCCATTCCCCGGCACTTGCTCACAGCCGAGAGCTTCCACATCTACCGCCAGCTCGTCCGGCCGGATGGAATCCTGGCGGTCCACGTCTCCAACCAGCATTTGGACCTCCGCCCGATTACGCTCTCCCTGGCCGAGGGTGAACATTGGCCCGCCCGGATCGTGGAAGACTCACCGGATGAAAATTCCCGCCCCGGTGTCTGGCAGACCTCCAGCACGTGGATTCCGATCACCGACAATCAACAGTTTTGGCAGGACCCCATCGTCAATGACAAAGCCCATCCTTGGGACAACCGTTGGCGCATCCACTGGACCGACGATTTCGGCAGCTTGGTGCAAGTGCTCCGCGCTCCCAAATGGCTGAAGCAACCTGCCTGGTGGCCGTGGAAGGATTTTTGGCTGAAGCGAGAAAAATAGCCGGGGAAATTTGGGCTGGGAAGTTTGGTCCACTGAATGCGGAACAAGCCCCGCGGTTCACAACTCCCCGCGGTTCAAAACTCCCTGCGCGTCCCGTCCCCGGCGAGCAAGCCAAGTCGCTAGAATGGCGGCATGGACCTGTTTGCGGAACAAGAACGAAAGAACGCTGAATCGGTGCGGCCGCTGCCTGCTCGCATGCGACCGCGAAACCTCAGCGAGTTTGTCGGACAACAGCACCTCCTCGCGCCTGGAAAATTGCTCCGCCGATTGATTGACGCCGACCGGCTGGGGTCCATCATTTTGTTCGGCCCTCCCGGCACAGGCAAAACGACCCTTGCCCAACTCCTTGCCCGGGAAACCGGGAGGCACTTCGAACAATTGAGTGCCGTCTTGCACGGAGTCAAGGAACTGCGCGAAGTCCTCGCGGCCGCCAGGGATCGCCTCGCCGTATCCGCCCAGGGCACCCTCCTGTTCATCGATGAAATCCATCGCTTCAATCGCGCCCAGCAAGACGCCTTGTTGGCTGACGTCGAAGATGGCACAGTCACGCTGATCGGAGCAACCACCAGCAACCCTTATTTTGCCGTCAACGGTGCCCTGCTCTCCCGCAGTCAGTTGCTCGAGTTCCAGCCGCTCTCCGAACAGGAACTGACCGAACTGCTCAGTCGCGCTCTGAGTGACCCGGAACGAGGTTTGGGTCAGGTGGCGATCGCAGCCGAACCCGGCGCATTGGAGCATTTGGCTCGACTCTGCGAGGGCGATGCCCGGCAGGCCCTTTCTATTCTGGAAACGGCAGCCCTCAGCAATGCGCCACCCGTCCAACTGTCGCGGACGCTATTTGATGAATCGCTGGCCCGAAGAGCCATTCAATATGATGTCGATGGAGACGAGCATTACGACTGCGCCAGCGCACTTATCAAGAGCATCCGCGGCAGTGATGTGGATGCCGGGATCTACTGGCTCGCCCGCATGCTGGAGGGTGGTGAAGACGTGCGGTTCCTCTGCCGCCGTCTGGTGATTCTCGCCAGCGAAGATATCGGGAACGCCGATCCCCAAGCTCTCCCGCTGGCGGTCGCCTGCTTTCAGGCCTGCGAGCAAATCGGGCTGCCCGAGTGCCAACTCACGCTCTCACAAACGGTCGCCTACCTGGCCCTGGCCCCCAAGAGTAACGCCGCGACCACCGCGATTGGCCAAGCCCGGCAAGATGTCCGGCAACACTCAATCGTGCCCGTTCCCAAACACCTTCGCGATGGGCACTATGCCGGTGCCCGGCAACTGGGACGCGGGATTGGCTACCAGTACGCTCACGACCACCCCGAAGGCGTCGTTTCCCAAGCTTATCTCGGAGTGGACCGAGAATACTACCAACCCGTTCCTCGCGGGTTTGAGCAGCAGTTGGCCGAGCGACTAGTCCAACTGCGTCAATTGCTGAAGTCCGGCCCGGGGGCTCCCCAACCAAAGCAGCCCGAATCTTAAACCTCCCCGTTCCTGAATTTGCCCCCAGCCCGGTTCTCCCCAGCCGCGAACGTGAAGCGTATTCAGCTGGTAGAAACTTTTTCGCTAGCAGTTGCTGAGCTGGCAGTTGCTGAGCTGGCAGTTGCTGAGCTGGCAGTTGCATGGCGAGCAGTTACATAGCGAGCAGTTGCATAGCGAGGCGCGGCGTTGCCCCGGCCGAATTTCTTTTGATCTGGAGTGCTGGGACAAGTTTCGCTAAAGTCGCAGATCGAAGCCGGGAGGTTTGCATCGCGAACAGGCGACGCTCCCGCCCCTTGGGTTAGAAGAGCCAACTGAGAAAAGGCCAGAGAAGCAGCACAATCAGGATCAGCACAATGGCGAGGACAAAGGGGCGACTGAGCGCCAGTTTCGGCCGCAAAGGCCCCTGACAAACCGGGCAGATAATCGACTCATCGTCGATTTCCGCCCCGCAACGCGGGCAGAAAATCGTCACGGGTTCGTCGGCGTCCTCGTCGCCGTCCCAATCTGCCAAGTCATCGACGTCGTCCAGCCGATCGGATTGCATTGTGTTCTCTCAGCGCAAAGTGTGGAAACACCCAACTTGGTGACCGCGATGTTGGAATTTGGGGATTTGAGGCTTCGAAATCTGGTCGGTCAAGGAGGACTGAAGTGAACTCGCTCAAAAATACAATTGTCGCCATCCTGTTGCTGGGCGTTTCCTACGGCGTCTACCAAATTCTGACGACAGCCGAACCGAAGGCCCTCTCCACCGCCGAATTTCATGCTGCGAACGGACCCGAGATCGAGATCCCGGGTGAGACCTTCATCCCTCCTCCGATCGACACTGACAGCGATACTTCGCTCTCTTTGACTGAACAACCAAAACCGCCCCAATTCAACGCTCCGCCAGTCCAGCCTCCTGCCGGCGTGACGGGCCCCTCCAATCAATCTGGCCAGTCGATGCCTGAGCGTCAACTTGGCACCAATGCTCCTTCATCCAGCCCACCGCCTTGGGCCCAAATCCCGGACAATCGCAGCAGCCCGGCACCTTCCTTGGGAGGCGGCAATTCCCCCCTTTCCGATTCCGGATCCCCGGGCGGCTCCTCGCCCGCCATCCCGAGTCCAACGACCTCGAATGGATCGGTTCCGATGCCTCCGCCTTTCAACGCGGGCTTGGGCTCCTCCTCACCCTCGGCACCAAATCCTGGATTTCCACAAACCGGAGCCGCACCGTTTGATCGCGCTCCAGGCGGGGGCTCGAGTCTACAGCCATCTCCACAACAGAGAAATGTGACTGAAATTCCTGCCCAAACATCGACTGGAGCGGTTGGCCTGATGAGCGGCTCGGCTCCGCTTCCGACACTGGAGAGCTCGCTTCAGACAGCCCGGCAGTTCGTCGCGGCTGGTCAAATGCGTCAGGCGTTGGCGGAACTTTCCAGCCAACTACTCAATCCAGAATTGGAAATGCCTGATCAAACGACCCTTTACAAATGGCTCGATTCACTCGCAGGCAAAGTGATTTATTCGGGAGAACATCACCTCGTCACCCAGCCGCACATCGTCCAACCTAATGAAACGCTCACCAGTCTGGCAGAAGCTTGGCGCGTGCCGCCCGAGCTGATCTATAACCTCAACCGCGAGCGGATCGCTAACCCGTTCGAGCTCGCTGCGGGCACTGAACTCAAGAAAGTCTCGGGTCCCTTCCGGGCGGAACTCGATGTCAACCGCCAGCTGCTGACCCTGTATCTCGACGAACTGTACGCCGGTCGATTCCGCTGCGTCTCGCTCTCCGCCAACCTCCCCGCTGGCGTTTGGAAAATCGAGAACAAAGTTGAAAACAAGCATCCCGCCGGCCAATTCCTGCTGCAAACCAAGCATCCTGAGGTCAGCCTGCATGGCCAACCGGCGGATGGCGCGCCGGTCGGCTGTTGTTTCGCCCAGGATGATGCAAAAGACCTGTTCTGGATCCTATCGGTCGGCTCTGAAATCAAAGTCATCCGCTGACAGCCCCAGCCCCGCGCCCCGCGGCGCTGCCCACTTCGCGGCGCTGCCCACTTAGCGGCGCTGCCCACTTCGACGTGATTACCACTTCGAGCGTGGGCTCAATGGGCTCGGCTCCCGATAAATTCCGCGCCCCAATCATTCGGGGGCAACCCGTTCGAAAAGCGGAAGAACCAAGCGGTTAGCTGGGGCAAGGCTCCGAATTCGGCAAGCGTTGCCTTGGCCGAATCAAACCTGCAACCGAAGCCTGTTCGCACCCGCCGATGCAAGAGATTCCGGCCGCGGTTGAGCCCCCGCGGTTGCCGCGACCTCGCCCAGCGACAACAATCAGGGCTGGTCGCTCCACTGCGTCCGGCTTCCCTAATCGCTTTTCTATTCCCCTGCTGGATTTGCTTCCATGATTTCGCCCCGCTGGCCCGCAAGCTTCTTGGGACTCTCCCTCAGCCCCTGCCTCATCGCCCTGCTCTGCCTCGTCTGGCTGGTTGAGCTCTCCGTCGCACAACAGGCTCCCTTGGCTGAACGCTACGAGAAGACCGAATTTCAGATCACCATGCGGGATGGGGCCAAACTCTTTACCGCGGTGTATTCGCCGCGCGACAAGTCTCGCACCTATCCGATCATGCTCAATCGGACCTGCTACAGCTGCAGTCCCTACGGTCCGGACGCCTTTCCCGGTCGAATTGGTCCCTCCGCGGTAATGGAAACTGAGGAATATATCTTTGTCAAACAGGATGTCCGGGGACGTTGGATGTCTGAAGGCAAGTTCGACAACATGCGTCCTCACGTTCCGGGCGATTCCGAAATCGACGAAAGCTCGGATACGTGGGACACCGTTGATTGGTTGGTGAAGAACATTCCCAACAACAATGGCAAGGTGGGAATGTGGGGCATTTCCTATCCCGGATTTTATGCCGCCGCAGCCCTTCCAGAACACCATCCGGCCTTGGTCGCCGTCTCACCTCAAGCCCCGATTTCGGACTTCTTTTTCGACGACTTCCATCATCAGGGAGCCTTTCTGCTGAGCTATTTCCTGGCCCTCCCAACCTTTGGTTATCAACACGCCGGACCGACCAAAGAAAAGTGGTACCCCGAGGTGTCACCTGCCTCCCGCGACGGCTGGCAGTTTTATATGGACCTCGGACCCCTCGCTAACGCGAGCAAGTATTTCGGCGACGACAATTTCTTTTGGCAGGAAATTGCCCAGCACCCCAACTACGACGAGTTTTGGCAACGCCGCTCGATTCTTCCGCACCTGAAAAATGTCACTGCCAACGTGCTTGTGGTCGGTGGCCTGTTCGACGCTGAGGACTTGTATGGTCCCTTGAACATTTACCGCGAGCTGGAAAAAAACAATCCGCAGATGCACAACAGTATCGTGATGGGTCCCTGGGGACATGGCGATTGGGCTCGCGGGGCCAGCTTTCGACGGGTCGGTTACATGCCCTTCGATTCGCAGACAGCCATTCAGTATCAAAGCGAAATTGAGGCCCCATTCTTCAGACACTTTCTCAAAGGTGAAGGGCCCCGCCCAGACACCGAAGCCCGGTTTTACGACACCGGTGTCCGCCGCTGGAACACGTTCTCGGAATGGCCTCCCGCCGCGGCTCAAACCCGCAAACTCTACCTCACTTCCAAGCGACAACTGGCTGATCAACCACCTTCGGACACCGATAGCTTCAGCGAATTTGTCAGCGACCCTGCCAACCCGGTCCCTTATCGCGACCGCAAGGACATTCGCCTCCAATTCACTCCCCGAGAGTACATGTCGGACGACCAGCGATTTGCCGCGACACGGGAAGACGTTCTCGTCTTTGAGTCTCCCGTCTTAACTGAACCGCTGACTGTCGCGGGGAATCTGTTTGCCAACCTGCAGGTTTCAACCGACCAGTCCGATGCCGACTGGATTGTGAAATTGATCGATGTCTTTCCGGCTGACCATCCTCAACTCCCCGACACTCCCGAGGGGATTCAACTCGCTGGCTACCAGTTCATGATCCGCAGCGAGGTCCTGCGAGGCCGCTTCCGCAACAGCTTCTCCCAGCCCGAACCGTTTCAGCCGGGAGTCGTTACCTCAGTCAGGGTTCCACTGCAGGATGTCCACCACACATTCAAACCCGGACACCGAATCATGGTCCAGGTTCAGAGCAGCTGGTTCCCGTTAATCGACCGCAATCCTCAAAAGTATGTCGAGAACATCTACCGGGCTGAAGCTGGCGATTTCGTCGCCGCTCGCCATCGGGTCTACCACTCGGCGAACGCTGCAAGCCACATTGAACTGCTGGTCTTGCCAAACAAGTGACCCAGCCAAGCGACCCAGCCAAGTGGCCAATCAACAGCCGGGCTGTTCGGATCTTCTACCCCAGCAGCCAGCAAATTACCGGCTTCGACCGCCGTGCGATCAGCAAGGGGATTTGCCGACTAGCGCAACTTGGCGACGGCCGCGCCGAC
>Ga0315904_10008333_pt1 | contig 13739 bp, 10 predicted proteins | sample LakEriMetagenome_6_FD_203529 | JGI IMG/M metagenome (GOLD analysis project Ga0315904, IMG submission 203529) | Freshwater fungal communities from buoy surface, Lake Erie, Ohio, United States - Buoy 12 MA120 | ecosystem: Environmental > Aquatic > Freshwater > Lake | place: USA: Lake Erie, Ohio... | reverse complement strand
CAAAAGATATATAAAATCAATCAATAAATAAAAGATTGGATGAAATAAGTAGATGAACAATGAATGATCCCTACCCAATTTACTTATTATGTTCTCTTTCGTTAAATGTGATATCGATAAGCCGAAAATAGCCAATGAAATTATGATGGTTCCTAATAAAAGTTGTTGCTCATATTGTGGTTTTCTGAAGAAAGATTCGAAAAATATTGCTTCCGTTTTTTGTATTGCAATGCCAAAAACCAGCAGAGTAATCAGCACAGATGTTTTTTGTAAATAGAAACGTTTTTCACGAAATAAAATTCCAATAAAAATGAAAGGCAGAGAAGATAAGAACATAAAAAAGTAGTAATCAATATCTATTGAAAAAAGTAGGTCATAAGAATTTGCGAAAACTGCTGTTGCTAAAAGAATTCCAGAAAGCAATGGAAGAAACGCTTCTTTATTTAAATAATACACATACCAAATCACAACGGTACTCCATATTAAGGAGCCAATAAACCAAAGATGAAAGTAAGTCCCTGTTATTAAGTTGGAAACTTGAAAAGGATAATGATTAAGGTAAAGAGCTATTGGTGTAAAAAATAAGCTGGAAATAATAAGAATAGTCAATAAACGCATTAACCTTTCGACAATATTACTGTTAAGTGATATTCTTTCTTGAATGTGTTTGGAAAGGAAAAAACCAGATACCATAAAAAAAAAGGGTACTGCCCAACGAGAGAGAAGTCTCAAATCATCAACAATAAATGTGGGTAGTTTGCCGAAGTCAGTATGTAATATTAACACAGACAGTGTACCAATAAATCTGAATAAATCTATTGTGTTAGACCTTCCCATTTCATCTGTTTTTTTTAACGTTTCATGAACTTTTTGTATGTTAGGTAAATTGTCCTTTTAATAACGTAAATCCGATTATTCAAAACTTTGGGTAAGCGAAATGAAATGAAATTTAATACATCTTCCAAGGTTAGAAAAAAGGTCGAAAATCGCTTACGAGAAAGGAATTGTTGTTGATATTCATTTCGAAAAAATAAAAGTGTTTTTGACATTCCTGAATCAGACCATATGTATGGTTTTGGATTTCCGGCAAAATGGATTACTGTATTTTTTCTGTTTGGATTTTCAATTGAATAATTCTGTTCAAGTTCATCTTTTGGATAGTCTTGGACTATCGTTTGAATATCCTCCTGATAAAACTGGATCTTTCCACTTCGAGACCAGTTGAAACAAACAAGATTGAGCCATCCTTGTTCCGGACAAGGAAATGTTCTTTTGTCCTCGCCGAGTATTGAAAGGAATTTTTTATAATCCTCCAGTGGTATGATTCCCCGTTTTCCATAAATGATTCCAACATTAGCGTAAGGGTCATCATAATAACTGAAATCGGGATACCTTGATTCTATTAAGTCTTTTTTGAAAAAATACTGATCGATCGCGTATCTGGAGTATTCATATTTTGGCTTGTCAAGGACAATGTCATAGCGTTTAAAAAGAGACAGGTCAAAGCATCTTCCATTGATGATGGTATCTGCATCTAAAAGGATAAAATTTTCATAAGGTGATTCCCAAAAAGCGATCATTTTAGTAATTCCCCAACCGAAACTGTTTTTCCTTAAGAATTCATTGGAGACCTCTTTTTTTGTAATGACCTTGTCGCATAAGTCTTTTAAAGCTTTGTCTGTCTTCAGGTCACCATCTACTAATAGCGAGACATTGGATTCCGGATAAAAGTGTTTTATACTAGCAAATGAGGCCTTAGCCAGTCTGTAATCCGAAGCTGAAAGAATAATAATTATTCCTGTGTCTTTTGACCAGTTTTCCATACAAGTAGACTAAGTAATTGGGCAATATAGCCTGATGAGAAATTCTCTTGTGAAATGACCTTATTGTTTTCGATGGCATTTAAAACATATTGTTCTTTTTTAGAATAGTCAAAGTCTCTATCTAAAATGAATTTAAAATTTGATAAAACAATCTTCAGGATGGAACTAGAAGGAATTATAACCGGTAACGAGAAGCGTGTTTTTAAAAAAAATATCCCGGAGTTAAGTGTGCTTGGTGAAAACCTCGGTATAAGTCCATAATCAGCACAACGCATAAATAACTGAATGTTTTTATCTTCTGTCTTTTCATTGTACTGTTTTATTTTGGGATTAAACATTAGTGTAAGTCGTATTCTTTGTCGTTGTAAAAAATCACCTACGAGAATATTCCTGTTGGCGATTAAAAATTTATCCTTTAATGGAACCTTTGAAAAAAAATCAATCATCCATTTGATCTCCTGATAATTCCTCGGGGTACCAAAGAATAAAAAAACGACTGAAGATTCCGGAATCTTGAGAATTTTCCGAGCTTCCTCCTTCTTGATAGTATCAGGAATTTCAGAGTAATTAGGATGGTTGATTAGCTCATGTTTTGATTTGGGATACTTGTTTTTAAAAGTATTTAGACTGAAGTTGCTCAAATGAATAAAGCAATCCGTGTTTTCATCAAGTAAGTCATTCTCATAGCCAAATTTATCCCAGTTAGTATTATGGCTCTTCAAATCGTGTTTTATCTGTATTACCGTACGAACTTTTAGTTTTTCAATGAAACGATTCTTAGTCTCTTTATCCAAAGAAACTAAATATTCAAGGTAATGATCCAATGAATCTATTAAAATGACATCAAAGTCATTAGGATTTTCTTCGCAGAGATAATAGACAGTATCATTATTCAACTCAAACTTTTCAGTCAGTTTTCGAAGTACTTCCTGCCATGCTGAGTTGTTTGCGAAACTGTGATCTAAAAAAGCAATCCTCATTAATTTGATATGTGTTGGGGACTAATTATCAACCAGGTCATTATGTACTGCCTGCATTCCTGCAGTACGATTTTTTTTTGGTCGAGGTTTAAATGATCTATTTCACTGTAATGATAGTCGAAAGCTTTGTAGAAATCATCCGAACTGTGTGCTTTTTCAATAATATGTGTATCCTGAAAACAATTCTCCAGGGTTTTTTCAATATTTATATTTGAGCCGTGGTGAATCTCGATGATGAAGTATGATTTTTTCAGGTGAAATGCTAATTCCTTTGTGAACAACTGGTACTCATATCCTTCGCAATCAGATATGATTAAATGTGTTTTATTCGTGTCTAAATCAAGCAAATCTTTGGTAAGACAAGTTCCTGAAATCACTATTTTTTCGCTAATGGAATTAAGCTTTGCCATTTCAGAACACATCAACTGTGCTTTAGGATTAGTATCAAATGCAATAACCCGATTCACACGGAATTTAATTGCCATTCCAACCGCATAATAGCCCTCCGCGCAACCAATATCAACTATAGTTTCAAATTCAATATATTTCATCCTGTCTAAAAATGGATGCAATTCCTTTTCATAGGAGCCCAGTAATTTAGGATAAACTGTAGTTCCGAAGGAATCGATACTTGGATATTTCATACTTTTAAAAGGCCCGTTGAGAACATATTTATCCTTAAAAATATCGTTGAAAATCGTAATGTTTGGGTCATTTAAACTTTCTCTGTATAAAACGTATTCGCGACGTTTATTATTAGCCCAAATGCCCAAATGAGCGATGGGTTTGAAAAAGAACCAGATAATGTTATGCTTCATTAAATTCATTTGACAGACGCGTAGAGGGTTAAATATTTTTTTGTTTGAATGATCAAATCAAAGTGAGATCTCCCAATTTCAGTGCAACTTTCAGTTTTACGTTTAACATTGATCATCGGAATATTCTCCAATTCCTGAAAGCACTGTGAATCAGAAAGTGATCGAAGAAGACCAATTTTCCTCCCTGATACGGGTGTCCCTGCCATCAATGATTCGGCAATGGTCAACCCAAAGCTTTCTTCTTTTGAATTAGAAATTGTCAGATCGGCCGAATTGTACAATTCATTAAGAACTGAGCGGTCTTCTATGCTTCCTGTGTAGCGGACATTGGACAGATCAGGAGCCGTCGGATCTTTTTTTCCGATAAAAAGAAAGAAAAGTTCAGAACGAGTTTTTGCGAAATCAATGAGATCACTAAAACCCTTGAGTTTCCGTTTGAGATCACTGGCCACAGAAAGTACGATCTTTCTATCATGTGGCAGGTCATGTTTCTCTTTGCATTTATACCGGTCTACCGGATGGAAGTAAAACTCAGGGATTCCATGATGGATTGTGCAATGTGGAAATTGACCAAGTACATTTGATTTTAATGAAAATTCAGTGTATTGTTCTGAGGGGCCAACGACCCATATCCTTTGCTTTTTAAGCCAACATGCTTTCTTCAATGCGATCTTCGTATTTAGTACCTCTCCTGCACTGGGAAAGTCAGCAGCACAATGAAGGATCCCGGAAAATGGATTTCGGTCGTGCAAGGTCCATACGATCGGCTTCCTGTTTTTACGAAAGAAGGAAGGCCAGTCCAAAAATCGACCGGTCCAGTGTAGATGTATGATATCTGCTTCTTTATATAGGGGGTCTAAAGTAACGTCAAAAGAGGAATAGGGCAGAGTGATGGCGTCATTTGGCTCCGGGATCTGAGTTTCCATGTTCCTGTATTTGCAATTGACCCAAGCAGCTTTAATATATAAATGCCATAGCTTTCTGAAAAAAGAAGTGTAGATTCTACGATGTGTGTAATAATGCCTATCTGCCGAATGTTTTTTAGTCAGATTGAGGCAAAGATAGCGTGAGTGGATTCCCTGACGCAAAAGCTCTTCATGCAAATCCATGGAAGCTACTGCAGCTCCTCCTGAATCATTAAAATTGATATGCAGGATCTTAAGAGACATGCGGTAATTTAGATATTATGTCCTTTACAAGCGATTGTTTTCTTTGGAAATCTGTGCGTTCTTGCCACAACTTTTTCATGTAGCCTTTTCTGTAAGCCTTTTCCAACTTCCGTTGGTCTCCTTCAGATTGAATCGGATTTTTTAGGAAATAAAGACATTGCGCCAAGAATACTTTCCACCAGGTTAGATTGTGTTGTATTTGTTCCGAATACCCTTTACGATAGTAACATTCGATGACCATATTTGCTTCTCCAAAACCTTTATAAAGTCGTTTCAGATATTCCATATTTAGGCGATCTTCTGGTATGCAATGGTTCAATGAAAGTCGTGTATCGTATTTCCATTTATATCCTGACAATCGGATTAGGTAACAGTATTCAGTGTCTCCACCCGAACTCAGCTCTTTCCCGGTTCGATCACTCAGTAGGCTTACAAACTTTTGCAACAGCAGTTTTTTCATGAATTCAGATCGGACGACCAATCCTGCACCCCAGGGAACGGTTTGTTCATCAAGGTAACGGCTCTCCATATCTTTATGCCCACAGGCATAGGCAACCTTGTTTTTCTCGACGATATCAGGAAGTGGATTTGAACTGGCTAAATTGTTAAACCCACATAATGCTCCAATCTCCTTATCCTCATTCATGATGACTGCAGCCTGATTAAGGTAGTCGGAAGCTAATTGATTGTCATCATCGCAAAACAGCAGTAATTCTCCTCCAGCTGTCTCAATCCCCTTTTTACGTGCGGCACTCAGACCGGGAATATTTTCCTGAACAATCTTCATTGGAATATTGTTACCGATCTTCAACCAACGTTGTGTTGCCAACTCGGCTGTGTTGTCGGTTGAACAGTTATCGACAATTACAAGTTCCCAAGGAAAATCAGTTTCCTGAGAGGCAAGTGCCTCTAAAGTCGGTGCAATTCGCACTGCACTATTATAACAGCAAAGGATCACGCTTAGCCTTATCATTTTAGGAAATGCTTGTTGAGGAAAAGAGTCAGTTCCCCCAGTTCATGGATCTCAAAATTCGGCTCAAAGACACTGTACAAGGCTCGTCTGTCTCCGGCATCATCATGAATTTCCATGACTAAAGATTTTACTTTTTTTAGGCTAGATACATTTTCAGAGCTGTTTAGAAAAACTTCGAATTCACTCCCCTCGATATCTACTTTTAGAACGTCGATATTTTCAGAATTTAGATCCTGAATAAGATCATTCAAACCCAAAGCTTTGACTTTTCCGTTGGAGTGTTCTACAGTTCGCACAGACCATTCTTTGCCATCACGAAACCCCATGTCGAAGTCAAGTAATGCCTTCCTAGACCACAGTGCAGTCTGATATGCGTTGAAATGAATATGGTTCAGTTCTAAATTTCGTTTCATTTGTTTGAAAGTGTCCGGAAATGGTTCAAGAACTGTTAAAATTGAGTTTGGAAAGTGAGTAGCAAAATAAAGCGCTGAACAACCAATATTGCCTCCCGCGTCGACCACACAAGGTCTTTCATTCAGGTTGATCCGATCTCTAATGATGTTTTTTGGTTGACGATATTCTTCTTTCAAAAAGATCTGTTCTACTACTTGATTGTCAGAACTTTTTCTTCTTAGAACTAATTTGTGATTCGTTGTTTTGAGGGTTAATTCACTCTCGAAAATAGAGCCTGAAATTTTATATTTCTCAGCAATAAATCTTTTGAAAATTGCTAATTCAGAGTCAAGTTGCTTAAACAATCTTGATTTTCGACTAAAAAGGTAGGTAAACGAATATTTGATGGTGTCCCATGCCCCTATAGATCGTAAAATCAATAGAAATTTCTTCAATACTGAAGAATCAGAACCACCAAAAACTAAATTACTCAATTGTACTCTGGTTTTATGGTTATAGAATCGGATAAATGAATTACACCATAATCTTTATACCCGGAAAGTTTTGTTCCGTTATCAATTATTTCAAAATTTAATATTCCAAATAACTCATCTGTAATTTCTATTCCGGGTGGAGGATAGATTTGAACAAGAAAGCTGTAGGTATTTGGAGCCAAGAGTTCTTTAGGTAAATCCAGATTAAAAACAAATTTTCCTCGTTCCGAGGGGTTAAAGTTTTCGACTTGGCTAAAAACTCTTCTTTGCATTTTATCGAGCAGTGCTATACACAATTGAAAAGATCTTGCTTGAGGTTCGTTTATGATCAAGTTGCCTTGAATGGTAATTTTTTCGTTAAATCGAAAAACGTTCTTAATGTTCAAATTTGAATCATGAAGTGAAAGATTTTGAAAAAAAATTGGTTTATCGGTCTTTCTATCTGATACTATTTCCGAATCCAGATTGGATGTGTAGGCCCTGATAATCTTAGAAGGGGTGCCATCATCTTTTAACCGGCCATTCTCGATCCAAATGACTCTTGAACAAAGTTTTTCGATCATGCCCAAGTCGTGACTAACAAAAATGACAGTTCTCCCATTTACTGCCACCTCTCTCATTTTACCAAGACATTTTTTTTGAAATTCAGCGTCACCGACAGCAAGCACCTCATCAATAATAAGAATTTCTGGATCCAAATGTGCTGCCACGGCAAAAGCAAGCCTAACATACATGCCCGAGGAATAATGCTTTACAGGAGTGTCTAGGAATTTTTCTACTCCTGAAAAAGATACTATTTCATCAAATTTCTCTTTAACCTCCTGGCGTGTCATACCCAAAATGGTTCCATTGAGATAAATATTCTCACGTCCAGTTAGTTCAGGATGGAAACCTGTTCCTACCTCTAGCAAAGAAGCTATTCTTCCATGAATCTCAATTCGACCTATCGTCGGTTTAGTTATCTGTGATAATATTTTTAGAAGGGTACTCTTGCCAGCACCATTTTTACCAATAATTCCAACGACCTCACCTTTCTTTATTTCAAAAGAAACGTCATTTAATGCCCAAAACTCCGATTCTCTGATACTCAAATTAAATTTTCTGAATCTTGAAAGGCCCCCCACGAGAGTCCCTTCCTTGTTTCGGCCAATCCTATATTTTTTTGAGATTTTCGATAATTCAATAGCTTTGTTGATGGTCATTGTTGATGAGTTGTCTACCAAAGTTAAAATTTTCAGAATTGCAGTCTTGAGCGTGTTGTAAATTTATTTAGGATACTCAACTATTACTTCTTAAATTTGCTAATGTATGAGTGCAGAATTAAAGGTTTTTCGCTGTTTAAAATATCTTTCGAGATGAGAAATTTGATTGTTATTATATGTTTTACGATTTTCCTTCCTCAAGTTCTCTTTACTCAATCAATATCCCAAATCCCAAATTTACTGATTTGGTTAAGAGCAGATACGGCGATTTCTCTATCTGGCAGCGAAGTTACCCAATGGGGTGATATCAGTGGGAATAATAATCACTTTTTTCCCGTTACTTCTGCAACGCAGCCATCATTCGTAGGTAGTTCCTCGATGAATAATGAGCCCTATATCTTCTTTAATGGCACGAAAAGGATGCAGACATCAGGAAATTTTTCATTGGGCAATGCAACGGTTATTGTTATAGCTGAAAATAATTCAGGAGACCCACAATTTGGTCGAACAATTGATCATACTTACAATTTTGGCTTTTGGATTGGAAGAGGTTCCGGATCGACAGTGGGAGGAGGGTTTTATGAAGGATCGGCACCATATGGTAATTTTATGTCTATTAATTTGGATCAACCGTATGCTATAACTATGGTTCGCGATGGTTCTTTAACAAGCAGTTTTCGTGGTTCTGAGCCTTTTCCTATCCCAACGAGAACAACAGCTTCTAATCTAACTGCACCTAATAAAATCGTGCTAGGTGCTAGTGTAGTAGGAGGAGATTCTGGTAACAAAGACATATACGAAGTAATCATTTTCAACCGAGCACTCGATGAAGGAGAACTTGATATTGTTAGAGCTTATTTGATGAATCGATATTCGGTCAATGTAAGTTTGGGTGGGCAAATTAATGTGATTGATTCTTTTTGTCCTATTACATTAACTCCATCATCTGGGTTTTCGTCATATTTATGGAGCACTGGAGAATTAACTCCTACGATAGATGTAGTTCAATCAGGTTCTTATTGGGTCCGTGCAACGGATCAATTGGGATTCTACTCTTATGATACCATAGAAGTAAGTTTGCCCGAAATACCAGGACCAGTAAACAATTTCATCTGCCAAGGACTTTCAAACTCTTGGTCCGCCGACATGGGGCCCGGTTTTACCTACCTCTGGTCTACAGGGGAGACTACACCCTCTATTGACATTACTACCCCGGGAACCTATAATGTGACCGTGTTTGATGCCTTTGGTTGTTCTCGTAATAGTGGTGATTTCACGTTTACGGTCGATAACTATGCTGAAACCGCCTTCCTCGGCAACGACACCACCTTGTGCTCCGGTAATAATGTTGCCCTGCAGATAGGGGCTCCTGAAACTATGGAATACTACTGGAACGGGTCCTCTGCGGGAGCTCAGCAACCGTTCTTCGAGGTCACGAGTACGGGTGAAGTGACGCTGGAATCAATAAATGTAAATGGCTGTGTGGCGCAGGATACGATCTTTGTGACGGTGTCCGGGACTGCCCCTGATGCGGTGTTCAATACGAACAATGTCTGTTATGAAAGCGCTGTCGCATTCACTGATTTAAGTGTGCCTGCCAACGGTGATCCAATTGCTTCGTGGAGCTGGAACTTCGGCGACGGACAACTGTCGACGGAACAGTCTCCCTCATATATGTATACCGCTCCGGGAACCTACAACGTTGAACTCTTCGTGCTTTCGCAAGGCGGGTGCGGTGAAACAGTGAATAACACGGTAACGGTGCATGAGAATCCCACTGCTGGTTTCAGCTTCACCGGTTACTGCGAGGGGAAAACTATTCAGTTCTCCAACAGTTCTGCCGCGGGGAGTGCAGCGATCACATCCTACTACTGGGATTTTGACATGCCATGGACAGGTGCGTATAATAACTCCACTGTGCCAGTTCCCAACCGCGTGTTCGATCCGGAAGGACTTTACGATGTGATGCTGGTGGTAACCGATGCTAATAATTGTGACGATACGCTGATAGCTCAGATCGATATTTATCCTTCTCCTGAAATGGATATTTCTCTGGAAGATGCTTGCCAGGGTACACCGGTGAGTATCGTGAATAATACTGTCACGGATCCTGGTTCAACCTATTTGTGGGATTTTGGTGATAACACGACGTCGATCCTTCCTGTCCCGATCAAATCCTATTCAATCTACGGGAGTTATACGGTGACACTACAGGTGGTTGGATCAAATGGATGTGATGCCTCTGCCTCCCAAGTAGTGAATGTCTTTGCCGCACCGGTCGCGGCTATGGATCTTGGCCCTGCATGTGTCGGTAGCCCATTGACCCTGACGGACCTGTCCGATGTGTGGGGGTCAGAGATCGACTCGGTATTCTGGGTTGTCAATAGCCAGGACACACTCTACGGCCCAGCAGCTGTTTATGACTTGCAGCAACTGGGGCAGCAGGAGATTGAAATAGTTGTTACTTCTGAACAAGGGTGCAGTTCTTCCGCTTCTCAATTTGTGGATGTGACGGAAAGTCTGGACGCTTCTTTCAGTGCATTTCCAAATGTTCTTGCAGGAGGTGAGCCATTTACATTCACTAACACGTCCGAAGGTCTATACTTGAGTCAATGGAATTTTGGGGACGGTGGAACCTCTTTCGATGAGGATCCAACGCACACTTACCCGGTACCGGCCGACAGCGCTTACTACACGGTTTCGTTGGTGCTAATTAACCTGAGTGGGTGTACGGATTCAGTTGCACAGGAAATCCTTGTCTTGCGTCCGTTTACTGATCTTCTGATCGATGAAATGTACCACGACGATCAAAATGACAATCATGTTGTTGGGGTTCACATGGTCAATGCAGGTTCGAATGCATTAGGGAGAGTGGTTCTCACGATGGAAACGGTAAAAGGTGAGTTGTTCACCGAAACGTGGACGGGATACCTCCCTGCCGGACAGGATTCGATCTACGTATTTAACGCCCAGCCGAACGTGTTGCTCTCTCCGGAGGATCGAGGCGATACCTATATATGTGTAGAGGGAGTAGGATACAATCTTGCTAATCAGGTGGAACCCGATTTGTCGAACAACAAGGTGTGTATGAACATTGAAGGAGAGGAGGCTGTGTTGTTACCGCTGTATCCGAACCCGGTCACTGAAAATGCCGTAATCGAAGTCCTCATCAATACTGAAATTGAAATTGGTCTGTCGCTTTCTGACAGCCGTGGAAGGATGGTACGCGATTTCGTCTCCGAGTTCACAGCCCTTGCCCCCGGTTTATATAACTTCACACTGAACATCGAAGGACTCCGTAAAGGTGTTTACTACTTGAATTTGAGTACGAAGGAAGGGGAGAAGCAGACTATCAAAGTAATGACTAATTAATAATTACAAATTACTAATGAGGGGTTGTTTCCATGTCAGTTCGAGTGGCAGCTGTTCTCCTTCGGCCACCGAAGGTTTACCGAAGGTGAGACGATACACTCTCCGCTTTGCTTCGAGCACTCGAACTGACAGCTGCTGTATCGAGAACTGACAACCGAAACCATTTGTTTTGATTTTTCATGCAATTCGCTTAATTTGTCCCATTCAGAATTATGAGGAAAATCAGAATGATAAAGCAGTCGAGTTTCTTGTTGGTCGCTGTGATCGTTTTAATGATATTGTCATCTTGTGGGCAGACGGCAAGTTCTTCGGAAAATAGGGATGATACTTTTGCGGATAGTTCTTCGGGAGATTGGCAAAACCAACTCGAATCCTGGGGCAATAAGGCTTTGGAAACCGGCAAGGAACTGACCGATGAGGTAGGAGAAAAGTTGAACGGCATTGAGATCAATGGATTTTCGGTGGAGGAGGACAAGCAACTGGGGAAGCAGCTGTACGACGAGATCCATCAGTCGCCGGACTATAGGGTGATGGACCGACAGGAACACAAGGAATTATATACCTACGTTGAAGGGATAAAGGATAAGATCCTGAAGAACGGAGACCTTCGTTATAAAAAGACCTTCGACTGGGAGATCACGATCCTGGATGACGATCAGACCATTAATGCGTTCTGCGCACCCGGGGGTTATATTTTTATTTACACCGGAATTCTCAAGTACCTGGAAAATGAGGCCCAGTTTGCCGGGGTTTTAGCTCACGAAATGGGTCACGCCGACCGACGTCACGGTACACGTCAGATGACCAAGCAAATGGGGTTGCAAATGCTGCTCGATGTATTGTCTGATGGTGAGAACAGCCGCTATTACGGAGAAGTAATAGCCGGACTGGTATCTTTGCGTTATTCACGTTCATACGAACGTGAGGCAGATGAAAGCTCCGTCAACTACCTCTGTGGCACCGATTATACAGCCGACGGGGGAGCCGGGTTCTTCCGCAAAATCCTGAAAGAACAAGGCGACCCCTCCATGGAACTTCTCAGTACACACCCGGACCCGCAAGAACGCATTTCCAACTACAAAAACACGAAAAGTGAACTTAGCTGCGCGGGCAAGGAGAAATATGCAGAGCGCTATCAGCAGATGGTGAAGAGGCTTAAATAACTCTCCTGTGTATGCTGTCCTCGATACTCGGTTCGCCATTTCGACAAGCTCACTTCGGTAACATTGCCTTTGGATGGGGTAAGGAATTACCACTGTCAAGTCATCTGAAATTAGTTCATAAAAAAATTGAAAACAGTAAGTAGAATTCAGTTTCCCCCTTTTCGCTCGCGCTGAGTCCTTCGCCAAAGGCTGCGGCCGCCGGTGAAAGCTTTAGCGAAGGCGCAGGAGGGACGACCTATCCATGCATAGTTCTTCTTTCACGTGACTTAAGAAAAAATAATTATAAGTCTAGGTTAGGAGTATTTGTTAATGTGTGAATCCTCCCCTTAGGTCCATTCCGAAAGGGGAATTGGTAAGCGCTCCGAGTCAACGATTTTTGTGAGAATTCCGTGAAGTCGAGCACCGCGAGATCATACTGTGCCTCCTGTCTTCTGTGATTCAACGCACTCTACACTAATCACCATGCATCTCTTCTTCATTTATCTCTAAAAATAAAAAAGGCCCCTATGGAGCCTTTTCTGCATTACCGTTGTTGCTATAACCTAACCAGTAAAACCTAAAACCTAATTTAACTACTACTACTTTGACTTGAACGGTAATGCTACTGTTCGTTCGGATATCGAAGAGCAAGTGGATCGTTCTCCCCTGTCTTTGATAATTCAAATGTAAATACTCTTTATAGCAACCTGAATTATTCGAGACCTCTGTCGAAGAATTTTAAGTAAAACCACGTAGTTTCAATTACGTTTTATTTCCTACGGAAGATCGGGAGGAGCATATTTTGTCGGTAGGGACTTCTTGTTTTCGCACACATCCTATGATATATTCCGGAAGAAGAAATTCAAATAATCAGATCATTTCTTTAACAGTACACATATGCTTTGTGTGGCGGAGAAATTACCGTTTTAAAATTCAAGTCATACGTACATCCACGTAGGTCATTCCGTACATCTACTTATTGCACTTAGAAGGGTATTACGTAATTGTGTTTCTGGGCGTTTTAAAATTTTTGTGAGGGGTTGTAAGGGCTATTCCTTTGTCTCAAGAAACAAAAGAAAACACCGCCCTATGAAAACAAAAATGACAAACACGATCAGCAGCCTTGTGATGACAGGAATGATGTTCATTGCCGGATCGATCAGCGCACAGCAGAGTGCCGCGATCTGGGTAAAGGTAAAGCAGGAGAGCAAAGTACAGTTTACATCCAACAACGGAATGATCCGTTTCAATGATGCATCGGTACAGTCGTCTCTTGGTTCATTGAACATCACAGGAGTAGCGAAGGCAGTACCTGCTTCACGCAACGCTGAGCTTCAGAAGGTATATGAGATCACATGTAATTGTGATGTGAA
>Ga0315904_10008332_pt1 | contig 13739 bp, 13 predicted proteins | sample LakEriMetagenome_6_FD_203529 | JGI IMG/M metagenome (GOLD analysis project Ga0315904, IMG submission 203529) | Freshwater fungal communities from buoy surface, Lake Erie, Ohio, United States - Buoy 12 MA120 | ecosystem: Environmental > Aquatic > Freshwater > Lake | place: USA: Lake Erie, Ohio... | reverse complement strand
ACGCCACTCACCTGGACGCTGGTGATGTCGAAGGCCGGCTTTTCGTACTCTTTGGCCAGGCGGTGCACGAGGTCCAGACCGGCGGCCACTCGCTGGGCCATGGGCGTGTGTGTGAATGGCGAGAGTGGATGGGAGTACAACTTGGCCGAGGCGCTCGCAAATTCAGCGAATGGCGCCATCATGGCGCGCTGGGTCTCGTAGAGCTGGTAGAGCATGCCGTTGTCCGATCCTTGGCGCTTGACACGCCGAACTGTGAGCCTGGGTTGACTGCGCTCAGGACTTTGCCACGAAAGTTGTTGCGCTGCAGCAAATTTGTGCCCGAATGTAGAGCGTGAATCTGCCCGACGGCTTACGGGGCCTCCATCGGGGGCCCTTGATAGGTCCTTACAGGTGCTTACATCACCGCGGCGATCGCCTTCACCACGGTGCCCAGGTTGCCGTGGTTCAGCGCGGCCACGCAGATGCGGCCTGAGTCCACCCCGTAGACCCCGAACTCGTCGCGCAGGCGCTGCATCTGCGCTTTCTGGAGGCCGGAGTAACTGAACATGCCCTTTTGCCGGGTGATGAAGGCCACGTCCAGCGGCACGCCCGCCGCGGCCAGGCCGTCGGCCAGCGCTTGGCGCATGTCGCGGATGCGCTGGCGCATAACGGCCAACTCGTCCTCCCACTGCTGGCGCAATGCCGGTGTGTTGAGCACCGTGCTGATGACCTGGGCGCCGTGGGTGGGCGGGGTGGAATAGTTGGTCCGCACGACGATCTTGAGCTGCGACATCACCTTGCCGGCCTGCTCGGCGCTGCCGCACACGACGCTCAACGCCCCCACTCGCTCCCCATACAGGGAGAAGCTCTTGGAGAAGGACGTCGCGACGAAGAAGTCCACGCCAGCGTTCAGGAATCCGGCGACGACCTGCCCGTCCTCCGCAATCCCGTCACCAAACCCTTGGTAAGCCATGTCCAGGAAGGCCACCAACCCCCGCGCCTTGACGGCTTCTATGACCTGGGCCCACTGCGCTGGGCTCAGGTCGCAGCCGGTCGGGTTGTGGCAGCAGGCATGCAGCACGATGATGGTGCCGGCTTCCGTGGCGTTCAGGCACTCCAGCATGTCGTTGAAACGCACGCCCCGGGTGTCGGCGTCGTAGTAAGGGTAGGTGCTCACCTGAAACCCGGCCTGTGAGAAGAGGGCGCGGTGGTTTTCCCAACTGGGGTCGCTGATCAGCACCTGGGCACCGGGATTCAGGCGCTTGAGAAAGTCTGCGCCGATCTTCAGCCCGCCCGTGCCGCCGAGCGCCTGCACGGTGGCCACGCGGCCCTCGGTCACCACCGTCGAATCGGCACCGAACACCAGGCCCTTGACCGCCTGGTCATAGGCCGCGATGCCGTCTATGGGCAGGTAGCCCCGAGGCTTACCCGCGGCCACCAGCTGCTGTTCGGCCTGGGCCACGCACTTCAGCAGCGGCAGCTTGCCGTTCTCGTCGAAGTACACACCCACGCCCAGGTTGACCTTGCCCGGCCGTGCGTCTGCGGAGAACTGCTCGTTCAGACCGAGGATGGGATCACGGGGGGCCATTTCGACCTTGTCGAACAGGGACATGGAGAGCTTTCTGAGTCTGGTGGTGTTGGAGGAGGGCGCTTGCCATGCCAGCACGCTGCGCCCATGGCGATGTTGCGCTACGCTGGGCGGCTCGCCCGTTCGGGTCGCGCCGGACGCCTGTGTTGTCCGGGCGGAATTCTAGGATCTTCATGTCGCCTCCCTCTGCCGTCGTGCCTGTGCAAGGTGCCGATGCGCTTGCCGACCAGGACCCCACTGGGTCCATACCTCAGGGCGAGTTCGTCTCGTTTGCAGGCTCGCCCTTTGAGCTGTTTCAGCCCTATCCCCCGGCGGGCGACCAGCCTCGCGCCATCGCGCAGCTGGTGGAGGGCATCGAGGAGGGCTTGAGCTACCAGACGCTGCTGGGTGTGACCGGCTCGGGCAAGACCTTCACCATGGCCAACGTGATCGCCCGGATGGGGCGCCCGGCCATCGTCTTCGCGCCCAACAAGACGCTGGCAGCCCAGTTGTACAGCGAGTTTCGGGAGTTCTTCCCGAAGAACGCGGTGGAGTACTTTGTCAGCTACTACGACTACTACCAGCCTGAAGCCTACGTGCCGCAGCGGGACCTGTTCATCGAGAAGGACAGTTCCATTAACGAACACATCGAGCAGATGCGCTTGTCGGCCACCAAGAGCTTGCTCGAGCGGCGTGACGTGGTGATCGTGGCCTCGGTCAGCGCCATCTACGGCATTGGCAGCCCTTCGGACTACCACCAGATGGTGATGACGCTGCGCGTGGGCGACCGTGTGGGCCAGCGCGATGTCATCGCCCACCTGATCCGCATGCAATACACCCGCAACGAGACCGATTTCTCGCGCGGCACCTTCCGGGTGCGGGGGGACACGATCGATGTCTTTCCGGCCGAGCACAGCGAGCTGGCGATCCGCATCGAGCTCTTTGACGACGAGGTGGAGACGCTGCAGCTGTTCGACCCGCTGACGGGGCGCATCCGCCAGAAGATTCCGCGCTTCACGGTCTACCCAGGCAGTCATTACGTCACACCGCGCGAACGCGTGCTCAGCGCCATCGACTCGATCAAACAGGAGTTGCGCGAACGGCTCGACGAGTTTGTGAAGGCGGGAAAGCTCGTGGAGGCCCAACGCCTGGAGCAGCGTACCCGGTTCGACCTGGAAATGCTGCAGGAAGTAGGGCACTGCAAGGGCATTGAGAACTACACGAGGCACCTCTCGGGTTCGCGTCCTGGCGATCCGCCGCCCACCCTGGTGGACTACCTGCCGCGCGATGCGCTGATGTTCCTGGACGAGAGCCATGTGCTCATCGGCCAGCTGGGCGGCATGTTCAACGGTGACCGAGCCCGAAAAACCACCCTGGTGGAGTACGGGTTTCGCCTGCCCAGTGCCCTGGACAACCGGCCGCTGAAGTTCGAGGAGTTCGAGGGCAAGATGCGCCAGACAGTGTTCGTGTCCGCCACCCCCGCGGCCTACGAGCAGGCTCACGCCGGCCAAGTGGTGGAACAGCTGGTACGTCCCACGGGCCTGGTGGACCCGGTGGTGGAGGTCCGCCCCGCCACGCACCAGGTGGACGACGTGCTGCAGGAGATTCGTGACCGTGTGGAGGTTCAGGAGCGGGTGCTGATCACCACGCTGACCAAGCGTATGGCCGAGCAGCTGACCGACTATCTGACCGAGAACGGTGTCAAGGTGCGGTATCTGCACAGTGACGTGGATACGGTCGAGCGGGTGGAGATCATTCGTGATCTGCGCTTGGGCGCCTTTGACGTGCTGGTGGGCATCAACCTGCTGCGCGAGGGGCTGGACATTCCCGAGGTCTCGCTGGTCGCCATCCTGGACGCGGACAAGGAGGGCTTTCTGCGCGCCGAGCGCAGCCTCATCCAGACCATCGGCCGCGCAGCGCGCAACGTCAACGGCAAGGCGATCCTGTATGCCGACAGGATCACCGACTCGATGCGAAAGGCGATGGGCGAGACCGAACGCCGTCGCGAGAAGCAGGTCGCGCACAACCTCGCAGAAGGCATCGTGCCGCGCAGCGTGCGCAAGCAGGTACGGGACCTCATCGATGGCGTGGTCTCTGACAAGACGGGACGAGATGACCTGAAGGCAGCGCAGGCTGCGGCAGAAGTGGAGACGCTCAGCGAAAAGGATCTGGGCAAGCGCATCAAGCAGCTCGAGCGCCAGATGCTGGAGCATGCTCGGCAACTTGAGTTTGAGAAGGCCGCCCGTTTGCGTGACCAGTTGGCCTTGCTGAAGGAGCAGGCCTTCGGAGCCGTCAAGGGTGACAGCAACGTCATCCCGCTGGCGAGTTTGCCCCGCGGCTGAGGGCCAACCACTCTGATGGAAAGGGGTGAATCGGGCGGGGCGCAGAGCTGTTGTTGTCCTGGACAAATGAGGGGGTTTCGGTCTAACCCCAGCAAAACGGTCGACTTCTGTTAAAGTTGATCAATCCAGTGGGATTCAAGGCAGCAGGCGTAAGTCGAAGCCCTCAAGAGCCTGGTGGATGCTGACGGACAAAAGCACTTTTCCCCTTTTTCATCGCCGCCAAGCGGACAGGAGTTTCCTCATGCGTTTGACCACCAAGGGCCGATTCGCCGTGACTGCGATGATTGATCTCGCGCTGCGGTCCCATAGCGGACCGGTGGCCCTGGCAGCCATCAGCCAACGCCAGCAGATCTCGTTGTCCTACCTGGAACAATTGTTCGGCAAGCTTCGCAGGCATGAGCTGGTGGAGAGCACTCGCGGGCCGGGTGGCGGCTACTCGCTTGGTCGTTCAATGGCAGAGATCACCGTGGCGGACATCATCGTCGCCGTTGACGAGCCCATCGACGCCACCGGTTGCGGCGGCAAGGAGCACTGCATGGGTGAAGACACCGGCAAGTGCATGACGCACGATCTCTGGTCCAGCCTGAACACCAAGATGATCGAGTTCTTGGATTCCGTCAGCTTGAAGAAGCTCGTCGACGAGCAGGTGGCCAAGGGTATTTCCATTGAAGAAGCTCCGGTCAAGCGGGCCATCTCCTCTCAGCCCGTGGTCAAGCCCATCAAAGTGACGGCTCCCAATTCGGTGTTTGCCCTCGGCAATGCCTTCATGAAGTGAGCCGGTGTTCTCGGCGCCCGGATACGACTTGAACCTTGAAGCCGCGCACAGCCACTGATCTGAATCCTGACTGTCTGACATGACCCCTCATTTCCCGATTTACATGGACTACGGTGCCACCAACCCGGTGGACCCGCGCGTGGTGGACGCGATGGTGCCCTGGCTGCGTGAGCACTTCGGCAACCCGGCGTCACGCAGCCACGCGTGGGGCTGGGAGGCCGAGGAAGCCGTTGAAAAGGCGCGTGAGGACGTGGCCGCGCTCATCCAGGCGGACCCTCGCGAGATCGTCTGGACCTCCGGTGCCACCGAGAGCAATAACCTCGCTATCAAGGGTGCTGCGCATTTCTATGCGTCGCGCGGCAAGCACCTTGTGACGGTGAAGACCGAGCACAAGGCGGTGTTGGACACCATGCGCGAGTTGGAGCGCCAGGGTTTCGAGGTCACCTACCTCGACGTCCAGGAAGATGGCCTGCTGGATCTGGACCGATTCCGTGATGCGCTACGACCCGACACCATCCTGGCGTCGGTGATGCTCGTGAACAACGAGATCGGCGTCATCCAGGATATTCCTGCCATCGGAGCCATCTGCCGCGAGCGCGGCATCCTGTTGCACGTTGATGCGGCGCAGGCCACCGGCAAGGTGGCTATCGATATGGGTTCTCTCCCCGTGGACCTGATGAGCCTGGCCTCCCACAAGACCTACGGGCCCAAGGGGATCGGCGCCCTGTACGTCCGGCGCAAGCCCCGGGTGCGGCTGGAGGCGCAGATGCACGGGGGCGGCCATGAACGCGGCATGCGTTCAGGCACGCTGCCCACCCATCAGTGTGTGGGTATGGGTGAGGCGTTCAAGATCGCGCGCCTGGACATGGGTGTCGAGAGCGAGCGCATCCGCATGCTGCAACAACGTCTCTTGGCCGGCATCTCCCAGATCGATCAGGTCTTCATCAATGGCCACCTGGAAAAGCGCGTACCCCACAACGTCAATGCGTCCTTCAACTATGTGGAGGGCGAGTCTTTGATCATGGGCATCAAGGGCTTGGCGGTGTCTTCCGGCTCGGCCTGCACCTCGGCGAGCCTGGAACCCAGCTATGTGCTTCGCGCCCTGGGCCGCAGTGACGAACTGGCCCACTCCAGTCTGCGCATCACCATCGGGCGTTTCACGACGGAAGCTGACATCGACTACGCCGTCTCGACCCTCCAGGATCGGGTGGCCAAGCTGCGAGAGCTCTCGCCCCTGTGGGACATGTACCGCGACGGTATCGACCTCAGCACCATTCAATGGACGGCGCACTGAGCGCTGTTCTTCCAATCTGACGCGAAAACAGAGGCATCACCATGGCATACAGCGAAAAAGTCATTGAGCACTACGAGAACCCGCGTAATGTGGGCAGCTTTGACAAGGGTGACGACAGCGTCGGTACGGGCATGGTGGGAGCGCCGGCCTGCGGCGATGTGATGAAGCTGCAGATCAAGGTCAATCCTGAGTCCGGCCTGATTGAGGACGCCCGGTTCAAGACCTACGGATGCGGTTCGGCCATTGCATCGAGCTCGCTAGTGACCGAGTGGGTCAAGGGCAAGACGCTGGACCAGGCGCTGACCATCAAGAACACCCAGATCGCGCAGGAACTTGCGCTGCCACCGGTCAAGATCCATTGCTCCATCCTGGCCGAAGACGCCATCAAGGCGGCCGTGAACGATTACAAGGCCAAGCACGCCGAATCTGCTGGCGCTGCGGCGCAAGCCCATTGAGGCGCAGATGTCCGTCACGCTGACCGAAGCCGCCGCCAGGCACGTCACCCGCTACATCACCCGCCGTGGCAAGGGCGTGGGCGTGCGCCTGGGCGTCAAGACCACGGGTTGTTCAGGTCTGGCCTACAAGCTGGAGTACGCCGATGACGTTGCGGCCGAGGACGTGGTGTTCGAGGACCATGGCGTGAAGGTCCTCGTGGATCCCAAGAGCCTGCCCTACATCGACGGCACTCAGCTGGACTTTGTGCGCGAGGGCCTGAACGAGGGCTTCAAGTTCCTCAACCCGCGCGAGAAGGACCGCTGCGGGTGCGGGGAATCGTTCCGGGTTTAAGACTTCGGTACCCCTCGTGAACTGGCGCGGCTTGGCCGCGCCTTTGCTTTCAAGACCCGCATGCTGCAGACCTGTCTCTCTTCGATTTGCCTGTGTCGGCTCCCGTCAGGAACCGATGTACTGGTGCCATGAGGCTGGACGACGACGACTTCACGCTGATGGGCCTGGCGCCCCGCTTTGAGCTGGACCGGCAAGATCTGGAAGGTCGCTGGAAGGCCTTGCAGGTGCAGGTGCATCCTGATCGGTTTGCCGCTGACGGCCCCGCTGCGCAGCGCCAGGCGATGCAGTGGTCGGTGAGGGTCAACGAAGCCTACCGGCGGCTGCGCGAACCGCTTTCGCGAGCGGCTTACCTGTGCGAGCTGCGTGGCAGCCCGGTCGACGCGCACCGCAACACGGCCATGCCTGCCGCCTTCTTGCACCAGCAGATGGCTTGGCGCGAAGCGCTTGAGGATGCCCCCACCGCAGAAGAGGTGGCTGCGCTGGACCAACAGGTGGCCGAGGAGGAGCGCACTCTGTTTGCTGAGTTGGCTGTGCATCTCGACGAGGTTCAAGACCTGCCAGCGGCGGTGGCTACGGTGAGGGCCCTGATGTTCCTCGACCGCTTCCGGGCAGACATCTCGCGACGGCTGGAGGCGCTGGAGACCTGACCGGCACGAGTCAAGGCTTGCCGCCCCCAAGGGTGTCAGCCCGTGCCCTCAGCTGAAGACGCCAACAAGAAACCAAGACCAAGACCACATTCATGGCCCTTCTTCAGATTGCCGAACCCGGTGAATCGACAAACCCCCATCACAGGCGCATTGCCGTAGGCATCGACCTCGGCACCACCCACTCCCTGGTGGCTGCGGTGCGTCACGGCGTGGCCGAGTGCCTGCCCGATGACCAGGGACGGGCCATCCTGCCATCCGTGGTGCGCTACCTGCCAGAGGGGCGGCGGCAGATCGGTCACGATGCGCGCGCGCACCAGGCTGAAGATCCCGAGAACACCATCGCATCGGTCAAGCGACTCATGGGTCGGCGGCTGGCCGACGTGCCGGGCGCAGATCAATCCAGTTACCGCTGGGTCGACCTGCCGGGCATGGTGGCTCTGGAGACGCGCGACGGCGTCAAATCCCCTGTGGAGGTGTCCGCCGAGATCCTGGCGTCATTGCGTCAGCGAGCCGAGGACACCTTCGATGACGAATTGTTCGGCGCCGTGATCACGGTGCCGGCCTACTTCGACGACGCCCAGCGTCAGGCCACGAAGGACGCAGCGCAGCTCGCCGGCCTGAATGTGCTTCGGCTCATCAACGAGCCCACGGCGGCGGCACTCGCTTATGGCCTGGAAAACGGCAGCGAAGGTCTGTATGCCGTTTATGACCTTGGCGGCGGCACTTTTGACATCTCCTTGCTGCGCTTGTCGCGTGGGGTCTTCGAGGTGGTGGCCACGGGCGGCGATGCTGCGCTCGGGGGCGACGACTTCGACGAGGTACTGGCGCGGTGGGCGCTCGAACAGGCGGGTCTGCAAGCGGTGGAGCCACGCGATCGCCGGGCGGTGCTGGTGGCAGCCCGCAGTGCCAAGGAGGCGCTGACCAGTGCTGAGGAGGTGCGCATGGCGTTCACGCTGGCTGGACAGCCGTGTGAGGTACCCGTCCACCGCAGCCAGTTCAACCAGATCACGCAGACCCTGGTGAGCCGCACCATGACGAGCGTCCGGCGGGTGCTTCGCGATGCCCGTGTCGGTACTGACGAGGTGCGTGGGGTGGTGCTGGTGGGCGGCTCCACGCGCATGCCCTGTGTTCGCCAAGCCGTGGAAGCCTTCTTCGGCCAGGCCCCCCTGACCAATGTCAACCCGGACGAGGTGGTGGCCGTCGGGGCCGCGCTGCAGGCGCACGCCTTGGCCGGGCACTCGCGTGACGGCGACCTGCTGTTGCTGGACGTCATTCCCCTGTCCTTGGGTCTGGAGACCATGGGGGGCTTGGCTGAGCGCATCATCGAGCGCAACACCACCATCCCGGTGGCCAAGGCCCAGGAGTTCACCACCTACCAGGATGGGCAAACCGCCATGTCCGTGCACGTGGTGCAGGGTGAGCGGGAATTGGTGGCCGACTGCCGCAGCTTGGCGCGCTTCGAGTTGCGAGGCATTCCCCCCATGGCCGCCGGAGCGGCCCGCGTGCGGGTGACCTTCCAGGTGGATGCCGACGGCCTGCTCAGCGTCTCGGCGCAGGAGTTGCAGTCTGGTGTGCAGGCCGCGGTGACGGTCAAGCCCAGCTATGGCCTGGCTGACGACGATGTGGCCCGGATGCTGCGGGAGGGCTTTGCCCATGCCGAGGAGGATGTGGTGGCGCGGCGTCTGCGTGAGGCCCGTGTTGAAGCACAGCGCATGGTGCTGGCCACCCGCTCCGCATTGGCCGCCGACGGCGAACTGCTCTCAGCGGAGGAACGATCCGACATCGACGCGCTGATCGGCCAGACCGAGGAGGTGGCCGCGAGCGATGACCACGTGGCCATCGATGCTGCTGTGGAGCGGCTGGCCTCCGGCACCGAGGCATTCGCCGCTGCAAGAATGAACCGCGGCATCCGTGCCGCCTTGGCCGGCCGCAAGGTCGAGGACGTTTGACCCCATGCCTGTGATCCGCATTCTTCCCCACGCCGAGTACTGCCCTCAGGGCGCAACGGTCCAAGCCCCCCGGGGCACCTCGGTCTGCGAGGCCCTGGTGGACCACGGCATCGAGATCGAGCACGCCTGCGAGATGAGCTGCGCGTGCACGACCTGCCACGTCATCGTCAAGGAGGGGCTCGACTCCCTCGGTGAGATCGACGAGTCCGAAGAGGACCTGCTGGACCGCGCCTGGGGCCTGACCCCGACGTCACGCTTGTCCTGCCAGGCCATCCTGGCTGACCGTGACATCACGATCGAGATTCCAAAGTACTCGATCAACCACGCCCGCGAGAAGCATTGAAGATCCTGGGCGTTGAGTCGTCCTGCGACGAGACTGGCGTGGCGCTGGTCGAGACGACGGGATCGGGCGTGCCGAGATTGCTGTCGCACGCGCTGCACAGCCAGGCTGACATGCACCAGGCCTATGGCGGCGTGGTGCCGGAACTGGCGTCGCGTGACCACATTCGGCGGGTCATTCCGCTCACGCGGCAGGTGTTGGCCCAGGCCGATGTGAACCGTGGCGATATTGACCTCGTCGCCTACACCCAAGGCCCCGGACTGGCCGGTGCCTTGTTGGTGGGGGCAGGCTTTGCAGCCGCCTTGGGGCTCGCGTTGGGGCGGCCCACGCTCGCCGTGCACCACTTGGAAGGCCACTTGCTGTCACCCTTTCTCTCGGCAGATCCGCCCAGCTTTCCCTTCGTGGCCTTGCTGGTCTCGGGAGGGCATACGCAGTTGATGCGGGTGCAAGGCGTGGGCCAGTACGAACTGCTGGGCGAAACCATTGACGATGCGGCGGGCGAGGCGTTTGACAAGTCCGCCAAGTTGATGGGCCTGGGCTACCCTGGCGGCCCCGCACTCTCACGGCTGGCATTGAACGGGCGAGCCGATGCCTTTGCGTTGCCGCGCCCCCTCAAGCACAGCCCCACGCTGGACTTCTCTTTCGCCGGTTTGAAGACCGCGGTCATGACGCAGCACCACAGGCTCGGGCCCGGCCCAAGCCCGCAGGCGCTGGCGGATCTGGCGTCATCCACCCAGGCGGCGATCGTGGAGGTGCTGGTGCACAAGTGTCTGCTGGCCCTGAAACAAACTGGCTTGCGCCGCCTGGTCGTGGCCGGTGGGGTAGGGGCCAACACGGCCCTGCGCTCGCAGTTGAATGCAGCCTGTGCCCATAAAGGCGTGCGGGTGCATTACCCAGAGCTCACCCTGTGCACAGACAACGGCGCCATGATCGCAATGGCCGCAGCGATGAGGGTGCAGGCTGGGCTGGCGCAAGGCGATCGCGCTGGGTCGTTTCAGGTCAGGCCCCGATGGGCCCTGGATGAGGTGTGCGCATGAAGAGAGAAGTCTTCGGCTCAGATGCTGGCCTGCGGTTCACGCCCAGCCCTTCAGCCTGCCTCCGACGACGCGGACTCTTTCTGGCGGGGGCCGGTGCGGTTGTCGGAGCCTCCCTGGGCCTCAGCTTGCCGGCATCAGCCCAGCCTCGCGGGGCAGCGACGGCAGGAGCTGTTGGCGAGCCGATCCGCCTGGCCATGATCGAAGGGCTCTCGGGTCCGTTCGCCAATGCGGGCGAGGCGGTTCACCGCAACCTGCTGTGGGCTGTTGAGCGGGTCAACGCGCGCGGGGGCGTGCGCCTGCCCGGCGGTCCCCGGCCGCTGGCACTGCTGCGGATGGACAGCAAAGGCTCGTCTGAGGATGCGCTCGCCCAGTTGCGGGTGGCCACCGCCCAGAAGGTGCCGTTTGTGTTGCAAGGCAACAGCTCTGCAGTCGCTGGCGTGCTGGCCGATGCGCTGGACAAGCACAACGAGCGAGAGCCTACGCGGCGTGCCTTGTTTCTGAACTACTCCGCCGTGGACCCGGCCCTGACCAACGAGCGCTGCAGCTTCTGGCACTTCAGGTTCGACGCGCACGCGGACATGCGCCTGTCAGCCCTGGTGGAAGCTCTGGGTGAAGATCGTGCGCTGCGCCGGCTCTACGTCATCGGCCAGGACTACAGTTTTGGTCAGCACATCCAGCGCAAGGCTCGAGAGATGTTGACGGCGCGGCGGCCCGACATCGAAATCGTTGGCGATGAACTCCACCCCATGGGCCGGGTGAAGGACTTCCTGCCTTACGCCACCAAGATCAAGGCCAGCGGCGCCCAGGCCGTGCTGACCGGCAACTGGGGCAATGACCTCACCCTCTTGGTCAAGGCGGTGCGAGAGGTTGGGGGACAGGTCCGCTTCTACACCTTCTACGGCAACGCCCTGGGCGTGCCGGCCGCCCTGGGCGAGGCGGGCGTGGGCTCGGTGCTGGCGGTGTCGGAATGGCACCCCAACGAGGGTGATCCGGCCTCCGAGGACTTCTACCGCGCGTTCCGTCAGCGCTTTCCCGATCCGCGGGACGACTATGTGCACGTGCGCATGCAGGTGATGGTGGAAATGCTGGTGGCCGCCATGGAAAAGGCCGGCGGCACGGAAGCCGCGGCGGTGGCCGCCGCCCTGGAAGGCGCGCGCTTTGATGCCCGGACCCTGGGGGGGCTGCATCAGGCCGTCATGCGCGCAGAAGACCACCAATTGCTGCAGCCTCTGGTGGTCAGCATCATGGAACGGGCGGGTGGCGCAGGCGTGCGTCACGACGTGGAGGGCTCCGGATTCGGCTTTCGCACGCTCAAGCGCTTCTCCCCTGCGGCGATCGCACCGCCTCACACCTGCCGCATGCGGCGCCCTTGAACCCCCATTTTTGGAGCGCTACCGTCATGCGCGATGAGATCCAGTTCCTGCCAGGCTCTTTGATCAGGGAGGTGGCCAACGCCGCCATGGGCCTGGAGGATGTGCTGCCCTTCTGGTTTGGCGAGAGCGACGAGGTGACACTGCCCGAAGTGCGCGAGGCGGCTGCCCAATCCCTGCGCGATGGCGAGACCTTCTACGCCCATAACCTGGGTTTGCCGGCACTTCGGCAGGCGATCTCCGACTACGTGTCGAACCTGCATCCTCATGTGGGCATGGACAGGGTCGCGGTCACGTCCTCGGGCGTGAGTGCGCTGATGCTGGCCACCCAGATGCTGGTGGGGCCAGGTGACGAGGTGGTGGCAGTCACCCCCGTGTGGCCCAACATCACGGCGCAACCCCTGATCCTGGGCGCCCGGGTCCGCAGGCTGCCCTTGCGTTCACGGCAAGGCGTTTGGCAGCTCGACATGGACGAACTGCGGGCGGCAGTGACGCCCTCCACCCGGGTGCTGCTGGTCAACGCGCCCAACAACCCCACGGGCTGGACGCTCACACACGCCGAGATCCAGGCCATCCTTGCACACTGCCGCAGCACGGGCACCTGGATCGTGTCTGACGAGGTGTATGAGCGGCTGTTCTATGGCGACGCGCCGGCGGCGCCGAGCTTTCTGGACGCGGCCACGCCTCAGGATCGGGTGGTCGTCGTTCAGAGCTTCTCCAAGAGTTTCCTGATGACCGGCTGGCGGCTGGGTTGGCTGGTGGTGCCGGACGGCGCGATGGATGCGCTGGGCAAGCTGATCGAATTCAACAGCTCCTGTGCCCCCGTGTTCGTGCAGCGCGGGGCGGTGCAGGCGATCGCCGGCGCAGCCGTGACGGTCGAGCCCATGCGCCGGCACCTCCAAGCCTGTCGAGACTTGTTGGTACAGGGCCTTCAGGCCCTGCCCGGCGTGGAAGTGAGCGCGCCAGTCGGTGGCATGTATGCGTTCTTCCGTGTCGATGGGGTTGCAGACTCCCTGGTATTTGCCAAACACTTGGTGACGGCGCACGGTCTGGGCCTCGCGCCAGGCTCGGCCTTCGGCCCTGAAGGTCAGGGTTGGCTTCGCTGGTGCTTTGCATCACAGGATCTTCAGCGGTTGCGCGAAGGCCTGCGCCGAATGGGTCGTGCGGTCCATGCGCAGGGTTCACATACCCGGCTGGGCTAGAATGCGCGGTGATTCCTGATGTAGCTGGTGCTGCATTTGGGGGTCTCATAGCACGGCGCGGGTCGGTTTCACCCGCGTTCGCAAGTAGAAACGCCCGCAAGGGCACTGGAAACCGCTCGATGCCCGGCGCCCTCGCGCTCAGGTCGTCGTCAGCGGCTTCCGTACCGAAAAGGAAATCGTCATGACGATGAGCACCACCCAGAAGGCCGAGGTCATCAAGTCGCACGCACGAGGCGCTGCTGACACCGGCTCCCCCGAAGTTCAGGTCGCGCTGTTGACGGCGCGCATCAATGAACTGACCCCCCACTTCAAGACTCACCTGAAGGACCATCACGGCCGCCGCGGGCTGCTGAAGATGGTCAATCAGCGCAAGAGCCTGCTGGCTTATCTGAAGGACCGGGATGCCGACCGCTACACGGCCCTGATCCAGAAGCTGGGTCTGCGCAAGTAA
>Ga0315904_10008331_pt1 | contig 13740 bp, 7 predicted proteins | sample LakEriMetagenome_6_FD_203529 | JGI IMG/M metagenome (GOLD analysis project Ga0315904, IMG submission 203529) | Freshwater fungal communities from buoy surface, Lake Erie, Ohio, United States - Buoy 12 MA120 | ecosystem: Environmental > Aquatic > Freshwater > Lake | place: USA: Lake Erie, Ohio... | reverse complement strand
TCAACGTATCGGTATATGTAAGGGCAACCGAATTACCTGCAGTGAAAGTGCGCAATAATTATTATCGATACGATTCCTTGCAGAACAGACAGGATTACGCCAAATATTTTGACTTTAGAAAACCGGGCTTACGTGTTACCAATGCTGCTCCTTTTAGCGGCGGTGCAGGTATGGGCTTTGATCTGGCAGAGTTGATCAATGTGTTTCGCTTCGACAGAACCAGAAGACTGGAAGCACTGCAGAAAAGACTGATTGAACAAGAGCACGAGAAATATGTCAACTATCGCTTTAGCAAACAATTCGTTCGCAAAATCACCAAGTTGCAATCGCCCGAGCTGGATACATTCATGCTTCGCTACCGCCCCGATTATGAGATGGTGCAAATTATGAATGACCTGGAGCTGGGCTATTATATCCAGAAATGTTATGAAACATTCAGGATGAATCGCCGCAGACCTTATAACCCTATGCGCAGAAGAGATGATTAATCTCTTGCCTGATAATCTGCTCTAACAGGGTTGAATACATCTAACAAGCTACAGTCTGTTATTGCTCTACCGCTATGTGGTACATTTCTTGGAATCACAAAAATCTTTCCGGGTACTAATTCATAAGAAACACCATCAACAGTTAACTCAAACACGCCTTCCAACACATGGGCTACTTGCTCATGCTCGTGACTATGCAAAGGAAGAGTAGCCCCAGCATGTACATGCCAATAGGCAAAAGTCATCTGCTCTGTATGTATAAATCTGGCGGTATAACCAGGCACAACCTCATGTGCATTTTGTTTGGCTATTTCTACAAGTGGCATAATTGATCATTTGATAAAGACAACTGGGATTTTCAATTCCTTACATTTTTCATTGAGACCTTGCACTTTACTCCGAATAGACGCCAACTGCTGTGCATATTTTTGCCAGATCGCTTCCAATTCCTGATAACGTGTTTCTTGTCCCTTGGTTACATAAGGAATATTGGCATCCATTTCGCCCTTCAGGAAGATATAATCTGCTGTAAGCTTGTTTACATAATTGATGATATCATCATTTGACTTTGCTTTGGTTTGTACCAATTCAGCTTCCCACTGATTGATCTCTGTTATAATAGATGCAATCTGCTGATGCAGATCTCCATACTGATGCTGCTCTTTGGTTTGCTCCTGCAATTGTTCTAATTGCTTACGCGCTTTACGCATTTGCGTAATACTGCTATGAATGGTATTCACAGAAGCTTCTACCTTGCTGGCTAATTGATGCTGCGCCAGGTAATCTGCTTCGCTGGCTTTGATGCGTGGATCTGCTTTTACTTGAAAATTTGTAGTAGCAGACTGATTACCATAGGTGAGTACGGCAGTGTATTGTCCTGGTACTGCTCTGTGTCCATCATACATGCCTTCGATGAAAACACCTTCTACGCCATTCACCGTTGGATAACGCAGATCCCATACAAAACGATTGATGCCAGACTTGGCACTTAACAATGGATCGGATGAAGGACCACCTGAATAATCGCCCACAAAATCTTTGTTGGGTGATGTGCTGTAAGTTCTCACTACTTCGCCTTTGGCATCTCTGATAGTTAATGTTACTGTTGCAGCTGATTTAATTGTATCGGGCAATTGATAATGTAATACCAAGCCTGATGCAGGGTTCAATCCTGTTCTACCCTGCCATGGTGTTTCATAGGCTTCTTCGGGCAGGTTCCTATCGAGATAACTGCCTCCTGAAACACGATATGCATTTTCCGGTGTAAATAATACAAACTGATTCTGCTTAGCAGCGTTGTATTGTCTCAGTAAATGCAGATCATCCAATATCCAGAATGAGCGGCCCATGGTTGCTGCCAGCAAATCACCCTGATGTACTTTCAAATCTGTGATGGGTGTAATGGGCAAACCTAACTGCGTTTGCTGCCACTGTGCGCCGCCATCAAACGATACATACAAACCAGTTTCTGTTCCTGCAAAGAGTAAACCTTTTCTTTCTACATCTTCTCGAATACATCTGGTGTAAGCACCATAGGGAATACCATTGGTGATCTTGCGCCAGGTTTTGCCTTCATCATTGCTCACATACAAGAGCGGCTGAAAATCGTTGAACTTGTATTTGGTAGCAGCAATGTATACTGTTGAAGGATCATGCGGCGATACTTCTATGCAATTGATCAGTGCTTCACCCAAATCTGCCGGACCCACACGTGCCCATGTTTTACCACCATCCTTTGTTAGACTGAGTACACCATCATCGCTGCCTGTCCAGATAACACCGGGCACCGTTGTTTCTGTAACATAGGCAATGGTGCAATAATTTTCGCCACCGGCACCTTCATTGGTATAAGGCGTACCACTGATGCCCATTTTGCTGGTATCATGTGTGGTGAGGTCTGGTGAGATAGCTTCCCAGCTTTTGCCAAAATCTTTTGTCTTGAATAAGACATTGCCTGCATGATAAAATGTGTTGGGCTCATGCTTACTCCACACAATGGGTGCATTCCAATTGAAACGATATTTCATGTCCTTGGGCTGCAATGCCTGGTATTGAATGGGTGCAGGCATAATGTATTTGCCTTCACCACTGGTTGCATCCTGAATTTCAATCGTACCCTGATAACTGCCACCCACTACATATTTTGGATCATCGGGATTGAAAGCGAGGAATGCACTTTCACCACCGGCAGAATACCACCAGTTACGCTCGCTGATAGACCAGCCACCGGGATTGCGTGATTGAATTTTTACGGAACTATTGTCTTGCTGTCCGCCATAGATATTGTACGGAAACAAATTGTCTGCATTCACACGATAGAACTGTGCCGTTGGCTGATTGTCTTGCGTGCTCCACACTTTACCACCATTGAAGGTGATGGCTGCACCACCATCGTTGGCGATAATCATGTTTTTGTTGTTACTTGGGTTGATCCATAGCTGATGATAATCGCCATGTGTACCACTTAAATAGTTCCATGTTTTACCACCATCCGTTGATTTGAGTCCCGGCGAATTCAACACGTATACAGTTTGCTCTTCCAGCGGATCTGCAAATACTTCAATATAATACCAGGCTCTTTGTGTAAGGCGATGGTCATCGCTCACCCTGTCCCAACTCTTGCCGGCATCATGACTCACAAATAAACCACCGGTTTCTTTTTGCGTATCACTTTCAATCAGCGCATACACGGTTTCACTATTCGCACGAGACACACTGATACTCATCTTACCCATTTCAACGGGCAGTCCTTTCTGCATCATCACCCAGGTATCTCCTCCATCGGTGCTTTTGTATAAACCACTGCCTTTACCACCACTGCGCACTTCCCAGGGCAGACGACGATGATCCCACATAGCGGCATAGAGTATGCGTGGATTATTCATATCCAAATCCAGATCAGCACAGCCGGTATTGTTATCTACATACAATACTTTTTTCCAGTTCTTGCCACCATCAACGGATTTGTACACACCGCGTTCTTCATTGGGGCCATGCAATGCACCTTGTGCAGCCACATAGACTATGTCTGGGTTTTGAGGATGAATACGAATCCAAGAAATATGTCTTGTGAGCGCAAGACCAATATGTGTCCAGGTTTTACCCGCGTCGGTTGATTTGTATACACCATCACCATAACTCGTCATCACACCACGCGGCGCATGCTCACCCATACCTACATATACCACATTGGCATCGCTGGGTGCAACCGCAACAGCACCCACAGAACCGGTCTTGAAGTAACCATCTGAGATATTGTTCCAGGTTTGACCGGCATCAGTGGTTTTCCAAACACCGCCACCCGTGGTACCCATATAATAAACCAATGGCTGATTGGCCACACCGGTAGCTGTAACAGAACGGCCGCCCCTGAACGGACCAATATTACGGAAGCGGGCCATTTTAAAAAGGCTGTCCCACACAGGTTGAACTTCTTTGGCAACAATAGGTGTTGATTGTTTGGCTGTCGATTTTTTCTGCGCTGTCAGCGGCAGAAATGCCAGGACCAGCAGGGCTGAGAAGAGCAATTTTTTCATGTACAAAAGATGAAAAAGGAAAGTACTGCAAAAAGCCAATAAACAAAACACCCACGCTGTTTGCATGGGTGTGGTTTTTCCAGGATTCGTATGCTGACCCGTCCGGGGGTGCCGGTATCAGCTTTGGGGGTTAATGTTTTGTTCGGTTAACCGATATCGGATATGCTTGGTTTTTTCATAGGTATTGGAACCGGGGCAAGGATATGGATCATCTGTTTTTACAGATATTGGATATGCCAGACTATTAGTAAGAATGATGCCAAAAAAAATATTGCTGATTTTCAGATAGTTAGGAAAATTTAATTGTTCAATAATTCCCTATTTGGGAACTTTATTCTAATTCTTGGATTATTTCCCGTCACCTAGTCAATTCATTCATGTGAAAAAGCTCTTGCGCATATATATTCTGGATGATGATCCTTGGTATGCGACCATGCTGCATCATTATTTATCCTTGAATCCAGACTATGAAGTAACGGTGTTCAACGACGAGCAAACATTTTTTGCGCAGTTGCACCACAAACCGGATGTTGTTACACTCGACTATTCTTTACCGAAACACACCGGTGAGGAAGTCTTGAAAAGAATTAAGCAGGAGTATCCTGAAACAGATGTCTTGGTTGTTTCGGGTCAGGAAGATGTAGGTACTGCTGTGAGTTTATTACAGGCTGGTGCTGCCGACTATATCGTAAAGAATGAAGACACAAAAGATATCCTTTGGAATGTAATCATCAGGCTTCAACAAATTAAATCGCTGAAAACCGAAGTCAGCGACTTGAAAAGCCAGCTGAAGCATAAGTACGATATCAATAAAATGATTATCGGGCAGAGCGAGGCCATGCAAAAAGTATTTCAGCTGATTGAAAAAGCAGCTCAAACCAATATCACCGTTTCCATTACAGGCGAAACAGGTACTGGTAAGGAAATGGTCGCCAAAGCCATTCACCACAATTCATCTCGCCAGCAATATCCCTTTGTGGCCTTGAATGTAGCAGCTATTCCAAAAGACTTGTTGGAAAGCGAATTATTCGGACATGAAAAGGGCGCTTTCACCGGTGCAACAGGTAAGCGCTTAGGAAAATTTGAAGAAGCACACAAAGGCACTTTGTTTCTGGATGAGATTGGAGAAATGGATCTTACCCTTCAGGCAAAGCTGTTGCGCGTACTGCAGGAAAGAGAAATTACGCGAATAGGTAGCAATACTGTTGTTCCCATTGACGTTCGCATCATTGTAGCCACACACCGCAATCTGGCTGAAGAAGTAAAAGCCAAACGTTTTCGTGAAGACTTGTATTACCGTTTGTTGGGGCTACCTATCAATATTCCTCCCTTGAGAGAAAGAGGCAATGATATTTTAGTACTGGCAAAACACTTTCTACAACAATTCTGCAAAGACAACCAATTACCGGAAAAACCCTGCAGTACTGCGGCATTAGAAAAACTTCGCAATTACACTTTCCCTGGTAATGTACGCGAACTAAAATCTATCGTTGAGCTGGCCGCAGTAATGGCAGATGGTAATAGCATTGAAGCAGATAACCTTACCTTATTCAACAGCAATAAGGAAGCAGACCTCTTGCAGGAAGAAATGACACTACGTGATTATGAAAGGAAAATAATTCAGCATTACCTGGAGAAATACGATTATGATATACTGCTTGTGGCGAAAAAACTAGATATTGGCAAGTCCACCCTGTACCGTATGGTGCAAGCCGGTGAAATCATCCTGAAAAAATAAACAAACTGCTATGTACGGCATCGTTAACAAAGCCATCGAAGAATTGGTGAAGGAAAACTTCGGTGAAGAAAAATGGGAACTCATCAAAATCCGCAGTGGTGTTGATGTAGAATTTTTCATCAGTAATGAACCCTATGATGATGCCATTACTTACCAACTGGCTGGTGCTGTTGCAGAAGAAACCGGTTTGCCACTGAAAGATGTTTTGATAGCTTTTGGAGAGTACTGGGTACTGAAGACGGGCAAAGAAAAATATGGCGGCTTAATGGAAGCTGGTGGCCACGATTTAAAAGAGTTTTTGGTAAACCTGCCAGTATTTCATAATCGGGTGATGTTAATCTATCCAAAACTAACCCCACCAGAGTTTAAAGTAAGTCACGTAGAAGAGCGCAGCGTTCACGTACACTATTTTTCTAAAAGAGTTGGACTGCAGGACTTTGTTACGGGATTATTACAAGGATTAGGAAAAATGTATAACACTGCTGTAACTGTTGAATTACTTAGCAGCAGAGAGCAGGGTGCAGATCATGAAACATTTAAAGTGAGTTGGTAATGTATGTAGGCTTTAACGGCGAACAGTTTAACCGGATTTTCCCCTTTCATATTTTGATTGGAGAAGGATTAGAAATTGTTGCTGCAGGAAGAAGCCTCTTAAAAATATACCCAGGCATCAACAATAAGTTTCTATTTGAGCAATTTCATGTAAAACGACCAGAATTATCCAGCAATAGCTTTGAAACACTCAAAGCAGAAGTGAATAAGCTGATTGTCTTTGAAACAAAGGAAGCCAGTCCTATTGCACTTCGCGGGCAGCTTGAATTTCTACCGGAAACAAATCAATTACTCTTTCTTGGATCGCCCTGGTTTGAGTCGATGGAACTATTGAAAAGCAAATCACTCAGCATACACGATTTTGCTTACCATGACCCGCTGATCGACCTGCTGCATGTATTGAAGACACAGGAAATTGTAAACGAGGAAGTAAAAGAGCTCTTACACACCATTCAACAGCAGCGTAACGATCTGAAGCGACTATCATTGGTTGCTGAAGAGACTGTAAACGCAGTAATCATAGCTGATAAAGATGGAAAGATCGACTGGGTAAATAAAGGATTTTCCAAAATCACCGGCTATACACTATCGGAAGTAAAAGGCAAAAAGCCCGGCCATTTTTTACAGGGAAAGGAAACCAATCAGCAAACTGCGGCCTATTTGTCTGAACAAATCAACAAACGTTTACCCTTCGTTTGCGAGATACTCAACTATAACAAACTTGGCAAATCTTACTGGGTAAGAATCAACGGCCAGCCACTGTTCGATAAACGAAACAACCTGACCGGCTATTTTGCTGTAGAAGAAGACATTACTGAGGAAAAAGAAGCTGAAGCCAGACTACAGAGCAGTGAGTTGCGTTGGAAATTTGCACTGGAAGGTGCTGGCGATGGTATTTGGGAATTTGATTTTATTAAGCGCAAACCTTTTTACTCCGATCAGTATAAACGTATGCTGGGCTATTCGCCCGATGAGTTTATGGATGATGAGCTTGCGTGGAAAGCGCATATTCACCCCGATGATATCTTGTTGATTGATGCAATGGAGAAAGAATATGCATCCGGTGAGCGAATCATGCACAACCGAACTTATCGGATGCGCAAAAAGAATGGCAGCTATATCTGGGTATTAGACAGGGGCATGGTTATTGAAAAAGGTACTGATGGCAAGCCTATAAAAATGATCGGTATTCATACCGATATTACCGCGCAGAAAGAAATTGAAACAGAACTTTCGCGAACCAGTAAACGACTAACCACCTTGATCGGCAATATGAATAGCGCCATCATGGTAGAAGATGATCAACGCAGAATTGTTTTGGCCAATCAAAACTTCTGCAACATGTTTCAGGTACCGGTAGCTCCTGAAATGCTGATTGGTGCCGATTGCTCCCAATCGGCAGAGCAGAGCAAAGGCTTTTTTGCAAATCCTGAAGAGTTTGTACGCGGTGTAGAAAACATTTTAAGAGATCAAAAACCGGTATTGAATGAAATCATGAAAATGGCCGATGGACGCGTACTGGAACGCGACTATATACCCATCTTTATTGATGAGCAATACCATGGTCATCTGTGGAACTACCGCGATGTAACAGACGCTTTTGGGTACAGACAAAGACTACAGGAACAACAAAGATTCTATGAGCAAATCATGGATAATATTCCTGCAGATATCGCAGTATTCGACGCAGAACATACCTATCTCTATCTGAATCCTATTGCCATCAAAGATCCTGAGCTGAGAAAATGGATGATTGGCAAAAAAGATGAAGATTATTGTAGACTCCGCAACAAACCAATGTCTATCGCCATAGCAAGAAGAGAGAAATTTCATGCTGTGGTAAATTCTAAAACACTGAATTCCTGGGAAGAAACACTTACGATGCAGGATGGAAGTGTACAGCACCATCTGCGCAATATGTTCCCCGTACTGAACGATAAGGGTGAAGTGATTCTGGTAATTGGTTACGGCTTAGACATTACGCAGCGAAAACAAATTGAAGAACAGGTAGCTATCAGCGAAAAGCGATTCAAAGACTTATTCCGCTTTAGCCAGGCCCTTATTTGTACGCACGATTTACAAGGCAGGTTACTCTCAGTAAATCCTGCTATCTGCCAAACGCTTGGTTATGAAGAAAAGGAATTAATTGGCAGAAACCTGATTGATTTCATGCCTGATGCAGATATGAACCAACTCAGAACAGGCTATCTGCAGGAAATTGCTATGGAAGGTAGTGCCAAGGGCGTTTTTACTGTTCAGCACAAAACAGGCAGACAACTTAACCTGCTTTTCCAGAACTACATGATGGTAGAAGAAAGCAGCAATCCCTATATCATCGGCTTTGCACAAGACATTACAGACAGGGTAAACGCAGAGAGAGAATTATTACTCGCAAAAGACCTTACAGAAAAAGCGGCAGAAGCCAAAGAGATTTTCCTGGCCAATATGAGCCATGAAATTCGTACACCCATGAATGGCATCATCGGTGTTGCTGCTATGTTGGGTAAAACAAAACTCAACGAGCAGCAAAAAAATTACCTCCACCTGATTACAGAATCAGCCAGAAACCTGCTGGTGATTGTAAACGATGTATTGGAGATTGAAAAAATTACTGCAGGTAAACTGGAATTAGAGCAAGTACCCTTTGATGTAATTGATAAAGCCAATGTTGCTGTACAATCTTTTCAATTCAAGGCAGAAGAAAAAGGATTACAACTGGCATTGATTGTGCCTGAGAAAAAAGGATTCACCGTCAAAGGCGACCCATACAGACTTGGTCAGATATTAAACAATCTCTTAGGCAACGCACTCAAGTTTACACAGCAGGGAAAGATCACTGTTACAGTTCAACCCATTCGGGAAACAGCAGAAAAGATCATGCTACAGTTCGATGTAGAAGATACAGGCATCGGCATTCCGGAAGAAAAGATTCAAACCATCTTCGATCCTTTTGTACAGGCCAGTACAGATATCTCCAGAAAATATGGTGGTACCGGACTAGGTCTGGGTATCTGCAAAAACCTCGTAGAGTTGCAAGGCGGACAGCTCTCCGTTATTAGCACAATAAATAAGGGCACTAAATTCAGTTTCTATATCCCTTATGTAAAAACCAATCCTGAACTGGTTGCTACCACAACAGCGCAGGTACAGGAGACCAGTTTGCTTAAAGACAAAAAAGTATTGCTGGCAGAAGATGTAGAACTGAACAGAATGATTGCCAGACATATGCTGGAACACTGGGGTATGGAAGTGGCCGTTGCGGTGAATGGAAAAGAAGCCGTTGCTATGGTTGAAGCACGAGACTTTGACCTGATTCTGATGGATATTCTTATGCCAGAAATGGATGGCTTAGAAGCAACTGCCATCATCAGAAAAATGACTGAGTCTGAGAAAGCCCGTGTACCCATCATTGCTTTAACTGCCAACGCCTTTAAAAAGGACCAGGAGAAATACCTCAAAGCAGGTGTAAATGCAGCCGTAACCAAGCCTTACACTGAAGAAGAACTCTACGCAGCTATTCAGAAAATTTTTAGCAGTCAAAAAAAGAAGAAAGAGACCAAAGCAAAGTCAGGTAAAAAAACATCTGCTGAAACAACTACCCTGTATGATTTAAGTATGTTTAATGGTATTGCAGGACCGGGCAGCGAGTTTCGCACCAAAATGGTGTTGTTGTTTTTGAAAACCATGCCCGATGACATGCAGCAACTGAAGCAGGCTATACAAAACAAAGATGCAGATACTGTATACAGAACAGCACATCGCATGAAGCCAACGATTGATACCATGGGCATTCAGCCGTTAAAAGAAGTGATTAGACGCATTGAAATACTGGGTAAAGAAAAAATACTTTCAGCCGAAACAGCATCATTAATTGATGAGACAGAAAAGGTTCTGGAAAAAGTTTACAAGCAATTACGTAAACAGTTTAATGCCTAAGCGATGTATCTATTCTTGCCTGAACAGAATTACCATTACTACCTGCTACCAGCCCTCTGCAGTTAGGTGCGCCGCATTTACAGTTAAAAGCTTCTGCAGTATCGTTTAATAAAGCTGCATAGTCGGCAGTAATCTCTTCGCCGGCATCAATATGCTGAATCGCAATTAAATCCAATCCCTGGTAAGCTGTATTAGGATTACAGCTGTGGTTCTGCGGTGCCCACTGCGTGGGATCATCATCCCAAAGAATATAGACTTGCCCGCTAATAGGATAGGCATAATGCGCAAAGACCTGCTTCTCTGCTTCTGTCCAATATTGATCTACATAAGGCTTGGTAATGATTCTTTGTGCACGTCCTTCTCCTTTAAACACCACTTCACCTTTTTGAATATTTCGGGCTGCATAAATGCCATAACCAGCAATCGCATTGCCCTTCATGACATACAAAGGCTGTTTGCGTTGATGACGCGCCATTCCTTCTGCAATAATGTGTTGCAAAAAGCCCTGCTGCCCAATTCCATCAAACTGCAGGATAAAATCTGCTGAGCCTTCATAACCATCGGTATAAAAAACAGAACAGGTAAAATTGATCTCCAGAAAATACAAGCTGCCATCCCGCTTTTGCCGAAAATCCAATCGCGCATAGCCCACACCATTAAAACCTTTGAAGATGGCTGCGGCAGCTTCGCGCAACTGTACTTCTGTAGCAGCATCACTGCAAGGTTGATTACAATCAGGATGCAGTTCGGAGGTTTTCAGCGCATAGGTTTTAAAAGTACGCCCTTCAGGAAAAACATATTCCACCGGTTTGAATACACTGCATGTTTTTCCATCAGCATTGGCTGCTACCAATACCGTGAACTCCTTACCATCAATATACTCTTCCACCAATAGTTCATCATATTCCTGCAACAAATCCTGCACTTTTTGCAGCAGCGCTTCTTTTGACTGTACCAAAGAAGCATCATCCACACCAAGACTATCACCTGCTTTGGCAGGCTTTACAAAGAGTGGATACTGCAAATGCATAGTCTGCTCAATATCCTCCAGTGTATGTACCAAAATATAATTCGGTGTAGCCACACCCGCACAATAGGCCACGTATTTCATCAGTGGCTTTGGCGGATCGTAGAGTTTACTGGTAGGACCCGTGAATGGCAGATTCAATAATTCCAGCGTATAGATTACATCAATAGAAGGCACTTCCCATTCCAGATAACCTTCGCATAAATTCACAAATACATCATAGCCCTTGTGCTGCAAGGCTTTTAGCTGTTTGTAAGTAGTAAGTTTATTCAAGCACACATGATCTACTATAGCCTCTGGCAGTAGATGCGACAGGTTTCTGGGCGGATCATAATATTGATAATCCACTCCGCTGGTAGAATAATCAGGCTGTAATACGCAGACTTTCAGGGGCATTTCGCTTACAAGAATAACAAATTAATGCATGCATTTTGCATCGGTGTTAGAATGGTTACTTTCGCAGCACCATGGCCGAGTTGACTGATACTATCTTATTGGATGTTCAAACTGTGCAAAAGCATTTGGACAGTATTGAGCTGCATTCCATTTCCTTTCAACTTACCGCAGGTAGAAAGCTGGCCATTATTGGCGAATCAGGCTCGGGTAAGAGTAGTTTACTAAAAATCATCGGCGGCTTAACTGCTGCAGACAGCGGACAGGTGCTGTTTCAGGGTAAACGCGTAAAAGGACCGGAAGAAGTACTCTTACCCGGTCATCCAGGCATTGCTTACCTCTCTCAACACTTTGAACTCCGCAATAATTACCGGATGGAAGAATTGCTGGAATATGGCAACCAGCTGAACCCCGCCATGATGCAGGATTTGATTGAACTCTGTCAGATAGGTCATTTACTCAAACGCAAGAACGATACACTTTCCGGTGGAGAAAGACAACGCATTGCTCTCGCTAAGCTTTTGCTCACCAAACCGGCTTTACTTTTATTGGATGAGCCTTTCTCCAATCTGGATATGCAGCACCGGCAAGCCATCCGCGATATCGTGGACGGTATCAGCAATCAACTGCAGATTACCTGTATCATGGTATCGCATGATCCTTTGGATATTCTGCCCTGGGCCAACGAGGTGATGGTACTCGAAGCCGGTAAGCTCATTCAGTCCGGTAGCCCAAATCAAGTGTATCAGTTTCCGGTGAATAGCTATGCAGCTGGTTTACTGGGTGAATACACGTTGGCGAATGAAGCCTTGCGTTCGCTGTTTCAACTAGATCCGCAAATACAGTTTATCAGACCAGCGCAGGTGGTGCTTACTGAAAAAGGTATTTCAGCAATGATGCTTAGTAGCCGCTATTGTGGTGGATATACAGCTTATACTTTCCAAACATCCGCCGGACAGCTACTGATGCATAGTACAGATCATGATTTAGAAGAGGGGAAAGCATATCAGCTACGCATTCAATCAGCATAAGCAGTCAGCAAGCGAATATCATTTGCTGCCAGCGTTCGCTGGATAATTTCCTGAATTAATGCAGTAAAAGAAGCCTGGGCAAAGCGCAGGATAGCACCAATAGAAGTATAGTTTTCATCTGCACTCAAACCGCACTGTGCATTAACTTCCAGCACATAACAATTACCCGCTGCGTCCATACGAATGTCTAAACGCGCATAGCCTTTACCACCAACTGCGGTATAAGCATCCAGCGTTAGTTGTTTGAGTGTAGCCTGAAGTGCATCAGGGGCAAGTGCATATTCATAGAAATTTTCTTCATTGGGCATGGGCGATTCTTCTTCATAGATTTCCCATAATCTGTCGAAAGACAAAAACCTTTCCTCTTCCCGCAAGGATGCATGAAACACCCTTTCTATGGCAGGGTAGATTAAACAGTGATTGGGATGATCAGCATCACCCACGATAAACGTAGTGAACTCTCTGCCTTTTACGAATGCTTCTAAAAGAAGTCCATCACCGGCCAGATCCCACCCACGATAACCTTGAAACATTTGCTCCACCTGGGTTCTGAGTTCGGTAAAGTCTTGCACCACATTTTTGGTACCCACACCCATGCTGCCACCGGAAATAGCAGGCTTGATGATCAGGGGGCTACCCATGGATTCAAATACCCTATCAATATTGTCTGTTGGCTGATGAATCGCTTTCCATGCAGGAGTTGGTACGGCTGCTGCATCAAAAGCAGCTTTCATGGGCAATTTGGAAGTGGTGATGCGGTAGAAATGCTTGTCGGATCCCGAATAACAAAGTCCGGCCGCTTCCAATGCATCAATTACCGATACGCCCGGCACGCCATTAATCTCATCGCCATCACAGAGGTTCAACACAAAAGGAAATAAATCACCGCTTTCGCTTTGAATTGCATGGATGATCTCTGTATAGTTCTGCATGGTTACCGGCTGCCAGCGCCAAACCATATTCAATTCAGTAAAGACTGTTGTATACTCTGCAATACTTTGGGTAAAATCGTAATAGTAACTGATATTGGGATCAGCAG
>Ga0315904_10008328_pt1 | contig 13741 bp, 6 predicted proteins | sample LakEriMetagenome_6_FD_203529 | JGI IMG/M metagenome (GOLD analysis project Ga0315904, IMG submission 203529) | Freshwater fungal communities from buoy surface, Lake Erie, Ohio, United States - Buoy 12 MA120 | ecosystem: Environmental > Aquatic > Freshwater > Lake | place: USA: Lake Erie, Ohio... | reverse complement strand
ACAATTTGGTACAACCGTAAAATCAAATACTGCCGCAGGTATTGCATTTATTAACGCATGGACAGGTAACACTGTTGAGGGTTATAACGGTGGTGATAGTAACTCTACTTGGAGAAAGTTTACAACAGGAGGTCAAGGTAGTGGTATTTCTGCGTTCACTTATAATAATAATTCATTCACTATATTTGATGTTACTGGTGGAACTTATGTGGCAACAGTAAATAATTTTACGGGTCTTACCGTAAATGGGTCTTTTTCAGCAACAACTTATTTAGGATTACCACCTGAAATATTCATTACTGGTGGTACCTATAATTCAAGTAACGGTACTGCCACTTTTACAAACAATACGGGGGGTACGTTCAATGTTACAGGATTTTTAACAGGTTTTACAGACATTTATGTTACCGGTGGTACTTACTATTCAGGGTCAAGTACAATAGACTTACGTAGAAATGATGACCAAGTTATATCAATTACGGGCATAACATCAAACGGAACAAGTGGAACTTCAGGTTCTAGCGGATCTAGTGGTACAAGTGGTATTTCAGGAGTAAATGGAACATCAGGATCTAGTGGTAGTTCAGGAACGTCCGGATCGAGCGGCACTAGTGGTAGTAGTGGAACATCTGGATCGAGTGGGTCTTCAGGGTCTAGTGGTTCTTCAGGTACTAGCGGGTCTAGTGGTAGTTCAGGAACATCAGGTTCTAGCGGTACTAGCGGTAGTTCAGGAACATCAGGTTCAAGTGGTACATCTGGTTCGAGTGGTTCTTCAGGTAGTTCTGGTTCTTCAGGAACTAGTGGTATTGATGGATCTTCCGGATCATCTGGATCTAGCGGTACTTCAGGTTCATCAGGAACAAGTGGTTCATCGGGAACAAGTGGTTCATCAGGAACATCAGGAAGTTCAGGTACATCAGGTTCATCAGGGACAAGTGGGTCTTCAGGGACATCAGGTTCTTCAGGGTCTTCAGGAACAAGCGGGACGTCAGGGTTAAGTGGTGTTGATGGATCCTCAGGAACATCCGGTTCTTCTGGAAGCTCAGGTTCTTCTGGAAGCTCAGGTTCTAGCGGTAGTTCAGGAATAAGTGGATCATCAGGAACAAGTGGAAGTTCAGGAACAAGTGGAAGTTCAGGAACTTCAGGGTCTAGTGGAACTTCAGGGTCTAGCGGGACTAGCGGTAGTTCAGGTTCTTCAGGTAGTTCAGGTTCTTCAGGTACTAGCGGTAATTCAGGTTCAAGCGGAAGTTCAGGTTCAAGTGGTACAAGTGGTTCTTCGGGAACAAGTGGTTCTTCAGGAACATCGGGATCAAGTGGAACAAGCGGTTCTTCAGGAACTAGTGGTAGCTCAGGTTCTTCTGGTAGTTCAGGTTCTTCTGGTACAAGTGGTATTGACGGTAGCTCAGGTTCAAGTGGTACTTCGGGGAGTTCTGGTTCTTCTGGTTCTTCTGGTTCTTCTGGTTCTTCTGGTTCTTCTGGTTCAAGTGGAAGTTCAGGTTCAAGCGGTACTTCAGGGAGCTCAGGGTCGTCTGGTACAAGTGGTATTGACGGTAGCTCAGGTTCAAGTGGTACTTCAGGTTCTTCAGGAACGTCTGGATCGAGCGGATCATCTGGAACTAGTGGAAGTTCAGGTTCAAGTGGTACTTCAGGAAGCTCAGGGTCGTCTGGATCAAGTGGATCATCTGGAACAAGCGGTTCTTCAGGAACAAGTGGATCTTCAGGTACTTCTGGATCTAGCGGGTCTAGTGGAAGCTCAGGGTCTTCAGGGTCAAGCGGTTCTTCGGGCACATCGGGATCAAGTGGAAGTAGCGGATCATCAGGTTCATCAGGAACTAGTGGATCATCAGGTACTTCGGGATCTAGCGGAACAAGTGGTTCATCAGGAACAAGTGGCTCATCAGGAACAAGTGGTTCATCAGGAACATCAGGAAGTTCAGGGTCAAGTGGTACATCAGGTAGTAGTGGAAGTTCAGGAACATCCGGATCGAGCGGAACAAGTGGTTCATCGGGAACTAGCGGAAGCTCAGGTACTTCGGGGTCTAGTGGTACAAGTGGGTCCAGCGGTTCTTCAGGATCAAGCGGTTCTTCAGGTTCAAGTGGAACGAGCGGTTCTTCAGGAACATCTGGCTCAAGCGGTTCTTCAGGAACTAGCGGTTCATCAGGTTCAAGTGGAACAAGCGGTTCTTCAGGAACATCTGGCTCAAGTGGTTCGTCAGGAACTAGTGGTTCATCAGGTTCATCTGGAACATCAGGTTCAAGTGGTACAAGTGGCTCTTCAGGAACATCAGGTTCTAGCGGTACTAGCGGTAGTTCAGGAACATCAGGTTCAAGTGGTACATCAGGTTCATCTGGTTCTTCAGGAACTAGCGGTTCATCAGGTTCAAGTGGTACAAGCGGTTCATCAGGTTCAAGTGGTACGTCAGGTTCTTCAGGAACATCAGGTTCATCAGGAACATCTGGCTCAAGTGGTTCGTCAGGAACTAGTGGAAGTTCAGGTTCTTCAGGAACTTCAGGTTCATCAGGAACATCAGGTTCAAGTGGTTCGTCAGGAACTAGTGGAAGTTCAGGTTCATCTGGTACTTCAGGTTCATCTGGTACTTCAGGTTCATCTGGTACTTCAGGTTCATCTGGTACTTCAGGTTCATCTGGTACTTCAGGTTCAAGCGGCTCTTCAGGAACAAGCGGTTCTTCAGGAACAAGCGGTTCTTCAGGAACAAGCGGTTCATCAGGAACTAGCGGAAGTTCAGGATCATCAGGATCATCAGGATCGAGTGGTAGTAGTGGGTCTTCTGGTTCAAGTGGTACATCAGGTAGTTCAGGATCAAGTGGCACATCAGGTAGTTCAGGATCAAGCGGTACATCAGGTAGTTCAGGATCAAGCGGTACATCAGGTAGTTCAGGATCAAGCGGTACATCAGGTACTTCAGGATCAAGTGGCACATCAGGTAGTTCAGGTTCAAGTGGAAGTAGTGGAACTTCTGGTTCGTCAGGATCTAGTGGTTCGTCAGGATCTAGTGGTACAAGTGGTATTTCTGGAGTAAATGGAACATCGGGATCTAGTGGTAGTTCAGGAACGTCTGGATCGAGCGGGTCTTCAGGAAAATCGGGTTCTTCAGGAACTAGCGGTTCATCAGGAACATCAGGTAGTAGTGGTACGTCCGGTTCTAGCGGATCTTCAGGATCAAGCGGAAGTAGTGGATCTTCGGGTTCAAGTGGAAGCTCAGGTACTTCAGGAAGTTCAGGTTCGAGTGGAACATCTGGATCGAGCGGTTCTTCAGGTTCTTCAGGGTCTAGCGGAACAAGTGGAAGTTCAGGGTCATCAGGTACTAGTGGAAGTAGTGGGACATCTGGTTCGTCAGGAACTAGTGGTTCATCAGGTTCATCAGGGACTAGTGGTAATTCATCGGCAATCGGTTGTTGGTTTTGGGGTGAGGGTGTACCTCCAGGTTTAGGTACATTAGTAACAAATGGTAACGTTGGTTTAAGCACGTCTGCAACCACATTATATATAAGTGACCAAACAAATAACGGGGCAAATTTAGATTCTTATTTAGATTCTATAACTGTAGGTTCAATAGTAAGATTGGACGGTACTAATGGTCCATTTATTTTCAGTGTAACATCAAATACCGATTCAGGTACTTATCATACTTATGGTGTCTCCCTTTTATCGGGGAGCGCATATACCCCAAGTCCTGGTGTTGTTTATTGTGTGGATTTTTATTTAGCAGGTTCTTCTGGTAGTTCAGGTTCTTCAGGTAGTTCAGGTTCTTCTGGAACTTCAGGTTCTTCAGGGTCTTCTGGTTCTAGTGGGTCATCAGGTACAAGTGGGACATCCCCAACGGTACCTGGATCAAATAATGAAGTGCTAACATCAGATGGATCGGGAGGTATAGTTGCTGAACCTAATTTCACATATAATGGTACAGACGGGTTTTTAACTTTAACTCAAACTTATAGTAAAGTTAATACAACTACTAATAATAATGTCTCAGCAAGTCAAACCATACAATCATTTGCTAACGATTTGGGATGTGCCGCAATATTTGAGTATTGTATTACCGAAAATTCAGGGGCTAAACGTATGGGTCAAATATATGCGGTTTGGGATACTTTAAGTGCCACACATACCGATGTTTCGTCACCAGATTTAAATGGGTCAACATCTAACTTTATATGGAAAGTTGATATTATTACAGGTGACCTTACACTTACTTGTAATATTGGTGGAGGTACTTGGGATATATTAGTATCAACAAGAATTGTATTCTAACTTCTTATTTTATTTAATTTTTCTTTTTGGGTGATAAACTTTGTTTAGACAATATTTATCTATAAAACATAAATCAAAAGGTTTTCTTTTGGATAGGGAAAAAAGAAAAAGAATATGGCAAATGAATTCGTCGCAAGGCGTGGTATAATATCTTTGGGTGGAATAACATTTCCACAAGTAACAATCAATGGTTCTTACACGGCAACCACAGATGATTACATGATTGACGTTACAGGTGGTACTTTTAACGTATCATTACCAACAGCAGTTGGAAAACAAGGTAGATTATATGTAATTAAAAACAATGGTGGTGGTGCAGTAACAGTAGACCCATTTGGTAGTGAAACCATTGACGGAAAACCTTTTGTAATCTTAGGTGAAACAAATAGTATTCAATTAGCAAGTAATGGAACCGAATGGGTTGCATTAGGATATAACATATCAACAGTAAACTCCTCAACGGGTGTTTTTGAGTTTACAGGTTTAACTATTGCGTCACCAACAACATTTACAGTTGCACCCGTAAAAGGGTGGATAGTTGATGATACAACAAACCCCCTATCTCCACAACTTTATTATCTTGCATACACAGGTGGAACATATAGTGCTACTTATTTAACAACAGATACCGAAACTTGGATTTACGTAACAAGTGGTGGAACATTAACTCAATCTAATATTCCTTTAACGGACCAACAAAGAAGACAAAATATTGCTTTAGGTAAATTAGGTCACGCAAATAAAGCGTCAATTATCAATGCGTTTTCTCAACCTGATTTTGTTTTATCTCCATTATCACAACTTCGTGATATGTTTGAACCAATTAATTTAATTAATGGGGGAATAACGGCATCTCCAAATGGGGCTAATTTAAGTTTTAATACAAGTGCAGGTTATTTACACGGTTTAGGAATTAACTTTGCAAATGATACATTAAATCCTGATTCATTATATGTTTCAGGAACAAATCCTTGTACGTTTCAGTATAGAACACAAACGGGGGGAACTGCAACTAACGTAACTGTAATTGACCCAACAAAATATGATGTTGGTGGTGTTATAACATCTTTATCAGGAACTAAAGCAACAAACCAAAGAGTATATTTGGTTCAAAATGGTGTGTTCAGGGTTCAATACGGACAAACTGAATATTCAACATTAGCACAAGCAGTTGCAGGTCTTGCAACCGAACAATATGTCGAGTTTTCAAACTTTTCAAGTAACGCAATATTAATTGGCGTTATATCAGTATTAAGTTCAGCAACCGATTTAACTGATACTTCTAAAGCTTTATTTTTTAGAGCGTCAAAATTTGGTGAGTCAACAGGTGCTGCTGGTGGTACTTCAACAACAAATTTACAACAAGCATATAACAACTCTGCGGAACCTGAGATTATAACTAACTCAACCTTAAACGGTGTTACCTTTAGAGAAGGTGCTGGATCTGATGCAGTTCCGGTAGTTCAAATTCAAAACGGTGCAGGAGTTAATAAAATAGCATTTAATGGTTCAGGTAGAACAACTACGGATGCATTAAGTATTACAGGAATTACAATTAATTCAGGAGCAACAAGATTTGTTGTTGTTGATACAAACGGAAATACGTTTTATAGAACAAGTGGTGCCGATGGAACATCTGGCTCAAGTGGAAGTAGTGGTACTTCAGGAAGCTCAGGTTCAAGTGGTTCATCGGGCACATCAGGTAGTAGTGGTACAAGTGGGTCTTCAGGTAGTTCAGGAACAAGTGGATCTTCAGGATCATCAGGTAAGTCAGGATCAAGCGGAACAAGTGGAAGTTCAGGCACGTCAGGTTCAAGCGGTACATCGGGATCTAGCGGTTCTTCTGGTTCGTCAGGAACATCAGGTAGTAGTGGTACAAGTGGAAGTTCAGGTACGTCAGGTTCTAGCGGAACTAGCGGTTCTTCAGGATCTAGCGGAAGTTCAGGTTCAAGCGGAACATCGGGGTCATCAGGTACTAGTGGTACGTCAGGTAGTAGTGGTACTAGCGGTTCTTCTGGTTCATCAGGCACATCAGGTTCAAGCGGAACAAGTGGAAGTAGTGGTACATCAGGAACTAACGGGTCTTCAGGGTCTAGTGGTTCTTCGGGTTCAAGTGGTACGTCAGGTAGCTCAGGAACGTCAGGTTCAAGCGGTACATCTGGAACGAGCGGTTCATCAGGCACATCAGGAAGCTCAGGTTCAAGTGGAACAAGTGGAAGTTCAGGATCAAGTGGTACAAGTGGGTCTTCAGGTTCTTCAGGTACAAGTGGATCATCAGGAAGTAGTGGAACATCAGGTTCTTCAGGTAGTAGCGGAACGTCAGGGTCAAGTGGTTCTTCAGGGTCAAGTGGTTCTTCAGGAAGTTCAGGGTCTAGTGGTTCATCAGGTAAATCAGGCTCATCAGGAACTAGCGGTTCATCAGGAACATCTGGTTCAAGCGGAACTAGCGGTTCGTCAGGCAGTAGCGGTACGAGTGGAAGTAGTGGTACATCAGGTTCTAGTGGAACAAGTGGTTCTTCGGGTAGTTCAGGAACTAGCGGAAGCTCAGGTACGTCAGGATCTTCAGGTTCGAGCGGTACTTCAGGAACATCAGGGTCTAGCGGAACAAGTGGTTCATCAGGTACATCAGGAAGTTCAGGTTCAAGTGGTTCTAGCGGTTCATCCGGAAGTTCAGGTACATCAGGTTCTTCTGGTACAAGTGGAAGTAGTGGAACTTCAGGTAGTTCAGGTTCTAGCGGTTCATCAGGGTCTTCAGGGACTAGTGGAAGTTCAGGATCATCAGGTAGTTCAGGTTCAAGTGGTAGTAGTGGTTCTTCAGGAAAATCAGGTTCTTCTGGTACGAGTGGATCTTCGGGAACTAGCGGCTCAAGCGGAACATCGGGTTCATCAGGTACTAGCGGTTCAAGTGGAACTTCAGGAACTAGCGGAAGTTCAGGCACATCAGGTTCAAGCGGTACATCAGGTAGTAGCGGTACAAGTGGATCATCAGGATCGTCGGGTACTAGCGGTTCAAGCGGTAGTTCGGGAACATCAGGAACATCTGGATCAAGTGGAACATCAGGTAGCTCAGGATCAAGCGGTACATCAGGTTCATCGGGAACATCTGGTTCTAGTGGAACAAGTGGTTCAAGCGGAACTAGCGGAAGCTCAGGATCATCAGGAAGTAGTGGTACTAGCGGTTCATCGGGAACTAGCGGATCTTCAGGTACCAGCGGAAGTTCAGGTACGTCTGGATCGAGCGGTTCTTCTGGTACAAGTGGAAGCTCAGGTTCATCAGGAACATCAGGCTCAAGTGGTTCTTCAGGAACTAGCGGAACTTCAGGGTCAAGTGGTACATCAGGCTCTTCAGGAACGTCAGGTTCTAGCGGATCAAGTGGTACTAGCGGGTCTTCGGGATCGAGCGGTACATCAGGATCTTCAGGATCAAGTGGAACTAGCGGAAGTTCAGGTTCATCAGGTAAATCAGGTTCAAGCGGAACTAGTGGGTCTTCAGGGACTAGCGGGTCTAGTGGAACATCTGGATCGAGCGGAACATCAGGATCATCGGGTAGTTCAGGTACTAGCGGAAGTAGTGGTACATCAGGTTCAAGCGGAACTAGTGGGTCTTCAGGTACGTCAGGGTCAAGTGGATCATCGGGTACGAGCGGTTCTTCAGGAACATCAGGTAGTAGTGGCACAAGTGGATCTTCGGGAACAAGTGGAAGTAGCGGATCGTCAGGAACAAGTGGAAGTAGCGGTTCATCGGGAACTAGCGGAAGCTCAGGATCATCAGGAACTAGTGGAAGTTCAGGTTCAAGCGGAACTAGTGGGTCTTCAGGTAGTTCGGGATCTAGCGGTTCATCAGGTAAATCAGGTTCAAGCGGAACTAGTGGGTCTTCAGGGACTAGCGGGTCTAGTGGAACATCAGGTTCATCGGGTAGTTCAGGTACTAGCGGAAGTAGCGGAACGTCAGGATCTTCAGGAACTAGCGGGTCTTCTGGATCAAGCGGCACATCAGGATCTTCAGGAAGTAGTGGTACAAGTGGTACAAGTGGAAGTAGTGGAACATCAGGATCTTCGGGAACATCAGGTTCATCAGGGTCTAGTGGAAGTAGTGGTTCTTCAGGAACTTCAGGTTCAAGTGGTTCTAGCGGAAGTTCAGGAACATCGGGTAGTAGTGGTACAAGTGGATCTTCAGGAACATCAGGTAGTAGCGGAACGTCAGGGTCAAGTGGTTCTTCGGGAACTAGTGGGTCTTCAGGTAGTTCGGGTACGTCAGGATCTAGCGGAAGTAGTGGAACTTCAGGATCTAGCGGTTCTTCCGGTACTAGTGGAAGTTCAGGATCCTCAGGTAGTAGTGGTTCTTCAGGTAAGTCAGGTTCAAGTGGTACTAGCGGATCTTCAGGGACATCAGGTTCAAGTGGTACAAGCGGGTCATCAGGAACAAGTGGAAGTAGTGGTACAAGCGGCTCATCAGGTTCTAGCGGAACAAGTGGGTCTTCAGGGTCTAGTGGAACATCGGGTTCAAGCGGAACAAGCGGTTCTTCAGGTTCATCAGGCACTAGTGGATCAAGTGGTTCGTCAGGTAGTTCAGGTTCAAGTGGTACTAGCGGAAGTTCAGGTACGTCAGGATCAAGTGGTACAAGTGGAAGTTCAGGTTCATCTGGTACTTCAGGAACATCAGGAAGTAGTGGAACAAGTGGAAGTTCAGGGACTAGCGGATCTTCAGGATCAAGTGGTACATCAGGAACTAGCGGTTCTTCAGGTACTAGTGGAAGTTCAGGAACATCAGGTTCAAGTGGTTCATCGGGTACTAGTGGGTCATCAGGTAGTTCAGGAACTAGTGGAAGCTCGGGAACTTCAGGATCTAGCGGTACAAGTGGTTCGTCAGGAAGTTCAGGTACTTCTGGATCTAGCGGAAGTTCGGGAACTTCAGGAACAAGTGGAAGTAGTGGTACTAGTGGTTCGTCAGGATCTAGCGGTACAAGTGGAACTTCAGGGTCAAGTGGTACGTCAGGAAGTTCAGGAACAAGCGGTTCTTCCGGGTCGTCAGGAACTAGCGGAACTTCAGGTAGTAGCGGTACAAGCGGAAGTTCAGGTACTTCTGGATCGTCGGGGTCTTCGGGAACTAGTGGTTCATCAGGTTCGTCCGGTACTTCGGGTTCTTCGGGGACGAGCGGAAGTTCAGGAACATCTGGATCAAGTGGTTCTTCGGGAACTAGTGGGAGTTCGGGTTCTTCAGGGACATCAGGATCTAGCGGAAGCTCAGGTTCTAGTGGTTCTTCAGGTAAATCGGGTTCAAGTGGTACTAGTGGTTCATCAGGAACATCCGGTTCTAGTGGAACCTCAGGTTCATCAGGAACAAGTGGTAGTAGCGGTACTTCAGGGTCCTCAGGTTCAAGCGGTACTAGCGGAAGCTCAGGAACGTCAGGGTCAAGCGGTAGTAGCGGAACATCAGGAACAAGTGGTTCATCAGGAACAAGTGGTTCATCAGGAACTAGCGGAAGTTCAGGATCATCTGGTACTTCAGGTACATCGGGATCGAGTGGTACTAGCGGAAGCTCAGGTACTAGTGGTTCATCAGGTACTAGCGGATCTTCGGGTTCATCAGGAACATCAGGATCTTCAGGTTCAAGTGGTACTAGCGGAAGCTCGGGTACGTCAGGATCTAGCGGTACTAGTGGTTCATCTGGATCAAGTGGTACTTCAGGTTCATCAGGTAGCTCAGGAACAAGCGGTAGTAGCGGTTCTTCAGGAACTAGCGGAAGTTCAGGGTCAAGTGGATCTTCAGGTTCATCAGGTAAATCTGGATCAAGTGGTACAAGTGGTTCATCAGGGACTAGCGGAAGTTCAGGTACATCAGGTAGTAGCGGTACTAGTGGAAGCTCAGGTTCGTCTGGTACTTCGGGTACATCTGGTTCGTCAGGAACAAGTGGAAGTAGTGGAACATCTGGCTCAAGTGGTTCTTCAGGAACTAGTGGTAGCTCAGGTTCGTCAGGAACTAGCGGAAGTTCAGGAACATCAGGTTCAAGCGGAACAAGTGGTTCTTCAGGAACTAGCGGAAGTTCAGGAACATCAGGTTCTTCAGGTACTTCAGGAAGTTCAGGAACATCTGGCTCAAGTGGTTCTTCAGGAACTAGTGGTAGCTCAGGTTCGTCAGGAACTAGCGGAAGTTCGGGAACATCAGGTTCATCTGGTACTTCAGGAAGTTCAGGAACATCTGGCTCAAGTGGTTCTTCAGGAACATCTGGCTCAAGTGGTTCTTCAGGAACTAGTGGTAGCTCAGGTTCTTCAGGTAAATCAGGTTCATCTGGAACTAGCGGAAGTTCAGGAACATCAGGTTCAAGTGGTACCTCAGGAAGTTCAGGAACATCTGGCTCAAGCGGTTCTTCAGGAACTAGCGGAAGTTCAGGTTCGTCAGGAACTAGTGGAAGTTCGGGAACATCAGGTTCATCTGGTACTTCAGGAAGTTCAGGAACATCTGGCTCAAGTGGTTCTTCGGGAACTAGTGGAAGTTCAGGTACAAGTGGAAGTTCAGGCACATCAGGTTCAAGCGGATCTTCAGGTAGTTCAGGAAGTAGTGGTACGTCTGGATCTAGCGGAACAAGTGGTTCATCAGGAACTTCAGGATCTAGTGGTAGTAGTGGAACATCTGGTACTAGTGGAAGCTCAGGTACATCAGGTAGTAGTGGAACATCAGGATCTTCTGGTAGTTCAGGGACATCAGGAAGTAGCGGTTCATCGGGAACTAGCGGGTCTTCAGGAAGTTCAGGGACAAGTGGATCTTCAGGATCATCAGGTAAGTCAGGGTCAAGTGGTACGAGCGGAAGTTCCGGTACATCAGGATCTTCAGGAACAAGTGGTTCATCAGGATCTAGTGGAACTTCAGGAACATCAGGAAGTAGTGGTACGTCAGGAAGTTCAGGAACAAGCGGTTCTAGCGGTTCATCAGGAACAAGTGGTTCTTCCGGATCATCAGGTACGTCAGGGTCAAGTGGTACAAGCGGAAGTTCAGGGACTAGTGGATCTTCAGGCACTAGTGGAAGTTCAGGAACATCAGGATCAAGTGGAAGTAGCGGTACGAGTGGTTCTTCGGGTTCATCAGGAACTAGTGGAAGTAGTGGTACAAGTGGGTCTTCAGGGACATCAGGTAGTAGTGGAACATCAGGATCTTCTGGTAGTTCAGGGACATCAGGATCGAGTGGATCTTCAGGTACTAGCGGAAGTAGTGGCTCATCAGGTAAATCAGGTTCATCTGGTACTTCAGGAAGTTCGGGAACATCTGGTTCATCAGGAACTAGCGGAAGCTCAGGTAGTAGTGGTACAAGTGGGTCTTCAGGATCTAGCGGCACATCAGGTAGTAGCGGAACTAGCGGATCAAGTGGTTCGTCAGGAACATCAGGTTCAAGCGGATCTTCAGGTACTAGTGGAAGTTCAGGAACTTCTGGATCGAGTGGAACATCAGGTTCTTCGGGTACGTCAGGATCTTCAGGTAGTTCGGGAACATCTGGCTCAAGTGGAAGTAGTGGTTCTTCGGGTAGTTCAGGAACTAGCGGAAGTTCAGGATCATCTGGTACTTCAGGTACATCAGGATCGAGTGGTACTAGCGGAAGCTCAGGTACAAGTGGTTCATCAGGTACTAGCGGTTCGTCAGGATCAAGTGGAACATCAGGTTCTTCCGGTTCATCAGGTAAATCGGGATCAAGTGGTACAAGCGGTTCTTCAGGAACATCAGGTTCTTCAGGAACTAGCGGTTCATCTGGATCTTCAGGAACTAGCGGAAGTTCAGGATCATCTGGTACTTCAGGTACATCAGGGTCAAGTGGTTCATCAGGAACTAGCGGAAGCTCAGGTTCAAGTGGTACTTCGGGTTCATCAGGTTCAAGTGGTACAAGTGGTTCATCAGGAACTAGCGGTTCATCTGGATCTTCAGGAACAAGCGGAAGTAGTGGTACTAGCGGTTCTTCAGGAACATCTGGTTCATCAGGTAGTTCAGGAACAAGCGGTTCATCAGGTTCAAGTGGAACGAGTGGAAGTTCTGGAACATCAGGTAGTAGTGGTACTAGCGGAAGCTCAGGAACATCAGGAAGTAGCGGTTCATCGGGAACTAGCGGGTCTTCAGGAAGTTCAGGGACAAGTGGATCTTCAGGATCATCAGGTAAGTCAGGGTCAAGTGGTACGAGCGGAAGTTCAGGAACATCTGGATCAAGTGGTACGTCAGGAAGTTCAGGTACTTCTGGATCTAGCGGAAGTTCGGGTACATCAGGTAGTAGTGGTACATCAGGAAGTTCGGGAACATCTGGTTCAAGCGGTAGTAGCGGAACTTCAGGTACATCAGGTTCTTCTGGTACAAGCGGAAGCTCAGGTACTTCGGGGTCTAGTGGATCAAGTGGTACATCAGGAGCAACCGGAGCTCAAGGCGCAACTGGCGCTCAAGGAGCCCAAGGGGCAACTGGATCTCAAGGGGCTCAAGGAGCAACTGGGGCTCAAGGTGCAAGTGGAAGTTCGGGATCATCAGGAACATCGGGTAGTAGTGGAAGTTCGGGATCAAGTGGATCATCAGGTAAATCAGGTTCAAGTGGAACTAGCGGTTCTTCAGGAACATCAGGAAGTTCAGGCACATCCGGATCGTCAGGTACGTCGGGGTCAAGTGGGACATCAGGATCGAGTGGTTCTTCGGGTACTAGCGGAACGTCAGGTTCGTCAGGTACTAGTGGAAGTTCGGGTACTTCAGGGTCTAGTGGATCAAGTGGTACATCAGGTGCGACCGGCCCTCAAGGGGCACAAGGGGCGACTGGACCTCAAGGGGCGCAAGGGGCGACTGGACCTCAAGGGGCGCAAGGAGCGACCGGATCTCAAGGAGCACAAGGTGCAAGTGGAAGTTCAGGGTCATCGGGCACTTCTGGATCCTCAGGTTCATCAGGAACTTCAGGTATAACTGGACCTCAGGGAGCACAAGGTGCGACTGGAGCTCAGGGATCACAAGGAGCAACTGGACCTCAGGGAGCACAAGGTGCGACTGGATCACAAGGTGCGACTGGACCTCAGGGAGCACAAGGTGCGACTGGATCTCAGGGGGCGCAAGGCGCAAGTGGAAGTTCAGGTTCATCAGGTACTTCCGGATCATCAGGTTCATCAGGTAAATCAGGGTCATCAGGAACGAGCGGGTCAAGCGGGACATCGGGAAGTTCGGGTACTTCAGGGTCATCAGGATCGAGCGGTACATCGGGTATAACTGGACCTACCGGACCTCAAGGAGCTCAAGGAGCAACTGGACCTCAAGGTGCGACTGGAGCACAAGGAGCGACTGGTCCTACTGGACCTCAAGGAGCTCAAGGGGCAACTGGACCTCAAGGTGCGACTGGAGCACAAGGAGCGACTGGTCCTACGGGACCTCAAGGAGCTCAAGGGGCAACTGGACCTCAAGGTGCGACTGGAGCACAAGGAGCGACTGGAGCACAAGGAGCGACTGGTCCTACTGGACCTCAA
>Ga0315904_10008327_pt1 | contig 13743 bp, 14 predicted proteins | sample LakEriMetagenome_6_FD_203529 | JGI IMG/M metagenome (GOLD analysis project Ga0315904, IMG submission 203529) | Freshwater fungal communities from buoy surface, Lake Erie, Ohio, United States - Buoy 12 MA120 | ecosystem: Environmental > Aquatic > Freshwater > Lake | place: USA: Lake Erie, Ohio... | reverse complement strand
ATACGCCATCGATTACTCCGACTAACACTCCCACCAATACACCAACCGTCACACCGACCAACACGCCAACTAACACTCCAACGAACACTCCAACCAACACGCCAACCCATACTCCGACAAATACCCCAACCAATACCCCTACAAACACCCCAACAAACACTCCTACCAATACCCCTACCAATACTCCCACAGACACACCCACAGATACGCCGACCAATACACCAACTGTTACCCCTACGAATACTCCGACAGATACGCCGACAAATACACCTACAAACACTCCCACCAACACACCAACCAACACACCAACAAGCACACCTACAAACACGCCAACCAATACACCATCAAACACACCAACGGTTACTCCAACTAGCACACCCACAAACACTCCGACTACCACGCCCACCAACACGCCAACGGATACACCAACCAATACACCAACGGTAACTCCATCGAACACACCAACTGATACGCCAACCTCAACCCCGACAAACACCCCCACCAATACTCCGACTAACACACCCACTACTACGCCGACGTCAACTCCGACCAACACACCAACAAACACCCCTACGGTGACACCCACTCACACTCCGACTAATACTCCAACGGCAACTCCAACAGATACACCAACTAACACCCCAACTAATACTCCAACATCAACACCTACCAACACACCAACCGATACGCCAACCAACACTCCAACAAACACCCCGACCAATACACCAACTGATACACCAACCAGCACCCCGACGAACACTCCGACAGACACGCCGACGGCAACGCCTACACAGACACCCACACACACTCCAACTAACACTCCGACAAATACACCTACCGACACTCCAACAAATACACCAACCAATACTCCGACTCAGACCCCGACGCATACTCCCACAAACACGCCAACCAGCACTCCGACGGTCACGCCGACAAACACACCCACAGAGACTCCAACGGTCACGCCGACAAACACACCGACGAACACCCCAAGTAACACCCCAACTCAGACTCCGACGGCAACACCCACCGACACTCCAACATCTACACCCACCAACACACCCACAAGCACGCCAACTAATACCCCAACTACCACTCCCTCAAGCACACCGACTAATACTCCAACCATAACTCCTACTACCACTCCGACCTCTACGCCAAGCAACACCCCAACTATTACCCCCACTAGTACTCCTACCAACACACCCACGAATACCCCAACCATTACGCCAACAAACACACCCACTAACACGCCGACTAATACGCCGACCACCACTCCAACAAATACGCCGACTAATTCACCAACAGCCACGCCAAGTAATACCCCCACAAACACACCAACGGCCACACCAACGACTACGCCCACAAACACACCAACTGATACTCCAACTCAGACACCAACCAACACGCCAACCAATACCCCAACTAACACCCCTTCAGTCACGCCAACAAATACGCCAACTAACACCCCAACAATGACACCGACTAGCACCCCAAGTGACACCCCAACAAACACTCCGACCCCGACCCCAACCAATACGCCGACAGACACACCTACCCAGACCCCAACCGGCACACCAACAGATACGCCGACCATCACTCCGACGACCACCCCAACATCAACACCGACGGATACACCAACTATCACTCCAACTAATACCGCAACGAACACACCGACTACTACTCCAACTTCTACTCCGACCGACACACCAACCGACACTCCAACCACAACTCCAACCAGCACACCAATAAATACACCGACCGACACACCAACAGTCACACCAACCAGAACACCCACCAGCACACCAACAAGCTCACCGACAGAGACTCCGACTAATACCCCAACTAGCACTCCGACCGTTACTCCAACGGCAACCCCAACCAACACTCCGACCGAGACCCCTGCCAGCACGGCTACTAACACCCCAACAGACACTCCGACCGCTTCGCCAACTAGCACTCCGACCAATACACCGACCGATACGCCGACTGACACACCGACAGCCACGCCGACGGACACCCCGACCCAAACGCCAACATTGACACCGACACAAACGCCGACGGGTACACCAAGTCAATCTCCAACTAGCACGCCGACATCGACACCAACGAGCTCGCCAACCGCGACCGTTACTTCAACACCAACCGCAACGCCAACAGCAAGCCCAACTTCTACTGTAACCAATACCGCAACCATCACCCCAACCTCCTCGCCGACGCCAACAGTCACTGACACTCCGACTATTACCCCGACAACTTCGCAGCTACTAATCCAGGGAATTGTCAGCATCGAAACTACTCCACTCGTTGAAGCTCCCGTGAATATCGGTAACCAGACCGTAAGCACAGACAGCGATGGTAGATTCCAGCTACTTGTTCCAGCCGCTGACGATGCCAGCATATCCTCTGGGCTGAGGGCGATTAAATTCGAGTCGATCGCAAATGAGGCACGCGAAGAGCTGGTAGGAACTGCCACTGATGTAGCAGCCGTCGCATCCGCAAACGGAGGTGAGATTGTGATTGAAGCGAGCCGACGTATCAATCCTGAACCTATCTGTCTCACATACAGCAACACAGGTGCCGAGGTGCTGTGGTTCCGCTATACAAACCGTTTCGGCGAGACCCTGCAAGTTCCTCAGGTCGGACTAAACTCGCTGTCATCGCCATCTGGACAGCCGTATCCGATTAGTGATTTCCTCTCAACCGAAGAGTCTCAACCAGACGGCTTCTATGGCTTTGAGTGGGGAGTTGACTTCTTCACATGGCTCAATGCAGGAACGAACCAAGAAATGGTAAGCGCATCATGGCAGCTGCTCGGTAAAGAGGTATCGATAGAGCAACCCAAGACTGAAGTGCCGCTGTGCCCATCTCCAGGTGAAATAGCCGGATGCGCAGAGTTTTCTGAGCGCATGCTCAGCAGACTGTTTGAACAAGCTCTCTCGACCGTGAGCAGGCTCAGCCGCGAGTGTGATAGGGCCAAAAAGAGGGGTATCTGGGCGCCATCTGGAACGTTCCGCAACCCGTATCTGCGTCAAGCAGCCAGCTCACTGCGTGCGATTAGAGAGAAACTAAATGCTCTGCCAGCCAACAGATATATCTGCGATAATGTTGCCCCAGCTGGTTGCCAGCTGAGAAGCTATCCTAGAGCCCAGATCCTGGCCGATTTCGACAGGATTCTCGCGGTGAAGCTACCCAAAGGTCTCAGACATATCACCAAGAGATATCCAACAGAGCGCAGAGCATTCTTGGCTGAACTAAATAGACAACCGGCTACATTCTACGCATGTAGCAGATGATGAATGAGCGCACGGGAGCTGAGCTTAACGCTCGAGCCCAGGCCGCCATTCCCAAGCATAGTTGTTGACCGTAGCCCCACGAAAATCCGCCGGGGTAAATGGCCTACCTCCATCACGCCTACGGGTCCTATAAGTAAATGAGAGACCAGTCGAAGTGGTAATCGTCAAAATTCTTCGCTCCCGTACTACACCTTTATCCGGCCCTTCAGTGGTCAGAACTAAATCCGCCGAGCAGGGCGAGCTAATGCCCGCGGAATCGGTACAGGTTGCATTTTGAAAATTAATATCTAAACGCTTCGTTCCGGTTCTCTTTCTCTCGTTCCAAGTATCTCGTGAGATTGAGAACCCAACATTATCGTCTCTATTGACTAGAACTGACCCCCGCGAAGTCCTTAGGCGCAAAACCTGCTTCTGAGTCGGAACATTCCTTACCTCTGGGAAGAACTTAGCATAATAGCCTTGAATATCTCCGAAACGTACCGTCAGAAGCTTCCAAGATTTCCGTCGACCCCCCGGAGAGAAATAGATACCGTACTCGATGAAGTCTTGATCAGTGAAGGTGTATGGCTCAGCCGCTGCTTGGTCGCTGCAAATGACAGCTGCTGAAATAAAAGCGGCAGATAGACATGGGACGATACGGCTGCGTAATTGGCAAAGCATAAGGAACTCCTTAGGAACTATTTACTGTTATATTTTTACATTATTTTCGGTTGTTCCGCAAGTAACATTATGGGGCGGGCTGGTCTGGAGTGATATGGCCGAGCTATTTTGACAATAACCGGTCTAAAACATGCCATTTTCCCGGTTTACGATATGCGGGCTGCGACTCACCCATCAATAGTCCTGCGTTCGTCAGCACCTGGATAGCCCCGCGCTGTAGCCAGAGTTTTTTGTCTTCTACGGCGCAACTTGGCTAATCATATGATCTTAATGGGGCCAAGATTGCGCTCGCCCTGCGATTGCGAGAGATTTTTTCAAAAATCACTCGCGCAGGGTTTAATTTGGCAGCTATCAGAACTTGGGCAATTAATGCGATATGCCTGAGACTCTAAAAGACCTTCTCCCACAGCCCCATGACAACTTCTACTAGGATCAGCGCCACAATCACTATCTCCAATACCTCAGAACGCCTCTGCGCTGCGGCATCGGAAAGCTTCTGATAGATGCTGTCTAGCGTATCGAGCTTTCTGCGGATCGAGGAGTTCCACTCAGGCAGGTGAAACTTTCCCGAGGCAAGCGAGTAAACGCGTGCCAAGTATTGGTCGCCCAGTAGCTTAAGAGCATTTTCAACTGCTTCGAATAAGATTGCAGAATCAACTTGAAAACGAGCAATCTTACTAAGGTCAGCATCCCCCTTCTTCTTCGTCGTCAAGACCGAGTATGCGTGTTCCAACTGGTCGTCTAACTGCTCATCGAGAAATCGCATCTCAAGCAGCTCAACGTTGCAGAATTCAAGCACCGCCCTTACATCTTCAACGTTTTCACCGAAAAATAGCGCACCGTTCCAATCGATCACCGCGCAGTCGTCGGCTCCGTACGATGTGCGCGTATTGAGAGCCTCGCGCACCTCTTCTTGTCCAAGCTCATCGCGCTCAGCACGCAAAAGGCTTGCGAACTCGCGGCTCCCTTCTTCGAGCAAAGTTTTTAGTGCTGGCTGCCCATCAAACTCTTCAAAATGGTAAACTGCAAAATCCTCAACCGAGTCACTTAAATTGGGCCGCGAGATTGCGCTATCCAGTTCACTCATCAGCTGCCGAACGCGCTCACGGGCATCCTCAAGTAGAAAGGCGTTGTCGTAGAGAACCTCGCCCAATTCAATTAGGTGCGACATCGGACCTGAGATATCGATCTGATAACTTACCGAGCAGCCACCAAAGTCAAAAAGAGTCAGGTCAGCCTGGGGCTTGGTAAAGAACTTCCCCACATTCATCTGCTGACCGTGCTGGACTATCCGAAGCGGCGGCGGATCGTAGTCAAAATACTTTGGGGCGCGACGATTACGTCTAAACTTTGTGCGCTCAACGTCTTGCTTTAATTGCTGCGCCGCAGCATCAAGATTAATTGAGAGCCCCAGCTCAAATGCAAACATTACGTGGCACACGCCACGCTTTAACGGAGGTACAGATGGTCTAACGACGATTAGCGAACCGCTAACGTCCCTTATCTCTTTGCTAGTCATGATTGCCTTTGGTAATTTCGGCGTCGAAGACTCTAGTATACTACGTTCCAGGAGGGGATCCGACAGAATAAGGTCAAAAGGCGGTTTAATGCGACATATCAATAGGTTAGCGACTCTGCCTTGGGCGCGAGGTCAGCCAAAGCAGTTTCTATCTTTATTGATTGACGCCCTTGGCTACCAATCTTACCCTTATATGTCATGTACTTAGGCTCAAAAATTTCCACCTCAGATTCTCCCTACTCAGACAACCGCGTTAGCTTTGAAGGCCACCTCACTCGGCTACAGCAAGCACGTGCAGCCTCAAAACCAAACCCCGAAGACAGCGCGGTTAAGAAACACATTGAGCGCGGCAAGCTTCTCGTTCACGACCGCATCGCTCACCTTGTCGATCCTGGCTCAGCGTTTATGGAACTCGGTCAGCTCGCGGCATACGATGTGTATAAAGAAGGTGTGCGCCCTGGTGCCGGGATCGTCACTGGTATCGGAGTCGTTGAGGGCACACCGTGCATGGTGATCGCAAACGATGCCACGGTAAAGGGCGGCACATACTTTCCGCTTACGGTTAAGAAGCATGTGCGTGCCCAAGAGATCGCATTAGAGAACAAACTTCCATGTATATACCTAGTTGATTCGGGCGGAGCATTCCTTCCCCTCCAAGACCAGGTCTTCCCCGATCGCGATCATTTCGGGCGACTGTTTTTTAACCAAGCTCAAATGAGCGCAGCAGGAATCCCGCAGCTCTCAGTTGTTCTTGGATCGTGTACCGCCGGTGGAGCGTACGTTCCAGCGATGAGTGATGAAGCGATCATCGTTAGGCAACAAGGGATGATCTTTCTAGGCGGTCCTCCACTTGTAAAGGCTGCGACTGGCGAGGTCGTTTCTGCGGAGGACCTTGGTGGTGGCGACGTACACTCGCGTATCAGCGGAGTCACCGACCACTTAGCGCACAGCGATGCCGAAGCGCTCGCAATGGCGAGGCGCAGCGTTGCATCGTTTCGCAACATCACCCCCGCACGACTTCCGCGCGAAGTGCCGCGCCTACCGCGCTACGACTCACGCGAGATTCACAGCTTAATTCCTGCCGATCCGAAACACTACTTTCCTATGCGGGAGATCATCTCTAGACTTGTTGATGATAGTGAGCTCGATGAGTTTAAGGCTAACTACGGCACAACGATTATCTGCGGATTCGCTCGCATTGACGGATACCTCGTAGGTATCGTGGCAAACGATGGGATCCTCTTTTCAGAGAGCGCTCTGAAAGCTGCGCACTTTATCCAACTCTGCGACCAACGCAACGTTCCGCTTGTTTTCTTGCAGAACATCGTAGGCTTTATGGTCGGCAAAGAGTACGAGCATAAAGGCATCGCTAAAGACGGTGCCAAGATGGTCACCGCTGTTGCCTGTGCTAGGGTTCCAAAATACACAGTCATCGTTGGAAACTCATACGGCGCAGGAAACTACGCCATGTGCGGCAGAGCGTACGCACCTCGCTTTATCTGGTCGTGGCCACAATCCAGGATCGGCGTTATGGGCCCCGACCAGGCAGCGAGCGTTGTCACTCAAGTCAGGGCCGATAGCGCAAAAAGTCGCGGCGAATCGTGGAGCGAATCAGAGCAGAAGAAGTACTACGAGGAGATCCGTCAGCAGTATCTCTCCCAGACCGATTCGCTCTACGCAACCGCCAGGCTGTGGGACGATGGAATTATCCTGCCGACAGAAACACGCGCAACACTAAGCTTAGCCCTCTCGATCTCACCGTTTTATACCGATCGCCACCCCCGAGCGTTTGGCACCTTTAGAATGTAAGAGACTATCGCATGGCCGCACGAACCCCCGAGATAAAAAGAGTCTTAATCGCCAATCGCGGAGAGATCGCACGACGAATTATCCGCACATGTCACGCCATGGGAATAGAAACGGTTGCAGTATACAGCGATGTCGATTCCCATATGCCCTTTGTGCGCGAGGCGACCTTCTCCGAGCCGATTGGCGATCCAACAGCATACCTTTCGATTGACACAATCGTAACAGCGGCTAAGAGAAGCGGCGCGGATTCGGTACACCCCGGCTACGGATTCCTCTCTGAGAACCCGGCCTTTGCCGAGGCTCTTGAGAAAGCTGGAATAACATTTATCGGCCCTTCATCCAAAACGATCCGAGCGCTTGGAAGTAAAACAGGAGCCAAAGAGATCGCAAAGAGAGCAAACGCTCCCGTTGCCCCTACTCTACTTCTTTCAGGTAACGACTCTGCCAAGAATGCAAACCTGCTTGAAGAGTTTGCGGCTAAAGTTGGCTATCCAGTTATTATCAAAGCCGCCGCAGGTGGTGGCGGACGCGGGATGCGGCTTGTTGCAAGTGCAGGAGACTGCAAGCCAGAGCTTGAGAGCGCAGCTCGCGAGGCTCAGAGAGCCTTTGGAAGCCCAGAGATATTCGTTGAAAAGTATATCGCTCCTGCACGACACATCGAGGTGCAGATAGCAGGAGACTCCAAAGGCCACGTTGTAGCGTTAGGCACAAGAGATTGCTCACTGCAACGCAGCAACCAAAAGATCCTTGAAGAAGCTCCCGCAACCGGCCTTAAACCCGGAGTGAGCGAAGAGCTGTGCGAAGCCGCTTGTCGGCTCGCAAAGGAAGCAGGCTATGCAAACCTTGGAACGGTTGAGTTCCTCTACACCACAGACGGGCTTTTTTACTTTCTAGAGGTCAACACCCGCTTGCAGGTCGAACACCCGGTGACTGAGATGGTCACTGGGTTGGATCTCGTACGGCTACAGGTTGAGATCGCTCGCGGAGGATCGCTTGAGAAGCTTTTAGGCTCGCGCTCGACAATTCAGCCATGCGGGCATGCGATTGAGGCTAGAATGTGTGCAGAGGAGTACACAGGAAGGTTTGCATCGGCGACTGGGGTAATCCTTGATATGACGATCCCCTCCTCGGCTTCAACGCCGGGGAGTATTCGTACCGATATGGGGTATGAGGTCTGCTCTGAGGTTTCGCACTACTACGATTCGCTATTAGGAAAGATTATCGTTCATGCCGAAAACAGGCCACGTGCGATTGAGCTTCTTAACGAAGTATTACACAAAACGCGGGTCTCCGGAGTTGCTACTAACAGGGCCCTCCTCTCTCACCTTGCATCAAAGGCCGAATTTAAGAACCAAACCCATTCTATTCAAGGCACAGCAGACCTCCTTCCAACCGCTACTGAACTCACCCGATCACGCACCAGCGCTCTTGCGCTCGTCTCAGCGTTAAGGCTCTCTGCGGTGTACTCGTGTTGGGCCTCATCTTCTCCATGGAGATCGAGTGCAGCGGCGACGCACGCAGCTATCCCCTATCCGTACAGCGCCACCGTCCATGGGGTCACCTTCTCAACAACCTCTTCGTACCAGGGTGATTCAATTAAGGTAATTACTCACTCAGCTTCCGGTCAAAGCGAGGATCAAATTCAGATCACAAACGACCACTACACCTCATCACACGGTAGGGAGTGTACAGTAAGTATCAACGGCGGACCCGCTATCCCTGTCACCGTTCTCTACCACGGCGACACAACGTGGATACACACCCCGACCGAATCGTTAGCCTTTACGGCTTCCCACACCGGTGGTGCTGGCTCACACGCTGAGCAAACCGGCTCGGAGGTGCGCGTTACATCGCCAATCCCAGGAAAGGTTGCTGCTCTAAATGTCGCGAAAGGCGACTCAGTGCAGGAAGGGGCGATACTCTTAGTACTTGATTCAATGAAGATGGAGCATCCGTTTCGCGCGAGTCGCGATGGTAAGATTATCGATCTACGGGTCAAAGAAGGCTCTATCATTCAGGCAGGGTCGACGCTGCTGGTGATTGGAGATGCGGATTAAAGGCTGTCTGGTGCAACTCTTTACTCAAGAACGTCTGGCCGGTACGAATCAGGCACTCCTCGTCCAAACTGATCAAATACTACATCACCCTCAGGGGCGGTAAAGTAGTGCATAGTGTGAGCCGGAATGTGGATCAGATCGCCTGGACTATATGCGCGCTGATCGGTTGAAGAAACCTTTTCGCCCGCTCCAAGATACAACGTCCCTGATACCACCGAGATCACGCGATCATCGGTGTTGGCATGCGGATTAAACTTCATTCCCTTATTAAGCGTGGATCGGATCGTATACAGGGTGCGCCGACTATATTCATGAAACACCGATGCTGTCTGTAATCCATACGAGCTTGTATCATTTTCAAAAACGACCTCTGCACTCCGCACAGCAGTAATCGGCCCGCCACCAGTCGCCCCCGTGCGGGGATCGCAGGTATTAAGCAGCTCACACGCTCCGCCGTAGGCAAACGTTGCGATCCAAGGGGTCGCTAGCAGCGCGATTCCTACCAGCCCAATCAACGAACGACGCCATCCCTTGCGAACGAGGTCGATCGCCACCATCACAAAACCGGGCAGAGCGAATACCAAACCGATCACAGCCGCTAGCGCCTGGTCTCCATCGTACGCGCCGTTAATAATAGCCCACATCGGCACACAATTCATAAACGCCGCGGGGAAGAAGAACAAAAGAGATAGGGTTGATAACATACCCCTTACTATAGCGTATCTTTATCTTCTCGGGAGGGGCATTGCGGATTAGCCTCGAAAGTAATTTTCTCTTTCCACTCCCAGTTTTGTTGCACTGTACCTAGCAGGCCGGTATCTCCGAACGGATCGTCCTGCAGCATGGAATTACTCCCTTTATTTGGGTCGTAGTCGGTACGCGAATTAGAACTTAAGCCCATTCTGTTTGAGATTGAGAAGCCTGCGCTCGCAGTACCTTTATTACAATCAATATTAGAGGCATTTACCTTTGACTTTGAGCTAAAACTTCCGATGGTTCCATAGTCTGGATCATGTCCAAACAGTCCCCATGTGGCGGCACCGAAAATTGTCTTTATGCCATCCCACACACGCCCCCAACGCGGGAGCTTGCCCAGATCCCATTCAACTTTCTGGGAACCAGCGTCGTAGCTGGGTGAGCAATCAACCCGACAAGCGCTAGCGAGCGTATCGCTCACGGACTGACGGCTACGGCTGACGGCTGGATGGCCCTTCATCTTCTCTGTGTAGTAATCGCCCTCCCTAAAATTAAATATCTTCGCCGAGGTCGGGAAAAAATACCGTCGCAAAGATGCATACGCGCCAGCTCCCGACGTTGACTCTCGAGAGACGGGTACTGACCTGCGTAACATTCCCAGTCGTGGCTTGATATCTCCTACTTCAGGAGTCGGCAACGGCGCCGGGGCAACGGTAGGAAATGGTTTGGGGGTGATCCTTCGATCCGACATATTAGGGCTCCGAAATGGGGCGGAGGTCGTTGACCTTCGCTTACCTATACATATTCGTAAAATTATTAGAAAAGTTGCGCCGAGCGACCACAAAAGTCGTTCTGCAGGTGTACTAAGCCGTTTCTTAGAATATCTCCTGCTACGGTTGATGGGCTGCGACTTGGTTAACCTTCGCGAAAAAATCCTCAGTGTATCTCAGAGGATACGCTTGCGATTTACTCGACTCGCCTCGCATGTGGCCAGACTTGTAACGAACCTACTTTGAAAACCACTTCTATACTCCTGAAAAAGATTCAGACCACGGGTACAGTTAGCGTATGGACCACCGGTCTGCTAATCTGCTGCCATGAGCGGTTCTTTGACAAATCCCTCTTTATCCCCAATGTATGGGCCTTTAGAAAATTTACCTCAGCGCCAATTCACGAGCGCGCGGTTGAAATTTGAGGCTGCCGGTACTGCAACTTCCGATGTTATGTATGCCTTTGATACGGATATCGGATTAACGAAATATCAATGTATCAGCGACAGAATGTCGCACGACCAACATGGCCAACTCATAAAATGGCTCGACGACTCCTGGGCCGGCCGTTCCCAGATTGCACCGGTCTTCTGCTGGTTGCTAAAGCCAGGTCACCATCTGATCGAGACGCTCAAAGAAAAAGGGTTTTTGGGCGACTGCATGGGATACGTGCAGCTCTCCGTGGTTGATTCTACAACGGTACAACTCGGCGCCGTAATCGCTAAGAATGCCCAGGGTATAGGAATAGCAACAGAGGCGTGTTGCGCCCTAATCGAGCTGGCTCAAGGCTACAAGGGCGTTCAAGCGATTCAGGGGGTTTGTCATCCGAAGAATGAGAGGTCAGTAGCATTGCTATCAAGGCTGGGATTCGAGAAAGAGGGCCAAACAGATGTGTCTTCATTTCCCAACTACAATGGCTCAGAAATCGGCCCAGTACACCAAAGCCCCATCGACATCTGGCGCTTGCGCCGCCGTCAAGACGGCACTTGGCCCCTCTCACCCAGTTTTACGCCAACATCTCAGGACTTAAACACAACTTTTACTAACCCCCAAACTTCCTAACCGTCGACCCTACCTACTCAAAAGCTGCTTCGAAAACTCGCTTACGGACACCTGAGGTGGTAACCTTGCTGGCAAGATGATTCAGCAAATAACCACCCCTCAACTAGCAGCCAACTACGCTCCCCTTACCGAGCCCCCACCAAAGATCCTACATGGCGATGGTCTGACCTTACGCGCTGGCACGCACCAGGAGATTGCGACGTACCACCGCCTCGATTCCGATCCGAAGCTCTCAAGGTACTCAACGCTCTCGCGCCAGACCCCGCTTGAGAAATATCCTGAGCTGCTCGACTGGATAACAAAAAGCTTCCAAGGAACGTTTCCCAAACAGCCGCTCTTTTCTTGGTTAATCGAATTGCCGAACAAGGTTGGTGATTTTGCAGGTTACGTTGAAGCATCTGTTGCGAGCGCTAACACTATGGTAATCGGTTGTGTCGTTGATAGGAGACATCAAGGAACGAAACTCTCTTCAAGAGCGTGTCGCGCGCTCCTACAGTGGGCTACTTCCATCCCTGGCATCGAGGAAATTCAGGGATTGTGCCACCCCGGCAACCAGAAGGGGCAAAATCTCCTGCGAAGCCTCGGGATGGAAAATATACGTTCTCGAGTAACCTCTGAGCGTTTCAACTTTCCAAACTACTATCCCCCAAACAGTTACGCCACCGAGCGCAGCCAGATGCAGGTGTGGGAGCTCAAGCGCGACCAAAACGGCGCCTGGCCTCCTGCAGCACTGCCGAGTTCGTTAAGTTTAAACACCTCGATGATAAATCCATCAAGATCCCAAACCTAAACGACCACGCTAATTCGGCGTTACCTTCGAAGCGATCACGCGCGCAATCGCCAAACAGCTAGTGGCTGCTGGAGACGGGGCGTTTAAGACGTGCAGCGCATTCGGCGATTCCAAAAACGAAAAGTCCTCCTCAAGCGATCCATCTCTGCGCACCACCTGCGCGCGCACTCCCGCACTAGCTGGAAGAAGATCAGCCTCTCTCACCTCCGGCACAAGTCGTTGCAGCGCGCGCACAAATGCGGCCTTGGATAACGAGCGATGTATCTCACCGCACCCCATCTTCCAATGCCGCGCTATAAGCTTCCGAAAGCCTGAGAACGAGACCATCGAAAATGTATCCGCTAGATTTACCTTACCCCACGAGTAACCTTCCCGTGCGAAGGCAAGCACCGCGTTTGGACCACATTCGACTGACCCATCGAAACGCCTCGTGAAATGAACGCCGAGGAAGGGAAAACGCGGATCTGGCACAGGATAAATAAGCGCACGACACAGCGAACGCGCTTCATCACGCAGCAGATAGTACTCGCCTCTAAAAGGAACGATCTCTCCAGGTGGACTAGCTCCGAACATTCGCGCAACTCGGTCTGAAAACAAACCAGCGCAGTTGATCACAAAGCCCGCCTTCATCGTATCAAAGCTGCCCTCTAGAACCCACGCTATGCCTTCAGACACAGCGCTGGTGAGCGTTGCACCAAGCACTATCTCTCCACCACGTTGAATGATCTCTTTTTTTAGCGCCAGCGCCACACCCTCAAAGTCAACAACCCCCGCCCCTGGAACCCACAACCCTTTTACTCCAGCCACGTGTGGTTCGCGCTCCTTAAGCGCTTCAGCGGAGAGAAGCTCTAGCTTTACACCGTTCTCAACCGCACGTTTGTACAGATTCTCAAGCCTCTCAACTTCGCCAGCGTGCGTAGCCACTATTAACTTTCCACACAGCGAGTGCGCTACATTGTGCTCCTTCACAAAATCAAGCAACGCCAAGCGCCCCTCCGTGCAGAGCTGAGATTTGTATGAGCCGGGCTTGTAGTAGACACCAGTATGCATGACCCCAGAGTTGCGGGTGCTCTGGTGCGTGGCA
>Ga0315904_10008325_pt1 | contig 13745 bp, 10 predicted proteins | sample LakEriMetagenome_6_FD_203529 | JGI IMG/M metagenome (GOLD analysis project Ga0315904, IMG submission 203529) | Freshwater fungal communities from buoy surface, Lake Erie, Ohio, United States - Buoy 12 MA120 | ecosystem: Environmental > Aquatic > Freshwater > Lake | place: USA: Lake Erie, Ohio... | reverse complement strand
CGCGAATCACATGATCGGCCGCCAAGACAAGCAACAGGGGATCTGCACCGGAGGCACTGGCGCTGAGTGCAGCCACAGCGACGGCGGGGGCGGTGTTGCGGCCGAACGGTTCCAGGATGATGGCCTCGGGCTCGACGCCGATCTGGCGCATCTGCTCGGCGACGATGAAACGGTGATCCTCGTTGCAGATCAGCAGCGGTGGCGCCAAGGCCTCCAGGCCACGGAGGCGCACCTGGGTTTGCTGCAGGAGGGTTTCCTCACCGGCGCCGGCCAGGGGCCAATACTGCTTGGGATAGGAGGCCCGCGACAGCGGCCAAAGGCGGGTTCCGGTGCCCCCACAGAGAATCACCGGGACCAAGGAGGTCGGGGCCATGGCTGCGAAGGGGCCTGGGGATCAACAGAAGGCTATTCAACGCTGTTTTCACGCCAAGCGGCGTTGCTGGTGGCCAGGCCCTCCGGCGGATCGCCGCCCGTGCTGGCATTCAGCCCCGGAGGCATGGGCCTCTCCAGATCGTGAAGCGGCAAAGGTTCTCAGGGAACAGGATGCCAGAACCAACAGAACCAACAGAGGCTTTGCCGCACCGCTTCGCTTGCGACGGGTGAATGCCGCTCAAGCTGGCGGCGGTGCTGGCTGGCTGGGCTGAGCTAACCGATCTGGTTGGCCACAGATCAGGCTGAGCGGGTTCACGCGTTGGCTGGCCGGGAGGCTTTTGGCAGTCGCCAGGAAACTGTTGGCAGTCGCGAGGAAAGAGATGGTTCAGGAATCCTTGCGTTTATTATCGATCCAGCTGGGATTGATTGCCGTCGGTTTACGTTTTTTCGTGTTGGCAAACCAGAGGTTGCCAACACGAAGCTTCTCCAGCAGCATGGCAAGGCTAGTGATGATCGTGCGCTGGGAGGGGTTTGATATAGCAATCGTCATAAAGCCGAAGGAAGATAACACTAAGGAGGCTGAGTTTCGGAAGCTCTCCTTGATCACAACTTGAAGGTTTTGGTCACGGGACTTGGCGAGCTGAGTGATCGAAGCAACCCTGCGAGCACTGAGCGATTCTACGATTGTGTTGCGTACCTCTTGATAAGGGACGTCGAATTTAGGAGGCAAGGCTGGCACCTCGGGAAACTTCGTGAGCTGCTCACGAAGTTCCTGCTCATTCTTGGTGTCACGGAGATTGCTGATCACCTTTTCGAGTTGGCGCATGGATGCCATGCCGTTCACATAGTTGGTTCTGACGATACCTGTGGAGGCCATGAACTGAGCCGGCACCAACAGCAGAATGCCAAGAGCTAACCAGGCGGCGAAGGTGCGCAGGAAGTTTGCTTGGCGAATGGATCTTGAATCGAGATCTTCACGACGGCTGGCATAGCAGACCAACACTGAGCCAATCAGGGCAATTGAGCAATTCCCCAACAGGTTGCTGATGAAGGTCAGCTGCCACTGGGGATCAACTGGCTTGAGGGGAACGACCTGGAATAGCATCAAAACCAGTGTCAGGCCGATGAGCACCCAGCCGGAGCGGAAGAGGAGGAGATTCACTGGCGGAGTAAATTAGTCAGCAGGTGCGGGCAAATGACCAAGCTTAGCCCTTGGCAGCTGATTTTAGTCTGCAGCGGCCCGGTTAACGAACAATGCCTGGGATCCGATGCACAGCAGCCGGACTCAAGCATTGCGGCTGGATCAACCTCGAATCTGACACCGAAGGTTGTCTCACCTCAGAACAAGAGCAACTGGCATAAGCAGCAGATGCAAAAAAAAGGCCCACCATCATGAGGTGGGCCTTTGATCAATCAAGCTAATTTGTGGCAATCATATGCTGATCAAGCAAGCCGGCGAACACGATTGCGAAGCTTGCGTGAATAACCGAATGCAAGGCCAGCTCCCAGGATGGGCAGAGGACCCGGAACCATGTCTTGGGTGATTCCGATCGCATAGGCCCTGACGTTCGAGTTTGGTCCAGTGAGTGTCGCGCTGACGTTGTAAGAGACGCTCGTGGGATACGCTGGGAGAGTTCCTGCTGGAGTGATGGTGAGGGTTTTGCCGGGGGGTAGGGTGTTAGGTGTGCTAAGGCTAGCCGCAGAAATGTAATTAATGGGCGCAATCAAGGGGTCGATATCTACCTGGAATTTAAAAGAAGTTGTTACACCAGCAGCTGATGTCGGGAATGCAGCAGCGCTGGAGATTACCCCATACTTCATGAAGGAGTTCATGGGGTCGTTGATGGGGTCATAATCCCACCAGAAGCGGAGGTTGGCAGTATTAAGGGTTGCAAAGCTGGGCATCGTGAAGTTGCTGAAAATCTTGTCGCCCAGGGTGCAGCTGAAGGAGGGGGCGAAAACCGTTGCGTAGGTAGCGAAGGTGCCAGCAGCGGTTGGGGCGGAACTTGTGTTCATGCTCAAGGGGCATGCAGCCGCTTGAGCTGGTGCCTGCATGGCGAAAGGAATGGCTGCCACGGCGGCGAAGAGGCCGATGGCAAAGGGCTTGACGTTGGCAGTCATGAAAAATAAAGCCGACCGACGCCACCATAGCCGCTTGGCAACATGAAGTCAACCCCTCCCTCTAAGGCGGGGCGGCCCTGGTTGCGCGAGCGCCCCGAGCCGCGGCTGATCCCGGTTCTCAAGCGGCGTTGAGCTCCAGGAGGCCGGGAGGAGGCGTGAGGCCCAACCAGCCTTGCTCTGGATGGACCTCGGGCACAATCGCGTGCACGAAGGGGATCCAGCGGCGGAGCCCCCCGCTGCGCCCGTTGGCGCTGGCGCCTGCAGGCTCAGCCCCAGGCCCCTCCGGCCAGAGGCTGATCTCCAGCAGGTCCTGGCCGGCATGGATCAGATCCTCCACCCGGCCGATGGGGCGGCCCTCCGGCAGCAGCCGCACCTCCAGGCCCACCAGATCCAGCAGGTGAAACTCCCCTTCGGCCAAGGTCGGGCGATCGGTCGCGGCAACCAGCAGGTCCGCCCCCACCAGCGCCTCCGCCGCCGTGCGGTTGTCGATCGCGGCCAAACGCAGCACGAACAATTCCCGCCCCGGCAGTTGCCTGCCGCTGAGCAACTGCCAGCACCGGGCCGGCTCGCCGCGACGACGCAACCAGCGGCCACCGGGGCTGGTGAAGCGCTCCGGAAAGTCGCTCAGGGGCTGAACCCTCAGCTCGCCGGCCAATCCTTGAGCCGCCACCACGCGGCCCACCAGCAACAGCTCATCGGTTGCCGGCGTTGGCGTTCCGCCCGGGTCGGGCTCAGTTGCCGGCGCAGCGGGCGAGAGCCTCTGGCGGCGCCGGGACACCTCTGGCGATTCAGCCACAACGACGTCAAACGCTCACCTCACCCATCTTCGCCGCTGTCGCGCCAGGGTGCGGACACCAACAGCACTGGGCTCAGCGTGCGGGCCCCACCTCTCCAGCAAGTTCCCGGATTGAGGCAGCGGCGTCAGCACAAGCGCTGAATGGCCTTCGCGATGGGGCGATGCCGGAGCCGGCCACACCAGTGGCGTGATCGGGCCCAACAGCGCGCTGCAACCTGGCCCAGCCTGGCGCCATGGCATCGCCCCAGGTTCTCCCCCGTTTGCCATCGCGATCACGACGCCAGAACCCTCGCCCCATGGCCACAATGGGGGCCATTCGAGATCGATCCCTCCCATGGCCGATGCTCCGATCCTTCCCGGCGCCACCGTGGTGGTGCGGGATCGCCGCTCCATCTACGACGGCTACCGGGGCTTCGTGCAGCGGCTTAGCGGCGTGCAGGCTGCCGTGCTGTTTGAAGGCGGCAACTGGGACAAGCTGGTGACCATGCCGCTGACCTCGCTTGAGCTGGCCTGAGGGCTGACCTTCTCAGTGGCGATCGATGGCGACGCCGCGGAGGGGCTCAACCCGGCTCGGTTTCAATCGCGGCGCGAGGGAGCCGCCGGTTTGATGTTGAGATAATGCAAAGCCGAGCAAGCCGCTTGCTGCTCCGCCTCCCGGCGGGACCCCCCCCAGCCCTCTCCCACGCACTTGGCCTCGGGCTGCTGGGTGGGGCTGCCTGCCCCGACGGCCGGAGCCACGGCCAGCCACACAGCGCAGTGAAAGCGGCGCGGATCGCCGTGGCGGCGGCTGCGCTCCTGGCATTGGTAGCGCGGCAAGCCCAGGCCCTGGGCCTGGCTCCACTCCTGAAGCGCCGACTTCCAATTGTGCCGATGGGGATCGGCGAGCAATTCCGCCGTTTCCCGTCGCCAGGGGGGATCGAGCCAGTGGCGCACCGCCGCCAGTCCGCCCCGCTCACCACCCCAGAGCAGATACACCGCCCCCACCAGCGCCTCGCAGCACTCAGCCAGCACGGTGCCACGGCCGGCTCGGTCGTCCTGGGCGAGGGGGCCGAGCCGCAGCAGGCCGGCCAGCTCGCAGCGTTCAGCCAACTCGGCCAGCCAGCGATCGCTCACCAGCTGGGCCCGCACCGCCGAACAACGCCCGACGCTGAGCGTGGGGGTGAGGGACTGCAGGAACTCGGCGGCCGCCAGCCGCAGCACCGCATCGCCGAGGAATTCCAGGTGCTCGTGGTTGTGGGCCAGGCCCGCGGAGCTGTGGCAGAGCGCATGATCAAGCGCCGTCAGGGCGGCAGGTTCCAGGCCCGGACCAGCTGGGTCCTGGGGATCAAGCCCCAGCCGACGCAGCAGGGCCAGCAACGCGAGGTGTCGCTCGGGCGTCATCAGCGGCGGCGGTTTGGGCTTAAGGCAGCAAACAGCATGCTGACTCCCGGCCAGGCAACAGCCCCTCCAGGATGGCGAGCCGGTGGGCGCCGCGCCCGATGGGGACCAGCCTCGGCCCCCACGGCCGCGGTTGCGAAGGGTGAAAGCAGGACATAAGCCGGGTTCTGTTCCCGCGGCGGCGGGCCAGGCCCAGCGCCGCGAGGGTGATCATCTATCTGGGACCAGCGTTGCCGCTGGCCTCGAGCGGCGCGCAAAAACGGGACCGGGAAATGGCCAACCGTGGTCCCTGGGCCTTGCTCCCGGCCGGGGTTTACCGAGCCGGCACCTCTCGATGCCGCTGGTGCGCTCTTACCGCACCCTTGCACCCTTGCCTGTGCGCCGGGCAGGCCCGGGCCATCGGCGGTGTGTTTCTGTGGCACTGTCCTCACGGTCGCCCGCACTGGGCATTACCCAGCAGGCCTGGCCATTGGGGAGCCCGGACTTTCCTCAGAACGGCGATCCACGGAGCAATGCTCCGCAATCCCGCCCGCGATCACCTCGCCTGCTTTCCTCCGCAACCTAGATCAGGCCATGGGCAGCGCCGCAGTCGCGGTCGCTGATGTGTCCGCTGACGTGGCCTCTGATGTGGCCGCAGATGTGACAGCAGATGTGGCCGGGAGAGCCGCTCGGCGGCTGCACTGGCCAGCGGGGCAGGTAAGCTCGCTCCTCTGGGGCTGTAGCTCAGCCGGATAGAGCGACGGTTTCCTAAACCGTAGGTCGTGGGTTCGAGTCCCGCCAGCCCCGTGCTCTGCAAGGCCAGTTCCGGCAAGGTCTTCCCTGGAACCGCCGCCCCTCTTTGGCGTTTGCGGCGGCCCAGGATTGGGGCGACAAACCAGCCAAAACGGCAGCTGGACATGGCCGCCAGCTGGGGGGCGTGTGGCGGGCATGGCGGGGTTCAGCGCTGGCCGCGGCAGTGGATCAAGCCTGCTCGGCCACCGGCGTCACCCAGACAGCCACATTCATCGTTGACCGCGCCGGGCCGCGGAAGGATCCAGCCACCGGCGGCACCGCATCCGGGCGATGGGAGACCGCCACGGCGATGTGGTCGGGCCCGGCCAGACCGCCGGTGGTGGGATCGAACCCCGTCCAGCCCGCCCCCGGCAGGTACACCTCCGCCCAGGCATGGGTGGAGCCAGCGGCATCTGGTGCGAGGGGATCGTGCAGATAGCCGCTCACAAAGCGGGCCGCCAGGCCCAGCAGCCGGGCGGCGGCCAGAAACAGCGTCGCGAAGTCGCGGCAGGAGCCACTGCCGCTGCTCAGGGTGCGGACGGGAGCCTGGACGCCGGGTTCCTCGCGGCGGATGTAGTGCAACCCGCCGTGGATGCAGGCGCTGATTCGCTCCAGCAAGGCGTAGGTCTCCAGGTGCTCCCCCGGCGCATACAGGCCTGCCAGCCAGAGCTCTAAGGCCTCGCCATGATCGACTGGCTGTCGGTAGGGAGCGAGAAGCAGTTGCTCATCCTCGCCATAATGAAAAGGAAAGAACAATGCCTCCCGGTCCACGACAAAGTCGAGGGGGGCCTGGTGGTATTGCTGGATCAACACCTCGCTCTCGATCGTCAGGCTGCTGGCGGGCTCCGAGAAACTGGCGATGGCCACCGAGTTGTTTTCCGCATCCCGGTGCCAGCGCAGCGTCGCCGTTGGAGCGATGCGCAGCCAAGAGGCTTCGATTCGTAGCTCATGGCCCTCCCGTGGCCGCAGCCGCAAGGTGTGGTCATCGAGCATCACCTGGGCGTCGTAGTTGTAGATGGTGTGGTGGCGGATCCGGTAACGCTGCATGGCTGCGAACGCTCTGGCGGGCTTGTGCCCCTAGCATGGATCATCCGCCGCGCTGAACATCGCAATCCTGCCGCCAGCACTCCAGCTTCCGCACCACCTCGTGGGGATCGGGCCGCTGGGGGCGCAGCCTTCCTTCGGAGCAGACAGCCTGGCGCTGTTTCTGATCATCGTGGCGCGCTATTTCCTGGCCGCCGGAAGCTGCTGGTGCCTGATCCGCGCCTGCCACCGCCGCCCCAAAACCGCTGCATCGCCGCTGCACGATCGGCGCCTCCGCGACGGGATCCTCCACGACATTCGCCTGTCGGTGCTCTCGGCGGCGGTGTTCGCCGTGGCCGCCGCGGCGGTGCTGTGGCTGCAGGGCCACGGTTACACCCGCCTGTACGCCGACGCCGATACCAGCACCTGGTGGTATCTGGGGGTGAGTTATCTCACGGTGCTGATCCTGCAGGATGCGATGTTCTACGCCACCCATCGCCTCTTCCATCACCCGGCGCTGTACGCCGCCTTCCATCGCGGCCACCATCGCTCCCGCCGGCCCACTCCCTGGACATCCTTTGCCTTCGATCCACCGGAAGCCCTGGTGCAGGCCCTGTTCCTGGTGGGGATTGTGATGCTGATCCCCCTGCACCTGATCACCCTGCTGGCCGTGCTGAGCACGATGACCGTGTGGGCGATCGTGAATCACCTCGATCTGGACTGCCTGCCACGCCGGTTTCCCCACCACCTGCTGGGCCGCTGGCTGATCGGACCGGCGCACCATTCCCTGCACCACCGCCGGCCGTCGTTGCACTTCGGCCTCTACTTCACCTTTTGGGACCGGGTCTGCGGCACCCAAGATGGCGCCTACGCCACGGGGATGAGCCCCGCGGCCGGTTCCATGATCAGGGGGGCGCGCTTAGGGTGACCTGAGCAAAATCTGCCGATTTGGTGAATCCGGCCCCGCCTTCCCCGCTGTGACCGATGGCGACAGCCTCCGGTTCGTGCCGGGGGATGCAGGATTTGAGCGCCGCAGCGGCCTGGTCGATTCCCTGTTGGCCCATTGGACCGTCGTGGCCGGTACCGGCTCGTGGCTCGATGCCCACCTGCTGGCCCGCCTGGGCCGGGCGTTGGGCTGGCCGAACCTGCGCGGCTGAGGCATCAGTGAACAGGAGGTGTTGCAGCTGCTGGAGGCCGAGGACGGCGACAGGCCGCTGTTGCTGATCCTGATCGATTCGATCGCTGCTGACCACGGCTGTGATCTGATCCTCCGCCTGCGACGGCAGCGGCCGGACGTGCAGGTCCTGTTGCTGGTGCAGCACGATCGCGGCGATTGGCTGGAGGCCCTCCGCGACGCCTGCTCCTTGGCGATCGTGCACGTGGAGAGCTTCGGCAGCGGCACCACGATCCAGGCGCTGCAGGCCCTGCGCTGCAGCACCCCCTTCCTCGATCCGCGGCTGCGCAAGCTGCTCGACCAGCAGGCCCCCTGCCGGCTCACTGGACGCGAGCGGCAAACCCTCGAGGGCCTGGCCCGCGGCGGCAGCAACCGCTCGATCGCCGCGGCTCTGAGCATCGCGCCGGCCACGGTGCGCGACTACGTGAGCAGCCTCTGCAGGAAGCTGGCGGCGGCAAACCGCACCGAGGTGGTGAGCCGGGCGATCGCGATGGGGCTGATCGAACCCTGATCCGGGGGAAACATCCCCTACATTTGTCGGATTGGCGTGGGTGGCTAAGGCCACCACAGTGAAGGGCAGTTCCAGCTCCACTGGGAGCGCCGCATGCCCTACTCCAGCAGCATCCAGCTCGTCAACGACGCCAACGGCACCGCCTACGCGTTTCTGGTGGAGGATGGCGCCATCTGGCAGTGCCAGTGGAACAGCGAGGCCCAGCGCTGGGACAAGGGGCAGATCGTGCCGGGGGCCTTCGGTGGCGAGAAGCTGCAGGCGCTGCTGCTGCCGGAGTTCTGGACCACGGCCAACAACGGAGGCACCACGGGGACGGACTGGGATCCGGCCATCGTGCTGGCCTATCGGGTGGGGCAGGGATCGGGTGCGGAGATTCAGGCGAGCTTCGGGCGCTGGGATGCCCAAGGGCAGCTGGGCTGGTCGGCGCCGGTGCGGCTGACCGATGATCAGAGCAGTGATCGGCATTTCGCCCTCAGCGCTGGGGACAACCACACCCTCAACCTGGTGGTGGAGAAGCAGGTGGGAGCGGCACCGGCCAGCGCCGTGCTGGATGGGCTGGCGAACGCGGCGGCCAGCGATCCAACCTCCCTGCGCGAGCAGCTGATCGCAGCCACCCAAGGCAGCCAACCGGACAGCGATCTGTATGTGAATCGCTACCGGGTCGACAGCACCGGCTCGCAGTTGGAGCAGCTGGTGTCCACCAATGTGCCGGGGGGGCAATGGCAGGCGATCACCAATGAAGCGAATCCCCTCAAGCCCGCCTCCACGCCACCGCAGTTCAGCCAGCCGGCTGTGTCGCTGTCGGGCAACACACAGCTGCTGCGCTCGTTGCTCTATTCGGCTCAGCAGCCCTTGGCCCAGGCCGCCTTGGTCGCCCCAGCAAGTGCAGAACAACAAGCCTCAGCAGGCAGCAGCGTTGCAGCTCTGGGGAGTGCAGATCCGGCGCCGCGGGGATCCTCATTCTCCGCCGCCTGGGCACCCTCCTTCTTGCGCTTGGATTTCACAGGCAAGTTCGGAGCGTTGGATCTAGGCCTAAAAGGCCAGAACATCTTTCGCTGGGTCTATGAAGTTGGAGGTCCGAACGAAAGCCTCGTCAGTCTTAACGACCGTTATTTGAGTGACCGCCAAGTTATAACGCTTGAGTTCAATCCTCTTGCGATGGGCGTGGATGTTGTTGAAAGCAAGGAGTTCAGAGAGCTGAGCAGAAACCTGGACCAGGTGACTCAGGGACGGATTTTCGAAACAGCAGCCAGGGCCTATAACGGGCGCGGAGACTTCACATATAGTATAGCCAACCCATCAGTCAGTGCCACGTCGGCTTGGAATCTCAAGCTTCAGGGAGGATTGGGGCAAGCATAGGGAGGTAGCAGCAACCTCAAATCCGTAAGCTTTGCCAAATTCATCATTGGCAAAGGTAACGATACAAGTCAGGCCAAGGCAGGAACAGCGCAGCTACAGAAAGCCTATGCTGGCGTGATTTCTTCCGTGATTCCGGGAGGGTATCTCCCTTTAAACTACCAGCCCATACGGAATATCAATGAAACTGTAGATAGGCTAAATCGCAATGGAACCAAGCTGTTCATCTCCAAGACTTGGAATCTTGGGCTTGGTGGCACTATTTCCTCCAATTATGACTATGGCAGCACGGACAGAGCGCAGCTCAAATCCCTGGCCACCAAGGAGGCCGTGAGCATGGATTACCTGCATCGAAGCAGAAGCATTAATGGCAACTGGCAGGGTGAAAGGGTCGTCAATTTTTCAAGCGGCTTCTACTGGCAGCAAACGTTTACCAACCCCGACGGATCGCTGCCCGCCTATGCGGGCTACAGCGGGCTTGCCGCAGGCGTGGTGGCCGCCGGCCTAAATGGCTGGGGGTTGTCTTCGGGATACAAGAACCCGAACGGCGCAGACAACCAGATCAGCAATACGACCTACCAGAAAACGGCTGGGGCCTTGGTGGCGCTCAGCGGCCTTGCCACTGCCGCCGCAGTCCCCCTGACCCTGGCCCTGGCGAACAGCTCCCAGCCGCTGCAGACCAGGTACTCCCGCGGCATCCAGGCCCAGGCCCGTCTTTCGGTCAGCAAGCTGTACCGCGGCATCTCCGGCTTTGATCTGAATCTTGCCGACCACTTCTACAGCCAGGACGCCTATGAACAGATCAGAACCGACGGTTCATTCTTCAACAAGATCGTCGATCAGATATATTTTGATGCCGGCATTCGCCTCATCGGTGATGCGCGCATCCCCCTGCTGACTTATTACAAAGACATCGTCTTCCGCGATGACGCGGCGGCCCAGTCAGGCAGCGGCACATCCCAGGGCACCACACCGCCGAGCGGCCTGTCGCTCGACGTGGATTTCACAGCGGATGGCGCCTATCCGCTCGCCTATCTGCCCGCCAGCGGTAGCCCTCTGTTCGCCGGCCCGCCGCTGATCTCGCCGGATGACGCCCGCACCTTCCTGCTCGGCGATGCGGATGTCGCCGCCCTGCGGTTGCTGACACTCCGCTCAGCGGCGGCCATCAACAGCAGCGCGGGCTCGTTGCAGATCCAGGTGGACAACCCAGGCGCGGGCCTCAACCCCGGCCAGTATCAAGGCATCCGCATCCTCGGGGTGCCGCTGTTGGCCGGGGGCTACGCCACGGTCGATGTCACGGTGAATGGGCAGGGTCAGGTCAGTGGCTTGGCCAATCTGCAGGGTGCCGAGTATCTGTCCCTGCACGAGAAGAACCCCCTGAGCGGCGCGTTCTATCTCCCCCTGGATCTGTTCCAGATCGATCTGCTGCTGGGGCGTTCGATCGCGTCAGCCTCGGCCTTGTCAGCTGGCACGCCCACATTCCGCGCACCGATCTTCTCCCTGGCGGCCTCCAGCAACGGCAGCACAGGGCTGACAACGCAGCGCCTGGCGTCGTTTGATCGGGTCGCTGTGGTCTTCGGCGGCGCCGGCTACCAACGGCTCAGGGCCTCCCAGAGCGGTGATCCCTTGACATCCGATCAGCCGGCGACCAATGACAATGTTCCTTATACCTACACCGGCATTCCGGTGAGCCTGTGGCGGGATCAGTCCGCCGTCAGCCTGCTAGGGCACGATGCCGCCCACCCGGCCACCGCCACCGTGCATCTGGCCGGTGGCAGCATCCGCCGCATCGACCTCGACCAGCCCCTCTACATCCCAACGGAGGCGGCAGCCGCCGATGGCGTCTATAGCCTCGGCCTCGTTCTTCCGGCCGGCATCAACCCAGAGATCGCCGCCAGCTTGAGCCTGACACCCAGCAGCATTGCGCTCAACAATATGGTGGAGGAGAGCGACTTCTCCGCCGAGCCCGGTGCGGTGGACACCGGGGTCTACATCGCCGACAGCCAGGCGAATCAGCTGGGCCTCGTCTCCAGTGATGGCTACAAGCGCCTGCAGAACCGGGTGGCCTATACCTCCCTTGATGCCAAGGGCAAGCCCTTCACGGTCTATCTCAACACCAACAGCCTCGATCGGGCCTATGCCTCCGCCTCCGATCTCAGCAATGAGCAAATCGTGAATGGCACGGCACCGGAGTTCAGCTTTGCCAGCCATCCCACCTCGATCAGCATCGCCGGCGCCCCAAACGACCTGCTCAGGGGCGACACGCTGGTGGTTTGGGTGGAGGCCGGCAACCCATTGATCCCCTACAGCAGCGAAAACGGCAACAACAACTACCAGAACTATCTCACGGCCGCCTATGGGAACCAGGTGCTCAACTACCGGGTGGCCCTCAACGGCAGCGCCACCAACTGGCAGGTGCCCACAGGGGAGCTTTACCGCCCGCAGAACGCGATCATCTCCGATCTGCAGCTGTTCAACGTTCCCGATCCCCGCACCGGCGCTGAACGCACGCTGCTGTCCTGGGCCGAGATCTCCATCGATGCGATTAAGGGCCTGCGCAGTGAATTCGGTTCCGGCCTCTCCCTGCCCGCCACGATCAAGGCCACCTGGATCAATGCCAACCCCGAGAGCGGCACGATCGCCTGGTCCGACATCAGCGAAGCGGTCGTCTCCATCCCCTGGGACCCCGAAACCAGTGTGGGCATGGGCATCGCCGACCTCAGCATCGCCTCCCAGACCATCAAGCTCAGTGATGGCACGGTGCTGCAGACGCCGCTGATCAGCTGGAGCCAGTCCGTCCGAACGCCTTACCAGCAGGCGGTGCTGAAGGATCAGCCCACGATCTACCTGCCGATGGCAGGGCTGACCGCGGGGGTGAACAGCCTCAACCGCGGCACCGCCAGCCCCAGCCTTTCCACCACTGAAGCCTCCAGCCGCGGGCTCGATTTCAACGTGCCCGGCGCCCTGGCCGTGGAGCAAACCACGGCCGTGCGCAATCTGGATGGCACCGGTGTGCTCAGCACGGATCTGGGCAGCTTCAACCAGATCGTTGTCGACCTGATCAGCCAGATCCCGATCGACGAGTTGCCCCAGCCGCCGGCGCCGGATCCCGCCGATCCGCCGCAGCCTTCGCTGCCTTATGCGATCGAGTGCTGGGTGCAGCTGCAGCCCGGATCCAATCCCAACGGTGCCGGCCTCGTGGCCTTCGGGCAACCCTCCGCAGCCTCCGTCGGTTCAGCCACGCTGCCGCAGGGCTGGTTGCTGCAGAGCTCCTTCCAGGTGCAGCGCCTCAGCTACGGCGATGCCGCCGCCCTGGGCCTGATCGAGACGGTTCCCGCCGGCCAGGAGGATGGCCTCTACGGCTGGACTTGGAGCTTGCTGGCCGATGGTGCCAACACCACCGCCATGGGCGGGAACGGTGGCACAAACCTCTATGCCAATGCCCTCACCCTGGGCAATCTCGGGGCGGGCGCCAAGATCGATGGCGTCGATGCCTTCCTCGCCAATTACGGCCTCACGGCGGCGCAGTTGCCCGGTCTGGACAACACCCTGGTCAACACCATGGCGATGGTGCCCACCAGTTCGCTGCTGCTGGATCAGTTCATCGATCCCGCGACACAACAGCCCACCTCCCAGCTCAATGCGCTGGCCCTCGATCCTGCCACCACCCTGCTGAACCAGGGCTTCGTCAGCGCCGAAACCGTCGCCGCCAACGCCAACCTCAGCACGATGCTGAACCGCCTCTGGCAGTACCAGGAGGCGACCGGCACACCCAAGGTTGTCTTTGGCCTGGAGCCCACACCGGCGACAGCGCCGGCTGGCGCCAGCCCCGATCCATCAAGTCCCGATCCGTACAGCCCCGAGGATTATGCCGGCTATGCCCTCGGTTTCGCCCTTTGGGGCGGACCGAGCCTCTCCGTCAACGGCAGCGGCCAGATCAGTTTTGATGTCAGCAAAGACCTGACGATCACGGCCCCTGCCGGCAGCGATCAACGCGATGGCGCCTGGCACTACGTGGCGGTCAGCTATGCCCCAAGCTACACCGATTACACCGTCAATAACAGCACCATCCAGGTGCCCAATGACCACGGCACCGCCTACCTATCTATCGATGGTCAACTCGCTGCTTCCGCCCAGGTCAGCAACCCTTATCTGCCTTTCAACCCCAATGGGCAGGCGCTGTTGTTAACCAACAACGCCGGCGGCGCCATCGACCATGTGGCCATCTACAACGCAGCCATCAA
>Ga0315904_10008321_pt1 | contig 13748 bp, 13 predicted proteins | sample LakEriMetagenome_6_FD_203529 | JGI IMG/M metagenome (GOLD analysis project Ga0315904, IMG submission 203529) | Freshwater fungal communities from buoy surface, Lake Erie, Ohio, United States - Buoy 12 MA120 | ecosystem: Environmental > Aquatic > Freshwater > Lake | place: USA: Lake Erie, Ohio... | reverse complement strand
TGCCGTCCGCGCCGCACGCCGGGCCGAGTGGGGCGTCGCCGACGACGAGGCGGTCGTGGGCGTCGTCGGCCGGCTGGTGCGCGAGAAGGGCATCGTCGAGATCCTCGACGCCGCCCACCGGCTGCGCACCGGCGGACACCCCGCACGCATCGTGGTGGTCGGACCCGCCGACCCCGGCAAGGCCGACGCCGTCGACGCCGACGCCGTCCGCCGCGCCGCCGACGACGGTGTGGTGTTCGCCGGCGAACGTACCGACATGCCCGAGTGCTACGCGGCGATGGACCTGTTCCTCACCGCCAGCTGGCGTGAAGGATTCCCGCGCAGCGCGATGGAGGCGGCCGCGATGCGCCTGCCGACCGTCGCCACCGACATCCGAGGCAACCGCCAGGTGGTGGACGACGGCGTGACCGGGGTGCTCGTGCCCGTGCGCGACCCGGAGGGCCTCGCCGGCGGTGTGCGAGCGCTGCTCGCCCGCCGCGACGAGTGGCCGTCGATCGGCGCCGCAGCGCGAACCCGGGCGCACACCGACTTCGATCAGCGCACCGTGATCGAACGCACCCTCGCCGCGTACCGCTCGCGCAGCTGACCGACCGCCGTGACCGCGCCGCCGGCCCAGCGGTCGGTCAACCGCGGCTCGGGTGGTCGCGGATGAAGAGCGCGTCCACCAGATCGATGACGGCCCGCTCGCGCACCTCGGCCGACGCGTCGGGACCGCCGAGCTCGGCGTTGGTGCGGAACGGCATCCGCATCGGCGACGCATCGGGGAGCGGCACGTCGTCGATCAGGTTCCGCCGGCTGATCGCCACGCCCGCCGACGGATCGTCGATCAGGGCGCTCCTCACCAACGACACCACCTGCTGGCGCAGCTCTGCGTCGCCGGGCATCACCACCGCTGCGTAGACCCCGGGGCCGGTGGCGGTGAACGCCGCACGGCCGGCACCGACGAGCAGCACCCAGCTCGCCGACCGCTCGGGCCCGACGGTGTCGACCCGGATCGCCGTGGTGGCGCCGTGGACGGCGGCGTGCAGCGCGATCAGCTCGGCGTCGAGCTCGACGACCTCGCTCTGCGAATCGTCGCCCTCGTGCGCGCCCTCATGGGCGTGCTCGCGCTGCTCGACCACGCGGCAGATGCCCCGAGCCACCAGGCTCGCCAGTCCGGCGGCCACCAACGCGTCGCGCGACATCCGCTGACCGGCCGGGTGCTCCAGCAGATCGAGCAGCGGCGGCTCGGTGCCGTCGTCGCCGAGCGACAGCAGGAACTCGAGCTCGGCGAAGGTGAGCAGCATGCGGCACGCTCCCCCGATCCGGTGAACGGACGGTCAACGCCCGAGGTCAGCGGCCCGAGAGACCGGCCGGCGAGCCGCATCGACCGCTCCCGGACGATCCTTCGGGAGTGCGTGCATGGTGACCACCTGCCCGTTCGACACGCCCGAGCCGGTCAGCACCATCGGCACCGTACGAGCGAGGATCCGCAGGTCACCGGTCAGTGACCGCTCCTCCACGTACCGCACGTCGAGGGCGAGGCGCTCGGGCCAGTCGACCAGGTTGCGGCCGTGCACCTGCGCGAGCCCGGTGATGCCCGGCTTCACCTCGAACCGGCGGTACTCGTCGCCCCGGTAGCGGGGCCAGTAGTGCACCGGCAGCGGTCGCGGCCCCACGAGGGTGACGTCGCCACGCAACAGGTTCCACAGCGACGGCAACTCGTCGATGCTCGACGCCCGCAGGAGGCGGCCCAGCCGGCCGAGTCGGAACTCGTCGAACTCGGGTCCCTCCCTACCCGGCGCCGGGTGGTGCATCGTGCGGAACTTCAACAGCACGAACGGCCGTCCGGCGAGGCCGAGGCGGCGCTGGCGGAACAGGATCCCGCGACCCATCCGGACCCGGATCGCGACGGCGGTGGCCGCCAGCAGCGGCGCGAGCACCAGCAGCCCCAGCGAGGCCACCACCACGTCGACCGCGCGTCGCAGGGCTGCGGACCCCCACGCGCCGACGCGGGCGACGGGGTTCATCCGCTTCGGGGCGCCTGGCGAGCCGGCACGCCCGTCACCATCGCGCCGTCCGGGACGTCGTGCACCACCACGGCGCCCGCACCGATCACGGCCCGCGCACCGATCGTGACGTTCGGCAGCACCCTCGCCCCGACGCCGACCAGCGTGCCCGCACCCACACGCACGCCGCCGCAGATCGCGACGCCGGGAGCGACGTGCACGAACTCGCCGATCCGGCAGTCGTGATCGACGCTCGCGTTGGTGTTCACGATCACCCCGCGACCGATCACCGTCGCCGCGTTCACGATCGCACCCGGCAGCAGCGCGGCACCGTCGTGCACCGTGGCCGAGCGCGACACGCAGGCGAACCGGCTGACCGCGGTGGCATGCACGAGGCCGTCGGCGTCGCAGCGGTGGGTGACCGCCGCACGGGCGGCGTTGTCGCCGATCGCCACGAACACCCGGTCGACCCCGAGCGACGCAGCGACGGTGTCGACCTCGGCATCCAGCCCCACCACCGGCACACCGAACCCGTCGATCGCGGTGCCGTCGCCGCTCACCGCGCCGACGACGTCGTGGCCGTGATCGAGGAACGCCTCCAGGCACACCCGAGCATGACCTCCCGCACCCACGAGGAGCACTCGCAGCTGTGCACCGGCCGCCCGATCCGTCACCCGGTCCACCCTAGCCAGACGGGCGCACGCCGACGGTCACATCGCGACCGGGATGCGCGCCGCTGCGGGTCCACCGGCGAGCGACCGGCGGTCACCCCGGCGCTCCCGGTACCATCGGCCGCCATGCGTCCTCGTCGCACCCCCGGCACCCGTGCGGGCGCCGCCGGTCTCGGCCTCGCCCTCGTGCTCACGCTGGGCGCCTGCAGCGACGACGACCCGTCCGCCGCCCCCACCGCGTCCACCGGCGCGACCGCGACCACCGCCACAGACGCGACCGACCCCGCCGGCTCGACCGGCACCAGCGGCGCGACCGATGCGGGCACGGGCACGGTGGACGTGGCGGATGTGGACGTGGCGGGTGCGGCGGTGGTGATCGTGGCCACCGGCGACGCCGGCGCGCTCGCCGCCACCGCGGCGATCATCGACGACCGCCTGGCCGAGCTCGGCCTCGCCGGCGGCACCGGGGTCGACGGCTCCGAGCTCACCATCGCCGTCGACGACGCCCAGGGCCTGTCCGGCGACGACCTCGTGTCACTGCTCACCCGCTCGGGACAGGTGCTGCTGCGCCCCGCGCTCGAGTGCCTCGACGAGGCCACCGCCGAGGCCACCGAGGTCGTGCGCGCCCCCACCGATCCCACCGCCACGCTCACCCTCCCGCTCGGCCGCGTCGGCGAGTGCACCGTCGGCCCGGCGGGCGCGACCGGCGACGTGTTCGAACCGGGTAGCGCCCGCACCGTGCTGCTCGGCGAGTCGTGGGGCCTGCAGGTGCTGCTGCGCGAGGGCCCCGACGGTGTCGACCGGTGGAACGAGCTCGCCCTCGCGTGCTTCACCGCCGACGTCACGTGCCCCACTCAGCGGCTCGCGATCGAGTCCGACGGCCTGATCCTCACCGCACCGGTGCTCAACGCCCCCGAGTTCGCCCGCGAGGTGCAGCTGGGCGGCACGTTCACCGAGACCGACGTGACGGCGCTCGCGCTGGCACTCAACTCCGGCGCGCTCCCCACGGCGCTCGAGGTCACCTCCGTCACCGGCGGCTGACCCGGCGCGACCCGGCGCGACCCGGCGACGATCCGACCTGGGCGCGAACCCCCGATCCGCGCGCGGGCGTATCCTCGGACCATGCACGCCGACTCACGCATCTACGTCGCCGGTCACGCCGGCCTGGTCGGATCGGCCGTCGTGCGGCGGCTCGAACGCGAGGGCTACACCAACATCCTCACCGCCTCGCGCCAGCAACTCGACCTGCGCGATCAGGCCGAGGTGTCGCACTGGTTCAAGGCCAACCGCCCCGAGTACGTGTTCCTGGTCGCCGGCACGGTCGGCGGCATCATGGCCAACAGCACCCGCCCGGCCGAGTTCATCTACGACAACCTGATGATCCACGGCACCGTGGTGCACGCCGCCCACCAGTACGACGTCACCAAGCTGCTGTACCTCGGCTCCAGCTGCATCTACCCGCGACAGGCCACCCAGCCGATCACCGAGGAGCAGCTCCTCACCGGCCCGCTCGAGCCCACCAACGAGTGGTACGCGATCGCGAAGATCGCCGGCATCAAGCTCTGCCAGGCCTACCGGCAGCAGTACGGCCGCGACTTCATCAGCGCGATGCCCACCAACCTGTACGGGCCCAACGACAACTTCGACCTCACCTCGAGCCACGTGCTGCCCGCGCTCATCCGCAAGTTCCACGACGCCCGCACCGCCGGTGTCGACGAGGTGGAGATCTGGGGCACCGGCTCGCCGATGCGCGAGTTCCTGCACGTCGACGACCTCGCCGACGCGTGCCTGCACCTGATGCTGCACTACAGCGACCACTCGCACATCAACGTCGGCACCGGCGTCGACCTGTCGATCCGCGAGCTCGCCGAGAAGATCCGCGACCTCGTGCACCCGCCCGCGCAGCTGCGCTTCGACACCTCGAAGCCCGACGGCACCCCGCGCAAGGTGCTCGACGTCACCCGGCTGCACGCCACCGGCTGGCGCCCGACGATCGACCTCGACGCCGGCATCGCGAGCACCTACCAGTGGTTCCTCGACCAGCTCGCGACGAGCGAGCACGAGGGTCTGCGCGGCATGGCCACCGCGACCGCCTGATCCCACGCGTCGACCGACGCCGACCACACGGGTTCGACCACGGATCTGGACGAAGCGTCGACGGTCGGGCCGCGATGGCCGGCGCGTGCTCCGTCACCCTGCGCACCACCCCCGCCACCGGGGACGGCCGGACGACGTCGATCCGAGCGGTCGTGCAGCACCGACCCGACTCCGGCGAGCTCGCCGTGAACTCCTGGCGGGTGAGCAACCGACCGTGACGACGTTGACGAGACCTTGCCGCGATCTGACCGGTGCGACGCAGCCCGGCACCGCACGTGGCCGATCCGTGAGACCTTCTTGACTCGGTTCGGCGGGCATCGCGACCGATCACAGACACGTGGCGTCGGAGCGGATTCGGAAGGGTGACCCGTCGATCGACGACGTCCTCGCGGCCCTCCGCCGCGCCGCCGAACGCGACGGCGTGGAGGACGTCGACGCCGTCGTCGCCCAGTTCGCGACCTTCGTCCGCGCGCAGGCGCCGCACCTCGCCTCGGCACCGCGGCGCCACAGCTCCGGCAGTCGGTCGGGGGGCGGGGCGCGGACGCTCGCGCTCCTCGGCAGCGCCGCAGTGATCGCCGGGCTGGTCGCCGGCGTCGCCACGGGCAGGATCGCCAATCCGCTGCGGTCCACCACGTCCGCGACCGCGGACGCCTCCGACGGCACGTCCGACGACGCCCCGCTCCCGGTCGGCGTCACCCCGAACCTCGGGCAGGGCGGCGGCACCGCAGGTTCCGGTGCGACGGGTGTCCCCGCGCCGGGCGGTGCCGGTGACGGCGGAGCCGTCGACCCCCTTCAGTCCGGCGGCGAGACCCTGATCGAGATCGGCGCCGACGACGTGGTGGACTCGCCGGTCGCAGCGATGACGTTCAGCGACCCCGACGCCGTGGTGCTCGACCAGGCATCGGCCGGCCCCACCGACACCTCGCCGGTCTCGCCGGTCTCGCCGGCCGCGCCGGCGATGACCTCCCCGGCGGTGACGTCCCCGGGCGACACGACCGCGCCCGCCACCACGACCACCACGACCACCACGACCACCACGGTGCCCAGCCCCACGACGACGGCGCCCCTGCAGGAGTCGCCCGCCGCCCCCCTCGCCGACCCGCCGGCAGGACCCCCTGCAGCCCCTGCGGCCCCTGCAGCCCCGGACGATGGCACGGGAGGAGACCCGGCATGACCGACACCACGCTCCGCCTCTCGACCGGCGACGTCATCGGCACCACACGCAGCAGTCGCCTGTTCCGCACCCGCGTGCCCCGACCGGCGGGCACGGTCCGACTCGGGCCGGAGCGAACCGGCGCCGCCAGAACTAACCTCTCCCCCGTGCTCCAGCATGCCCAGCCCCCCGCCGTGCTGCCCCAGGCGAACGAACCGTGCTGGTGCGGCAGCGGCCGCAAGTACAAGCGCTGCCACAAGCCCCTCGAGGGCCGTGTGCTCCAGGGTGTCGTGTCGCCGCGGCTCGAGGTGCCCGCCCACATCGAGCGCCCGCCGTACGCCGACACCGGCATCGTGCAGCGCTGGGCCGAACCGCGCGTCAAGTCGCCCGAGGTGATCGAGCGGATGCGCCACGCCGGTCACACGGCCGCCGCGGTGCTGCGCCTCGCCGGCGAGTTCGTCCGGCCCGGCATCACCACCGACGAGATCGACCGCTACGTCCACCAGCTCTGCATCGACCGCGGCGCCTACCCGAGTCCGCTCAACTACAACGGCTTCCCGAAGAGCGTGTGCACCAGCGCGAACGAGGTCATCTGCCACGGCATCCCGGACTCACGGGTGCTGCAGGACGGCGACATCCTCAACATCGACGTCACCTGTTACGTCGGCGGCGTCCACGGCGACACCAACGCCACGTTCTTCGTCGGCGACGTCGACCCCGCCAGCCGTCACCTCGTGCAGGTCACCGAGGAGTGCACCTGGTACGGCATCGAGGCCGTCGTGCCGGGCCGCCCGCTCAGCGACATCGGCCGGGCGATCGAGTCGCACGCCAAGAAGCACCGCTACGGCGTCGTGAAGGCCTTCATCGGCCACGGCATCGGCGAGCAGTTCCACACCGACATCCAGGTGCTGCACTACTACGACCAGCGGGCGAACATGATCATGCGGCCCGGCATGACCTTCACGATCGAACCGATGATCACGATGGGCACCTGGCAGCACAAGATGGTGTTCGACGACGACTGGACCGCGGTCACCGCCGACGGCAAGCGCACCGCCCAGTTCGAGCACACCTGCCTCGTGACCGACGACGGCGTCGAGGTGCTCACCGCGTCGGGCGGCGCCAGCCCGAGCGCCCCCTGGCGCCGCTGACCCGGATCGGGTCGGCGCGACGGCGGTCGCCGCATCAGCGCGACGTCGGCAGTCGCGTCAGAGCGACTTCAGCAGCCGCGTGAGGGTCTCGCGCAGGACCGTCGACGAGGTGTGCGGCGTGTACGGGAAGTAGTGCACCGTCGCACCCACCTCGGCCATCTCGACCTCGAGCTGGTGACCCTTCTCGGTGTCCTTCCAGTCGTCGCCCTTGAAGATCACGTCGAAGCGGTGCTCGCGCCACACCACCCGCTTGTCGCGTGAGGTGTCGGTGACCGCAGCGTCGACGTAGGTGATCGCACGCACGATCTCCAACCGCTCCTCGAACGGCACGATCGGCCGGTACCCCTTCATGCGCTCCACCGCGTCGTCCACCACAACCCCCGCAATGAGGTGGTCGCAATGCTCCCGCGCGCGCCGGAGAATGTTCAGGTGCCCGATGTGGAAGAGATCGAACACACCCGGCACGTAGCCGACGACAGGGCGGCTCGGAGCAGCGGGCTGGGTCATGACGTCGATCTCCTCGAGAGGTCGAGCCGCTGAGCGGCCGGGGGACACGGTGACAGGAACGGTGACAGGAACGGTGACAGGAACGGTGACAGGAACAGGGCGGACATGGAGTGGCCTTCGGCCGGTGTCGACGGGGATGACGAGGATGGCGGCGGTGAGGATGGCGGCGGTGAGGACGGCAGCCGGTGCGCACCTGGCGGGAGCGGTCACCCACCGTCCGTTTCTCGACACGGCCGAAACAGACTCGCGCCACGTCGTCGTCACCCTACCGGCGTACCACGGGGCGGGCAGGGACAGTACGAGAGCATGAACGCGTCATCGCGCGCCACCCCACGGTGTGGTTCTCCGACCGTGGGCGCAGTGTCATGAAGATCGCGATGGTGGGCACCCGGGGTGTCCCGGCGCGCTACGGCGGCTTCGAGACGGCCGTCGAGGAGATCGGGAGCCGGCTCGTCGAGCGCGGCCACGAGGTCACCGTCTACTGCCGGCGCCCGGCGGACGGCTCGCCCGCACCTGCCGAACACCTGGGCATGCGACTCGTCCACCTGCCGGCGCTGCGCACCAAGGTGCTCGAGACGCTCACGCACACGGCGCTGTCGTCGGCGCACGTCGCGCTGCAGCGCCGCGCCCACGACGTGGCGTTCGTCTTCAACTCGGCGAACTCCCCGTTCGTCCCCCTGTTCCGCGCGCGTCGCATCCCGGTGGCGGTCCACGTCGACGGCCTGGAGTGGCGGCGCGCCAAGTGGGGCGGAGCCGGACGCAACTACTACCGCATGGCCGAGAGCCTCGCCGTACGCTGGGGCGACGCGCTGATCGCCGACGCCGAGGGCATCTCCGACTACTACCGCGACGAGTTCGGTGCGTCCACCACCGGCCTCTCCTACGGCGCCCCCGTGCTGCGCGACCTGCCGACCGACCGACTGCACCAGCTCGACCTCGAGCCCGGCGGGTTCCACGTCGTCGTCGCCCGGTTCGAGCCCGAGAACCACGTCGACCTCGTCGTGCGCGCGGTGCGCGCCAGCAACGCCCTGCTCCCCGTCGTGGTCGTCGGCTCGGCCCCCTATGCCGACGCCTACACGAACGCGATCCGCGAGGTCGCCGACAGCGACGCCCGCATCCGCCTCGTCGGCGCCGTCTGGGACCAGGACCTGCTCAACCAGCTCTACGCCCACGCTGCGTCGTACATCCACGGCCACAGCATCGGCGGCACCAACCCGTCGCTCCTGCGGGCGATGGGCGCCGGCGCCGCCGTCGTCGCCCTCGACGTGCGCTTCAACCGCCAGGTCCTCGGACCGGCCGGCATGTTCTTCTCCGACGAGGAGTCGCTCGGGAACGCGTTGGTCACCGTCGAACGGCACCCCGACCTCAGCCGCCGGCTCGGCCAGGCCCTGCAGCAGCGCGCCGCCACCGAGTACCGCTGGGACGACGTCACCACCGGCTACGAGCAGCTCGCCGAGCGGCTCGCCGCCGGGGACACGCGTCGCAAGGAGACCTCCGGCAAGCGCCGCAACGCCGACCAGTGGGGCTACGAGCGGGTGCTGGCTCCGATCGGCGGCAGCGGTTCGGACGGCGAGCTTCCCGACCTCGTCAGCACCGGCACACCCTGGCAGGGCGAACTCGCCTCGTGAGCGGGGTCGACGCGGGCGGCGTCACCTTCCGCTCCTCCCTCGTCGCACTCCAGCGGGCACAGAAGACCTCGAAGGGCGCGCCGGCGTACTCGCGACTGGTCAATCGGCCCTTCGGTCGCGTGCTCGCCGCCGCCGCACACGTGCTGCGGGCGACCCCCAACCAGGTCACTGCGCTCAGCGCGGTCTGCACCTTCTCTGCGATCGCGCTGATCGCGCTCGCGAGGTCCACCCCGCTGGTGTCGATCGCCGTCGCGGTCCTCCTCGTGGTCGGCTACGCGCTCGACGCCGCCGACGGGCAGCTCGCCCGTCTGCGCGGTGGCGGCAGCGTGGCCGGCGAGTGGCTCGACCACGTCGTCGACGCGATCAAGATCGCCTGCCTGCACACCGCGGTGCTCGTGAACTGGTACCGCTTCGAGGACGCCTCCGACGCCCGACTCCTCATCCCGCTGGGCTTCCAGGTGGTCGCCACGATCACGTTCTTCACGATCATCCTGAACGACCAGATCCGGCGCGCCCACCGCGGCACCACCACCATGATCCTGCAGGGCGACGGCTCGTCGTCCACGCTCTACTCGCTCGCCGTCGTCCCCACCGACTACGGCCTGCTGTGCGTGTCGTTCGCCCTCATGTCGTGGTCGGGCCACGTGTGGGTGTACGGCCTGCTGCTCGCCGCCAACGGCGGATTCCTGGTGCTCGCCCTCGCGAGGTGGTACCGGGAGATGCGGCGCTACTGAGCGACCGGCCGGTCGCGCACCCGATCGAGTTCGGCCCGGACGAGCTCGAGGATGCGAGCCCGGAACACCTCCGGCGTGTAGCGAGCGAGGTAGGTCTCCCGCGCATGGCGACCCGCCTCGGCCAGGCGCTCCGGCGTCAGGTCGCACAGCAGCGTCGCGAGCGCCTCGGCGTCGCCGGACGGGAACAACCAGCCGTCGTGGCCGTCGGTCACGACGTCGAGCGGACCGCCGGCCGCGCTCGCGATCACCGGCCGTGCCTGACGGAAGGCCTCCAGCAGCACGAGACCGAACGGCTCGGGTTCGTCGGAGGGCAGCACGAGCGCATCGGCCCCCGCGACGTACGGTGCGATGTCGGGCACCTCGCCCACGATGTCGACCGACGACGGACGCTCGAGCGCCGCGGCCAGCACCGGCACGTCGACACGCGCACCCGACGGCGGCGGACCGCCGAGCACCACCAACCGCCCCGGACACCCGGCACGGCCCCAGGCGTCGAGCAGGGTGCGATGGCCCTTCCACGCGTTCCACCGGCTGGCGACCACGAAGGTCGCCCCGGGCGAGGTCGTGCGGCGCGGGCCCGCACCGTCACCGGGCTGCGACTCGGGGTGCGGCACGGGGTGCGGCTCGGGGTGCGGCACGCAGTTGTCGACCACCACCGACGCCGGCGAGCTCAGCGCCGCCGCACGGTCGACGGCCGGCGAGATCGTGATCCGCAGCGTCGTGAACCGGGCGAGCGCGCGCAGCATCCGTGCGTCCGACCCCGACCACATCTCCTGCACGTGCAGCGCCACGGCACGGATCCCCGAGCTGCGCGCCACGGGAGCGGCGAGCAGGCAGGCGCTCGTCATGCAGTACACGAGATCCGCACGCGACGACCGCAGCGCGTGGCGCAGCCCCCACGATCGACGGGCCAGAACGAGCACCCCGCGCGGGGTGAGGTTGGCGCGCCGGATGATCGGCAGCGAGCGGTGCTCGAACGCGACCCCCTGGCGAGCGAGCTCGTGACACAGCGGCGTGGGTCCGTGCACGATGTCGTCGGGCAACCACACCATCACGTCGACGCCGCCGTCGGCGAGCGCCGCCACCACCTGCAGCAGGATCCGGTCCGCGCCGTACATCTCGTCCGACGAGTGGACGACCACCACGCGCTGCGCACCGCCGGCGGGGCGCGCCCCGCGGTGGTCGCTCATGTCGCCGGGCGCGGCGCCGGGCCCTCGAAGACCACCGGCGGCACCGCCGCCACGTAGCTCACCAGGATCGACACGAGGTCGCGCCGGTCGACCGGCACATCGAACACGTACACACCGGTGGCGGAGGCACCCGGCGCGAGCGACCCGCTGAAGCGCACCCCACCAGGCCCGCTCAGCGGCGGCGCCGGCACCTGATCGGTGCCCGACCGGAGATCCACCACCACCGTCTCGAGCAGCACCGGTGCCGTCCCGCCGTTCGTCGCGACGATCGTCACGCGCACGGACGGCGCGGCGATCTCGCCCGGCCCGTTCGCCTCGCCGTCGACCGGCTCGAGCGACTCGATGCGGAACGACATGCCGGTCGAGGTCTCGGCGATGTCGTCGATCGACACCGCAGGGGCGGGCACCACCGTGTCGACCACGACGGTGTCGAGCGTGCCGGTCACCACCGGCACCGTGACCGCCGGATCGAGCGGCGCCACCGTGACGGGCGCGGTCGAGGCGGGGACCTCCCCACCCGGCCCCGTCGGGTCCGTCGTGCCGTCCGTCGTGGCGTCCACCGATCCCGGCACGGTCTCCGCCGCCGAGGGGTCCGTCACCGTGCCGCTCGTCGCGAGCGACGTCGCGGTCGCCGAGCCGCCGTCGCCACCGCTCGCGAGCACCAGCGCCGTCACGACACCGATCACCGCCACCGACGCGATTCCGGCGAACCACCAGCGGCGCTGCACGTCGCGTCGCGCGTCCGCCGGCGCACCCGCCGGTCGGCCGATCCCGTCCACACCGTCCCTGCCGTCCGCTCCGTCCCTGCCGTCCACGTCCCTCACGCTCCCTGATCCCGCGTCTCGTGCGGTCCGTCGGACCGTCCCTCGTCCCGTCGCTCGCGCCGCACGCCGTTCACGGCACCCGTCCCCGAGCGATGTCCGACACCATCGTCTGACGGATCACGAGGCCACCGGCGAGGGCGAACACCCCCAGCGCGTACGGGATCGTGCTCGTCGCCCATCCCACTCCGACCGCCACCGCGACCGCCACGAGCGCCAGCGCCGCGTCGCCCAGCCGCGCCACCAGCGTGACCGACTGCCGTCCGCGCACCGCCGCCAGCACGCCGTAGGGCGTCGCCGCCGCCGTCGCCGCGGCGTACACCGACCAGCCGAACACGCTCCAGCGGTCGAGATCGAACTCGTCGCCCACGACCGCGACCCCGAGCGACGGCGCCAACGCCGCCGCGACGACCCCGGCAGCCAGCGACACAACGGCCAGCGCGAGGACCCCGCGGTCGGCCTGCGCGAGCAGCGCCCGCGTGGCGTGCTCCTTGGTGCGGGCGAAGCTCGCGAACAGGTACGAGCTCGCACCGTTCACCGCCAGCATCGCCGGCGCCACGAACAGCCGCGCCGCCTCGAGCTGCCCGTAGGCGGCCCGACCGACGCCGGCCACCACCACCACGCGCATCACGGCGAGCATCGCCGGCCGAACGGACACCTGCATCGCACGCCACTTGCCGTACTCGAACACCAACGCCCGCTCGGGACGCACCCCGCGCGCCCACCACCGGTCGGCCCGCGGCAGCAGCGCGACACCCACCACCGTCGCGAGGAGCTGACCGACGAGCAGTCCCCCCAGGAAGTGGGCGAGCGTGACGTCGCCCACCACACCGGCCACCGCGATCACGCCGACCGAACCCACGAGGCTCGCCAGGTCCACCAGCACGATCGACCAGAACCGCATCGACGCCATCAGCATCCGCCGCAGGGTGTCCTCCACCACGAACGCCACGCCGGCGAGCGCGAACAGCAGCGAGTCGCGCCACGACAGGTACTGCGAGCCGCCGAGACCCACCACCGCGGTGATGCCGAGCACGACCGAGATCGCGACCAGCCACCACTGCAGGCCGCGCCGCACCGCCGCCACCGTGCGGTCGAGCACCGTGAGCGAGTCGCCGACGAACCCCGACACCACTGCCGTCCCGAGCACCACCAGCCCGAACAGCACGGCGAACACCGCGAACCCCTCGTCGCCGAGGAGGCGCGCCGCGAGCACCTGCAGCAGGAAGCTGCCGAGCGCCTGCGAGAACTGCGCCGACACGGCCCCGGCGACGTCGCGCCGCGACCGCCGGCCGTTCGGTGCGGGGGTGTCGGTCATGTCCGCCCGAGCTCGTCGCAGCTGTCCTCGACGACCACCACCCAGACCGCGGTCATGTAGAGCACCATCGCCGCGGCGCTCACGCCGGCGGCGACGTACTCGGCGGTGATCGCGTTCACGATCTGGCACACCATCAACCCGACGATCGCCAGGGTGTCGAACGTGAGCGGCGAGGCGCCCTCGGTGCGGCGCACCCGGCGCCGCAGCCGCCAGCCACCCGCCAGCACGAGCAGCACCAGACCACCCCACCAGAACATGCCGAGCAGACCGACGTCCACGAGCACGTTCAGGTACGCGTTGTGCGCCCCACCGAGCCCGGTGTCCTCCAGGAACACCGTGCGCGACGCCGTGAGGCCCATGCCGTGCAACGGCCGGGCCTGGATGATGTCGGCGGCGATGGTCCACACCAGCGTGCGGTTGTTGAACGACGCGAGCTCGGACGCATCGGAGTCGCGCAGGTAGAACGACACGATCGGCCCACCGACGGTGA
>Ga0315904_10008319_pt1 | contig 13749 bp, 4 predicted proteins | sample LakEriMetagenome_6_FD_203529 | JGI IMG/M metagenome (GOLD analysis project Ga0315904, IMG submission 203529) | Freshwater fungal communities from buoy surface, Lake Erie, Ohio, United States - Buoy 12 MA120 | ecosystem: Environmental > Aquatic > Freshwater > Lake | place: USA: Lake Erie, Ohio... | reverse complement strand
CTTTTGGATAATCCAAAGCCAATGTGTTCTCCAGTTTTTCGCGCAGAACGGCTTCTTCGTTGTAGGCGCTCAATATAAAACTAATTGTTGGCAGTTGGGAATCGTCAAGAGCAAGGGGTTCAGGGACGGCGCCTCTGAGCAATGAGCGAACCCAAGAAAGCGATCCGATGAGAATCGGATAGCCAACGCTTGGCAAAACAAATCCGAGCAATCCAATAATGATCAGAGTATTCACGAAAACGACGCTAATATGGTTTTGAAATGGAAATTGGCGTTTTGGAGTCCATCTGATCAACTACACAAGACACGATACCAAAAGCGAATTTGTGAGGTATACCAAAATCCGGTTCCTAAGGGAACTTTTGCAACCAATCTCGTCACAATCCGCCCAATGTGTCTGCTCATAGATTTCGAAGGCAGTTTTTTAAAAATCCGTAGGTCGCAGGCCTTGCGGTGTTTCCAAGCGGTATAGCACAGTCCGTCCGGCGGCTCGTTCAAAGCAAATCCGAAAGCACCGTAGGACTTGCGCCCAATCGCTTTTGTTGATTCAATAGGGTTTTTATGGAGAAACACAAGTGTTTGGTCCCGTTCTTCTTGGTATCAATCGATGGGTCCGGGTTCACAAGACCGGAGAGTCGACAAATCCTCTGCCGGAAGTAACAACCACCGGTCATAGGGTTTGGGTCGCAAGAACCACTTTCTCTGCGTTTGCGGTCCATGTCCTTTCGGAAAGGACATAATCCTGCGCGTTGCAACCGATGGCTTTTCGAAACTCTTCGGACTCTAGCAACTCCAAGATTGCAGAGACAAACTCGTCCAAGTTCAGCCGGTCGAACAAAATACCCGTCTTTCCATTTTGTAGGATCTCTTCGATTGGCCCAAGCTTGGGTGCAACCACTGCCTTACCTTGCAACATATATTCCAGAATCTTCATGGGGGATCCCCATTCGTTGGAGTCAGGCATGAGGCCTATGTCCATGGCCACGATGTACTGCGGCACGTCTTGGTAGGGGACGCCGCCGGTGAATCGTACGGAATCAAGGGAATTGTTTTCTTGAATCGATCTACGTAATTCGCCTTCGAGTTCACCTGTTCCAACGATAAGGAAAACACATTTTGGATTTTTCGCAACGATCCTAGGAATTGCTTGGGCCAAAAACTCAATCCCGTGCCATCGCCTCAGTGAGCCAACAAAACCGATAACCACCGAATCGTTACCGATCCTTAGTCGCCGTCTGATACCGCTTCTGCTGTCTACGTCAATTACAAGTTGATTAGGGTTCACAGAGTTCGGAGTAACGATAATCCTCTCCGAAGGAACCTGCCGATCCATAACGCAAAATCTAAGAGGCTGCGATACCACACAAACAAGATTGCTGGTCCGAAGAACCCAAAACTCTATCCATCTGCAAATTCTTGGGAAAGCGAGTTGTCGTCTGCGAAATCGCCCTGCGTAGGTGGAGTTAACTTCGAGCACAATAGGCGTTCTGAGCAACCAGCAAGCGAGTACGCCACCAAAGTGATAGCACGAGTATCTTTCGTAAACAAAATCTGGTTGGGTTCTCAGAATATTCCAAACGAGTCTTAGGAAGGACACAAAATTGTAAAGCAATTCCAGGAATTGCGTAAAGTAAAGCTTAATAACTCCTCGTGCACTTTGGGTTTCTTTCGCCGTCACCCCAGTCATGCCTAGAGAAATACCCAATGCACGTTTTGAGTATGCTGGGCATACCAGCGTCACCTGGTGACCGATGGATTCGAATGCGGTGATCATCTCACCAATATGAATTCCTTCGGCACCGTCGCCACGTGTGCGGTGATGATAGAGAATTCTCAATTTCTAACCTCTCGTCCTTTAATTTGATCGTAATTAATGGTAGTCACCATATGAGCCCAACGATTTGTAAATAGTAGTAATTTAGAAAGCAAGTGATTTAAAATGCAGGCAAAGGCCAAGAACCTCCAGTTACCTAATGTTTCGATCAACAGGTGTTTAATGCAGGGATTTCCATGCAGTAGATTACGGAAACATTAAATCGCATCCCAATCCTTACAGAATCGCAGTCTCACCCGATAACTAAAACGGCTAAATACAAATATCGACTCCTTGTCCCTTTTCCCATCGAACTTCTCGTAAGAGTCCTTCGCCCCTAATCGATAGAAGTGGGAAGAGTGCGAATAAGATGCTCTAGTACAAAAAATCGAGATCTTAACAGACTAACCAAAAAATTCGCCCTTGCCTTCAATTTATGCTGAAAAAGGCGAAAATTTGGAGGTGCGACTTCCTACTGACATCAGATATGTTCGGTCGCCAATGTCTGTCGAATGAAAACTGCATCTACGCGACGTAAACTCCAATTTCCAGAAAACTCGGGTGTTTGGTCATAAAAGCCAAACACAACATAGCCTCTGTCCGAAAGGTAGTCTCTTAAGTTTGAAAGCTGCACGTGTCTTTGATTCGTGGGACTAATTCCACATTCCACCTGTACGAAGTCAACACGCTTATTGTCTAGTAGTTCCGTCGCTCCCTCAAGGACTTTAAGGTCATGACCCTCCGTATCAATTTTCAGAAAACCTATGCGATCAACACTGTTTTCCTTCGTGAATTTATCTAGTGTTGAAATTGTCACACTCTCTTTATCTACCGAAGGTTTGGCTGTCCCATCCGTTATGATGCAGTTACCCGTCGAAGTTCCCTTCGATGTCATTTGAAACGAGCCCGCTTCAGATGAGAATCCCAATCGATAGCAAATGGCTCTTGGGTTGTTTCTCATCCTCAACGATAATTGATCGAAGGCAGCCGATATTGGCTCGAAACAGTAAATCTGAGATTCTGGGAACCATGACGCGAATTTCGTGGCCGTATTGCCTACATTGGCACCGATATCGAAAAAAGAATGCAATCGATACGTAGGTTTTAAAGCTTTTATATCGTATCCGAGTTCCAGCCCATGTGGAATCGTTCGAATTATCTTGACACCCAAGAGCGATTCCATGCCTTTACGAAAGGATTTAATTATTCTATTCATTGTCCACCTTTTTGGTTTCTGAGATTTAGTGACCTTGATATGTTTTGGCTCGCCGTAAGTTGCGTAAATCCTTAGCTTGTTGCGCCTGTTTTTTGCACCGGCCTGGCTCGCAATTTACTCTTTTTGCTTCGTTTTCGTGAATTGCTAACTGTTTTCTATCTCGCATATGGGGCCCCGAACAGGTTTGTTAGGCACACACTGGAATTTCCTTGCCTGCGATCGACCATGACCTTTTTGTTTATTGTAGTTCTTCATCCGCATTGATTAAACCGTCAGTTAGTCAGGCCATCTCGGAGCGTACGGCGAACCAGCTTTCTGTAAAGTCCGCCGTCGAAACGGTACCTTCCGATGAAATGTAGAAAAACCGCCGGATCCAGAGATTTGAAAATCTGAGGGGTCACGCATGGATACCTTTCCAATGGCAGGACAATCGGATCGAACCCATTTGCAACAAAATAATTCGATGAAACTTGAAAACTGCCCCGCTCCCTTATTTTATCACCAATTATTTTTTCCATGTTCAAATAAAATGCTTCTACACTATCGCGTGAAAAACTGCCTTTGGCGTAACCTGTTAATCCAGAGTTGCCACGAACATATCTTAAGGCTTCGCTATTAGGAAGTTTCGACAGATTTTTTTCCGACACGATTTGTACATGAGGGCTCGCTATTTCTTTAACGAAGTCTGAGATTTGTGCTGCTGAAACGACTGATTGACCATCTCTCGTTCCGAGAGTGAACGATCGATTCGTTGCAATGGCTTGGGTTACTTCAGTCGGATCCCCAAGAGTGAGAGTATCGGAGTCGATGTGCAGGACATAATGATCATCGAGCATGTCTGCAATCGTCAAAAGGATCCCCCAACGAACACCCTTCTTGCCATGACTATAAGATACCTGTTCCAAATCAAGTATTTCAATAGGTTGGATATGGTGTCTTAGGATCGATACATCATTGCTTGTCAAACTACCATCGTTCAGAATGACGATTTCCCCCTGATTCGAAAATCGGTAGAATGTCTTAATTGCAATTAAGTACATTAACAAGTCTTTATGGGAAACGCTTGATATGATTCGAAGATTGGTAGGTTCGATTACCAGCGGAGGTGTCTGAAGCACCCGCTTGGCAACATTGTCGAATCGCCGACGCTGCCACCAATTCCTTAATCGATAAAACATCTTTAGCCTCTTTTTCTGTTGTTGAAATTGAAAAGGTTCTGGAAAAATTCGAATCACCCTCCAAGTCCAACGCTTGGCAGACGGGAGCGATTTAATTAGCTCCTAAGTCGGCAGAACCAACTTTGCGTTGTTGCCCTTAAATTACTCGGGACGGTCGATGTCCGAATCTCCTTGAGTTACCAGCCAAGGTGATGACACCACGCTGGGATCAGAATCGACTAGCCCCCGCGATGCATACAAATAGCGCGTTGGGGGCCTTGATACAAATCCTTGAGCACTGAGCCTCTGCTCAATGTACTCATGGGTCAATTGGATCGATATCGCGTCAAACCCCAACTCCGTCGACTTGGCAATGCACGCATGGATCACCAAATCCAAGACATCCGGTTCCAAACCGCACACCAGATCCACCCACTCAAGCCGCCTGTAAGAATATGCCTTGCTGGGCTCTTCGGTCTTGGTCACCAGGACGCCGATGAGTAACTCGGAATTCCATACTTCCCAGCAATCAAAACGTTGGCCAGGTTGCTCGATGTATTTCCAGTTGAGGAAACCGCTATCTCGCACTGCTGCACATGCAAGCCCTTGACGCATGCGATTCCACAAAGCATCGTGCGACGAATCAAATCGATTCACTCTACGCATACGAATTTTAGGGTTCTTGCTTCCCTGCAGCCCCCTTCGCCGCGAAGCTCTCGATCCAAAATATCCTGCCGCTAGCCAATCAACCCCCAACGGGAATTTACCTTTCAAAACCTGCTGCGGCCGATTCATGAACATGTGGATCTTCAGAGGACAGATCTGCTTCCATCCTAGCGAATCCAAGATGCGACGGATTTCTGCGGTTTGGCCCAGGGACAATGCCAAGGGCATGTCCTCTTCGGCCTGGAGCAAAATCTGAGACCCAATACCTCTTTGACGGTGCTTCTCATGAACCATCGTGTCGACAAGCCAAGGAATTACAGTCTCCGAAAGATTTGTTTTCAACTTGATAAACTGACTTCCCATATGACCAATGATCGATCCATTGTCACTGGCTATCCAAACCGACGGTGTCGCTTGGACTCTCTTGGCTGATTCAAGGAACATCCAATTCCAGCGGTTCTCGATCAATGCGGGGCTGCGTTTCGGCCACGACTTTTTGCAAAATTCTATCACGCTAGCATGCATCGATGGCTCGTATACACGCACCTGTAAGCCGCTTGTATCAACAGAGTTTCGGGAAGACTGTGCATTTGGCTCCCATTCTGCGGTTGTGCTTGCTGAGAGTTGCTCTAGAGTCATCGCAATTAAATCCGATACCGTCGCATACTGCATGAGTCTAGGTGGAGAAGACAGGCCCATCTGCTTTCGAAGTTGGGTTGCAAAGTCGACCGTTGCAAGCGAATCGAGCCCAAGACCTGAAAGCGGAGTTTGAGAGTTCACTTCCAATGCAGCTTTACCGATAAACCGTTCAAGTTCCCGCTTCATGAGTCCCAGCAACCGATCATGCTTTTGTTGCTGCGAGGACAACTCGGACAAAGCAAGTGCCCAGGGCGCAGATTCCCTTCGATCCGCCGAAACCTTGCTCCGGCTTTCCAATCCGGTCTTGAACTTCGTGTTCAAAATGCCAAGTAACCCCTTGGCAAGCGATTCAATGGTCGGCTCGCCCGAGAGCCACTTGCCTGCTGCGACCCCCGAACCCTTTTTAATCCGCATGGAAAACTCCACTGCAGTGATCGAGTCCAATCCGAGTCGATACAAGTTCCGATCCAGTGGAATTCTCTCCTCCTGCGATTTGAGGACCTCCGCGAACTCCATGCGCAATAGTCTCCCAAGTTCCTTTTCTTGACCTGGTGGATCCAATGCTGCAAGCCTCGATATCCATGGCTCGATCGATTGGGGCGTTTTCGATGCCTCAACCGACGAGAATCTCTCTTCGAGCACTCTGTCTTTGAGCACGTTGGCAAAGAAAGGACGCTCCCGACGAGCCGAGACGACCGAAGCAAATCGCTCCCATTGCGTGTCGGTCACCACAGCGTCAGTGATTCCTTGACCGACCAATCGTCCGACAGATTGAATCGCTCGTTCTGGATCTAATCCCTGCATGCCAACACGCACGTACTCGGCCAAGGCGGCCTCGTCGGCCATCCCTCCTTGAGCCCAGGGCCCGAAATTCAAAACCGTCACCGGAAGATTTTGCGACCTGCGCAATGGCCCTAAAGCATCGAGAAATGCGTTGGCCGACGCATACAAAAATCGCGATGGGGCCCCCCAAACCGAAGCGATCGAGGAAGTCAAAACAAACCTCTTGATCGGTTGGGTTAAACTCCATTGGTGCAAGTTCCAAGCCCCTTGGATCTTTGCCTCGGTCACCCGATGAACATCCTCTCTGGTCCAGTCGGCAATCGGTGACAGAAAATCGACGCCCGCCGTATGGAACACCGTTTCAATCTTGTTGCCCTGGAGAGCTTCTTTAAGCTTGCCGATCCCTTGTAGGCTAGCCACATCTGCAGGAATCAACTCAACGGAAACACCCTTGGCCACCAGTGCATCGAGTTGCTTTCTTTGCTCGGGCGAGGGTTGTGTACTACGTCCAACTAGGAACAATTTGCTTGCTCCTTGAGAAACTGCGTAGTTGGCCAATCGAAGCCCGATGGCACCCAGTCCGCCTGTGATCAAGACGTTGTGTCCCAAGGGCAAGTCTTCTATCAATGCAGAAGACAAATCTAGGGGTTCGAGCCTAGGAACCCAGGTTCTGCCATCGGTCAGAATCACTTGATCTTCAACCGTTTGTCTAGCCACGAGTTTGTAAACCGTATCTAGGCCTATTTGGGTGTTTATTGAATCGATCGCTCCCCCCCAAAATTCAGGGAGTTCCATCGAGGCAGCTCTTGCTCCACCCCAGAGCGTCGAGGTGATCGGCGACAAGCATGGAACTTGATCGACCAAACGAGCGCCATGGGTCACAAGCCAGAATACCTTTTTTGCTTTGGAGTCGACAGCCTCGGAACCTTGGACTTGGCTGGCTAAACCCAAGGCCTTTGAAAAAGCGTCGATCTGGACTTCACAATGCGATTGCACATCGGTGTTCGAGTCAAGATCGATGCCCGAATCCCCAGCAACGAGTACGACCCGCTGGTGATCCAATAAATCGCTTGAGGTTAACCCCCACTGCTGAATCTTCGGGTCCCAGGAAACCAACCGTGCCGTATCGCCGTGCTGTCGAACGGAGGCTTCGAGCTGCTTTGCCATCGCCGCGTCCCCCATCGAGAGGATCAACCAACGGATCGAATGATCCAAGGAGTCGTTTGGCGCTGCTTGTACTAAACCCAGCAATTCAGTGGGCTTCCAGCGAACTTGGTACTCTAGCGAAGATTCTCTGCCAAGTTCGTTTTTTTGAGCAATCTGGTCGATTTCATCGAGCCAGACTCGACGATTTGAAAAGGCATATCCCGGGACGCTCACTCGATGCCTTGAATAGGGCGCCTCGGCTCTAGCCCAATCGATGGGATATCCATCGATAAATAACTGAGAGATGCTCGGCAATAGCGCTGACCAGTCGCTTTGACTTCGACGGGCACTGGACATCCATCGTGTTGAGTCGTCGGTATAAGGCAAATCGATCGACTTGGCCAAGGTGGTAAGGACCGGATGAGGCCCGAGCTCGAAAAAATGAGAGACCTGCATTGCCGCAGCCGTTTCCATCGCTTGCATGAAACGTACCGGTTTACGGACTTGATCAACCCAATAATCGCAGGATGCTAATTCTTGCTGAACCAGTTGCGAGGTGACCGTTGAGATGAAGTTTTTCTGAGGAACCCCTAATCCCAATTTAGAAACCAGAGCTCTGAATTCATCGAGCATTGGTTCCATGAGTTTTGAATGAAACGCATGCGAAACCTTGAGCGATTGGGTCTTGATCCCCGCGGCCAGTGCGAGTTTAGAGAACACCTCAATTTGCTCAAGGGATCCTGAGACGACGGTTTGTTGTGGACCGTTGTAGGCGGCGATCGATAGATCGACACTGTTTTGACTTAGGATCGCCTCGACGCTTTCGGATGAGGCCGCCACTGAGATCATCCCACCACCTGCGGGTAGGTTTTGCATGAGTTCGCCGCGAGTTCGCACCAACTCGAGCGCATCTGCCAAAGAGCATCCGTCCATTACGCAGTAGGCCGCGATTTCCCCGATGCTATGGCCGAGCACCAAATCGGGCCTAATTCCATAGGACTCAAGGAGTTTGTACAGAGCATACTGAACGATAAAAATCGCAGGTTGCGTGTACCGGGTTTGGTGGATCAAAGGATCAGCATCGGCATTTTGCTCGAAAAGGACCTTGAGGATCGAGTGCTTGAGTTTCGGATCGATCTGTTTGGCGCACTGATCGACCGCATAACTGAATATCGGACTTTCCTGATAAAGTTCATGGAGCATACCGGGGTATTGGGCCCCCTGGCCGGTGAACAAGTAGGCAATCCGATTGGATTTCTTCCAAACTCCATTTCCCGAAAGGAATTCCGAGTCGCCTTGACTCCATCGCTCCAATGCGATTGAGGCCTTGTCGGGATCATCGACGAGCAAGGCGGCTTTGTATTCAAAGTTTTTGCGGCCGACGAGATTCGAATAGAAAGCATCACCGAGGTTTCCGCGGTTTTGATCTTTGAGGAATCTAGACCAGCTTGCAGCTTGCAACCTGAGCCCTTCGGGTGTTGGAGCTTGCAAAGTCAGTAGATGCCTAGAGCGATCGGTATGAAGAGTTGTAGAATCCACTCGAGGAGCTTCTTCCAAAACGATGTGGGCATTCGAGCCACCTACGCCAAAAGAATTAACGGCGGCCCTCAGGGGAAGCGTTTCAGAGCTCTGAGTTTTATTGCGGTAGATTGTCAGTGGCTCCCACACCTTTGCTTCGCGTTGGATAGCGAAGGGGAGCTTATCGAAGGGAATTTGGGGATTTGGTTTTTCTGAGGTGATGCTTGGTAGCAGCATCCGATGGTGCAACTGCAAAGCAGCCTTGACGACACCGACAAGTCCTGCACCGGCTTCGAGGTGTCCGATGTTTGGCTTGATCGAACCGATACCTGTGTGAGCTTGGCATTGGATATCGGGATCCCATAGGTTTTGGTCGCAGTAGGCCATTTCGAGTCCGCGAACTTCGATGGGGTCACCAAGTTGAGTCCCGGTGCCGTGAGTTTCGACATACCCAATGGTTCTCGGATCGACGTGAGCATCGGCGAGGGCAGCTCGGATGGCTAGGGACTGAGCGACCGGATTTGGGGCAGTGAAGCCAACGCTACCGGCACCGACACTCAAGCCAGTTCCTTTAATCACCGCATAAACTCTATCGGAATCTCTGAGAGCATCAGAGAGTCTCTTGATGACGATCGCTACGGCCCCTTCGCCAATCACCGTACCATCGGCCTGATCTCCGAAGGGAACACATTTTCCGGTACGAGTCAGGATGCCTAGGTTGTCTAGCTGGGCGATTCGCCCCGGATCGAGAATTAAATTGACTCCGCTGACAAGAGCGCTGTTGCACTGGTTGTTGCGTAAGGAATCTACGGCATAGTGCAAAGCCGTAGCCGACGAAGAGCAAGCCGTATCGATGGCAAGACTAGGACCCGAAACCCCGAGGATCTGAGAGAGCCTATTGGCGACTCCGAATCCTTCCCAGCACCGGTAAACGCTTGCATTCCTTGTGGCGATTTGGTTGGCAACACGCCCGTAGCATTGGTACATCACGCCGACAAATACGCCCATAGAGCGATCGAAGTTCGATCTCCATGAAGCTGCATCTTCGAGGGCATGCCAGGCGCTTTGGAGAACCGCGCGCATCTGAGGATCCATGTACTGAGCTTCTCGCGGAGAGATACCGAAGAACTCTGGATCAAACCCCGTAACATCGGACATCAACGACCCAAAATAGGGTTGCTGGAACTCCATTTCCTCGATGTATCCATCCCGTTTCCTCGGCAAGGGGGTGATCATCGACTCACGTTGGAGCAAACAATTCCACAAGGCCTCTTGCCCCTGACCTGCAGAGGATAGAAGCCCGATGCCGACAATCGCAATCGCCGAATCGATTTTTGCATCGGTCGAATTGTCGTCTCCTACCCGAGTAGACGTTAAGTTTTGAATATTTTGGTGAGTTTGGATCGATGGGTTGCAGATCCGAGATATCTGCTCAATGATCTCCGAGACACTGCGATACTCAAAGAGCAGAGTGGGGGGTAGTTGCGGAAACACCTTGGTCAGCGAGACCGTAATACCGACGATTTGCAGAGAATCGCATCCAAGGGCATCTAGTCGATCGAGCCCTTTGATTCTCTCAACTTCGATTCCCAGTACACTAGCAAATGTGTCGAGTACTTGATCTTCAACATTCAGATTTGCAACACTTACCTCCGTGCCGACTTGGACTTCATTTCGGAATGCTTTCGAAATTTTCGCCCAATCGGAAAGTTCCTCGATGCCTCTTTTGATCTGCTGTTCACGAATCCGAACCGATTTCCGATTTTTGACAGATGCGTCTAACTTACTCCTGGGTTCTTTGGTATTGGATTCCTCGATCGGTTCGCTTGACGGATCGGCTTGGAATTTCAATCCCAGGAGTTGATCAGTCGGGATCGATATATCGGTGATGTTGGCTCCTAAAGAGTGTTCATCGGCGATTTTCTGTAGGAACAATTTTGCCGGAGCGTTTTTTTCCGTCGGTTTGTAGATCCATCGAACCGCGGTATGTCCCCTCTGCTGAGCCAAGCTCGCTATGTGGGATGCGATGCGATGCTCGACACCTCGCCCCAGAACCCTGCAACTTAACAGAAAGGTATCGACTGTATAACCCTTTGGCTCATCGGTAGCGATCAATAGACCGACGATTCCATAATCTCCGAAACGGTCGCGAACCTGGACAATCCGCATGTCGACGTTCGGGTTTTTCTGTAAGTCCAGGATTTCAGATTCATTTCTGCGAATGGTGCTGAAATTGAACTGATTGGTGCGCAAGGTCAATTGCGAGGCCCGCTGAACAAATTCGCCTGCGACTTCAGTGAACTCGACTACCAGTTGAAGCGAATCGATGAAAGCCTGAAAATTCGATGAGTTGGCTTGAACTTCTTGTCTTTGGAATTCCTCCCTATACATCCGCGTACGCTCGCGATCCTCCTTGGTTGTCGCATGGATATCCAGCTCCCATAGATGATCGATCAATTGCTCGGCTAAAGCATTCTCGTGATACCATTGGAGCGTCAGAACAGTCGGGCACGTAGAACGTACTTCGGCGCATTCGACTGGGTTGTCGTCGAGGAAGACAAAGCTATCGAGCCCCAGATTCAGCGACTTGGCTAGTTCTTGGATGTTTTGGCCTTTTGGCATCCAATTGATTTTCGATGCCACGATCTGATCTTTTTTAAGTCCGAAATCAGCGCGTTGGTCGAAGACAGCCCAGACGTCCTCAGGCTCATTCTTACTGCACAAGCACAGCAGCATTCCACTATCGGCCAATCGTCCGAGTTTTGCGGTCAACCGATGGTGAGCAGGATCGAAGCTTATTCCTTCGGGGCCGACTTCCCCCACGACTCCTCGCCAGAGTGTATTGTCGCAGTCTAGCACAACGACTTTCTTTGGAGGCTGTAGTCGTCTTATTAAGTGTCGCACGCACAGAGTTGCGAGAAAGTCGTAGTAGCCATCCACGTAGGGAATATGTCCTATGGTGTCTCTTAAACGGTCTTGGATCGATTGATCATCGACTCGATACATGGAGTGGAAGGCATCGGATCGCCAAAAGGTCAATCCCGAAACTCCCTTGAGAGAATCCTCAAGCTCTCTTTCAGCTTGCTGATAAAGCAAGTCCACTGCAGGTTCGGCGAACGAGGGACAAAGCAACAATAGTGTTGGTCCCTTGGCCATCGCTCGATGCGATTTCATAGCATCGATCAGTTCGATGACGTTTCGTTTTAGGACCTGTGAAACTTGTTGGCCCGACGAGAGAATCTCCCGAGGCAGTTCATGGAAAAAGTCATCGACTCGAACCAGAAACACACTACCGGAAGTGGATCGGGAGGCGATGCTCGATGGGTCTAGTGCTTGTTGTAGAACTTGGGCGTACGGTGCGACTTTAGGCTCGATTCCCAGATCGAGTACCTCGCTCCAACCTTCAAATCCTTTGTGGATCGGATCTAGTGTGAAACTGGCAACCATTGCCAACTGGCATTCCAACTCCCGATTCTTTTTAAACGTCTTGCGTTTTGGAAACTTCGAGAGGAGCTTGAAATTTTTGTCCCAGGACTCGTTGCAGACCGTGCTGAGAATTTCTGACGCTACCGATGGGACACTAACGGATCCGACGGCCCGAATGGGAGTGTCGTTCCATGGGGTTTGCAATTGAGGAGGGCGAACGACCAGGCATCGAAGATTCGAGTTCTCTTTTGAAACAGTTCGAATGGAACCTTCGAGCGCCAATTTCACCGAAACATAGTCTCCGAATCCTGGTGGGATTTCATCGACAGCCGAGGAGGATATCGCGACGATTGTTCCATTGGAGCGTTGGACAAGTCCCAGCAAATGCATCAGCGGTTGTTGGTACAAGGCAACGTTTCGCTGGATGTAGTTCGCAGAATTGAGCGGATCTGATTCTGCGATTTTTTTTAGTTGTGGTAACTCGCAAGCATTGAGTATCAGATGATCCAGGTGGCCATGGTCTCTTTGGATTTGCTCGGCGGTAGCTTTGCACCACGATGGATCACCGACATCCCCCAAAAGAATATGAACCTGTCCGCCACGGTGTTCGATTTCAGAGACTAGCGTATCGGTCGTCTTTGAGCGACTACGACTGGCCAAATAGCAGGTGCAATCGACGGAAGCCAATGCGGCGGCAATTTCGGCACCCAATCCACGACTGGCCCCGCAAATCAGTGCTACCTTCCCGGACATGACTTGCTTTTGTACGTCGGAGACATCGCCGTCGTAGGTTGCAAGTTGTGGGTCGAGTTTTGGGAATCGAACGTAGCACTGGATTTCGCAGACAGCAACAGGTCGCATTCCTGACGTCGCAATGTCCAGGCGCATCTCGAGGATTCGAAAGTTATCGTCGTAGCTTTGCAGGGTCAATCGATAGATCAGTTCGTCGGTGGCTTGAGGATCATCGACAAACGTTGTTTTCAAACGGGTAAACAGGGACGAAAGCCCTGGAACTCTCATGCCGACGATGAAACTACAAAGCCCGAAGACTTGCTCTTCGACAAGTGAGAATTTACTTTGCTCTGCAGGTTGGTGCTGGCTGAATCGATGGACACCGAGGATTTCCATACCAGGTCTGAAATCGTCGGTTGTCCAGGGTTGGGGTTGTTCGCTTACCGAGGTAACTACACCTTGGGACGCAGCAGACGCCATCCATGAAAAATCGTGCGATCGTCCCACGGGTTCGACGACTTTCGTTGGGTCTTTCCAGCGGGCAACAAGTTCCATTTGGAGTAAATCACCTGAGGATACTTTTCCTGTGAGCCCAGAATCGTCCTTTTGAAAGTGAGCTTGGGTGATCGAATCGGGTCGCACCTCACTGCGGA
>Ga0315904_10008315_pt1 | contig 13754 bp, 13 predicted proteins | sample LakEriMetagenome_6_FD_203529 | JGI IMG/M metagenome (GOLD analysis project Ga0315904, IMG submission 203529) | Freshwater fungal communities from buoy surface, Lake Erie, Ohio, United States - Buoy 12 MA120 | ecosystem: Environmental > Aquatic > Freshwater > Lake | place: USA: Lake Erie, Ohio... | reverse complement strand
GAGCTGGTCCAGTGAAGCGTTGATCTTTTCAGTTAGTTCTTCCTTGTTAAGCGTCATATCTTTTCTGCTTGCGCTTCCCCTGAAACAGTGACTGAAGCAACATTTGAAACAAAATTACGAACTAATTCCTCAAATGCCTCCGCTGACGGTGTATTTTCCTGGTATACAGCGGGTCTTCCTGCATCACCAGCCTCTCTCACGCTTTGGACCAGCGGAATGGCTCCTAGGAAAGGAACTCCCATTCCTTCCGCGAGATTCTTTGCACCATCCCTTCCGAATATATAATATTTGTTCTGCGGCAACTCAGCAGGGGTAAACCAGGCCATGTTCTCCACGATACCAATGATAGGCACTTTCATTCCGTCCATTTTGAACATGTTGACACCTCGTCGTGCATCGGCTAGGGCAACTTCCTGTGGTGTACTAACGATCACTACGCCGTCAAGAGGTACGGTCTGGAGAAGGGAAAGGTGAATGTCTCCCGTGCCCGGTGGAAGGTCTACCACAAGGTAGTCCAGATCACCCCAATGGGCATCCGTAAACATCTGGGTAAGTGCTTTTGCAGCCATAGGTCCCCTCCACACGACAGCATTGTCCTGATCAGTAAAGAATCCAATTGAAAGGAGCTTGATTCCCATATTTTCGACCGGATTGATCTTCGATTGTCCATCGATCTCGATCATGGTTGGACGTTCATGAACGACATCGAACATGGTAGGCATCGAAGGGCCATAGATGTCTGCATCAACGATCCCTACTTTATATCCAAGGCGTGAAAGTCCACCGGCAATGTTCGCCGTTACAGTTGATTTACCCACACCACCCTTACCGGAGGCAACCGCGATGATGTGTTTCACTTCAGGAAGGATCTTTCGACGAGCGTTCCTGGATTCAGCTGGCATGGCCTTAACTAAACACTGAACGTGAGTTTGGTCACCGAAAACGCGTTTCAGGTTAAACTCAACGGCCTCTTGCATTCTTTTTCTCGCGTGCAGTGCAGGATTGGACACATTCACTGTCACATTGAGCCCATTTTGTGTGATCTGAAGTTCTTCTACCAGATTCAAAGTGACAATGTCATTTTTAAGATCCGGTTCAATGATCTTCCCTAAAATTTCAAGTACGTTCTCGCGATTCAGTTCCATAATGTAAAATTAACGAAAAAGGGCCGTCAGAATGACAACCCTTTTTTACATGAAAAGTTCGTTACCGAATATTATTTATTGTCGACCGGCTTAAATGATTTGATAGACTTGGCCATCAATTCAATGATCACACGCTCATATCCTTCATCACGGCTTTTAAGCTCGTAGGTGATCCCGTCAATGATCTTCTGCGCGTATACATGATATGACTTATGTTCCACCCCAACCGTCGGGGCTGCTTTCTTGGATCCTCTAACGATCAATTTTTGTTCGTATAGGATAAGGTCTTTATCATCGATAAGGTACTTGATCTTGAAATGCCCGTAGTCTTTCAATTCTTTCTTTTTCATTTCAACCAGATCGGTATAGTCCCCGTAGTCCTCTATGTGAAGATGAAAGTTAGGACCAACATGGATATCCCATTTAAAATCTCCTTCCGCGTGTATGATCTCGGGTTTGGTGGATGCACCAATATTTGCCGTTTCATCCGGAAGCATGATCATGGCTTTAATGCCCTGATCGGCCAGACTGATCCCCTTGAACTCATAATAGTCCTCATCCAGTTTTAAACCGCTCTCAGCTTTCGCGCTGTCCTTATCAGAACCGCAGCCGGAAAGGGTAATAGCAGTCAGGATAGCAAACGTCAGGAGAATGCGGTTTGGAAGAAAGGAGATATTTCTTGGCATTGTGCTGAATTTTAACAATTCAGAGCAAATATAAATGAATTTTGGGAAGCAGCGGGAAACAATTTGCATCTAACTTTGTTAGTGCACTGAAACAAGTATCAATCACATGGCTGAGTACAAGATCAGGGATTTAGAGGTTCTTACGGGTATCAAGGCGCACACGCTGAGGATATGGGAGAAACGCTATGGTCTGATCCAACCGGAGAGAACAGATACTCAGATCCGAACCTATTCGGATAAGGAACTTACGATGCTGCTAAATGTTGCTCTTCTGAACAAGCACGGCATCAAGATTTCCAAGATTGCCAATATGACCCCAAATGAGGTTAATGAAAAGGTGGCAGAGCTTAAAAAAGGTGAACATTCGGATAGTTCAACCGAAATGTTGATCCTGGCTTTGATCGAACTGGATGAGGTATTGTTCAAGCACACCTTTACTGATCTTGTCAATAAGCACGGTTTGGAGAAGACATTCTCCAACTATATTGTTCCTTTTTTAGACAGGATCGGTGTGATGTGGTTGGTCGGATCCATTAACCCTGCCCAGGAGCATTTTATTTCTACCCTCATCCGTCAAAAGGTGATCGTAGAGATCGATAAGCTACCGATCCCGGAAAAAAAGTATGGTCCGGTAATCCTTTATACCCCTGAACACGAATGGCATGAACTCGGGTTGTTGTTTTATAATTACGTACTGCGGTCAATTGGGGTATATACGGTGTATCTCGGACAAAGCGTCCCATTTGATTCATTGATCGAGTGTGTTGAAAAGCTCCGTCCAAAGGCCATTATTTCCTCATGGGTAACCGCGGTGGATAAGAAATTCATGCAGCATTATTTCAAGGATCTGAATAAGAAAGCAGAAGGTGTTGATCTCTACGCGGGTGGTTTTCAAATGGCGGATCAGGATTCCACTGTAAAAGGACTCGTTCGACCAATTCAGACGATCGAGGAGGTCAGAAACTACTTTATCTGATCATCACTCCTTTCTGACCAAGGATCGGGAGCACAGTCATCTTTTCTGATGAGATCGTTTCCGGCAGGAACACGAATTTCTTGTCGTACATTACCTCATTGACCCAAAAACTTACCCAGAATTCGTTTGCAAGACCCAACACATCATCCATGATCGGTTCAAGTTTGGCAGCTTCGTTGGGTAACAATACTTCCAGCGAGTGTCTTAGGGTAGAAGTCCTCACTTTCTCTCCGGTGGTTGCGTTTTCACCATATCCTGTGCTGGTGATAATGATCCCTTCCATGATGTCATCCCGCAGGTTCAGCAGATAGGCGTAAAACATCTTTTCGTTCAGTTCATTGGTTTCCTCCACGATGGCGATCGCCACATTTTCAACTTTGGGTCCCAGAAGTTCTTCTCGCATTGTTTTATGTCTATTTGGTACTGGCCGCGATCCTGCGTCCGATGTTGATGTAGGTGAAAAAATCTTTTGGATGTCCCACCATTCGTTCAGTTTCTTGGCGTTCCTCCCTGAATAGGTTCTTTTTTTCGGGCATAGTTATGTTGTCCATACGCTCCAATCCTAATCGCACGATCACAAGATCATCGGATGGGATACTGATCACATATTGTCCCTTGATCCCACGACAGTAATAGATATTGTGCGAACCGTCAAAATAATGCCAGATATGGAGTCCGTAACGTTGGTTAGTGATGCCTTCTTCCGTCCCGATTGGCGGAATCTGGAACATTTCATTCATGTACCATAAGGGAACAACCTGTTCGTTACCAACTTTACCTTTATTCAAGATCAGTTTACCGAGTCTTCCAAAGTCACGTGCTGAGGCGTAAAGACAACAAAAGGCTTTTTCATCTCCATCCTTCTTATCCAGACTCCAGTATGCATCATGTTCGGCCCCCATCTTTTTCCAGATCTTCTCTTCGAGGTATTGACTGACAGTTTTGCCTGTTGCTTTTTCTACGACGTAGGCGAGTAACTGTGAATTACCACTTTGGTAGATGAATGTCTTTCCCGGTTTTTTGATCGGTTTTTGACGCGTAACCAATCCATATAGATCCGATCCGTAGTAGGATTCAGCATTCGTTGAGAGTGGATTTTTCCCGCTTTCTTCCCAATCCAGTCCGGAGGACATCATGAGCAAGTGCCGAATGGTGATATTTCGCCGGTCATCGACCATGAATTCGGGAATGTAATGACCAACCGGCTCGTCCATGCTTTTGATCTTCCCTTCTTCCAGTGCAATTCCTACCAGCAACGCTACAACCGTTTTGGCAGCTGAAAAGGAATTCGACACTGTGTTCGCCTTATGTGTGTCGTAATATTCCTCAAATAATATGGAGTCGCCTCTGAAGACGAGGAAAGCCTTGGTGTGCAGCGATCGCATGAATCGTTTTTCATCCTTGCCCAGGGGAACATTCTCTCTTTGACCATTTCTTTTCCAGTTGATGGTTTCTCCGCGTTTCACGGTCGAATAGTAGAAATAATCCCGCTCATAGATATCCGGACTCATCTTGCCGGCGAAGTAGGTGTAGGCCACACCTTTGTAGAGGTAAAAACGTCCGGATAAGATCACAAAGAGGTTCAATATGATCAGTACCGCCAGAATGGTGTAAAATACAGCACGAAGAAACTTCCTGCCCGTGATCCACGCTTTACTGAACTTATGACGCATACGAGTAACCAAATTGAGAGGCCAGCTTTTCTTTCAGGACTTTTTTGACCTTTTCAAGATCGACGGGATGACCTAATTCATATTGCATTGAAGTTACTGCTTTGTCGTCAATCCCGCAAGGTACGATGTTCGAAAAATAATTCAGGTCCGAATTAACGTTGAAGCCGATCCCGTGCATAGTGACCCAGCGTGAACTCTTCACCCCCATCGCACATATCTTTCGTGCTCTTGCCGTATCTCCGTCGATCCATACTCCCGTGAGTCCTTCTACTCGGCCTCCTGTAATCCCGAACTCGGCCAAAGTATTGATGACTGCCTCTTCCAGATAGCGCATGTATTTGTGAATATCGGTGAAGAAATGATCAAGATCGAAAATAGGGTAGGCCACCAACTGACCAGGACCGTGATAGGTGATGTCTCCTCCGCGATTTATCCTGTAGAATGATGCTCCTTTTTCTTCAAGCCCGTGATCGTCGAGTAGCAGGTTATCCGGACTTCCACTTTTACCAAGCGTGTACACATGAGGATGTTCGCAATACAACAGGTAATTCTCAGTTGTCAATTCGAACTCCCCATTACGGATCCGTATCTTTTTATCAATGGTGGCTGCGAAAAGTTTTTCCTGGTAATCCCAGGCTTCTTTGTAATCGATCAAACCCAGGTCCTCGTAATGGACGATCGGTGTCATCCGTTGAATTTTGACAGTTCGTCCTTCAGGTAATAGATCACATTGATATCGATCGGATCTACTCCTTTGTCAACCGCCAGATAATAGGATGCCCAGTCTACTAAATGGATGAGGTAGAAAGAACGTTCGATCATGGTGTTTCCAACTGCCTTGATTTCTGTCACATGCGGCGTTTTTTTCCGTATGAGGTCCATGGTGATCTCATAGCGCTTTTGATTGCGCGGAATAAGATCTCCCGTATTGATGAACACTACTGCAAAACGATCGTCTCCACCACCCCAACCAACAAGTTCGTTGTGGTTCATTTCGGGGATCACATGATGCCAGCAGAGGTATTTGGAGTTTTCTTCAAATTGCTGTCGTGCTCTGATCGCAATTCCTTCGTATTTCGCCCCGGCATAGAAAATCCCGACTTTATGGTCCATAAAGGTAGCCAGTCGCTTTGCTTCCTGATGGATCTCTTCAGCACGTTCCAGGATGAGCTTTCTTGAGTTTCGGATCTCATCCAGCTTTCCTGCGCTGATCAGTCCGAGCTGAGTAAAAATGTTTACAAGCTGGATCACCGAGTAGGCTAACTGAGTGCGGGGTGGTTTTCCTCCCGGTACGACTACACTTTCATGTCCGTTGGCGTCACAGAAAGCTTTTAGCTCACCTCCGGAACCGATTCCGATGATGCGGGCACCCTTTTCATGGGCATGTTGTATACTTATGAGCGTTTCTTCTGTACCGCCTGAATAGGATGAGCCGATCACTAGTGAGTGTTCATCCACAAAGGCCGGCAGATTGTAGTCGTTCAGAATAATCACGGGTATTTTGATCTCATCCTGAACCCACTGGGATACGATCTTCCCGCCAATTCCTGATCCACCCATCCCGGAAATGAGTACATTTCTGATAGCTCTGTCCGGTTTCCGGAAATGTGCGTTGGAAGCTATCTCCAGAGCTTCTGTCATATTATCAGAAAATGCGGCAATCAGTTTATCCATCATGGGTGATCAACATTGGAACGGTAAAGATAACGATGAAAATGCGAAAAGGGTTTCAGCAGGAAAAGAATCCGCAGAAATTCTTCAGGTCAATTTCCATTTTTCTGAAGTACCTTTGCCGAAAATTCTCGCATGAAAGCATGTAAAGCATCCGAATCCCTGTCTATTACGACTAAAGTTGTTCTTCCGAACGACACCAACACACTGGGAAATCTTTTTGGGGGACAATTGCTTGCCTGGATGGATGTGATCGCGAGTGTTTCTGCTCACAGACATTGTAAGCGAGTGGTCGTAACAGCTTCAGTCAACAACGTCTCGTTCAACAAGCCGATCAATCATGCGTCGATCGTGACACTGGAAGCGAAGGTTTCCCGTGCATTCTCGTCTTCCATGGAGGTGTTTGTGGATGTGTATGTGGAGGACCAGATCACCGGAAACCGCGAGAAATGCAATGAAGCGATCTATACGTTCGTGGCGGTTGATCAGAACGGCGGACCGATACAGGTACCTGAGATCATCCCGGAAACGGAAGAAGAAAAGATGCGTTACGACGGTGCACTGAGAAGAAAACAGCTTTCACTGATCCTCGCCGGGAAAATGAAACCGAGTGAAGCAACTGAACTGCGCAAGCTCTTCCTCGAGGAGTGATCAGTTCCCCATTAATTTTTTCTGAACATCGATAGCTATGGCCTGCGTATCCTGCAGGTACATGCACCGGAAATGACCTTTTGGACAAACCTGATGTCCGATCTTGGAACATGGTCGGCAAGAAAGATCCTTGACCTCGTGAATCGAATACAGGTCTTTCATTCCGGGATAATATGGATACATCCCGAGTTCCGGAACCGTATTACCCCAAACGCTTACGATCCGAACACCAAAACACGTGGCAATGTGCATGAGTCCTGTGTCGTTGGTGAGTAGTACAGCGGACTGTTTGACAATCGAAGCTGATTCTCGCAGGGTAAATCGTCCGGTTGCATCGATGATATCAGGACGTTTTAAGTGATCTTTTAGTAGTTTGGCCAGTTCCTGATCCGTGATACCTCCGGTCAGCACAACAGGAAAAGGAATTTTCTCAATGATCTTGATAAGCAGTTCAGCTGGCATGCGCTTCGTAGCGAATTGGGCACCGATCGCGATGCAGCAGAATTTGCCCGGTTGAACACCCAACTGTTCTTTCACGTTGATCTCCTCACTTTCGTGCAGGAATAATTCACACGTTTTTCCGTCATTCTTGACTCCCAGTTTTCGCACTGCTTCAAAGTAGCGGTCGACGACATGAACATCCGGCATGACATTCTTCCCGGTGCGAACGAACACCCATTTTTTAAAATTCAGTTTAGGAAAGGTATAGGATCTTCTCCCCAGCTTACACTTCAGTGAAAGTGTTCGGATATTGCGGTGAAGATCGATCACCACATCGAATTTTTCTTTTTTCAGATCCCCGATCACTTCTCCTATCGAACTTTCGATGGTCCAGATACGGTCGATGTGCGGGTTGTTTTCCAGCAAGGTCCGAAAAGATGCCTTGGTCAGATAATGAATCTCCACGTTCATAAGCTGTTCCTTCAAAGAACGCACTACAGGTGTAGTGAGTATCACATCGCCGATGGAACTGAAACGAACAATGAGGATCTTCATGCTTCAAAGTTAGTATTTTGTTGAGGATGTGTTTCAGTTGTCTTATCAATCCGCAGTTATGAAGAATAAGCTTTTTGCGCTCATTTTATTTTGTTTGGCAGGACAACTCATTTTTTCATAAAGCTCTGGTTCCGATAAAAAAGATGTTAGATCCGCGATCGATCTCTTGTTCGATGCGATGCGAGAAGGTGATTCCGAGAAATTGAAGTTTGTTCTTCACGATCAGTGCCGTTTGATGACGGTATACAGGAATAAGGAAGCACGAACGACAGTCTACGAAGAAAATGTAGTAGATTTTGTCCGCGCAGTTGGTTTGCCGCACGAGGAGATGTGGGACGAGCGCATTTCAAAAGTCAAGATCATGGTTGACGGCGATCTGGCGCAGGCCTGGATGAACTATGAGTTCTATCTGGACGATCAGTTTTCTCACAAGGGGGTAAATGTATTTCAGTTCGTGCGAACCAGCGAAGGTTGGAAAGTGATCCGGATCACGGATATGAGGTAGTAAATAGTTTAATTACCGTACTCTCGATAATGCGTTTCCCAGACCTCGATATACTCGTTCGCATTCCTGGGATTCAATTGGCGCAATAAACGGTCGATCAGGCTGGGATCGCATTTCTTCACAAGGGTCATGCGCGGATAGAGTTCCCGATATTGTTCGATTCGCTGTGCCAGCCCTTTTTCGTCGAAAAAGAAAATGTAATCGAACTGATTTTTCGGGTTGTCTTTCAGATGCGATTTGGGATCGGTGCGGTCTACAAATGAGCAGTGCCAGCTTTTTGCATAGAACTTAGGCATCATCGAGGTACGACCTCCCACGGAACCTTCTAAAAGGATCCGTTCCTCCTCCATATTATTTCCATACAAGCTATACATGGCCTCTACCCTCGATTTTTTAGAGTACATGGTGATGGCAAATCCAAGGAAGATTGTGTTCAGGAAAAGAAAGATCCCGAAAGAGACGTTCCACCAGGTTGTGGCTCTTTTGGAACGGAAAAGCCTATAGCCCATCACTCCTAGAATGATGAAGTAGGGCAACACGGTTAGAACAAAGCGCTCTTGTCGGTTCGGGTAAAGGGTATGGAAGAGGATGAACAGCATGGTCGGAACAAAAAGAATCATCCATTTACGCCAGGAACGGAGGAAACCGATCATAAGTAATACTCCCAGTGGAACAAAGAAACATCCCATGAGAACTAAAAAGTACATGAAGTAGTTCGTGTTCTTCAGGTACTCGGTTCCTTCCTTCATATTATAGGTCACGTATCCCCAGAATTCCGCAAATGGATAACCCCAGATGAAAAAGTCAACCAGTCCTTGTGTGAGAATGAAGGTGATTAATACTCCGGCACAGAACAGGAAGAAAGTCCTGAACTCTTTCGAGAAGAAATAATAGGCAGCAACTCCGACCGCAAAAACACCGATCTGGTAGCGGAATGAAACGGCTAATCCAAACAGGATACCGGCAACAAGGAACTTTCGTTTTTCAGGTTCGCGAAGCATCAGCCAGGTTCCCAGCATCATAAAGGGCATGGGTGCGATCTCCACGAGGTTCCTCACGGATACAAAGGGCATGATCCACAGAATGGCCAGCAGCCACCCGACAATGATCGCATTCTTACGGTCGGATAACTTTTCCGTGATCTTCATTCCGTACCATACAATGATCAGTGAAGCAGCAGCATGTAAGAGTCGATTGAACAGCATGAGGATCTTTGGGTCAATAACACCGAGGTATTTCATGAGTCCGAAATACAAATAGTTCAGGCCGACATAGGTGAAACTATGACCGTCAGGAACTTGCTTGCTTCCCGGGGTCCAGGGTAGCCAGCGATTGTAGTCGTATCCATCCACCCATGAGGAAGATGCCTCAACGATCAGAAAGTGGTCGTCGTGCATGCCGTAGCCCGGAGAGAAGATAACTGCGATCAGTCTAACCAGGATTGCACCCAGCAGAACGGCCTTGAATGAGTTCAATTGGATCGGCAGCTTCATTACAGTTTCTGGTATTCCTGGAACATTAAGGTCATGAACGAGTGACAGCGCAATTGTTGATACTGCAGTACTTTCGGGTCAAAGGTAAGCTCCTCAAAGCGTTTTCCGTCCATGTGGTAGCTGAAATTCCCTTCCGGAGTTATCCATCCGTAACCTCTGTTGATCGTGTGCAACGCAAACTGTGGACAATTTGGATTAAGGAGGTCTTTACTCCACGGATAGCGTTCAGTATTTCCGCCAAGTTGATGGATCAGAGTACGGGCAATATCTGCTTGCGAACCAAGTGTCTCGATCTTTTTTCCGCGGAATTCCTTTTTGACCGGTTCGCCGATGATCAGTAACGGTACATGGAAGTATCCTGCAAGATTTGGATTTTGTACATATGGAGAGGCGTGTCCATGATCTGCAATCAGCACGAATACAGTGTTTTTGTACCATTTTTCCTTTTTACAGGAACGGATGAAATCCCATAGACATTTGTCGGCATAGTACATGGAGTTCATGAAAGCCGATTCGGTGCCCTTCCACTTTGGTGTTCCTCGGTCAGGGAAATCGTAGGGTGAATGGGTACTTCCCGTGAAGGCACAGTGCATAAAGGGTTGATTTGTCTTCTGGATTTTACCTTTCAGGCGTTTGAACAGATCTTCGTCAAAGTAATTGAGTTTTCCGCGCCTGAGGTTACCCGGGAAATGGTTCTCATCTTCCACCGTTTCAAATCCGTGATCGGTAAAGAAACCACCGATATTACCGTATTTCAGGTCGCCGCTGAACATGTAATGCGAAGTGTAACCCCATTCCTTCAGATCCTGGTTGATCGAAGGGATCTTACGGTGTTTATCCGGCTGCATCGAGATGAACACTTCTGGCAGGGCAGGATAACCACTGAAAATACTTGAATTCCCTACTTCTGAAGTTCCACCTGTAGCAAAAATGCGAGGGAACAGTAATCCTTCTTTTGTGAGCTTGTCGAAGTAAGGAGTGGCTCCCGGCTTTCCGCTCAGCGAACCAATTGCATTAGCGGTCCAGCTTTCAAGGATGATAAACACGATATTTGGACGGCTTGTGTTGAAGATCTTGATGTCATGTTCTTTCGGATAATTGTAAAGATCTTCGAGTGCTTGTTTCGCTTTAACTTCTGCAATGATCGGAAATTGAGCTCCTTTTTCACTGCGGTTATACAACATGTAGCTTTTAGCGAAGAAATACACAGAGTTCACTGAGAGGTCATTGGACTGGTAGTGTTTGCTGTAATAGGCAGCGTCAATGTTGATAGGTATCTGCTGTGTTCCTCCTCTTCCCAATACAACCATTCCTGCACCGGTGACACCAAGTAGTGCAAAGGCAATCGGGATCCGTATGACTAAACTCAGATCGTTTTTATGCTCTTTCGTCTTGAACATTTTTCGGGCTATCCACCAGCCAAGGAAGATCTCAATGGTCGCATATACAATGAACCAGATCGTCATACTGTAGTCGGCTGTGCGGACCACTTCATCCGGATTGAGCAAATGGGTGAAGACACGGGTAGTGAGTTTGTGGTTCCATTCAGGATAAGCATTGATCTCACCACCATGGATGAATGCGCATAGTAAGATCTCCAGAAACAACACATATTTAAACGCCCTGAAGGTCCATTTGCCCGGACTTGTGAAGTGTAGGATCAAAAACAACAACGGTAAAAGGCTGAGCAAACCTGAAGTGGCAAGGTCGAGTCTAAGGGAATAAATGAAGGCAAACAGCCATTCTACGAAACCAATATCTGCGAACTTATCCCAGTTGTGCAATGAGAAAAGGATCCGTTGAATATCGAACACAATGATCCAGAAGAGGAGCAGTTTGAGGATATTGAGCAGGGTTGTTCTCAGAACAAGCATGCGGCAAAGGTAGGCAATCAATGGACAATGAACAATGTACATTTTACAATGAACAATGAACAAGAATCTGGAAGCTAGAACGCTGTGCTGCAAGAGTTGAGGCCGTTTCAGCACAATAGAATAAGTCTCTTCTCTCGCCTCTCCCATCTCACTTCTAAATGTAATCCCTGTCACACAAATCACCTCACTTCCTATTTATCTTTGCACCAAATTCAATTTGATTCAGAATGGGCAAGTTCAATGAGATCATTAAGTCAGATGTGCCAACGCTGGTAGATTTTTACGCAACCTGGTGCGGGCCTTGTCAGATGATGCATCCAGTATTGGATAAACTAAAAGCTGAATTGGGTGATAAGATTCGCATCCTGAAGATCGATGTGGACAAGAACCCGGATGTTTCAGATAAGTTCAAGGTACGTGGCGTTCCCACTTTTATGCTGTTCCGTTCAGGAGAAGTTAAATGGAGACAAAGTGGAGCTATGGATCTGAATACGATCAAGCGAAGAGTGCTCGATGCGCTTTAAGCACCACTGATAAACAGATCGAACAGAACTTTCATTTAGATAGGAGTGCATAGTGCATGATGCAGAATGATTGAACTGAAAACCTGTTTTGTTATAATGGCCGTTCTACAATACAATGCTCATCATAATTCCTTAATTCCTTGATTCTTTCAATCTTTCAATCTTTCAATCTTTCAATTTCAACAGCTAAATCCTTTTAAAAACGCCTTTCCATAAAAAGTTGTAACCCTGTTTTATTTTCTCCCGTAGTAGGAAGGCACTATTAATTGGTTAGGCACTTGCAGGATTAACTGGTAACTCCTACTTTTGCCCCCTGTTTAAAACAAACAAATAAAACATGGAATCTAATTTAATTTTACTACCTATCGGTTTGTCCGTTATCGGACTGATCTTCATGCTTATTAAGATGGCATGGGTGAAGAAGCAGAATCCGGGTAACGAGAAAATGCAGAGCATTTCTAAGAGCATCAAGGAAGGAGCAATGGCATTCCTGAGTGCAGAGTATAAGTTGCTTGCGATCTTTGTGGTTGTGGCTTCAGCTGCTCTTTTTGGGATCTCCTTGATCGTACCAACCACCAGCTGGATGATCGTTCCTGCTTTTGTAGTTGGTGCTATCTTCTCTGCAGTTGCAGGTAATATCGGGATGCGCATTGCTACAGATGCAAACTCAAGAACAACGGAAGCAGCTCGTACAAGTCTACCTCAGGCATTGAAAGTTTCTTTTGGCGGAGGAACTGTAATGGGCCTTGGGGTTGCAGGTCTCGCAGTTCTTGGATTGAGCTTGTTCTTCATGGTGTTCGTTTCAACGTTCATTAAGGGAGAGAACTTCTACAACGAAATGACCATGGTGCTTGAAGCATTGGCTGGTTTCTCTCTGGGAGCTGAATCGATCGCATTGTTTGCACGTGTTGGAGGTGGTATTTACACAAAGGCGGCTGACGTAGGTGCTGACCTTGTTGGTAAGGTTGAGGCGGGAATTCCTGAAGATGACCCGCGTAACCCGGCGACTATCGCGGACAACGTAGGGGATAACGTAGGTGACGTTGCCGGTATGGGTGCGGACTTGTTCGGTTCATATGTTGCGACTGTATTGGCATCAATGGTACTTGGTAACTATATAATCAAGGATATGACGGATGCTTCTGGTGAGCAGTTCTCTGATGCATTTAACGGAATGGGACCTATCCTGCTTCCGATCATGATCGCAGGTGTGGGAATCATTGCTTCTATCATCGGTACTTTCCTTGTACGGATCTCCAGCAACGAGGCTAGGGAAGCTGAAGTGCAGCGTGCATTGAACATCGGTAACATCACTTCAATTGTTCTTTCTGCAATCGCAGGATGGTTCCTTGTAGACTGGATGCTTCCTGAGAAGATCAACATGAACTTCTTTGGGGAAGGAATTATGGAGATACCAAGTCGTCACGTGTTCTATGCTACATTGGTGGGACTAGGTGTTGGTTACCTGATCTCTTTCTTTACAGAATACTATACAGCCCTTGGTAAGAAGCCGGTTCTTGACATCGTGAAGAATTCTTCAACAGGTGCCGCAACAAACAT
>Ga0315904_10008314_pt1 | contig 13754 bp, 10 predicted proteins | sample LakEriMetagenome_6_FD_203529 | JGI IMG/M metagenome (GOLD analysis project Ga0315904, IMG submission 203529) | Freshwater fungal communities from buoy surface, Lake Erie, Ohio, United States - Buoy 12 MA120 | ecosystem: Environmental > Aquatic > Freshwater > Lake | place: USA: Lake Erie, Ohio... | reverse complement strand
CTACTGTCGATCCTGGCTTGAAACCAATGCCGGTGACGGTTGTTTCTGCGCCTAAATTTAAGATGATGCATGAGTTGTCATATGAAACAGAACCCGTCCCTAAGGAGAGAGCCATGTAGAACTCTGAGGTGCCGATCTGTACCTGCTGGCCGACTTGCTGCACGGGGACCTGGCTGACGGTCCCGTCTTCCTTAGTCATCTGCCCAACACCTGAGCAGAGCTCTGGCAGAGGGCCGTTAGCTAGAAGCGGCTCTGGCGCGCACGGATCAACCACTTGCGGCGCCAACACGAAACCACCCAGCAACACCAACGGGGCCACCACCACCGACAACCGGCCAGCAGACCGACGGACCCAACGGGTCACAATCACACCAGCAACCAACACAAACAAACCGGCGAACACAACAAACATCGACCCGCCAGTCTCCGGCAAGACACAGTCACCAACAGCAAACATCGAAAAACCCTACACGCCCGAGGGTCAAAAATATCTACTACATAGCTACTGCGGTGCCGAATTGTGCACCAGCCTCACGGAGGTGTGGATGACGCGGATGCGCGAGGAATCCGGCGAACTCCGCAGATACGACACCCCGCTCGTGCCAACCCTCACCGACCGATCTCGAAAGTCATCAGGTCACGCCCCACCGTCAACTCTCCGGTGAACCCGCCGGCGCGCACGTCGTCGGCGAAGCGCTTTTCGTCTTTGTCGGTCTGGGGAGCCGGGATCAGATGTGTCAGCACCAGCCGCGGAATGCCGTGCTGCTGGGCCAGACGTCCCACCTCGATGGTGTCGGAGTGATACGAAAAGATCGTCTCGAACACGGTCCCCGAGATGGCCTTGGCCATGGCCGCGGTTCGGCAGGCCTCGTGCACCACCAGATCGGCACCGTTCGCCAATTCGAACACCTCGACACAGGCTCGCGTGTCACCGGAGATCACCACGGCACCGTCGGGAGTGTCCACGCGATACGCGACGGCGTCTCGGACCGGCTCGTGACGAACCCCGATGGCTGAGACGCGCACCAGACCATCCACGGAGCGCCACACCTCGGTCGACACGGTGGGTGCATCGAACGACGTGACCTTCAGGCGTGGAGCCGGTGAGTCGGTGTGCTCCATGCGCACGTGAATGTCGTCGTCGAAGGCGTCCAACATCCGTTCCACGAAACGTTGCGCGGGTCCGTTGGGCGTCACGATCGGCAACGGGCCGGTCTTCTTCAGTTGTTGGGTGATCCAACGCGTCATGACCACGTCGGGAAGATCCACCACGTGATCGCTGTGGTAGTGCGTCACGAACTGTGCGGTCAGGTCCACTGGTGCAACACCGGCCTCCATCATCCGAATCACGGCGCCCCGTCCTGCGTCGAACTGCAACGACACCTCACCATGGCGTACCAATACGCCCGCACCCGCGCGACCCGGCGCCGGATGTGGCACCCCCGTTCCCGTCAGTATCACCGATGTCGTCATGTCCGCCCCCGCATCGAAGTTACCCATTCGTCCGAGGCAACGGGCTCTCCGTCACTCGAACCTCCGCTGCCAATCCGTCGTCTACCATCGGCGAATGGCGTCAGACCTCATCCCGCATCCGTTGTCGAATTCGTTCGACTGGGATCACGAGGTTGCATCGGTACCACCACGGGATGCCGTGGTGACCCGATCGGATTGGGAGAAGTTCGTTTCCGATGGCTTCTTCATCGCCCGCGGACTGGTCGACCATGATTTGCTCGCCAGTGTTACCGCCGAGACCGACCGCTTCTGCAAGGAGGCCGACGAGTTGCTCGAGCAACTGCCCGACGAACGACTGTTCATCGCCGAGCGGGGGGCCATCACCTTCGCACCGCACATCGCCGAGAGATCGACGACCTTGTGGGATCTCGTCGCATCATCGCGGGTCGCTGATGTGGCACACGACCTGCTCGGTTCCAGCACACGGCTCTATCACGACCAAGCGGTGTACAAGGCGCCGGAGAAGCCACGTCGATTTCCTTGGCATCAAGACAATGGATACGGCTTCGTCACACCTCAGCACTACCTCACGGTGTGGATCGCACTCAGTGACGTCACCATTGACTCGGGATGCGTATGGGTGGCGCCCGGACTTCAAAGACACGGGACGTTGAAGCACGAGTACGTCGAACCGCTCGGTTGGCAGATCTTCGAGGAACCTCCGGTCGCACCGGTGGCCGCTCCCATCGCGGCCGGAGACGCCGTGGTTTTCAGCAGTCTCACACCGCACCTCACCGGCCCGAACGTCAGTTGCTCAATGCGCAAGGCCTACATCGTCCAGTACGTCGGGCCGGGCGCCGTGCGCCACGAACCCGACGGCCGGAAGATCGACCTCGACACTCAATCTCCCGCCATCGGGGGCTGACCGATCCGTCGTTCCAAGGACGTGTCCGGTGGCATCTAGTTTGTGGACATGACGACCTTCGTCCAGAACCGCATGTCCGAACTCTCCGGGCGCTTGTACATCGGAGGCTCGTACGTTTCCAGCACGGGCGACCGCGCGCCGGTGATCGATCCCGCCACCGAACAGGAGGTCGGGCAGTACGCCCTCGCCACCTCCGGCGAAGTAGACACCGCGGTGGCCGTGGCCCGGGCGGCGCAACGTGAATGGTGGCGATTGAGTGCGCTCGAACGTGCCGAAGCGCTGCATCGCGTCGCCGACCGTCTGAGCGACTTGGCACCCATCGTGGGCGAATGTCTCACGCGCGAGATGGGCAAGCCCTTCCGCGAATCGAACTGGGAAGCCGGGGCGTCGGCGTCGTCGTTCCGGTACTACGCCGAACTGGCGCGTCACGAACAGGGTCGTGTGGCGGGCTCGGCCATCGCCGGCCAGATGCACATGACGCTGAAGGAACCGCTGGGCGTCATCGTCTCCATCGTGCCGTTCAACTTCCCGGTGCTTTTGTTCGGATGGCAGGCCGCCGCATCGTTGGCCGCCGGCAACGCGATCATCGTGAAGCCCTCGGATCTCACGCCCCTCACGTTGCTCATGGTGATGGAAGCGTTCGATCATCTGCCGCCCGGACTGGTCCAGGTGGTCACGGGGACCGCTCAGGTCGGTCAAGCGTTGGTGGCTCACGAGAACACGCACGGCATCGCGTTCACCGGCAGCGTTCCCGCCGCCCGGGCCGTGGCCCGCGCCGCCGCCGACCGCTTCAAGCCGGTGCTCATCGAGGCGTCGGGCAACGACCCGTTCATCGTCATGCCCTCGGCGCCCGTCGACGTGGTGGCCCGTGGCGCCGCCTTCGCCTCGTTTCTGAACTGCGGACAGGTGTGCACGTCGGCCGAGCGCTTTTACGTGCACACCGACGTGTACGACGACTTCGTCGGGGCCTTCGCCGAACAGGCGCGATCACTTCGTGTCGGATCCGGACTCGACAACGTCGACATGGGCCCACTGGCGTCGTCGCGCGAGCGCGAGCGCTTCGAGAAGGTCCTCGTCCGTGCCATCGATCAAGGAGCACGCGTGGTCACCGGCGCCCGACGCCCCGCTCAACATGCGCGCGGATGGTTCCACGAGCCCACCGTCATCGAGGTTCAGCACGCCTTCGACATCATGCACACCGAGTCCTTCGGCCCCGTGGCGCCGGTGTGTCGCGTCGACAGCCTGGATCAGGCCATCGAGTTCGCCAACGACTCCGACGTCGGGCTGGGTGCCAACATCTACACCTCCGACCTGCACGAGGCGTTCCGCGCCGTGCACGAGATCGAGAGCGGCATCGTGTGGGTGAACACGCCGCTGAACGACAACGACGCCGTGCCCTTCGGCGGTCGCAAGCTGACCGGCTCGGGACGCGAACTGGGTGCCGAGGGCCTGGAACAGTTCCGCCGCTCGAAGATGGTGATGATCTCCCCCACCGCCGAAGCCGACCCCGAATGGTTCCCCTACCCCGCCGAGGACGCGTACCCCGGATGAAGGGTCGTCGAGCCATCGTCACCGGCGGCGCGAACGGTTTCGGCCTGGCCGTCGCCGAGGCCCTCGTCGCCGCCGGAGCGCACGTGTCGGTCTGCGACATCGACGCGGCCGTGCTACGCCTCGCCACGCGCCCCGGATTCGCACATGCGTCGGTCGCCGATGTCGGCGATGCCGAACAAGTGAAGGACTTCGTCGACAGCGCCGCCAGCGCGATGGGCGGCATCGACATCGTCGTCAGCAACGCCGGCATCGTGCGCCCCACGCAACCCACCAAGGATTCCTTCGACAAAGGGGTCGCCGACTTCGACGACGTCATCGCCGTGAACCTGCGGGGCGTGTACCTCACCGGCCGTGCCGCGATTCCCCACATGCTCGGCGGAGGCGGCGACATCGTGAACGTCACCACCGACCACATCCACACCTGTGGCTGGCCCGAACATCTCGATCACGCCGACTTTCCCGAGTGCCCATGGCACGAAGTGCGGCGTCCCCCGGTGGGCAGCAAGAACTTCGACATCTATGACGCGTCAAAATGGGGAATCAAGGGCATCACCAACGCGTGGGCTCGCGCACTCGCTCCGAGTCGGATCCGCGTGAACTCCTTCGGCATGGGCGCCACGGTCACACCGATGTTCCTGAAAGTGTTGGGTGATCGCCCCCTGCCCCCGGGCACCATGCAGGCACCCGAGGTGGCCGCGGTGTTGCTGCAACTCCTCGCCGAGGGTCCCGAGGGTCGCACCGGAGACGACGTGCAGGTGTGGGCCGGTCACGGTGCGGTGTTGCCACCCGTCGGCCTCGAGGGGCGATTGGCCGCCATCGACATCTCCCGATGATCGATCGCTGAATAGTCTCGAACCATGACCACCATCGAACGTGTTCCCGCATTCGAGAACACGTTCGCGCGTGATCTTGCCGACATGTTCGAACCGTGGGCGGCGACGGTGGTGGAACGACCCGAGTTGCTCGTGCTGCAGGACGATCTCGCGACCGAACTCGGCTTCGATCCGGACTGGTTGCGTACCGCCGACGGCGTTCGCTTTCTGGTGGGCAACCTGGAACTGCCCGGCATGCAGACCGTTGCTCAGGGTTACGCGGGCCATCAGTTCGGTGGATTCTCGCCACGATTGGGCGACGGGCGCGCACTTCTGCTGGGCGAGGTGATCGACACCAACGGCGCGCGTCGCGACGTTCACTTGAAGGGCTCGGGCCGCACGCGTTTCTCGCGCGGTGGAGATGGCAAGGCCGCGGTCGGCCCCATGTTGCGCGAGTACGTCATCGGCGAAGCCATGCGGGCCCTCGGAATTCCCACCACGCGGGCTCTGGCTGTGGTGGCCACCAACGAACTCATCCCGCGCGACGAGATGTTGCCCGGCGCGGTTCTGTGTCGCATCGCCGCCAGCCATCTGCGCGTCGGTTCGTTCCAGTACGCCGCCACCATGAGTCACGATCACGTTCGCCGGCTGGCCGATTACGCAATCGAGCGCCACTATCCGCATCTGGCCGGCACCGACGATCGACACCTCGCGTTCTTCCACGCGGTCATGAACGTCCAAGCGTCGTTGATCGCCAAATGGATGAGCGTCGGTTTCATCCACGGCGTGATGAACACCGACAACATGACCATCTCCGGGGAGACCATCGACTACGGCCCGTGTGCCTTCATGGACACGTACTCACCCACCACGGTCTTCAGTTCCATCGACCATCAGGGTCGCTACGCCTACGGCAACCAGCCCCACATCGCCCAGTGGAATCTCGCGCGTCTGGCCGAGACGTTGTTGCCACTCCTGCACCCCGACAAGGACGAGAGCATCCGCATCGCCACCGAGGCCATCAACGAATTTCCGGCGTTGTTCGAACGCCAGTGGGAATCGTCGATGCGCGCCAAGCTGGGGCTGACACCGGACTCACCCGCACAGGCCGGTCTGTTCCATTCGCTGCTCACGTTGTTCGAGAGCCATCGGGTGGATTTCACCAACGGCATGCGCGCGTTGTCCGACGTAGTGCGGGGCCGACGCGAGAGAATGCACGCGCTGTTCGACATGCCGCTGGCGTTCGACGCGTGGGTGCGCCCGTGGCTGGACGCAGTGAACACGGATACTCGGGACGCGAACGACATCGCTGACGCGATGGATACGGTCAACCCCGCGTACATCCCCCGCAACCACGTGGTCGAGACCGCGTTGGCCGCGGCGAGCAAAGGCGATCTCGCACCGTTGGACTCGTTGATGGACGTGCTGCTCGATCCGTTCCACGAACGTGACGGTCTTCAGGACTACGCGCGCCCCATGCCCTCGGATTGGGAGGGCTACCAAACGTTCTGCGGCACCTGAAATCGGGCAACAAAAAAGGCGCCGGTTGCCCGACGCCTTCGTTGCACTTCGGTGTTCGAGAATCAGATGCGGCGAACCTTCTGGGCCTCTTCGCCCTTCTTGCCCGGGGCAACCTCGAACTCGACCTTGTCGCCTTCGTTGAGGGTCTTGTAGCCGGTTCCCTCGATGTTCGAGAAGTGAACGAACACGTCGTCCGCACCCTCGCGCGAGATGAAACCGAAACCCTTTTCGGCGTTGAAAAACTTCACGATGCCAGTGGCCATTTTTTCTTTTTCCAATCAACAAACTGATGCCTTGTGCATCCCCATCGACGCTAACCCCCAATTCGTCGATAGTCCTCTCAAAGGGACAATTGTTCGAAATTGACGTGTCGCGTGAAACCGCGGTTTCCACGGTGCAAAAACAGTGTGAGGTCGGTGCTCGATTCGCCGGGACAACCCTGCAACACCCGTGTACCATGATCGTACATATGTTCGTAGCGGACGACATCTCCCCAGCCCACGAGGCCGAAATGGTCGCTCGCGAACACGCCTCTCCCGCCACCGGCTCCACGCCTGGTGGCCGCACATCCTGGGCCACCACCACGTGGCTGTTCGACATCGGCGCGGAACGCACCTCGCCGGTCGCACGTGTGCGATCCGCGTTGGCCGACCTCACCGCTGATCTGAATCGCCTCACCCGCGGCACCGAGCTTGCCGCACTGCTCACCGAACTGGAGCTCATCACGCGCTCCGTCGAGGCCGCCACGGTGAAGGTCATGGCGCGCGCCGATCGGGCCGATGCGTTCCGCGACGACGGCCATGGCACTCTCGCTGGTTGGGTGCGCTCCATCATCAAATGGAGCCCGTCGGAGGCGTCGGCCCGCGCGCGCACGGCGTTGACCGCCCACAGTTACCCCGCACTCGTCGAACGACTCGATGCCGGAACGTTGGGCGTGGCCCAAGCCCGCCGTCTTGCCGGTCTGCACGCCAACCGTCGCGTGCGCGACGAGCTACCCATCGTCTTCGACACTCTGGCCGACATCGCCGGCGCTCTCCCCTACGAGGATTTCAACACCGCGGTGTTGCGCTGGGAACAACTGGCCGACGCCGATGGCGCTCATCGCCACGCCGACGTGGTTCACGACTCCCGTGACGCCAGCGTCCACCCGGTGGGCGACACCGTCTACGTCGACGCCCACGTGGGAACGGCTCAGGGCGCCCTCATCCTCGAGGTCTTCGAGCGTTACGTGGAAGCCGAACTGCGCCACGACCTCGAGGCCCGCGACGCTCTGGGCCTCACCACCATGTCCGATCTGCCCCGTACGGCGGCCCAACGGCGCGCCGATGCGCTGCACGCCATCTTCTGCAGTGCCGCCGTGGGCTCGTCACCCGCACCCGAGCCGGTCGTGAACATCCTCATCGACGCCGACACCTACGAGGCCGCGCTGGTCGCCATGCACAACGACGAGCGACTGCCCTCCTTGGCCCGTCGGCCCGAGGACATCCACCGTCGGCGGTGCGAAACCACCTCGGGACTCATGCTGGACCCCATCGACGTGGCCACGGCCTCGTTGTTGGGCCATGTGCGGCGCGTCGTCGTCGCTTCCGATGGCACGGTCATCGATTTGGGGCGCAAGTCCCGACTCTTCACCGGTGCGGCCCGCGAAGCCATCTGGATGCGACGACGACGATGCGTGTGGCCATCGTGTTCGCGACTTCACTGCGAGGTCGATCACCGAATCCCCTGGTCCGAAGGTGGACGAACATCGCCCGACAACGGCGATCCACTGTGCGCCAAACACAACCGCTGGAAAACCCGGGGCTATCGCACCCACATGAACCCGCGCACCAAGGTCATCGAGGTCACCCGACCCGACGGTTCCACCATCAGCCCGGTCTGACCCGACCCTTCACGAAGTCCTCGATCAGATTGAGGGCGACATCCAACTCATCGGTGGTGTTGTAGTGCGTCGGCCCGATGCGCAACACGCCTCCGCGATCCTGCAGTCCCAAGCGCTCGATCACGTCGATGCCGTACGAGTGACCGTTCCACACGTACACACCGTGTTGATCCAGGAACGTCGCCAACTCGGCCGGATCCAGATCCTGTTTGGTCACCGACACCGTGGGCACCCGATGCTCGAAACGCTCGGGGTTGGTGATGCCCCGAATCTCCAGACCACCAATGCGCTGTAACCCGTCGACCAGGTGCCGACTGAGGCCACGGTCGTACTCGGCCATGGCCAACAAGCCGGCGTGCACCTCACGCGTGCGATCCGACAGCCCCGGCTTGCTCGGAGCGAACTCGGTGCCCATGGTGCGGCCCACCCACTGCATGTACTCGATGGCACCGATGGTGCCGGCTTGACCCTCCAGTGACTGCGTACCCGTTTCGTATCGACCGGGCGGCACGTCCTTCACCACGCGCAGCTTCCAGGCCGGCAAGGTGGACAACAGGTCCTCACGACCCCACAGGATCCCCTGGTGTGGCCCGTAGAACTTGTACGCCGACGCCACCAGGAAGTCGCAACCGAGTTCCTGAACGTCGATGGCGCCATGAGGCGCGAACTGCACCGCGTCCACGTAGGTCAGCACGCCCGCGGCCCGGTAGCGCTCGCACATGGCCTTCACGTTGTTGATGGTGCCCAGGATGTTGCTGCTGTAGTTGATGGCGGCGAACTTGGTGCGCGGCGTGATGATCTCGTCCAAACGGGACACATCGATCTCGTAGGTCGTGGGGTCGAAGTCCAAACGCTTCACCACCAGGCCGCGTTCCTCGGCCATGATGCGCCACGGCGACGCGTTGCCGTCGTGCTCCATCTGCGTGAGGATGATCTCGTCGCCGGCCTCGAATCGACCGGCCAACACCCGCGTCATCATGAAGGTCAGCGTCGTCATGTTGGCGCCGAACACCACCTCGCGTTCGCTGGATGCGTTGAAGAAATCCGCCATCGCGCGGTGCGCCTCGGCCGACGTCTCGGTGGCCAAACGAGACGTGTGGAAGTTGCCGCCCATGTTGGCGTTGAACTCCACCAGCGCCTGCATCATGCGATCGAGCACCGTTCGCGGCACTTGGGTGCCGGCCGGGTTGTCCAAGTAGATGCGGGGCGCGCCATTGTGCGTGAGTGCCAGTGCGGGGAACTGTTCGCGCACGGCGCCGATGTCGAGAGCCATGAGACGACAGTAATCCCTGTACCCTCTCACGAGCCATGGAACCGGGTACGAGCATCTTGACGGAGGCCGCGCGTCGTCGAACGTTCGCCATCATCAGCCACCCCGACGCCGGCAAGACCAGCCTCACCGAGAAATTCTTGTTGTACGCCGGCGCGGTGCAAGAAGCCGGGTCGGTGCGCGCCCGCACCGGTCAGCGCTCGGCCACCTCGGACTGGATGGAGATGGAGAAGCAACGAGGCATCTCCATCTCGTCGACCGTGTTGCAGTTCCCGTATCGCGATCATGTGTTCAACCTGCTCGACACGCCGGGTCACCGCGACTTCAGCGAGGACACCTACCGCGTGCTGGCCGCGGTGGACGCGGTCATCATGGTGCTCGACACGGCCAAGGGCATCGAGTCCCAGACGCTGAAGCTGTTCAACGTGTGCCGCTCGCGCAACCTGCCGGTGCTGACGTTCTTCAACAAGTTCGATCGTCCCGGTCGCGACCCGCTGGAACTTCTCGACGAGGTGGAGCAACAGATCGGGTTGCGCGCCACACCGGCCACGTGGCCCGTGGGCATCCCGGGCGACTTCCGTGGCACCATCGACCGTCGTACCGGCGAGTTCACGAAGTACACGCGCACGGCGCGCGGTGCGGCGGCGGCCCCCGAGGAGATCATCCCCGCCGAGCGCGCGGCCGCGGAGGAGGGCGACGCCTGGAAGGTGGCCCTCGATGGCTGTGGTCTGCTCGACGCCATCGGTGCCGACGTCGACCTTCCGTCGTTCCTGGCCGGCAAGAGCACACCGGTGTTCGTGGGTTCGGCGCTCACCAACTTCGGTGTGCGCGCCTTGCTCGACGCGGTGGCCGAGTTGGCGCCGCCACCGTTGCCACGCGTCGACGTGAACGACAACGAACGCCCGCTGGATGCCGACTTCGCCGGCTTCGTGTTCAAGATCCAAGCCAACATGGATCCCAATCACCGCGACCGTCTGGCGTTCGCGCGCGTGTGCTCGGGTCGCTTCGAGCGCGGCATGGACGCCGAGTGCGTTCGCTCGGGTCGCGCGGTGGGAACCAAGTACGCCACCACGGCGTTCGGCAACGATCGCGAGACCATCGAGGAAGCGTTCCCCGGCGACATCATCGGACTGGTGAACGCCGGCGATCTGCGCATCGGCGACACCATCTTCCAGGGCAAGAAGATCCAGTTTCCCGGCGTGCCCCGCTTCGCCCCCGAGGTGTTTGCCAGCGCCCGCCCCTTGGACCGCGGCAAGATCAAGCAGTTCCGTCGCGGCCTCGAGCAACTCGACGAGGAGGGCGTGGTGCAGGTGTTGCGTGACCTCGACTTCGGCGACACCGAGCCGGTGCTGGCCGCGGTGGGCGTGTTGCAGTTCGAGGTGTTCGCGCACCGTCTGGCCAGCGAGTTCAACGCGCCGGCCGAGATCGTGTCCTCGCCGTATCAAGCGATGCGACTGACCGACAAGGCCAGCGCCGAGCGGCTCCGCCAGATCGGCGGTATCCGCATCCTGTATCGGGCCAACGACGAGATGGTGGCGTTGTTCGAGAACAAGTACCGCCTGCAACGTCTCATGAACGACGAACCCGAATTGCGACTGGACCCCGTCTTCGACGGCCAGCCAGACCAGTGATCGCGTCGAACGACCGTCAGTCCCCGAAGATCTCCGTCTCGACCAGTCCGGGATCGGCCGCGATCTGCTCGTCGGTGAACAACACGTCGCGCCAGTCCTTCTCGCTGAATCGCTTCAGCTGCGCATCGAACAACGGTGACGTGCGGTCGCCGGTGTTGGAGTACGTGAGGAAGGCCCACGCGCGCGGGGCACCCTGCGTGTAGTCCACCGTCATGATGAAGCTGGTGCCGTAGTTGATCGGATAACCATCGGCGGTGAGGGTGCTACCCGGAGCGACGCGGTCACCGCGCGACGGCACGGTCTCGGTGGACGAACCGAGTCCGCCCCAACTGACGACGTTGGTGACGCCGTCGCTGCCCAGACCACCGGGAACCGGCATGCGCGTGGAAGCGCGGGGGGCGAACTGGGTCTCGCGCAATGTCACGTCCACCGTGCGTCCGCCCAACTCGAGCACCTTCACGGCCTGACCGAGCGCCACCAACACCGGATCATCACCGGTGACGGGCGCCGGCGCCATGCCGCGCGGGGTGTTCACCGGATCGTTCGCGTCGAACGGCACCTCCCACACCTGGGGCCACGCACTCAACGCCGAGATACGGCCCAGCCACTCACGGAACAACGGGGCGCCGGCATCGTCCAGGTCGTACGTCTGGCCCCACTCGGCGATCACGGCACACGCGGCAGCGATGTCGACCGCACCGGCGGGGATCACCTCGGTGCCCGAGCTGTTCACCACGGCGGGAATGTTCACGCTCGGTGTGGTCGCGCATCGTGCGGCGATGCCGGTGGCCAACTGCGAGCCGGGGTAGCTGGTGTTCGCCACGGATGCGTCACGAAGTTCCTCACCGGAGAACAAACCGTCGTCGCCGGCCAACCCGGCACCGTTCGACAGGACCCGCAAGTTTTCGAGCGTGCGCACGGAGCGCACGGTGTTCTGCTCACCGTGGAGAATCGAATAGTTACCACTCAAGGTTCCGGCACCATCGGCCACCCAGAAGCTGTCGTTGGCGTTGAACACGAAATCGGTGCGCTCCGTCATGGGCAGTTCGCTCCACGGAACGAGGCCCGCATCGCGCGCGCCCTCCTGCTCCTCCCACCGGTTGATGCTCTTGGAGCCGTCCAACACGATGGCGCCACTCTGTCGACCGATGGCGGCGATTCCGCCCGCGGCCACCTGCGCTTTGTACTCGGCCTCGGCCTCGGCCGTCAGGTTCGGCGTGGCCGACACGTCGGCGTACCATGCACGTCCGTCATTGCTCACCGCGATGGTGTTGAACAACGGCACTCCTTGGAACGTCTCGTGCGCGGCGATGAACTCGTCGAGACTCTTCGCCCGTCCCATCGCGCTGTACTGCTCGATGAACTCGTCGTTGTTGATGTTGGCATCGCGATAGGTGGTGACCATCGCGTTCGACCAACCAATGCCCGGGAAGTCGAGGATCGGCCCGTACTCGCTGAACCACAAGGTGCGCGTCATCGGCGTCGTCGATCCGTCCTCGCCCAACACGTCGATGCTGAACTCGCGCGGCGTCATCAACACCTTTTCGCCGTCGACCAGATACGTCGTGGGATCGGAGGGATCGAGGTTCAACGTGTACGCGGTGAAGCGGCTACCCGCCGACACGGTGTGGGTCCAGGCGAAGGTCTCGGTGAATCCGATGCCGATGCCCGGAACACCCGTGAGGTTCGCACCGTAGATGTCGAGTTCACCCGGGACGGTCAGGTGCACTTCCCAGAAGCGCAACTCGCCCTCCCACGGGAAGTGCGGGTTGGCCACCAGCACGCCGCCCTGGCCGCCTTCGACCAGATCACTGCCGACGGCCCAGCCGTTGCTGGCCATCGGGGTGGGCGCCAACTCGGGGGCCGAGAACGACGCCGGTTGCGCGCCGTCGGTGGGCGGCTTCGCGGTGGCGATGTACTGCGCCAAGCGCGAGCCCGACGCGTTCAACGCGATGGAGCGCGCGTAGGTGTAGACGTCCTCGCCCGTGACGGGGCGCACCCAGTCGGCGCCGGCGCACCATCCCGTCAGGCCATCGGTGCCCACGGCTTCCAGATGCGCGTTCCAGCCGGCCGCGAAGGACTCGAACTGATCGGTGATCTCGGGCGTCGCGATCTGATAGTCGGCGCGCGCGAGTTCGTTGATGCCGATGGACTTCCACGCGAAGTCACTGTTGATGTTGGCGTCGCCATCGCCGGCACCCAGATTGGCGGCGCGGGTGCTGGTGATCTTGAGCATCTGGTCGGCGAGCGAACAGGCATGGTCCTGACCGCTGGCGTATCCCTGACCGAAGAAGAGACCCTTCATGTCGTCGGCCACGATGTGGGGAACACCGTCGCTGGTACGACGAATGGTGGCCTCGTAGACGTGCTCGTCCTGAGCCTGCTCGACCACGGTGGTGGTGCCGTCCGGCTCGGTGGTGGCACTGTCTCCCCCACCCGAGCAGGCCGCGATCACCACGAGGGCGACGGCGGACAGTGACGAGCGGGTGAACTTCTGGTGACGCTTCATGACACCGAGTGTGCCACCTCCACCACCCTCAACGACGGTTTCGCGACCCCGTGCCACCCGGCGCCTTGTTGCGGGCCGCGGAGCCACGCCCCCGCTCACGATGCGGCTGACGGCGCTCCACGCGCCCGCTGCCCTCGTTTCCCGACACCGGAATGCCGGTCCAGGTGGCGGTGACGCCGGCCTTGGTCAACAGATGGCGAA
>Ga0315904_10008311_pt1 | contig 13756 bp, 12 predicted proteins | sample LakEriMetagenome_6_FD_203529 | JGI IMG/M metagenome (GOLD analysis project Ga0315904, IMG submission 203529) | Freshwater fungal communities from buoy surface, Lake Erie, Ohio, United States - Buoy 12 MA120 | ecosystem: Environmental > Aquatic > Freshwater > Lake | place: USA: Lake Erie, Ohio... | reverse complement strand
CTAGTAGGGAAGCACCCTGCAAAGCCAAAGTTTGCTGATTGCAAACAATCTGAGTAAGAATCGTGGTCTTGGGTTTTACACCCTGATCTGCAATTAGGATTTGTCATAGTTGTGTAAGGTACTCCGAGTATCCTGCGTCAATAAATATCTGCGCTTCAGCATCACTAATTGTATTAGTAGTTCCGCCAAGATAGTATGAATCAGCAGCAGCCAGTGTGTCTTGGCTTGGTGTTTGCTCTGTGGTAACAGTAGTTCCATTGACGATAAATGTATAACCACGAGGAATATCAGTAAGGAATGGATTGATAGTTCCTGTTATTGAACCACCAGTTATTGGCCTACCAGCAAGGCGAGCGTATGGAGTAAACTGAGTGTAGTCAGCGCCCCAAGTTTCCCAACGCCAAGGCGTTGTCAATGTGTATGGCATTTCTTCCTTTCAGAATTAACTCACCACCAGGCAGGATTTCTAGGCCCTGCCCGATAGTCAATCAACTACTAGTTGATAGAAGTTGCAGTCTCAATACGATATAGAGATGCTTCACGAAGACGTGCGAAACCACCGAAGTAGTACCAGCCGATGGTGCGGAAACGGCGCAGAGCGTCAATTTCTGGACCAATTACAACTGATGTATCCTGAACGGTTGCTTCAGCAAGTGCTTCACGACCAGCAACAATCGCTGAGTAAACAGTGACGGCTGGTGATTGTGTATTTGCAGCAGATGGAACGCGAGGCGTTTCAACAATGAATGCGCCTTCAAGAACGCCGACTGCTCCAGCAACGAACGGAGTACGATCAACGTACTTGGTTAGCTCCTGGAATCCACCAGTGCCTGATTCGGCACGAAGGTCAGCAGACTGACGTGGGTGTAGGTATGCAGCATAGAGTTCTCCGATACGAGGAACTGCCTTGTTGCTGCGGAGTTGAACAACAGCCTTACGGATGTTGGCTGCAGTGATGGTACCTGAAGAGGTGATTGAGTTGGTACCAGTTGCTGTTCCACCGTAGATTACGTTAGTTCCAGTGGAACCAGTAAGAACGGATGCTACAACGCTATCAATAGAATCAGCAGCGTTGTAAGCAATGATGTCAGCAAGAGCTGAATCAACATCGTTGAAAGAAGTTAGGTTCAACTTCTTGGTTGTTGTTACGGCTGAGCCGTACTCATTAAGTGTTACAGTAACCTGTGATGGGTTACCAAGAGCAATAGAGGAAACATCAGAAGTTTCTGTCAATGTACCAGTCGCTGTTGAGAGATCTGAGTAAATGGAGAATACAACTGACGAACCTGGCATTGCTTGCTGTACTGGCTTAACATCAGCCAACGCACGCATCACTGGGATGGAGCGAAGAGCCATACGAACATACTGATCGTACGCACTCTGTACAAGGTTTTGCATTGACGAAATTTGTGTCAATGTACCTGTAGGAATTGCCATTTATCTTGCCTTTCGGATAGGTTCGGTCTTAGAGACCAGACGACCTAATAATTTCATCCAATTCTTCACGGCTATTTGCATTCATCAACTTACGATGAATGTCTGCTTGGAACTCAGGAGTTGCTCCCTGTTCTACAGCATTGGTCATCCGCTGATATGCAGCAGCCTGCTTTGGATCTACATTAGGTGTTGCCTGGTTTGACTGGGTTTCATAGCCAAATACATCGGCATAATCTTCCAGCCATTTAGATACAGACTCTTCAGTTGGGTCTATATCCTGTGGGATAAATGCAGCGATTTTGCTGTTTACCCCGCGACTAGCAAGGGCATCTTTGATTGCTCGTTCACGGTTGGATTTAGAGATAGATTCAAACTGAGTTTTTAGTTCAGCCAGTTCTTTCTCTTTTTGCTTGTTTGCTTTTCGCAACTGTTTGACGAGATCATTACCATCATTTGATGGTGTATCAAAGTCGTCATCTTCGTAGTCGTAGTTGGACATAGGTCCTTCTCCCATTCTTTTTTAGTTTACGTAGACCTCATACAGACTTGGGGGATTTCTGTATGGCTTCTACTTCTGGTCTTGGTGTCTCTCTAACAGGCCAGTCGTTCTGTTAGCAGGCTTAGTATTGCCCTGCGCGTTCGCGGGCTAGTGCGCCTTGTGCAGCACCTGATGTGCCACTAAATTGCGCTTCTTCAAGTTGTTTCAGTTTGCCACGCATACGCGTAGCCTCTACTGAACCTGTTGTTCCAAAAAATTCTGCTTCTGCGGTTGCTTGACCGTACGGACCCATTCCTTGCTTGGCATAAATATCAGCAAGGGTTGATGTTCTTGGCAAAACTGTAGCGACGTTTTGGAATTCCTCACGTGCTTGCTCTCCAGTTACACCAAATGCGCCTAGTTCTTCTGCTCTAGCACGGCTAGTTGAGAGTCCTGCTATTGCAGCAGCACCACCAATTTCAGCAGCAGTTACTTTGCGTTTGATATCTAAGATTGCTTTCTCTGGGTCAAGTGTATAAGCAAGGATGTCGCCATTAGTAATGTCTGGATAGAACTGCTTCAATGATTCTTTGATTTGCGGAGCAGCATTGATAACTCTGTTATATGCAACATTAAGACGATCTGCCAATTCATCATCTCTTACGTCATTAGCAATAAGTTTTTCAAATCCTTCTTGACGGCCTAATTCTCCGCGTTGATAATAAGATGATGGGAGTCCATATTGGCGCATTACATTTTGGTATCTATCTTCTAAATCGACATAATCTGCTTCAGATAAAGCAGCAAGTCCTTTAGTGATACGTGCTTGGTTAGCAGCAAAACGCTTCTTATAGGCATCTGTTTCGCGTAATCGGATGGTAAATTCTGCATCTGAAATACCATCTTGAATAAATCTTTGTAGTGGTTGTACTAGAGAACCAAGTCCCATACGACTGAATTCATCATAGAGAAGACTGTAGGCTGACTCTGATGCTTTCCGTTTTTGCGCTAAAGCATCTCCTTGAATCTTTCCATAAAACTCAGCAAGGATATTATTGATTTCTTCTGGAGTCATACCTTGGCCATCTTCTTCTATAGGTACAAACTCTCCAGCCTGAATTCTTGCTTGTTCTCCAGCAAGTTTTTCCCCACGCCTTGCTTCCTCTGTCGCTAATTCTCCTGCGGCTAATTCGGTTTTTCCAGTAGCAGCAGCCTCTTCAGCAGCAACACGAAAAACATCTTCTCCAAATTTTGACGCTTCAATTTCAGCAAGAGTGTTTTCTGCGGTTTTAATGCTTTGTATAGTCTTTGCTGCATCAGCAGCCATCTTGATAGAAAGTTCATCTCGTAGTGTTTTTCTCTCAGCGCTACTTGCAGTTGTTGGCGCCTTTGGTGGAGTAACAGGCTTTTTTGGTGTAGTAGGAGTCTTAGGTGGAACCTTCTTTGCAGCAGTCGCTTGAGCAGCAACGGCTTGAGCGCGAGCCTCATCTGGACTTTTTGCTACTGGTGTTGTTTTCTTTTTAGCCATTATTACCCCTGGAATCCGAAGTCACGAAGTACCCGCAGTGCTGCGTTAGAAACTTCTTCTTTGGCTTGATCTGTGTATTGCCAACGAGCATCTCTACGTAATTGTTTCTCAAAGTCAAAAATGGTCATAGCCTTATCTGCTGTAATAGCACCACGTAAAGTAGGGTCATTAAGGCTAATAGAATTCTCAGGTAACTCTAAGAGAGTTGCCATACTTCTCTTGTATGGTGCATATACAGAATCTAGGTCAAGGCCTTGCTCTATGAGAGCAGCAGCATTATCTGGTAATCCGATTGCTGCAGTCTTACGGATGAGGTTCTTGAATACGTCAACATCTTCGCCATTCTCAACGCGCTTCACCCATCCTGCTACAACATCTGCACCGAAGTTTTTCTGAAGATTCAAGCCATTTGCCATAGCAGTCTTGGCTAAGTCTTGAGTAGTAAGTGTGCGCTTTGTTGCTTTGGTATTGCTGTACTCTGGGAGTTTACGAATCTTGTCTGAAAGAAACTGATCTCTGTCAATACCGCCTGTGTATTCAGTGACAATAACGCCACCGATTTTCTTTTGGGTAGCCTTGGTGATTGAAGAGGTTTTCTTTTCTTCAGCAATAAGTTCTTTCGAGTACTTATCGCGCTCTTCTGGGGTTGGTAGGCGACCTAGTTCAGACTTGAATATAGCCTCAACCTTGGCAGCAGCCTCAAGTGGAGTTGAGATACTAACTGTTCCAGATGGAGCAGCAGGACCCTTTGCGCCTTTTCCAGCAGCAGTTTCATTGATTTTATCTTGGAGGAATTGAGTCCAAGAAACTTCTTCTCCCCACGCTAGTGAGCGTGCTTGGTTTGCCCCAAGAGCACCTTGATATGCAGCAACAAGTGCATCATTGTAAATACCAGTTATTGGTCCTGTATAAAAACCTGATGACTTGAGAAGTTCTGCTAAGTCTTGACGTTCTTTTGTAGACATAGCACGGACAATTTTGGCTGCATTGTTTGATTCAGCAACATAGTCACGTGCTGCTGCAGTTGTCTCTGACTCACCAGGAGTTTTGTCTTTTACTTCTACCTTGGGCTTAGGTGCATACTTGCCAGTCCCATTGATTCTATCTTTAAGATCGGCTGCACGAGCCTGTAGAATTGGGCTGTTGGGTTGACTCTGCATAAGAGCCATAACTTCTTCAAGTTCTTGCTTAGCCTGAGATACTTCTTTGCTTTGGGCTGTAGAACGAATAGTTTTCTCGTTAGCCTGAAAGTAAGAAGTACGTGAAGCCTCTACGCTAGAAGCATTACTACGTGCTGAGTCATAAGCGGCTTGTGCTGCAGCAATACGCTTGTCAATAGCCTCGCGTTGTACTGGAGTTATACGACTACCAGCAGCAGCAAGTGCTGCTTTTTGTTTATTCAACTCTGCGGAAGCAGCAGTTAGTTTCTTGCGAGCAGCCTTGACTGCGGAGTCATTATCCAAGAAACTCTTGAGAGTTACCTCTGCCATCTCTGCCTATCTCCTAGTCGTCCAGTAATCTTCCGAAGAGCACGTCGTATGCTGCTTGGGTATTCTCGTTATATTTTGCTAATTCCTTGATTGATGTAAGAGTTCCACTCTTGATAGAGTCCATCAAATCTCTGTTAGTCCCAGTAAGCGAGAATATCTCTTTCTGGGTTTTATAGTCTGAATAAGCCTTAACCATTTGACGTAGAACATCTTGAGTATCTCTACGCACATTCTTGTATTGTGGATCATCTAAGAATTTCTCTAAATCATCTAGAGCCTGAAGGGTCTTGATTCTTTTCTCAGCACCTTGGTTTAGTTCTTCTGCAACCAATGGGCGACCCGCAAAGAAACGAGCCTTCCAATCGTTAAACTGCTGACGAGCCAAGGATCGAGCATAATCAGATGCTGCAAACTTTAGAGAGTTCTCGTATTCATCGCGTTTTTGATAATAAGTTTGTAGGTCAGATGATGTCTGAACCTCGCGTAGGTAATCTTCTACTCTCTTGCTTGTGCGAAGACCCATTGTTGCCATTGTGCGGTAAGCATCAAATGAGAATGCACCTTTGTGTGGGATAAGGAATGCTGCAGCCTCTGGATACTTCTTGAACATTCCTTCGTTCTCAGTAACGAACTTGCCTGATTCTTCAGCATAACCAAAGAATGCAATAGTTTTTCGTTCTGATTCAGTAACTGTGTAAGGCACAGCGTTAGGAAATAGTTCAACCCAGCGCTTCATTGCTGCGTCGTAATCACCATCATATTGCTCACGTAGAGCATTGAAAGATGACTTGAAGTTTGCCTGACCAGCATCTCTAATCCATTCTTGCATATCAGACTTCAACTGGACCGATGGTGATGCAGGAGCAAAGAAGCCAAATACGAAACGAGTTGCTAAAACTGAAAGTGTAGTGTTACGTACTTTCTCGCGATAATCTTCTAGTTCACCAGCCGAAGGTGGAATAAGGTTACCATCAGCATCGTAACGCTTTGGAATTCCGTGACCTGCTGCCTCTAGATAAGTTACAGCCTTGCGATACGCCGAAGCATATTGGCTGTTGCGCTCATCTTGATCCATAGTGTTCAGGAAACGATTGACGTGCGCTGGCATTAAGCGTGAGACAAGCCCTTGTTCTACGGAATACTCACCAAGTGTGTATCGAGCAATCGTATCGCCCATACCTGGTTCAAATATATTGGTTAGATTCTGCAATGCAGTCATTGGAATTGCTGCTGCTGGGCCTGAGAATGTTGGCAACCAAGACTCTGTGTTCAATGATGGCGATAGCATCTTTACAGATGCACCGAACTGCACAGGGAACGGAACTTTGAAGTCTTGTGGAATACCTAAAGCAGTCATTACTCCCTGCATTGCACGATACCCTGGAGCGAAGTGTGGGTAAACGAAATACTTTTCGCCACGATCATCTTCTTGAATCCATCCAGAGTGTGCTACTCCATCAAATGTAAGTGCTAATTTCTGAATAGCCTCTGGGTTATAGCGAACAATGCGAGTAAGACGGCGGTAGAAATCTTCTTGAGCGCGGTAAAAACGAGCAAAGTTACGTGCTGTAAACGATGCTTGGCTACGGATAAGAGGATTATCTACGTATGGAAGTATCTGAGATACTGCACGTTCTTCTACTAACTTAGCATATTCTCTCTTAGCATTGACTAGCGCTGCTGCTTTAGACTCAGCATCATCAATACCTTTAGTAAAGTTATCGTAGAAAGCCTGCTCAAATCCAGATGCCTTCATCTGTTTACGAATTCTTGTTACTTCATATAGCGCCATAGGTTGGCGAGATAAACGGGCAGTAGATAGTCCTAACCATACCCATCCCTTTTGCATCAAAGGTGAGGTGTAATTATTGACATCTGCAACTGGCACCAATTCTGGACCAACAACAGCCGCTGGAATAGCATCCATATTGTTTACATCTGGTAGGTCATCTAATGTCAATTTACCAGAGATGACGTAACGGTTGAGTTCAGGATCAAAAGTGCGAATCTTGTCCAATAGTTCAGTATTAACTTCTCCTGTACCGCGACCAACAACGATTGCTCTAGCACGGTTTAGTACAATCTGAGCGTATTCGTCTATGGCAAGATTCTTGCCTGATGATAGACGTGCGTCGTTTAGAACCTTCTTGTTCTTAGGGTCAGATAGCCAAGCCTTCATAGCGTTGACTGCTTCTACTGGATTATCAGCATTAGCAAGAGCAATAGAACCTAGTTCATCATTTCCATAAAATGATATACGTAAAGCCCAAGCAATCATTGATGCTTCGTTATTTGGCGTTAGACCAATCTCAGTAAAGCCACGAGCACTAGCAGCCTGGGCGTATTGGGTCTTGAGTCCACCAAGGTCTAAACGAAGTTCCGCTTGCTTTACTCCAAGGGTTTTGGCTAAATCAAATGCTGAGTCAACATAATTAGATCCTGCAGCAAAGTTGAATCCACCTTCAGAAATGATAGATAACAGATTATCTACATCTCCGTAAAGGACTTGCTCTGTTAGTAACTCTAAACCTTCGCTATCGAGTCTTGACAAACCAGCACGCTTAGCAAATCTTTGTACACGGCCTGCGGTCAAAGCCTCAGCCATAATCTTGCGTACTTCTTGCTCTACTCCACCAGCAATTTCTGCACGTAAGCGACGGATTCCAGCCTCTGCCCCCTTGACTTTCTTGGCATCTTTGCTGGTTTTTACGATGTTATCATATTCTGCAATCTTTGCTTTCTTTGCAGATAAAACCTTATCAATATCTTTTATACGCGTAGCGTATTGTTCTGATTCGCCTTTATTGACAAATCGCATAATGAGACCTAGAGGTTCTGCTGCAATCTTCTCGCCAACAGTAAGTCCTGGAGTCAAACGAATAGCAGTATTAAGTCGAGTTGCTAGATAGCGATTCTTTGCAATACCCCAAGGGCTACCACCGATAGCAATGTTGACCATTAAATCTTCAATCGAGTTACGTAGAGCGTAACGATACCCAGCAAGAGTTAGGAATGACCAAGCGTTGGTAGCACTTTCCATATACTTGCTGTTAGAAACACCAACGATGCGCTGGATAAGACTTGTTCTGGCAGACATACGATCAATGTCCAGTAGGCTTGGCGCTGAAACAAGGTCATTCATTTCACTTGGCAACAAACCAAAGTCAATATAGTCATCAGTACCAGCAATACTGTACTTAACTTGACCTTTACCAGTCAAGCGACGGACAACTTTCTGCCCTTCTATTGTCATATTCATACCGCGAATATCAGCGATAGTTGCGTAGAGTCCATAATAGAACTCTTTGCGCTTACCAGTCTCTTCAAGTCCTGAAAAAGTTTCTGATATCAAACGTGCTTGACGGGTAGGAACCACCAGTGCTGCTAGTTGATAAATTTTATCTGGAGCATCTGCAGCAGTAACATCAAACTTGTCGTCCCTGAAAAGAGGAATGCGGGTAAACTTACGCTTTGCGTTATCAATACGACGAGCGATGTCGTTACTAGAGAAACGTAAGCGGTCTAAGCCTTTTACCTGCAAACCTTTTGCAGCCTCAATCATTTTTTCTGGAGACTCAGTAATGGCCTTGTAGATTCCATCTTGAGTTTCAGGTTGACCAAAAAAATCGTCAACTAATTTAGGGCCAATATCATCTAAATTAAATACTTTGTTTGCTCCAGTAAGAACTGCGACTCTTGCCTTGCGAGCAGCGTCTAAACGTGGCATCAATATACGACGACGTGCAGTTCCTGCATTCATCATCTTGAATGCGTCATCGCTATTATAGAAGAAAGCCTTAGCAGAGTTAATATCCTCAATCTCAGCCTTGTTGAATAGATTAACAACCGCTGGACCGAACTCTGGTGCTAAACGTTCTGCTTCACGACGTGCTTTAGCGGCAGCAACTTTGTCTCCACGCTTGGTAGCATCACGTAAATCTTTAAGTTTGGTACCGTATATATCCCAGAAAGCAGTGGTTTCTGGTTTAGCAAAATAATTTGCTGCAGTTTCTCCGTTTTTACGGGCAGATGCTACGATTGCTTCATAAGCATATTTGTTTACATCGTAAAGGCGCTTGGCTTTACCTACGAGAAGTGTAGGATCTGCAAATATACGATAGGCAGCATCTACTGCGCCAGAGGTAATCTTATAGAAAAAGCCATTCTTGTAGAAATCTCCAGGGATGAAAGCATCGAGTACGTTAGCAACAGCGCGACCTGGTGAATACTGAGAAGCATTGACTGCAGAAATAGCATCGTCAAGTAAATCTCTGTCAGCCTGAAGTTTATTTCCTTCAACTCCTGGCATATTCTTAATACTGCGGTCAGAAATCTGTAACCAATACTTTTCTTCTGGGGTAGCAGTAGCCATAAGTTGAGCAACTTCTTGGCTATTCTTAGCGCTACGAATCTTCTTGGCGATACCTACAAGATTCTTACCGTACTTTGACTCAGCATCTGATAGACGCTCTTCATTGAAAACTTTTTGACCGTCTTTTTCTGCACGATCCCACGCATCAGATAAGTCACGGTTTTCTTCTAATGCAATAATACCTGTACGAGCAACGCGAGTTGATAAATCAGATAACGCTTGAGCCGCTTCAAATACTTTACCGCCAGTGTAATGCCACGCTGTACCTAGCCAACCACGATTAGGTTTCTCCTCTGGAGACTCCTGACCAAACTTATCCTTAAGATCTTGCTGTTCTTTTGGTGTAAGTTTGTTATTATAGGCATCACTAGCAACAGTTGCTGGGAGATTGAGAAGCGTCTTATGTGTTTCTAACGCTTTATTCAAACGCTCAATTTGCTTCTTTTGTTTATCGGATAACCCAGCAGCAGAGGCTACTGCATTTAGGTCAGCCATTAGTCGCCTCTCGCTAATGCTTCCTGATACAGAATTGTTATCTCACCTGTATTATCAAATGGAAGCAACTGCGCTAAAGCATCTGATGTCTTAGCCTGTTGAACTGCAAACTCTACTCTTGGACGAGCAATAGATCCCTCTAAAGAATCTTCTGGTCGTTGCGTTGGGGCAAACAATGGGACAATTTCTTGCTGACTTGGAGCCATACCCATCTCACTAAGAGATGTTGCACGTACATCTGGAGTTGTTGCTAGTGGAGCGCCTGCTTTATTAGCGGCGTTCTCAACACCTGAGCCATACTCTGTTGATTCAAAAGATAAACCGTCTGTTCTTGTAGAGAATTTGCCTGGACCTGCTGGGCCTGCGAGTGGTCCTCTAGCCATTTGGATCCTCCATCTTCTCTAAATCTGATGTGAACTGTTCCCATACTCTGGAAACTTTTGTTGTTCTATTTGCGTTATACACTGCTAAATCTAAAAGTTCTGATGCAAGCATCTCTACGGCTCGCACTATATTAACAAAGAAACCTGACATAACTACTAAGAAATCTGCAAGAGTGACAGAGCGTGGTACGTAATCTTTATCTTCGTCCACGCTCTATCCTCTCTAATAACACTAAGCCTTCTTGCCTTTACGAGCCTTTCCAGCATATCCAAATTCAACCTTGCCACCTGGCTTCTTCATATCCTTCTTGCCTTCAGTTGGCTTAGCCATTGGAGCCTTTGCACGACCACCTTTTTTCATTTCACACCTCCCTTACCCTGCAATAGATGCGAGTAATGACGCTATATCTGGACGAGAGCCAGCAGCAGGGGCCGCACCCATTTGTTCTGGAGTTGGCTGCGAGGCAGGAACGGGGGCCATACCTGCTGCTGGAACTTCTGCGCCCATTGGCACTTCTACTTGTGGTTCTGGGGCAAATACTTCTTCAACTATCGTCTCAAGTTGTTTACCTTTTTGGCGACCCTTAATAACCTCGGCGATTCTTGAAACAATCTGAGAAGGATCTTGACCTTGGGCAGCAAGTGCTGGAATGGTCTGAGCATACTGAGCAACAGCAAGACGCAAAGAATCACGCATCTCTTCAATATCCACACGCTGCTCTTCTTGAGTGACATTTAACTCCATAGGAATTTCTCTGCGTACATAATCTCTTGATACGAGTTTGTCGCTTCGCATCTGTAGTAAAGCAATAATGGCATTGTTTGGATTCATACCAGACATAATGCCGTAACGAACATCTACACCATACTCGCCAGCAATCTGACGAGATGGCACATACTTCATATTAAACGGAGTACCGTCATCTACACCTTTGATTTCCTTGGTCATAGAACCAAAGATTTTCTCGTCTACCTCAAAGCAGAGAGATACCAATTCGGTAAAGAGTCTTGCAAACTGTGCTTGTGCTGCACGAACCTGAGTATCAAAGCCAGCCTGTAGCGCTTGAACTCCGCGACCTGTAATAACGGAAGCATCAACATTACCGCTACGAACTTCTGGATAACGAGAACCTAGACGTAGTTCTCGCTCTAGAACGCCAGACTCTGTAAAGACTCCTGGCGGAAGTTCTAGTGGGACACGGCGAATACCTTGCGGATTAGCAGAACGCATAATAGCGTCAGGACCAAGTGCTAGTTCTTGCACATCTTGCGGAATAGCAATAGGTGCTTGGATAGATTTCTCTGCTGCTTGAATCTGTAATACCGCAAAGCGTGCTCTAGCAAGTTGAACTGCTAGTACATCATCAAACTGACCGCGTGCTTCTCCGTCTAGGGATGAACGGACAGCAACGCGGGCTAAGCATTTACCAATGGCATTAGGTAAGTTAGATAAAATTAAGTTGTTACGATCTGGAACATAGATTAAATCTTGGTCCTTATCGTGGTAGCGAATCATTGTGATGTAAGGGGAACTACTGATATAACTCTTGTTGGTAATGATTTGATTGTAGAACTCTGGATACTGCATTGCTAGAGATTCTGCATCAGTATTTACTACTTGAGTAATTGAGATACAGCGACCAAAGCGGTCCATCTCTGGATATACACCGAAAGGATTTAATAGACGGATGCGTGGATTATTAGTCTCGTAATCCATCTCTACCATTGCTGGTAGCATTCCATAAGTATTAAACCAGTCAGCACCTTGATACATCTGAATTTGGAGTTCAGACATAGATACAAAGTAGTTGGCAATACGAGTTCTAGTATCAGCAGCCTTACGTGCGCTATCTGAAACCATATTGGTAGCAGCGCAGTTAAAGGATGGTAGTGGTGCCATAACCTCTGCGAGGTCACGAGCGGCTACATCTACAAAGTTAGCAACCAGAGGTTTTGGGTACTCCTCAGAGAACATAGCAGGATAGACCTTGCTGATGTCTCCTTGACGCACGGATAGCACATCGCGCATACGTTGATCACGCGCTGAGTACTTAGTCTGTAGCCGTGCTACCTTAGCAATAACCTCTTTGGTTGTAAGCATTTGTCCTTACTTCTTTTTCTTAGTAGACTTCTTTTTGTCTTTATCTTTGTTTGCTATAGCGTATAAACCGCTTGTAAGTGCTACTCCACCAGCAGTACCTTTTGCATACATACCTAATTCGCGGCGGCGTTGATTACGCTTTTTTGTTTGAGCACCAATTTTACCTGATTCAACCCTGTCAAGATCTTTTGATTTAGCAGACTCTGCTGCTCTGTTTTGTTCACGAATCTTCTTACGTTCCGACTTAGTAAGTTCTTTGCCACGATAAGAAGTTGATTCAATTTCAGATTTCTTTTTAGATACAGAACCAGTTTTTTTAATACCACTTTTAGTTTTTCTTATAGTTACAACAGCACGTTGTGCAGCCTTCTTAGTGGCTGCTCTTGCTACTGCTCCTGCAACTATTGGTCCTATTGGCAATGGCATTATTAGTCCCTACTTCTTTTTTGTTTTTAATTTAATAATAGGCTTACCCTTGCTTGGGCCAGTCTTAATGTCGCTATCGCCTGGGTATCTTTTATTCTTAGAAGGAACTTTCTTCTTCTTAGATAAGTAATCGTCAAGTGTTGGTTTTTTCTTTGGCATTACTTCTTGCCACCTTGTTTACGCTTTGTTTCAGTTGCATAATTTTCTCTGAAAGTTACACCTGATTTAGGTTGTTTGATAGATTTAATTTTAGCAGACTTGGTTCCACTTTTGCCTTTAGTTGCTGCTGTGTAAACTTCGCCAACTTGCTTTGCAAGGTTTCTTGCTGCTTTTGCTCTTGTATCACTTCCGCTATATGTTTTACCAACTGTTTTGCCGCGCTTAGTTACATCCAAGCCACGACCTCTTACATTTGAATCAACAACAGTGCGACCTAAAGTTGAGACTGCTGTTGCGATATCGCGTGCTTCACGCGCTGTAACGCCAAAGCGCTTTGCCACTTTCTCAAGTGGATTCATTTTCTTCTTTGCCATTGTTTATCTCCCTATATGAATTGACGTTGTTGTTCGGCTAGTAGTTCGTCTATGTTTACTACCATACGCTTGCCTCGTTCATAGCGAGACAAAAATGGATTCTTTAGATGGTGGGTGGTATGTATTCCGTTATTAAGCCATTCTCTGGCTTTAATCTCACAGAACCATAACGCCATCACCATATCGGTCTTACCCTTAGTGGTAGGCGACCAGGTAATAAGTTGTTCTATTAAACTCTTAATGTTCTCGGTCTGATCTGATGGGAGATGAATAATGTTATCTCTGTGGTGCTTACCATCTTGCTGCTTAGTTCCAAATAAAGTAGACATAGAAGCCACACCAAAGCCTGCATCCCACTTGTTATTACCAGTATGGTGTTCTCTTAATACAGTTCCCTTGGATGCAAGGAATTGCCTAATTCCCTCATCTTGTGTGAGAAAAGATTGAAAGGCGTTACGCTCCACGATCCATTCCGCAGGTGCATATACGTTAGTCCAATCGGTAATGAGTTGT
>Ga0315904_10008309_pt1 | contig 13759 bp, 14 predicted proteins | sample LakEriMetagenome_6_FD_203529 | JGI IMG/M metagenome (GOLD analysis project Ga0315904, IMG submission 203529) | Freshwater fungal communities from buoy surface, Lake Erie, Ohio, United States - Buoy 12 MA120 | ecosystem: Environmental > Aquatic > Freshwater > Lake | place: USA: Lake Erie, Ohio... | reverse complement strand
TACTCCGTTTCACAGCAGCATATTTTTTACCAGCTTGCCCTTATGTTCATTTTCCTGAATGTGTTTAACCTTCTGCCCTTAACCCCGATGGATGGAGGGCAGATGCTGGAGGTGCTGTTTCCGGATCAAAGCAAATGGGTACAGACGTTGTTCATTGTGACGAGTTCCGTTGCGCTGGCACTGGTTACCTTGTTGACCAGGAATTACCCCCTGGTTGTATTGATCCTGTTGCTTTGGTTAAGGCTGGTGTTTATCTGGAAGAAAGTGCCGGAAGTTGAAGAAACAAAAAACGCCGGACTTAGCAGCCCCGGCGTTTTACAAACATTTTTATGTACGTTGATCTGGCTGGTGTTCATCGTTTTACCCATGATCACCCTCTATCGCATTTCCTGATCAGTCCTCCCTGTCAAGTTGGATATTGGCATGGATCTTCACCTCATTGCTGACTACAGCGCCACCGGTCTCAGTCAACGCGTCCCAGGTTAGCGCGAAATCCTTCCTGTGGATCTTTCCGTTGATCTCAAAGCCTGCTTTTGTTTTCCCGTAGAAAGGATCCTTGGTGATACCGAAGAATTCCACATCCAGTGACACAGGATGGGTAGTGCCACGAATGGTCAGGTCTCCATTGAGGACATAATGATCACCTTTTTTCTCCAACCCCGTGCTGATAAATGTGAGCTGGGGGAAATATTCAGCGTCAAAGAAATCACCTGATTTAAGGTGCGTATCCCTGCCTTCGGCTCCTGTGTCAATGCTGTCCACTTCCGCGGAGAATGTGATTTCAGCCTCTGTAAAATCATCCGAGCTTGTTACCACTTTGCCGCTGAAATTCCTGAAGCGACCGGTTACCGTAGTTATGACCAGGTGTTTTACCTTGAAGGTTACCTCGCTATGAAGGGTATCAATGACCCATGATGTTTTTAAAGCTGTTTCTGTTGACATTTTTACTTGTTTTATGAATTGATGTTGTAACAACAAAATTAGCTGTGCTGTTCACTGCGGGCAAGTAAAAACTATGGTGCTAATGGTATTTTTTACGGATGGTCTCCCTGAATTCAGAGAAACTCTGGTCCTGGTGCTGCCTGAAAAGCTTGCTGAAATGACTGGGATCTTCGAATCCCAGCGCGTAAGCCACCTCTTTCGCACTTAGATCCGCATATCCTGCATACCGTTTGGCTTCCAGCATGATGCGGTTCAGGATAAAGTCTTTGGCGGATTTGCCCGTTTCCACAGATATCACTTCATTCAGGTAATTGGGGGTAATATGGAGTTCCCGGGCATATTCGGACACTTTATGCCACTCCCTGAAGCGGGACTCCAGGAGGTTGCGGAATTGTTTCACCAGCTGGGCCCGGGAATTGGTTTTCCCCATGACCGTGGTCTCCATGTTGGCGGAAAGCCTCTTGCACTCCAGTAGGAATAGCTTCAGCCAGGACGCGATGGCATCCTGGTAATAGGCGCCTCCCTGTTTGAACTCGTCACGGATATGGTGCACCAGATGTTCCAGGTTGTTGACGTCCATGACCGGTTCAAGATGAAATGGAGCCATGTCGTCACACTTAAAAAAGAACCCCGTGTTTTCTATCCATTGCTGCGATAGGCCATGTTCATGCAGGAAGTCGGGCGTGAATAACAGAACATATCCTTTTGCCCCTTCATCCAGTTGAAGGTGGTGTACCTGTTCGGGTGTCAGGAAGTAAATTGTGTCGTCATTCACGGCATAGGAGCGGAAATCGATATGGTGTAATCCGCTGCCTTGCCTGACCCAAATGATGGTGAAATAATTATGCCGGTGCGGTGAAAGGGCGCTGGATGCTTTCTGCATCGATTCGATCTCCTCTATGGTTCTGAAAACAAACCCAGCCGGCGCTCCATGTAACTTAAGCGAAACGGTATCCACTTGTTGTCTTCTTGCATTCGACATGGTTAAAGTTAAACATTTGTAGATTTGTTGGGATGACATTACCTGCCGGCAGTAAATACCTGATGTTTCGTAACCGCCTGGAGAAGGTATACCGGCACCGGTCTCGGCTGGCCCGCAGGCAGGGGATCTCCTGTTACCGGTTGTACGACCGTGACCTGCCTGAATTTCCGCTGATCATAGAGGTCTACGGAGCCAGCGTCTATGTGGCCGAATACCGGAGCAAACACAACCTTGATGACGCCGCTTACGAAGAATGGATGCAAACGAGCCTTGACCAGATTTCAGACGTGTTACAGGTGGAGGCTTCCCGGATCTTTTGCAAGATGAGGGAACGTAAAGCTGACCGGCAGAGCCAGTACAGTAAAACCGGGTCTCAGAAGCAGGAGTTTACCGTGGAGGAAGGCGGCTTGACATTCATTGTCAACCTCAGCGATTACCTCGATACCGGCCTCTTCCTGGACCATCGGGTTACCCGGGGCATGGTCCGTGACCAGGCACCGGGTAAGAAAGTACTTAATCTGTTCTGCTATACAGGATCCTTCACCATATATGCAGCGGCAGGGGGAGCGTCAGAAACAGTATCCATTGACCTTTCAAACACCTATATAGACTGGGCGGCGCGTAACCTTGCCTTGAATGGTATGAACGTTGAACAGAACAGGTTGATCCGGGGCGATGTGTTACAGTTGCTACCCGAGCTGCCTAACGATCATTTTGATATAGTGGTGCTTGATCCGCCCACCTTTTCCAATAGTAAAATGATGAAGGACTTCCTGGATATCCAGCAGGACCACGTAGAACTCATCAACCTGTGTCTGGAGAAGACCGTGAAAGGCGGGCTGCTCTTTTTTTCCACCAACTTAAGGAGCTTCCATATGGAAACAGAACTGATTCAGGCTGCGTCTATCACGGACATTACAAAAGCCACCACCCCTTTTGACTTTGAAAGCAAGTTGCTTCGATGGTGTTATCGTATTATCCGGTGATCACAGGTAAAGGGCTTCGAATTCTGCTATAAACTCATTTCCCCTTCTGAAGACCAGCCGATCGCCTTGGATCTGGTAGTTGTCAATGACGTTCAGCTTCTTCGTAAAAATGTCTTCCACCTGCATTCCGGGTCCTTCACATAACATTCGTGTCATCGCTGCAGGCCCAAATTTCAGTATGCCGTCCTGGTAGGTATAGGATCCCCTCATATTGTTACAACCTGCATGGCCATGGAACTGAAGAATCCGATCGTCAAATTGGATGAACACATCTTTTGCCAGGTCAGGGAAAACATCTATGCCCTGTATCCGGATCATCTTCCAACGGGTTGTGCCAAAACTAGCATCTGGTTTACTATGCATAACGGGTATTGTTTTTGTTGAGCAGGAACTAACTGCGACCATAATTGAAAGCAAAATAATTAAAGGACTTCTCATTTTTTACGTGTTTTCAACATGATGTTATGGTGAAAAAAACTACACATCGTTTGTCTTTTTGGGTTATAACCACGGCTTTATTGGCTATTTTTAAGGGAGATGAACAAGTTTAACCAGACACTCAGACTATTCGTGCCCGTTTTACTGGCATTGACGGCATTTTTATCATGCGGGCCCAACAAGACCAGCCTGATGGTTACCAGTAATCGGTATGAAGACCTGGTGGCCTTGTTCCGTGAATGGCGGACCTTCCAGCTTCCCCCGTTTGTTGAGGGCGTACCGGATTACTCGCCTGCGGCCATGAAAAAACAGCAGGAGGACTTGAAACTTTGGAAAGCCAGGCTGGCGGCGGTAGATACCTCTGGTTGGCCGGTCAAACACCAGGTGGATTGGTACCTGGTTTGGGCCGAGATGAACGGACTTGATTTTGACCACCGGGTCATTCAGCCCTGGGTGCGAGACCCGGCTTTTTACGTGTGGTTTTATATTTACCCTTCCGATGTTCCCGAAAGAGAGGGCCCAAATATGGCAGGAGCCATAGAGTTGCCTGATTATAATAAACCATTGTCTGACCATGATGCAGGGGAGATCGCTGCGAGATTGAGGAAAGCCGGCATGATGTATGCCATGGCAAGGAAGAACCTGACCGGCAGGGCAAAGGATCTGTGGAACCGCGGTATAACCAGCATCAACCAGCAGGGCAGGGATTTGGCGGATTTTTCGGCTTCTGTAAAAGCCACAAACCCTGATCTGGCTGCTGCGGCACTGGAGGCAAAAAAAGCATCAGATGATTTTGCCGCCTGGTTGAAATCTGAGGCGCATAAAAAGAACGAAGTATCTGGTGTTGGGAAAGATCATTTTACATGGTACATCCGTAACGTCCACCTGATGCCCTATACCTGGGAGGGGTACGAGCAATTGCTGGAAAGGGAACTCACCAGGGCCCATACCGCGCTAAGACTAACGGAGCTCCGTAACCGAAATTTACCAGTTCTGGATAGGATCGGCAGCGCAGCCCAATATGATTCGGTCATGAATGGTGCCGTGAAGGAATTCATGGGCTTCCTGGAGGGGAACAGTATCCTTACGGTAAAAGATTATATGGAGCCGGCCATGATGGCCCAGAACGGCAAGTTCCAGCCCTCCACCGGTTTACGGGGATTTTTTTCAGAAGTGGATTATCGGGATCCGATGCCCATGCGCTGCCATTTTTTTCATTGGATAGACAAGGCCATGAGTAAACTCGAGCCTGTGGAAAGCCCTATCCGAAGGGTACCGTTACTGTATAACATTTTTGACAGCAGGGCCGAGGGGTTGGCTACAGCCATGGAAGAGCTGATGTGGCAGGCCGGTCTATACAGGAACAGGCCCAGGGGTGAAGAGTTGGTATGGATAATGCTTGCCCAAAGGGCAGCACGTGGACTCGGCGGTATTTACCAGCATGGGCAAGTGATGGATTTCGATCAGTCCACAAAGTTCGCCTCAAAGTGGGTGCCATGGGGATTGTTGCCGGCAGACGGTGAAACCATCCAGGGTGAAGAGCATTTCTATTTGCAGCAACCGGGATATGAAACCAGCTATGTGTCCGGTAAGCTTGAGATAGACAAACTGATCGCGGAATTTGCGCGGCAAAGAGAGGGTAAGTTCAGCATGAAGTCTTTCATGAATGAGTTCCTGCAAAAAGGGATCATCCCTATGTCGTTGATCCACTGGGAGATGACTGGTGATAAAACAATGTTGTTGAAAGCTACCGGAGATGAGAAGTTAAACTAGAAATATTTTCGGTTCTTTGCCGGATGATCACGGAAATTGGACAAGATATATCCCTCGCAGCAGCTTTACTCCGGAAGGGGGCATTGGTAGCCATACCTACGGAAACTGTGTACGGTCTGGCCGCCAACGCACTGGACATTGAAGCGGTGGTCAATATCTATGAGGCAAAGGGTCGTCCCCGTTTCAATCCGCTCATCATGCACCTGTCTTCGCTGGAGGCAGCAGCAGACTATGTTACAGATATCCCTTCGCCGCTCAGGCTACTGGCGGAACGTTTTTCTCCCGGTCCACTGAGTTATCTGCTGCCGAAGTCATCGCGGGTGCCGGACTTGATTACCGCGGGATCAGACAGGGTGGTGATCCGGATACCGGCACATCCCATGACGCAGGAATTATTGCAGCAGGTCAGTTTTCCATTGGCTGCACCGTCTGCAAATCCATTCGGCTATGTGAGCCCCGTCACAGCAGCACATGTGCTTGAAGGTTTGGGGGGTAAGATACCATACATACTGGACGGCGGCCCCTGTTCCGTTGGACTGGAGTCTACCATTGTGGGTATGGAAGGTGATGAGTTGGTTATTCACAGATTGGGCGGGATCTCTGCTGAAGATATATACCTGGCAACCGGTATGAAGCCTGGTTTTTCCCTCTTGCATAAAAAGCCGGACACGCCGGGTCAGTTGAAGGTGCATTATGCGCCTGGTAAACCTTTGATCCAGGGAGGTATTTCCGAACTGTTATTGGCCCATGCAGGAAAAAAGCTGGCGGTGATCTCGTTTACACAAGCCTGGCCAGATGTCCATATCAGTAAGGTGCTTTCTCCTTCCGGGGATCTGCATGAAGCTGCTTCTCAACTTTTCACCGTACTCAGGGAGCTGGACAAGTCCGATGCGGACCTGATCCTTGCAGAAGATTTTCCAGATACCGGTATTGGCCAGGCCATTAACGACCGTTTGGGCCGGGCGGAAGGAAGGGTTTAACCGGGCATCAATCCATGATCTCACTCAGTTCCAGCCATCGGATCTCTTTTGCATCGATGAGTTTTGTGATCTCCCCGATCCGGGCTGAAAGACCCTGGAGTTCGTCGAAGGGTAGAGCAGGAGATGCCAGTTTCCCGGTGATGGAATCTTTCTCCTTATTGAGTTCGGCAATTTCTTTCTCGAGGGTTTCGAATTCACGTTGCTCTTTATAAGAAGGCTTTTTCTTATTGGTTGAAGCGATCGTTGGGGTAATCTCAACCAGTGTTTTTGCAGGCGGCGGCGGTGTTGGTGCATCCCTGCGGGATTGCTCATATTCAAGGTAGGTCCTGTATTCGGAATAGTTTCCCGGGAAATCACGCACCTGGCCATCGCCTTCAAAAACGATGAGGTGGTCCACCAACTTATCCATGAAGTACCTGTCGTGCGAAACGATCATCAGGCATCCGGGGAAATCTGCCAGGAAGTTTTCCAGCACTCCCAGGGTAGGGAGGTCGAGGTCATTCGTGGGCTCGTCGAGAATCAGAAAGTTCGGGTTTTTAAACAGGATGCTCAATAAATGCAGCCGCCTTTTCTCCCCTCCGCTGAGTTTCGAGATGTATGTGTACTGCTGATCCGGCGTAAATAAGAATAACTCAAGGAACTGTGAAGCACTTAGTGATCCTCCCTTTGCCAACGGAAAACTCTCAGCGATGTTTTTGACATATTCGATAACCCTCATGTCTTCTTTGATGATCAATCCCTCCTGCGAGTAGTTGCCGAATACAATGGTCTCGCCAATATTCACCTTGCCACTGTCTGCCTGCTCAAGTCCCTGTACAATATTTATAAAGGTTGATTTTCCCACGCCATTCTTCCCGGCAATACCAACTCGTTCGCCTTTTTTGAATGTATAATCAAAACCCTTCAGGATCACTTTGTCGCCATAGCTCTTATATACTTTTTTCATCTCCACCACCTTTCCTCCAAGCCTGTTCATCTTCATTTCCAGCTCCAGCTTATTGTCTTCGATCCTTTTCTTGGCCTGGGCCTCCACCACATAAAAATTATCCTGCCTGCTTTTTGATTTCGTTGTCCTGGCGCGGGGTTGCTTGCGCATCCACTCCAGTTCCTTGCGGTATGTGTTTTTAGCTTTGTCGATGCTCGCCATCTCGCTGTCTATCCGAGCTGCTTTTTTCTCCAGGTAATTCGCGTAATCCCCTTTATAGGTATAGATCTGGCCATTCTCGATCTCCCAGATCTCGTTGGATACCTCATCGAGAAAATACCTGTCGTGCGTCACCAGCAATAAGGTGATGTTTTCTTTATTCAAAAAATGTTCAAGCCATTCCACCATCTCCACATCAAGATGGTTGGTGGGTTCATCCATGATCAGGAGAATATGTTTATGTTCAAATCCGATATCGATGAGCGTTCGTGCAAGCGCAACCCGTTTTCGCTGTCCGCCACTCAATGTGCTGACGATCTGGTGGAGATTATGGATACGCAACTTTCCGAGGATCTGTTTTACCTTGGCATCAAAATCCCAGGCGTTGTTGTCTTCCATCAGGCTGATGGCTTCGCCCTGACGGATATAGTCTTCCGTTTCCATCGCGTCTTCATATTCCCGGATGGCATCCATGACCGGATGTTTATGGAAGAAGATATTCTGGAGGATCGTTTCATTTTCCAGGAATTCCGGATTTTGTTCAAACAGGGCGATATCTACATCCTTGTTGACCCAGAACTTTCCCTCATCCTCATGTTCCTTCCCGGCGAGGATCCTGAGTAATGTTGATTTTCCCGTTCCGTTGCGGGCAATCAGGGCGATTTTATCCCCTTCGGAAATGTGAAAATGTAACCCCGAAAACAGGGGTTTTATTCCAAATGATTTACCAAGACCTTCGGCAGACACGTAATGCATGGCGCAAAGGTAATCTTTGTGGGTCGAAGAACTGCTCAGGTCACCTTCCAGCCAGGTAGATCAGCGCACATAAGATCACCGTGAACAGAATGGCCAGCGGCACGGTCCATTGATCTTCCCGGGCTTTCTTTTGTTTCCTGACCCGGTAGGTGCTGATCTCGTTCAGTAAGTTTTGGTCGCCTTGCGCGATCTGTTCAATTCTTGGCCAGATTCTATCCAGCCTGGCGGGATCAATGGGATTGGCTGCAGAAAGCATGTATTGTACAATGGTTCTGTTGATGTCTTTCTCGTTGAACTGCCGCAGGCAATCTATGTTTTCATCTGATAAAAGAGCCATGATCTTCTCTACGATACCGGTTTGATCCATCCGGAACACATCCTGCGTGGCCACATGGCGATCCAGTTTCAGGACCTTGTTCAATATGCTGTGTGGTGTACGTGGCTGGGTTTCCGCGTATTTGTCGTTCATCACCTGGCGTAGCCAGCGCTCCTGCAGCCAGGCCTCTTTTCTGGCTGGCTGTGTCAGCGTTTCATAGGCTTCCATGATATCATGGAATCGGGCAGTGGCATATTGATCATGCTGGTTCTTGTCAGGATGGTACTGAAGTGCCAGTCTGCGGAACTGCTTTTTGATCTCTTCGCGGGACGACATCGGCGTACACTCCAGGATGCTGTAGTAGTCTTTCATCAGGGTGTAAAATTCTGACAACCGGCGGAATAAAAAAAATGCCCCGTGGACCGGGGCATTCTGATCAGGGTTAACGCATTATTTGCCGGCTTCCATCAGTCGGTGCATATCGTAATACAGGGCGATGATATCGGCCTTCCCGGCACTGTTGTAATGCATCACACTATGAATGGGCAGCACCACCGTTTTACTGTTTTTCATTTTGTAGATGAAGGTGTGCCAAGACATCAGCCATTTCCCCAGCGCGACGGGCGAGTTGGGCTCGTTGTTCTTAACAGCCAGGAATGTTGGATTGAAAAGCGTCACTGAGTCGTATTTACTCCTCCGCTCAGTAAAGAATTCGAGGGCGGCTTTCTTGCCCATGAGGCTGTCGCCAGGACCAGGGTAGTAAATTTTTACATTATCATCCCAGTTTGCCGAGAAGCCATTCATGTCGCCAGCGGCAAATGCTTCGAACGATTTTCTTGTTACATCATTCTCGGATTGAGGCAATACGATGGATGCTGATGCATCAGCAGCGGTGATGATAGCAGTTCCGGAACTATCAGCGGCTTCCGAATTTGATTCGGTAGCTGGGTTGCATGCGGCAAGGCTGAAAATGGCCAGGGCAATGAGAAGTTTGACTTTCATACCATTTTTTTTAAAGATTAAAATTGTGCTTACTTACCAGAACCTGGTGACATGGGGCGGAGATCGAGAAATGTATTAACAATAATCCGATAATCAAAATTGATTCTTGCAACTTTGCCACTCATCTACCTGCAAAAGAACCATGTTTATCCGGAAACCAACCCCCCTTTGTTTGATATGGACTATAGTATTGTTTTCGCATTGTGGCCCTGTTGGGCCTAAGGCTGAGCCCCAGGCAGACAGCCATTTAAGCAATGAAAAATCTCAGCCCGTAGCAGCCGACAAAGAACCCGTTTCCAAAACGATACCGCTGGACTCTTCTGCCGGTAGTATTCTGGCCCGTAAGCAGGTGCCGATACTCTGTTATCACCAGATCAGGGATTTCCGGGGTTCCGATTCTAAAAGAGCCCGTGACTATATTGTTCCCCCGGCAAGTTTCAGGGAGCAGATGAAGATGCTGGCAGACAGCGGTTATACCGCCGTTATGCCGGATCAACTCATCCATTACCTGGTCTCTGGCAAGGGGATGCCGCAGAAACCCGTCATGCTCAGTTTCGATGATGCGGACCTGAGTCAATTTGAACTGGCCAGGCCGGTGCTGGATCAGTATGGTTTCAAAGCGACCTTCTTTATCATGACCGTGGTGTTGAATAAACCCGGGTATATGAAGCGTGAACATGTCCGCCAACTGTCGGACGAGGGCCATGTGATCGGTTCCCATACCTGGGACCACATGAATGTGAAGAAACTGACGGAGCACGACTGGGAGATACAGATCGATAAACCTTCCCGGCAACTGAAAGAAATCACCGGCAAACCAGTTGAGTACTTCGCTTATCCGTTTGGGTTATGGGATGAGCGCGCTGCGGAAGGTATCAGGGCGAGGGGATTCAAAGCAGCCTTTCAGCTTTCAGCCAAACGCGACACCACCCTGCCACTATACACCATTCGAAGGATCATTGTGCCAGGAGAATGGAGTACGGCCAGGGTATTCGCCTTTATGAAAGGGAGTTTTCGCTGAAAAATTCCGCATGAAATCCATACACGATCGCTTCCGGTACGGCAGCTCTCGCAATCTCCGTCATGCTCCCCGCATCGAGCAGGAGTAAGAAAGAGTTTTTCTTTTTGGCGTCCAGGACGATCGAAAGCAGCACACCGTCATCGTCGTTACGGCTGCCAGGTCGGGGTATGAAGCAGGGCTCGCCTGGGTAGCTGTATTCTTCGTTCCAGTAGCTGGTATCGCCATTCCTCGCGTTGATCTTGACGATGCTGTTGTAGAAGCCATCTCTTTTACCTGGAAGAAGGCTGACGCCGTAGGTGTAGGTATAATCAGGGCTCGTGTTATATCGATCGTAGTCGATCCTCGGGAGTTCGATGCAGGCTTCTGAAACAGTATGGTGGGGGATCTTTTTACTGCGCAGGTTCATGCGGTAACGCCTCAGGGTGCCAAAAGGCAATTGGGTACCGGGCTTTTCCAGTTCTTTCAGGTAATATTTCTCTACAATGGATGCATCATCATAGGCATTGATATCCATCACCAGTTCATCCCCTTCTTCCCAGGCATTGACATGATGGGAACTGAAAAACGCTTCTGTTTCAAACCTGGCAGCCAGCTTTCCCGTTGATTTTTTGATTACCCAGATACTTGAACCTTCCTTGGGAAGCCATTTATGATTTTCAATATAAGGCCGTTTCCAAAATAAGAGCTCCAGCGGGACTGCCACCAATGGGCCTGCCGCGATGATGAAGTATTTTTTGCTCATGCCGAAGCCGTGCAGGTAAGCAGGTTTTTTCACTGGAATGGTGGCGATGGGTTTACCACCTGGCGTTGCCATATTATAGATCTTGTAATAACTCTGCATCCCAAATTTCACCACCAGGTTATAGGCATTGTGTTGGTCAAAATGCGGGTGGGCTGTGGTTTTGTATGCGAAAGCGCCGGGAACGATTTCACTTACGCCCACTGCTTTGAGGGTGTGTATATCAAATTCAACCTGCATGGGTGTTTCCCCAAGCGCTACAAATTTATCGTTGATCTTCGCCACATGCACCTTTGGATTGTCCGTCATATTCGGAAGGGTAGGGAATACATGGGACTGTATCTTTTTGAAAAGCGAGCGACAGGGATCTGTAGCAAATTCGGAGTACTTCAGTTCGCCATGTTGCTTCACATGATCGTATGAATAACAATGGATGTACCTGCAGGTATAGTCCACTTTGCCGTTTGACATTCCGAAGCGGTGAAGTGCGCCCATGGCATCGAACCAGTGGTTCATCCTGCGGTTGGGTAGGTTGTACATACCCGGACCATTCCGCACATAATGTCCGGTCAGCCAGTCCGGGAACTTCCCCTTTACAGGAACTTCCGCCAGGCTGTATTCCCGTTGGTTCGTGGCTATGCCCTTTTCAAAAAAAATATGGTTGGTCGGGTTGCTTCATGATGCATATGAAATTACTTCTTCCAGTGGGGATTCTTCGTACAGTGCAGTCACAGGATCTACAGCATTGGCCGCGATCTTTCCCGAAGCCATCACCGCAGGGACGCCTGCACCTGGGTGTACCCCCGCGCCAACAAGATAGAGGCTGTCGAAATACTTAGACCTTACCTGCGGCCTGAAATAGCCGGATTGCATCATGGAAAGCTTGATGGAAAATGCAGCGCCTTTATGGCTGTTCAATTCATCCCGGAAATGAATGGGATCAATGGTATGTTGGGCAATGATGTTTGACTTAAGGTCAGGCAGGTAGTTTTCTTCAAGGTAGCCCAGCACCTTATCCGTATAGGAAGGAAGGGTTTTATTCCAGTCGATCTTTCCGTCGAGGTTTGGAACCAGCGATAGCACATAAAACGATTCGCAGCCTTCCGGTGCGATCGTAGGATCCGTCCTGGTGGGCATGTGCAGGTAAAAGCCCAGTTCTTTGCTGATCACTTTCTTGTTGAAGATATCGTTCATCAGGTGTTTGTAGGAAGTGCCCAGGATCAGGTTATGGTGTGACAGTTTTGAATCCAGGTATCTTTTCTTCGTTCCAAAATAGATCACCACCAGGGAATTGCTGTATTCCAGGCCCTTCATCCATAGCTTCATGGCAGCGGGAACATTCTGTTTGGGGATGAGGTTGTTGTAGGTGAATGCCACATCGCCGTTGCAGATCACTTCATCGGCCCATTCTGCTGAACCATCCATGAGCCTTACACCACATGCTTTTTTGTTCTTGATCATGATCTCCTTGATCTCGGTATTCAACTGCACTTTACCGCCGGCATCCTTAAATAACTGCCCCAGCGCATGAACGATGGAACCCGTACCGCCCATGGCATAGTGGATACCCCATTCTTTTTCAAACTGTATGATCAGTCCATAAATAGACGGCGTATCGAAAGGATTTCCTCCCACCAGCAACGGGTGGAATGAACAGACCTTGCGGATGAAATCGTCTTTCACAAATTGCGCGGCATATCCGTGCATGCTTCTCCATGTACCCGAAGTCAGCATATGGGGGAATATTTTTGCAAAGCTGGTAAAACTGGGCAAGCTTTTCTCCGTGAACGGGTGAAACCAGTTGAAAAAGTCAGTAGCTCCTTGAATGAATTTTTTATACCCTCGACATCATCCGGGGAAAACCTGGCGATCTCGGCTTCGGGTTAATCCCTCCAGTAGTTGAAGTGGTCTCCATGTTCATTGAATATGCGGTAGAACGGGTCTATCGGAACAAGCTTCATGTAGTCTTCCCGCTTCTTGCCCGCAGCCTGAAACAGCTCATCATACATGTGTGGCGCAGTGATCACCGTAGGTCCACCGTCGAACATAAAGCCACTGATGTTGTATTGGTATGCACGGCCACCCAACTGGTCCTTTTTTTTATAGAAGGTAACATCATGGCCCTTAGTGGCCAGGCGGATCGTTGCGGACAGGCCGCCGAAACCGCTTCCAATAACGGCAATCTTTTTCTTAAGCATAGAAAGCTGTTTAGTATTTGACACGGATGCTGAGTTCCGTCAGTTGTTTATGGTGTTGGGATGAAGAAGTTTGATAATCAGGGGCGCTGAATGTATTATACGAGTTGTTGGACACACCATACCCCCTCTTTTGGAATTCCAATGAAATTGGTATTCAGCTTTCCATCAGCATTGGTGTCGTGGAACAGGGCAATGGCATAAGTTCCTGAAGGGATGTCAGAGAACGTGATCTCAACCCTTCCGTTTACAGCTTACCTTTTTGTTTTTGCACCGCAATCGTTTCATAAGGGAAGCCTTTCGGCGAAGAGAACAAGGCAACCATTACGTCACCGGCTTTATTGTTCACATCGGTCACGGTCACTTTAATGTTCCCGCCCGACGTCCCAAAAGGGTTATACATCAGGGCCAGAAGCAGAAAGTGTAAGAGTGCGGGCATGAATTCGGTCGATGATTAAACAAAAGCGCCTGGATTTTGTTTAATG
>Ga0315904_10008308_pt1 | contig 13760 bp, 16 predicted proteins | sample LakEriMetagenome_6_FD_203529 | JGI IMG/M metagenome (GOLD analysis project Ga0315904, IMG submission 203529) | Freshwater fungal communities from buoy surface, Lake Erie, Ohio, United States - Buoy 12 MA120 | ecosystem: Environmental > Aquatic > Freshwater > Lake | place: USA: Lake Erie, Ohio... | reverse complement strand
CCCTACCAACAACACCATGATCGTGCCCGGCAACATGACCGAGGTGTCAGCGCTCATCGGCTCGGCCATGACACTGATGAAGGGTGGCAAGCATGGCGTCTGAGGCGGCGCCCGGGGTCCCGCGCGCCCTGAATGTGATGGGCACTGAACTCGTGCCCTGCTCGTACGACCCGCTGACCGGCTGGTTTCGTGACGGCTGCTGCCACACCGACGCGCAGGACGCGGGCAGCCATGTCATCTGCGCCCGCATGACCATGGAGTTCCTCAATCAGCAGTTCGAGCGCGGCAACGACCTCATCACGCCGCGCCCCGAGTACCGCTTCAAGGGCCTCAAGCCTGGCGACCGCTGGTGCGTGTGCGCCCTGCGGTGGAAAGAGGCCTATGCCGACGGCTGCGCACCGCCCGTCGTCCTCGAAAGCACGCACCAGCGCGCCCTTGATTTCGTGCCTTTGCAGTGGCTTCAACGTCACGAGTGGCAGGGCGTAAGCTAAACTCTTGGGCTGTTACTGCTGCAACGCCTGTCAGGTGCTTGCGCGGACGTCCCTGCGGAGGGATGGATGAGTGGTTTAAGTCGCACGCCTGGAAAGCGTGTGTGGGTTAATAGCCCACCGCGGGTTCGAATCCCGCTCCCTCCGCCACCTAGCCCTCTTGAAGAGAGCTTTTTTTCGCCCACTTCCCTTATTGGGGCTAGTTTGAGGCGTTTCCCTCCCCCTGCATCAGCCCGTACCTGGAAACCCGTTGCACCGTGCCCACTCGCACAGTGCGGTTCCAGATCTCGCAGGGCTCGTTGAACTGACGCACGGTGGTCCATACGCGCGGGCCCTGCAAGGGCCTCCACCTCAGGCCGACCAGCGCATCAGCGTCACGACAACCACCAACACGCCCAGACATAGGTTCACGAGAACCCACTTGCGCGTCTGTGCCAAGGCAGCGCCTGCGGCGCCCCACTCAGAAGCCGCAACCGCTCGCCCGAGCCTCTTGTACAGAGCGAACCGGATGTGCATGAAGATAGCCACCATGGCCACGCCCAGCACCGTCATCACGCTCCATGCCAGCGGCATGTCAAAGCTGCCGCCGGATTGAACCACCTGCTTGGCCACGCGCCCGAGCATCCACAGCCCACTGGCCAGCGCCAGCAGCGACGCCACCAACACGGCCTTGAAGAAGCGGCCCAGCACGTCGTGCATCAAACGCAGGCGCACCGCCGGCTCAAGCTGGGCGACCGACGGCCGAAGGAACAAGTGCGCAAACGCCATGCCGCCGACCCACACGATGATGGACAGCACATGGATCGTCTTCAGGATTGCATAGATCACCGAACGGTCCTCTCGAGTTGAAACACAGCGCACAGAAAGCCGCCCGCCTCAGATTTGAGCCCCGAGTTCGAGCGGCAACAAGAGTGTGCCGAAGGGGGCGCCCCCCGGCGACCAGGAGGGCCTTGTGTCCCCGCGGCACCAGTGCGGCGCTAGCTCGCTTGGGGTATCGCCAGCGATCGTCCTGCGCAATGCACTGCGGGGCCCGCTCGGGCTTCGGATCGTTCAGGTCGACTCTTGCCGTCTACGTGCTCAGACACTCTCCTCGCGCGACCACGGCCCCCCAGCGGTCCACCGACCACGAAGCGGTGAATGGCTGGCCGCGGCCTCGGCGACCGGCAACAGGAAACGCCGCAGTGCCGCGATGACGTCGTTCAGCGCGAGTACTTCCAGCCGGTTCCTCTTCAGGAATGCCCGCCACTGCGCATCTTGCGCGAACGCGTCAGTGAGTCCCAGAGGTGCCGATCCGGTCAGGCTCGTCGCGCGCCGATCGAACGTTACCTGTACAGCACGGCGCAGGATGTCGGCGTCGAAGTCGGCGTACCGCGCGAGCACCCAGAGATCGAAGTAGTCCTTCATCCGGCTGTTTGCCATACCAAGCGAGGTGAGCGCCTCGAGCTTTTCGGCCACAACTGTGTACTGGGGGTAGGCGCGAAGCTTCGGCGCAGCGAACTCCGGCAGCATCACCGGGTACTCGACATCATCTGGATCCGGCGTCACGGCATCGCCGAAGCCGATGTCGACCTGAATCTGGCAGCGGGCTCCATCGATCGAACCCAGCAGGCCGACACGCACTCCCGCATAGTTCGCATTCTTGCGGATCTCCGTTGCACGCACCGTGTCGGGATCGAAGGTCACGCCGTCGTCCTCGGCGATTGCAGTGATCTCCTTGAACGTGCTCTCCATGAGCGACAGCTCGGCCGATCCGAACCCGAGGAGGTCTATATCCCTGGTCGGTCGATGCGGCACGTCGAACCACAGATCGAAAAGCAACGCGCCCTTCAGCAGAAAATGGTCCGCGTGGCGGGAGACGCCGATCCGATAAAGCAGGCGCTCGATCGCGTACCTCGTCAACACCAGACTGAAGTCCTGCCGGGTCTCTCGCGCTCGCGTGAGAAGGCACCCACGTACCGATGCGGCGACGTTTCGCCCTGTCATGACAGGCTCTCCATGTAGGGGCGCATCACGTTGGCGACCCGGCACTGAACCGCGTAGCACCAGAGCTCGTCCATGGTCACTCGCCGCGCAGCCCAGGTCTCGCGCAGGGCTTCCAGGGCCACATCCAGACCGATCTTGTTACGGAACTTGAAGCAGTCGGCGACGGTGCGTGCGACGCTGGTCACGCGGACCACGACGCCATCGATCGGGTGCTCTTCGATCCCGTCGGTCAGGCCGACGCCGGAGAAGCGCACGACCCGCAGCGGGGGGTAGTCGATCCTCGGCGCACGCGACTTGTTGGGGATGGCCAACCAGAGTTCGAACGGCGACTGGGTCGTCAGGCCATGCACTCGCAGCGCTGAGAGCAGGCAGACGATAGTCCGCGGGTGCTTGCGCGCAACCTCCGCCATCGAGCCGTATTCAGACGCAAGCCGGCCGGGGGACGCATAAAGGCCCCGCCCCACGCGTTCGAGACGCCCCTGAAGGACCAGTCTCGTGAGGGCGATACGCGGCAGAGCCAATGCGTCGAGGTCGCGAGGCCGAATCAGACCCTGGGTGGCCGCTAGGGCCAGTATTCGCTGATAGTTGGCATCCACAGGAACATGATGTTCCGTTATGTCGGTATTTGTCAATATTAACCTTCATATCGGAACACGGAGTCCATGCTGCACCCCGGAGCGGACAACTGGACGCCGACCGCGATGAGCCGGCCTGCGTTCGATCGCGTTCTCGGGGACAAGCGTCTGCGAGAGCTGTCGAACGGCTCGCACCTGCCCTTGGAATTGCCGGCGCGCCTCGAGATCGAGCAGGAAGTGGCGAAGTTTCTAAAGGCGGTGGAGCGTAACGACCTCGCTGGAGCGCGATAGAGCTCGAACGCCCTATTCCCACTCAATCGTCGCCGGCGGCTTGGAACTGACGTCGTACGTCACCCGGTTGATGCCGCGCACCTCGTTGATGATGCGGCTGGACACCTTTTTAAGCAGTGAGTACGGCAACTCGGCCCAGTCGGCTGTCATGAAGTCGCTGGTCTGCACAGCGCGCAAGGCCACCACGTAGTCGTAGGTGCGGCCGTCACCCATGACGCCCACGCTCTTGACGGGCAGGAAGACGGTGAAGGCCTGGCTGGTCAGGTCGTACCAGTTCTTACCCGTGGCGGGGTCGATGGCGCTGCGCAGCTCTTCGATGAAGATGGCATCGGCCCGGCGTAGCAGGTCGGCAAAGTCCTTCCTGACTTCGCCCAGGATGCGCACGCCCAAGCCTGGGCCTGGGAAGGGGTGGCGGTAGACCATCTCGTGCGGCAGGCCCAAGGCCACGCCCAGTTCGCGCACCTCGTCCTTGAACAGGTCGCGCAAGGGTTCCAGCAGCTTCAGGCCCAGTTGCTCAGGCAGGCCGCCCACGTTGTGGTGGCTCTTGATGGTGGTGGCCTTCTTGGTCTTGGCACCGCCTGACTCGATGACGTCGGGGTAGATGGTGCCTTGCGCGAGGAAGGTCGCCCCCTTGTGACCACCATCCCCCGCCTTGAGCTTGGCGGCCTCGGCCTTGAACACATCGACGAACAGGCGCCCGATGATCTTGCGCTTGGCTTCGGGGTCGCTCACGCCGGCCAATTCGCGCAGGAACAGCTCACTGGCATCCACGCGCACCACCTTGGCGTGCAGCTTGCCCGCAAACATGTCCATCACCATGTCGCCTTCGTTCAGCCTCAGCAGGCCGTGGTCGACAAAGACGCAGGTGAGTTGGTCGCCAATGGCACGGTGGATCAATGCTGCCGCCACGCTGGAATCGACCCCGCCTGAGAGGCCCAGGATCACCTCCTCGTCGCCCACCTGCTCGCGGATGGCGTCCACCGCCTCAGCAATGTGGTCGCGCATCACCCAATCGGGGCGTGCCGCACAGATGCCGAGTACAAAGCGCTCCAGCATCGCCCTGCCCTGCACCGTGTGGGTCACCTCGGGGTGGAACTGCACGGCGTAGTAACCGCGCGCCTCGTCGGCCATGCCGGCGATGGGGCAGCTGGGCGTGCTCGCCATCAGCTTGAAGCCCGGAGGCAGTTCGGTGACCTTGTCGCCATGGCTCATCCACACCTTGAGCATGCCGTGGCCCTCGGCGGTGCGGAAGTCCTCGATGCCATCGAACATGCGGGTGTGGCCCCGGGCACGCACTTCGGCGTAGCCGAACTCCCGGTGGTCACTCCACTCCACCTTGCCCCCCAGCTGCACCGCGATGGTCTGCATGCCGTAGCAGATGCCGAGCACGGGCACACCCAGGTCCCACACGGCCTGCGGCGCGCGCAGCTGATGGTCTTCGTAGGTGCTGGCGTGGCTGCCCGACAGGATGACGCCCTTGGGCGCAAACGAGCGGATGAAGTCATCCGACACGTCATTCGGGTGGATCTCGCAATAGACGTGCGCCTCGCGTACGCGACGCGCAATCAGCTGCGTGACCTGGGAGCCGAAGTCGAGGATCAGGATCTTGTCGTGCATGGTCATCTTGTGGACCTGAAGTGGAGCCAGGCCAGCAGCAGGGCCGTGAACTGCAATGCCGCGCCGAAGTACAGCGGTGCACCGATGCGCCAATCGCCCTGCGGCAGATGCGACACCGCCATCAGCGCGGGCGAGGCCAGCACCGGGGCGAGGACGGCCGTCAGGCTGTTGAGCGAGCTGACCGATCCCAGCGTCTGACCCTGGTTCTTGGCATCCGCCGCGGCCGACACCAGGCTCTGCACCGAAGCCGTGACGGTGAAGCCCAGAAGGTTGGCAAAGATGATGGCGTACATCATCCAGCCCTGCGAAGCCAATCCCCACAGGAAATAGGCGGAGGTGGAAGACACCAGCCCCATCACCACCAGCCGGCGCGGCGGGAAGCGCTTGAGCAGTTTGCCCAGCAGAAAGCCCTGGACGATGACCGACACCACGCCCACCGCCGCCAACGACCAGCCGTTGGCCTGCGTGTCCCAACCGAACTTGAAGGTGTTGTGCAACACCCAGACGTTGTAAAGCACCCCCTGGGCCAGGCCTGTGCAGGCAATGACACCCACCACATTGCCAATGCCAGGCAATCCCACCAGGGCCTTGAAAGCCTTCAGGGGATTGGCGGCCTTCCACTCGAACGGACGGCGCTTCTCAGGGGGCAGCGACTCCGGCAGCACCCACCAGCCATAAGCCAGGTTCAGCAGTGACAACCCGCCCGCGACAAAGAAGGGCAGATGGATGTCGATGGCACCCAGCAAACCGCCTGCTGCCGGCCCGATGATGAAGCCCAGCCCGAACATGGCTCCCAGCATGCCGAAGCGCTTGGCGCGGCCCTCGGGGGCCGTGATGTCGGCCACGTAGGCGTTGGCCACTGCGGCATTGGCCTGCATGGCCCCGCCCACCAGGCGCACCGCGATCAGCATCCACAGGCTGGTGGCCAGCGCGGTGGCAAAGAAGTTCAGCGCCAGCCCACAGAAGCCCAGCAGCAGCACCCGGCGCCGACCCCAGGCGTCCGACAAGGCGCCCAGCAGCGGCGCGCCGAAGAAGTTGGCGATGCCGAAGGCGAAACTCACCACGCCCACCCAATAGGCCTGATCTGACGGCGAGACGCTGAAGGTGCCAATCAAGGCCGGCAGCACCGGCACGATGATGCCGATCGACACCATGTCGATCAGCACCGTGATGAGGATGAAGGGCATGGCCGCCTGACGGCGGCGGTCGTCCACCGGTGCAGTGCCGCTTTCGGTCACCGGCGGGACCTCATTCGCTGCGGTAATTGGGGGCTTCCTTGGTGATCTGCACGTCGTGGACGTGACTCTCGCGGATGCCTGCCGAGGTGATCTCGACGAACTCAGCCTTGCCATGCATCTGCTCGATGCTGGCGCAGCCGCAATAGCCCATGGACGCTCTCAAGCCACCTGCCATCTGGTAGATGATGGCCACCATCGAGCCCTTGTAGGGCACACGGCCTTCAATCCCCTCAGGCACCAGCTTGTCGGCGTTCGGGTTGGCCGTCTCGTCGGCTTCCTGGAAGTAGCGGTCGGCCGAACCGGCCTTCATGGCGCCAATGGATCCCATGCCACGGTAGCTCTTGTAGCTGCGTCCCTGGTAGAGGATGACCTCGCCCGGTGCCTCTTCGGTGCCAGCAAACATGCCGCCCATCATCACCGTGCTGGCGCCTGCCGCCACCGCCTTGGCAATGTCGCCGGAATACCGGATGCCGCCGTCGGCGATCAGAGGCACACCGCTGCCGCGCAGGGCAGTGGCCACGTTGTCGATGGCCGTGATCTGCGGCACCCCCACACCGGCAATGATGCGGGTGGTGCAGATCGAGCCGGGCCCGATGCCCACCTTGACCGCGTCAGCACCCGCCTCCACCAGCGCTGTGGCAGCCGCCCCGGTGGCGATGTTGCCCCCGATCACGTCCACCTGCGGGAAGTTGCGCTTGACCCAACGCACGCGCTCGATCACGCCCTGGCTGTGGCCGTGCGCCGTATCCACCACGATGGCGTCCACACCAGCGCGCACCAGCAGTTCAACCCGCTCCTCGGTCCCCTCGCCCACGCCCACCGCGGCGCCCACGCGCAGCTGCCCGCGGGCGTCCCGCGCGGCGTTGGGAAAGTCGGTCTGCTTGGTGATGTCCTTGACGGTCATCAAACCGCGCAACTCGAACGCCTCATTGACAACCAGCACCCGCTCCAGCCGGTGGCGGTGCATCAGAGCCTTGCCGTCCTCGATGGAGGCGCCCTCGTGCACCCAGATCAATCGCTCGCGCGGGGTCATCACCTCGCGTACCGGCACGTCCAGCCGGCTCTCGAAGCGCAGGTCACGGTTGGTGACGATGCCCACCACCGTCTTGCCTTCCAGCACCGGGAAGCCCGAGAAACCGTGCTGCCGCGACAACTCGATGACCTGGCGCACCGTCACATCGGCGGTGATCGTGATGGGGTCGCGCAGCACGCCAGACTCGTAGCGCTTGACGCGTGCCACCTCGGCGGCCTGCTGGCGCGGGCTGAGGTTCTTGTGCACGATGCCCACGCCTCCCTCCTGCGCGATAGCTATCGCCAGGCGGGCTTCGGTGACCGTGTCCATGGCTGCCGACACCAGCGGCAGGTTCAGGCGGATGTTGCGCGACAGCCGAGTGGAGAGATCGGTGTCACGGGGCAACACCTGGGAGTAGGCGGGCACCAGCAACACGTCGTCGAAGGTGAGCGCTTTGCCGAGAAGGCGCATGAGGCTTCAGCTCCAAGACAAAGAGGGATTATAGAAACCGGGCCCAGAGGGATCGTGCAGATCGGGCCGCTCAGTGCCGTCAGGCCTGCTCGGCGCGCTTGGGCTGACGGGCTGACGCAGGCGACTGGCGGTAGCGCAGGCGCCGCGCCTCCTTCGGGTCGCAACGGAGTGCGCGGTACGCCTCCACGCGGTCGCCATCGGTCAACTCGGTGGCCAGGGGCTGGCGCCGCCCCCAGAGGCCGGCATCGAAGTCACCTTGCTCGAGAAACCCGGCCTGGGGGTGGGCCCCAGCAGCCCGCAGGGCCTGCAACAGGGTGGCCCCTTCAGGCAGCTCGAGCTGAAACCTGACAACCCGACGCGGCTCGGGGCTGCAGACGAAGTCCACCCGGATCATCGTGCGCCGTACACCTGCTCGGCACGGCTGACGAAGGAGTCCACCAGGGTGTTGGCCACCCGGTCGAAAACCGGGCTCACCACGGCCTCCAACGCGCGGTTGGAGAACGCGTAGCGCAGGTCCAGCTCCACCCTGCAGGCGGCCCGCCCCCCCCCGGAAGAGCCGATTGGCTTGAAGGTCCAGATGCCATCGAGCATGGAAAAAGGGCCATCGACGAGGCGCATGCTGACCGACTCGTCGTTCAAGTGCTCGTTTCGGGTGGTGAAGGCATGGCGCACGCCGGCGTAGGCCAAGCTCAGACGGGCCGTAACGGCCTCTTCACTGCGCTCCAGCAACTCCGCCTTGCTGCACCAGGGCAGAAACTCGGGGTAGCGGTCGATGCCGGTCACCAGGTCGTACATCTCTCTGGACGAGTACCACAGGAGGACCGAGCGCTTGACGTGCTTCATACAATCCGGCCATTGTAGGCAAGGGGTCCAAGGGATCCATCCAGGGGTCCAGGCATCCGATGTCACAGCAAGTCCCACACATTGCGGAAAACCGCCGCGCCCGGTTTGAGTACCACATCGATGAGGCTTATGAGGCCGGGCTGGTGCTGGAGGGCTGGGAGGTCAAGGCGATCCGCGCCGGTCAGGTGCAACTGACGGACGGCTATGTACTGGTGCGGGATGGAGAGCTCTACCTGATCGGTTGCCGCATCAACGCGCTGCGCGAGGCCTCCACCCACGTCAATCCGATGGCGGACCGCACACGCAAGCTGCTGATGCACAAGGACCAGATCCGCCGGCTGGTGGGCAAGGTGGAGCAGCGCGGCTTCACGCTGGTGCCCCTGAACCTGCACTACAAGGGCGGCAGGGTCAAGGTGGAGATCGCCCTGGCCAAGGGCAAGGCGCAGCACGACAAGCGCAACACCGAGAAACAGCGCGACTGGGACCGCGAGAAGCAGCGCCTGATGCGGCACAAGGTCTCATCGCCCGCGGCAGGCTGAAGAGCAGGCCGCAGAGCGCACACCCGCCGGCTACCTCATCAGCAAGCAGAGCCTCGCCAGACTCTTTGGGGCTCCGGCGAATAGGCTGGCGTCAACAGTGCTCGGACCTCAACAGCGCTCAGAAGGCTTGCTGAAGCGCCTGCTGCAGGTCCGACCGCAGATCTTCCACCGCCTCCAAGCCGATGGAGAAGCGCACCAGGTGTCCCGGCAGGCAGTGGGCAGGTTCCCGCATGGCCGGCAGGTCGTAGGGCACAGCCAAACTCATCGGGCCGCCCCAGGAGTAGCCCAGGTGGAACAGTTGGAGTGCGTCGACAAAAGCATCCACCTGCCGCGCCTCCAGGCGCGCATCGAACATGACCGAGAACAAGCCCGCGGCGGCCTTGCAATGCCGCTTCCAGTGCTCGTGACCCGGAGCGCCAGGAACCGCGGGGTGCAGCACCAGGGTGATCTGGGGCTGGTCGCCGAGCCAGGCCGCCAACGCGCGCGCGGACTGGTCATGGGCGTCATAGCGCACGCGGATGCTGGGCAGAGAGCGCAGCACCAGTTCACAGTCGTTGGCCGCCACGCCGATGCCCAAAGTGGCGTGCGCCTGGTGAATCCGCTGATGCAGCGCTTCATCGCGCGTCACCACCGAGCCCATGAGCACGTCGGCCCCGCCCGAGGGGTACTTGGTCAGCGCGTGCATGGAGACGTCCACACCAAAGTCGAAGGCGTTGAAGGCCAGCCCTGCTCCCCAGGTGTTGTCCAAGGCGCACACCGCCCCTTGTGACTTGGCAGCCACGACCAGCGCCGTGAGATCGGGAAACTCCATGGTCACGGAGCCCGGGGCCTCCACCCACACCAAGCGGGTGTTCGGACGCAACATGGCCGCCAGCCCGGCAGGGTCCATCGGGTCGTACAGACGCCAGGAGATGCCCCAGCCGCTCAGCAGGGTCCGCGCCTGCTCCTTGGACGGGCCGTAGACGTTGGCCGGCAACAGCACCTCGTCACCGGCCTTGAGAAAGGCCATGTTGACGATGGTGATCGCAGCAAGCCCGCTGGGCGCCAACTCGCAGTGCAGCCCGCCTTCCAGGCTGGCGATGCGCTGCTCCAGGGTGTAGGTGGTGGGCGTGCCGTGCAGCCCGTAGGTGTAACCCTGATTGCCCTGAGTCATGCGAGAGCGCAGAGCAGCCACGTCTTTGAACATGACCGTGGACGCCTTGTGCACGGCAGGCGGAAAGGCCTCGAACCCCGACGGTGGGCTGTATGGATGATGGATCTGCTGGGTGATGGGGTCCTGAGCCATCAGGCCGTGACCGGCGATGCCGGCCTGTTCAGGCAATTTCTGCGTCATGTCTTGCTTGTCTCCAGCACTGGACTTCAGGGGCCGCCACTGCGGCGCGCGGGCTGTCAGATCGGCTGCGCCACCAGATCATGGCCTTGCGTGGCCACCACACGGGCTTTGGTGAACTCGCCCACCTTCAAGGTCTTGGAGGCCTTCTCGGGCGGCAGCAGATGGACGGTTCCATCAATCTCAGGCGCATCGGCATAAGAGCGCCCTGCCCCGCCCTTGCGGCCCAAGGCCGGCGCCGAATCCACCAGCACCTGCATGGTGGCCCCCACGCGCTCCAGCAACTTGGCAGCCGAGACCTGCTCGGCCACAGCCATGAAGCGCGCACGCCGCTGTTCGCGTTCGACCAAAGGCAGCAGACCGGGTAACTGGTTGGCTGCCGCACCCTCCACGGCGGAATAGGCAAAGCACCCCGCGCGGTCGATGCGTGCTTGCTGCATGAAGTCGAGCAGGGTTTCGAACTCGGCCTCGGTCTCACCCGGAAAGCCGGCAATGAAGGTGGAGCGAACCACCAGCTGCGGGCAGATCTCGCGCCAGCGCGCCAGCCGCTCCAGGTTGCGCTCGCCACTTGCCGGACGCTTCATGCGCTTGAGGACATCGGGGTGGGCATGCTGGAAGGGCACGTCCAGGTACGGAAGGATCCGGCCTTCGGCCATCAGGGGGAGTACGTCATCCACATGCGGGTAGGGGTAGACGTAGTGCAGGCGCACCCAGGCCCCATAAGGCTCGGCCAGCAAGGCCAGCTTCTCGCACAGGTCCACCAGCCGGGTCTTGACGGGCTGACCGTCCCAGAAGCCGGTGCGGTACTTGACGTCCACCCCGTAGGCGCTGGTGTCCTGGCTGATGACGAGCAGTTCCTTGACACCCGACTCGAACAGCGCCCGCGCCTCATTGAGCACATCACCAATGGGGCGAGACACGAGGTCGCCACGCATGCTGGGGATGATGCAGAAGGTGCAACGGTGATTGCAGCCTTCGCTGATCTTCAGGTAGGCGTAATGGCGAGGCGTCAGCTTGATGCCCGCGACTCCACGGGCCTCGGGCACCAGATCGATGAAGGGGTCGTGCGGCTTGGGCACGTGCTGGTGCACCGCGTCCAACACCTCCTGGGTGGCATGAGGCCCTGTGACCGCCAGCACCTTGGGATGGACCTCGCGGATGAGATTGCCGCCGCCCTGCCCCGCCTTGGCGCCCAGGCAGCCGGTGACGATGACCCTGCCGTTTTCTGCCAGGGCTTCACCAATGGTGTCCAGACTCTCTTTCACGGCGTCATCGATGAAACCGCAGGTGTTGACGATGACCAGGTCAGCGCCCGCAAAGGTCTTGCGGGTTTCGTAGCCTTCAGCGCGCAACTGCGTGAGGATGAGCTCGGAGTCGGTGAGGGCCTTGGGGCAGCCCAGCGACACAAAGCCGATGCTGGGCACCGAGGGCATTCCAGCCAGGGGTGATGTTTCGTTCATTCAATGCAACTGTGGCAACGAGGCGGGTACTCAGGCGGTGTCACGCGCTCAGGGTTCGGTCGGCGACTTGCCGGGAAACCCGGGCATGCCAGCAAACAGGCCGGCGGAGTTGCGCTGCAACTGCTCCTGCATCTGAGCGAAAAGCGAGCCCGACTGCTCCAGGTACTGGCCCATGAGGTTTTGCATCATGTTGGGCGACTGGCCCTGCAGCCAGGTCGTCCAGGCTTCTGGCGTGAAGGCCGCAGGGTCGTAAAGGCCCTTGGCGGGCTGGGCCAGACGGGTCTGCAACTCCACGAAGGTCTGCAGGTTCTTCTCGAGGTAAGCGCCCATCAGGCCCTGCATGGCATGGCCGTAGAAACGGATCAGCTGGGCCAGCATCTGTGTGGAGAAGATCGGCACGCCGTCGGTCTCCTCCTCCAGGATGATCTGCAGCAGGATGCTGCGCGTGAGGTCCTCACCCGACTTGGCGTCCCGCACCTCGAAGGGCTCTGCCTGCATGACCATGCGCTTCACGTCGCTGAGCGTGATGTAGCTGCTGGTCTGCGTGTCGTAAAGGCGCCTGTTGGGGTACTTCTTCAGCACACGCGGCCCTGCGGGATCCGGCTGTGCTGCGGCAGAAGCCGCAGCACGTCTTGGGGTAGCCATGGCGCGAATCTCCTGCTGAAGTGTTGGGGTTGATTCTAGAAGCCGCCCCACGCCCCGAAACGGGCGAATTCCCAGGGCGGGCTTGCACTCTGTCGCCAGGCAGCAGAACTGCGGTACGGCCAACGAAAAGGCCGGCTTGCGCCGGCCCTTCTTGCTACAGCCGGCTTGCGCCGGCCCGTCTTGCTGCAGCCGGCTTGCGCCGGACCTGAGAAGCATGCTCAGTGCTGCAGCCCGCCCTCAGGGCAAGCCGCCGCGTATAGGATCAATCGGCCTGAGCCACCACCTGCACGGTGACTTCGACCACCACATCGGTGTGCGCAGCCACCGACACGGTGTATTCGCCCACCGTCTTCAGCGGGCCCGAGGGCATGCGCACTTGCGCCTTGGCCACAGACATGCCCGCCTTGGTCAGCGCTTCAGCGATGTCGTGGTTGGTCACGGAGCCGAACAGGCGGCCGTCCACACCTGCCTTTTGGGCGATGCGCACAGACTTGCCCGACATCTTCTCGCCCAACGCCTGGGCAGCAGCCAGCTTCTCGGCGGCCACCTTCTCAAGCTCGGCGCGACGGGCCTCGAATTCCTTCAGAGCAGCGTCCGTGGCACGGCGTGCACGGCGAGTCGGAATCAGGAAATTGCGTGCGTAGCCGTCCTTGACCTTGACGACATCGCCGAGGTTGCCCAGGTTGGCCACCTTATCCAGAAGAATCACTTGCATGTCAGTCTCCTCAGACCTTGTGGAGGTCAGAGTACGGCACCAGGGCCAGGAAGCGCGCGCGCTTGATGGCGGTGGTCAGTTGCCGCTGGTAGATGGCGCGCGTGCCGGTCAGGCGTGCGGGCGTGATCTTGCCGTTCTCACCGATGAAGTCGCGCAGGGTGTCGACATCCTTGTAGTCGATCTCTTCGACGCCGGCAACCGTGAACCGGCAGAAACGCTTGCGCCGGAATAGCAGCGACTGCTGGTTGCGCTTGGGGCGCTTGTCCTTGGAAAACTTGCCTTTACCGCGTGGTGGGGGCATGGTGAACTCCTTGATACTGAAACGTTGAACTGTGCCGGACCGGCCAACTCACAGGGCCAGGTCCGTGATGTGAAACAGAATGCCTTTGCCGTTTCGGGCCGGTGCCAGGAATCCCGAAGCCGTGAGAGGTGAACCCAGTGACAGAGCCGCCACTTTGGACACCAGCGACCCGATCACCACGGCACGCAATTCCAGCGTCACCTTGCGAGCCTGCCCTTCGTGCGACACCTCGGACTCATGCTGCAGTTGCAG
>Ga0315904_10008307_pt1 | contig 13760 bp, 12 predicted proteins | sample LakEriMetagenome_6_FD_203529 | JGI IMG/M metagenome (GOLD analysis project Ga0315904, IMG submission 203529) | Freshwater fungal communities from buoy surface, Lake Erie, Ohio, United States - Buoy 12 MA120 | ecosystem: Environmental > Aquatic > Freshwater > Lake | place: USA: Lake Erie, Ohio... | reverse complement strand
ACAATACGGAGCGCAACAGCGAGGGGGTTCGAAGTGCAGCGTCAAGGAGGGGGGCGGGGAATAATAAATAAAAAAAATTCTTTTGGGGTATTATATAGTACCACCCAGTGAAACCAACATGGCGGAAACGGATTTTATGGAAATTTCTTTCAGCGATTACAAAAATGCCGCTGAAAACGCCCGGCCTAAAGAAATTGACATAACTGAGATTGTCGAAATGTTCGTTCAACAATTGTCGTACTGTACGAATTCCGGAATTAGTGTTTGCTTTGGACGCGCAGAACCGGGAGATGAAAATTTGCCGATTGCTGGCCGCAATTTTAACAAAATATTTGCGGCCATCACTGAGGCACGAGGATATTGCACGAATGACCAAGATATGACGACATTGGTCGGATTTTACGCGCGGATGCTGGCGGCAGCGACTGGCTGTTATGTTAGCTGGAGCGAATTGAGCGAAGCCAATGGATTTCGTGGCGAGAAAGACCGCGAATTTTACGCAAATACGGCCGGTATGTTTGCAGTAAGATCGGTCAACCTTACTAAGAAATATTGGCAGACGGCAACAAGTGAGCAAAAAGAAACCGCTAAAATTCCTACCGATATATTCACAGGATGGTGATCATAGACATCGATTTTTTGGGCAGACAGCGCCACACGCGGAAGGGCGCGCCAACTATGGCCCAAGTAAAAAAGCTTCGTGATTTTGTGCGCCGAGCAATACGCGATACAGCCGTGGCGAAAGAAGGTCCCGAACGCGTCGAGTTAAAAATTTACGGCAATGATGCCGATGGAGTGGATTGGGATTATTCGGCAGGATTTTCGACAACAGTTGGACAGGGGCGAAATTTTGTTTTCAATGTGTTAAAATTATGCTGGCAATTTGACGGAAAGCCATATGTTCCACCACCGCCGCCAGTAGACGCGAGCTTAACAATTTGCTATAGAGCGTGCGCAGACCACATAAGAAAAAATACTAATGAAATTGTTGATCTTTCGCTGAGGGTCGCGGATTTTGTGCGTAAAAATGATCTCACGCCAACAAATAACTACTGCCACCCTCGTGCGGAGCTAACCACGTTTTTATTTAACGGATCAGAAATTGAAAAGTCTTTTGGTCCGGTTTGGCATCCTAGTTTTCCACCAGGAAACGGTCATTTTGCACCGGCTCAATCACTTGTTCCAGCGCGGCGAATCGATTGCTGGCTTCTACCGGAAGTGCGAGAACAATTTTGGGCAAGCATTGTAAATTAATGCTGCAAAGGCATTTCGTCGCAAACTAATACGTTTGGCGTCAACATAAAACTATGGATCAACTCGGCAGCATACAGCCATCCATTTTCTGTAGCAATGCGCGCCGCGGTCGACAGTGGAGGAAACCACCATTCGTTCCCGTCAACGAATATGTTTTTGCATGGTTTTGCATACCTGCGTATTTTTTTCGTATCGCCAGCAGCAGCAGCGCGGAATAATGCAACAGATTTTTTTTGCCGGCGCCAATATTCGTTTTGCTTAGTGAATTCTTCCGCAGCATCGGCAGCGAATTGCAGCGCGTCGTTTTCTTCCGCCATTGTATACCCATAGCGGAAAAAGATGCAGAACACTACGGGGACAAGCCTTGAGCTGGGCGACTACATAAACATTGGCATCCTTGCAGTTGGCGCATTCGGCTGCCTTTTAGGATGTGTTGCCATGTGTATGCACGGAAACGCGCACGCTGTTGCAAATTGGCTAACAAAATGCTGCCGGAGAAGCAATAGAATCACGCCATCCGCTGTTATGCGGGCGGCGGTGTCGATGAGTGATTTAGCTGGACGAATTAGCCCAGTTGCCATAACTTTGCGTGTTCCACCGCCGCCCCCGCCAAGGAGTTCTTTTCGCATCCCGCCCGCTACGCTCCCCCACGTGGTTCCTCCAACCGATGCCAGCGAAGACGAAACGATTTACGCAGAACCAGCAGACGAGATACGGAACACGCTGCCACGGAAAGTTTGGCTGCCGATTTCACGGCTAGCGTCCGCCCCGCATGATTTTGTGCAAAAAATAACTACTTTAGACGCGAAAATTCCGATCGTAGTTGGCCGCGCCTGGCCGGACGAACTCGGAAACGAGGACGAAAGTGCGGAATCGGTGCCAGAACAACAATGCCAGCGGGATGAGTCCCGCCCTGAAGGAGTTTGCCGCGCAAAGTCTATTATTCGTCCGAAACCGCGGAATCTGGACGGATGCTAGTGGCAGTTGCAGAAACATACACTGCGCAGTCTCCAGAATCACTATCCTCGTCGCAGCTGATCGCTACGCCAAACGAAAACTTGATTGGGCAGCTAAAAGTTAGCTGCACGCGTTCGCCTGGGCGCAGCAGAGTGCTCCAAATACTTTTGCGTTGTTCTTGAAGTATTTGGTTAACTGCTTCTGGCATTTTGAATTTCTTTTTTATGGAGCCTGCAAGGCGTGCGCCGTTGCTGGAGTCGTAGAGTTTAACCAGTGTTGGCGACTGGACAAGACTAAGTAGTTCAATAGTGTGAACAAGAGCCGACGACGGAACAAGTTGCGCAAGCCCCGTAGTTTTGCTGACATTTGCAGAGTGCCACAATGAAAAACATGCAGGAACCTTTTTTGTGTCGGGTTCGCTTCTGGCCTGTGGTGGTGCGCTGCTGTCCACATTTCTGACGAGCAAAACATTGTCCGCCCCGCAAAACAGCGGGAGAACGGCGCCGTCGTGAGTTTTCGCGTGTAGCATCATTCCGGGAAACTATATTTGCGCAAAATCTATTTTTATAATATACATAGAGATGAGCACGCGAGCGTTTTGCAAGGGCTCGGGGCCGCAGTACTCTTTGCCGTCAGCCGACGGAACTGCCGGACAAGTTTTGGAAACGAACGGCGCGGGTGTGGTTTCGTGGGCAACGGGCGGCGGCGGAGGTGTGCCAGATCCGCTTATTTTGGAAAATATCGAAGCAACAACGGCAATGACATTTTCCAAGCGATTTTGCGACCTTAGCGCAACCACAACGCAAGCAGGGTCGCCGACGTCTGCGGTATCGCTTAATGCAGAGAATGGCACCATAATTACGGTAAATTTGACGGCAGGAGCATCGCCGAATGTTTTCACATTCAACAATACCAATATTTTGACAACGACAATAGTGCGCTTCACTGTTGCGGACTACGCTGGCGACCCTGCTGGCACTGACGGCATCCCGGTTGTGCAGTGCTTTGGAACGTTAGCAGGGAGCCGACAGGTTCAGATTGCGAGCCTTTACGGTGCAGCCACGCCGCTGTCGGCGGCAGCGTTGCTTTTCTTTGAGCTGATTCAACGCCAGGTATAAAAAAAATGAAATGAATTAAATAGACATATTTTTTCGTGTCGTCATCATGCTATTTTTTTACACTCGCGCCGCGCGGTACAGTTTCGATTGCATACGGGCGCCGCCGCGCACTCCCTGGCCGAGTGCCGCGTTCGCCGCCATTAGCGCAGGCGCAGCCTCGGGCGCCAACATGCTCACAACGGGCGTTGCCATTTTCAGCAGCGGTTTGCCAATTGTCTTCGCAACATTGCCGACACCATGCAAGAATTTCATAAAACCGCGCATGCTGCCGCCCATGAGCGCGCCGCCATAGCCGCCATCCATACCCTGTTCGCGCAGCGCGGCCGACTCCAGCGTGTTAGCCGTCTGAAAATGCTCGTCGTTCGCGCCAGGAACGCCGCCAAGCGTGATTGAGCTCGTGCCATCTTTGTTGGTAAGTAAGCCTTCGGTGAGGGCCACGATGACTAGGCGCGGCGATGTAAACGCTGTGCTTTGGTTATTGCGCACCGTGATATTGTTCACTGCAAAAGTGATTCTCTGCGCCATGCCCGGGCAAACGCCGTCCGGAAGACTCAGGTCCTGGCTCACGTCGATAATCAGAGGGGCACCACTCGAATTGGCAAGTGTGCCGACGGTTGCGCTGCCGAACTGTCCCAAACCAGCCTGCTGCCAATAGGGTGCCTCAGAGCCAGCGCGGCGCGAAATCTCCCACAACTGGCGCGGGGTGGCATTCGCCAGCAGACCCGACCGGGTGCCCATTTGGCAACTGATGCTTTGAATGGGCCAAAATGTGTTCGCGAGCGACTGAGTGGCGTCAGCGAGATCGGTAGCCGAGTAGGTGCAGAATACGAGGATTTTGGACGGAATCACCGGGAATTCCACGACGGCACTGGAACCAGTGGCAGTTGTGCCAGCCCCAACGGCGCCCGCCGTAAGCGTGTTTGCGTAGTATTGGGCCTGGGCAAAATGGTACGTGTATGCGAGCGGCCGTTCCACAAGGCTGCGGTCATCCGGAGTCAGGAAATTGCACTCCAATGACTGCTGAGAAATCGAGAGAGCAACAGCGGACACAGTCGCGCCACCAGAAAGAGACAGCGACAGCATGCGATGGACGTTCGAAAGCGTAGCGCTAATCTGCACCGTGTTGAGGCCGAAAATTGCTTTCGTGTGCGCGCTGCTGCCATACGAAAACGGTTGGAGAAGCAGCGGTTCGGCAATGTCAAATGTGATCACGGCCGACGTCAACCCACCGTTGACAGTAATTGAGGTAATTCCCGTTGTGCGCGATTCGTCAGCGTAGTCGTTGCGGCCAGTCTCCGCCGGAGGGTTAAATGGCGACAAGGTGCCGGCGCTGGCATCGTATTCAGCAAAAGCGTCAAAAGCGGCGTTCATAACGCAACTGGCCGCTGTAGATCGAGTCGACAGACCAAGATAAGCAAGACCGCTAACGTACTGGTTTAGTGAGCCCAGGGAGCTCACGGTATCATTTATCTGCGCCGAGAGGTTAGAGCATGCCGATTGAATAGGAAACTGCCGGAACGCCACTTTGTTGCTTGCTGTCAGCGCGTTGAGGTTGGTACCGGTAATGGTGAGCGAACCGGACATACGCCAATAAACAGTGCGGGCCAAACCGGTTTGCGGGCTCGGCAGCTGAATGCTGAAGACGGGATTTTGAGAAGTCGGATCGTTGGGCTGCACGGACTGGAATGTGCTTGACGCCGGGCCTGCTGCGGCAACCAAAACACGCGGCGCGTGGACGGCAATGCGCGAATCCACAACACGGGCGACCTGGTAAGAGTCAGTAGAGTGCGCCATTTTCTTGTCGAGAAAACTGGAGGTATATATAGACGCAATAATTTTGTGGCGATAATTCTCCGCAAAAAAATGTCCGAGATAACCTACATCAACTGCTTGTTGGGCGTTGGCCCAACCTTTATCGATGGTGAGCCTACCCGAGTTATCGCGGCTGACACATACATTTCGCGATCGGGTGCCATTTTGAACAAAAGCGACGACTACTATGTGGGTGTGCAACGACTCACTTGCACTATTGACGGCGCTGTGCCTCTTTGGATTCCAAAAATGATTGTGCCATCATTGGACGGCATCACGCTGGAAAACTCGATTTCACTGCAATATTTTGACAACGGCACGGCGACTACTTACCGGGGTCGCGCGTATCTGCAGTTGCAAATTCCGACGGCGCAACGAATTTTGTGGCAGACACAGCCGAAAAGCGTGTATGCTTTTGTGTGGGACCTCAGTTTGTTCGTCAGCATTATGAATGATGCGTTCGGCCGCGCTTACACTGCGTTGCTTGCTGACGGCGCGCCGCTTGTCGCGGGGCAACAACCATTTGTTTCATACGACGCCAGCGGCAGCGGCATCATGTCGTTGACCGCGTACCCCTTCAGCGTGTGGGCAGAGGATGCCGGCGGCAACTTACCCGCATCGTATGGAAAAATTTACATGAATATTCAATCCCTCGCTGCTGTGAACGGCTGGCTGCTGCGCCTGGAGACCGACCCGGCTATTGGCATTCCGCCGAACCCTTTTGGTGAAGATATTTACATTCGGCTCGTAAATAACGGTCTCAACTATCTCCCCCGTCCAGCTGCTGGAATTGCCGGGCCGGCGCCCACTGCTCCAGCAACGAGCTCCATCACATTCTACCAACCATTCCGCACTGTTTTCCCTAGCGTAACGAATATTCGACTAGTTTCCACGCTGCCTACTGCTCCTGAGGCCGTTCCCGGCTCCGACAATCTGAAATCCGCTATTCTGACGGACTTTCGACCTGATTCGGTTGCACAACAAGGTTCCGAGTTGCTCGTTTTCAATGCGGGCACTTTCGGCGAATGCCGTTGGATCAAGATGACGAATAACGGCCCGTTGACACAATTTTCCCTCATGCTGGAAACAGTGGATTGGCTGGGAACGGTTCGTCCTTTTAACTTGATTGCACCGGGAGCCGAGGCCACATGCAAGTTGGCGTTTGCACCGAAGAAAATGATAGATAATTGGGACGATAAGCGAAAAATCGGCTGATTCGCACGAAAAGCCATTGTTGGAGCCGCCGCCGGACTCTCAAAAATAGAAGAATTAGAAAAAATTTTTTTTGCCGCACCATAATATATACCCACCCAAAATGCGTTTGATTATTGCGGGGCCCCGTACGGTCCCGGAACACGCAATTCGTGTCGCCGAATGCGGCGCTGGCATACTATGCGCAATTGATGACGACGAGGAGGGAGCGCAGGCGATCGAGTTGCCTGAGCACGATGAGTTTCACGTTTTGCCCGAACTGCGCGAAAACGTTGCGCAACATATCCATTTGGTGGGGCCGAGCGGCGTGGGCAAGTCGAGCTGGGCCGGGCAGTTTGCCGAGCGTTTTCGCCGTGAACGGAATGGTCGAGTTGTGGTTATTTCTGCTGATGCCGCGGATGACCCCGCAATTGTTGCAGATGCGCGTTTTCCGGTGTCCGCAGATCTAGCGGATGTTGACATTTCACAGTTGGCCGAAGGCGGTCCGCTGCTCGTAATTTTCGATGACGTAGAAGGTGTTCCGCGTGATCTGTCGCAGTCATTGGCGCAGTTCCGCAAAGCACTGCTCGAGCGCGGCCGAAAACTGCAAATTAGCACAATTAATATTTATCACCGTGGTGCATCTGGGTCTGCAACCCGCGATAGTCTAAATGAGGCCACTGGCGTTGTTGTTTTCCCGCGCGGTGGCATTTCCAGCAACACGAAATACATGTTGCGCAACCATTTCGACATTCCGGACGGTTTTATGACGCTGCTGCGTAAATCGCGACCATGGGGGCGCAGCGTGTACATTTCCAACACATTTCCGCCGATCGCTGTCGGTGGCCGTCGTGCTGCTTTACTCGATGCCGATGAAATTGAAAAGATCCGTCGCCAAGAATCACGTGCAGCGCAGCACAAAACAATGCATAGTGGCTTGAACGCTCAAATGGGCGGCAGTCCGCCACCGGAATCGCTGACAAGCAAAATCCGAGCGCTGAAAATTAAGCGCGGATAGTATAGAATCGATCAGCGACAGCGGATTGGGCGATGTCGCGCATAGACGATTTCGGCCCCTACACATGCCAACAATTGCGCGAAATTGCGCAGCAAATCCACGAATTCCATCCCCCATACCAGCAACCCGACGTAATTCGCGCGTGCGATGGCCCTGGCGAAATCACGAAAATAATCGAGAATCTGCACAACGGCCGCCCATGCATCGTTTTGTGGCGGCAAACGCCGGAATATGGTCATTTCATCGCGCTGCTGCGCCGTGGCGCGTGTCTGGAATTGTTTGACCCGCTCGGCGGAGAATCGCACGGCGGTTTGCAAAAGTACTTGCAGCCGCCAATGGGGCCATTTTCGCGGTCGCTGAACGGCGGCGATTGGATCCGAAGGATTTTCGAGCACTGGGCAGATTCTGGCGGCCGTTGTGAGTACAACAGCGCGGGCCCGCAGCATCACCGTGCGGAGTCTTGCGGGTTGTGGTGTTTAACGCGAACAGTTCATAAGCATCTGCAGCCCGCTGTTTTCGCGCGGAAATTCGCCGGCAAATAAATACCGATTTATTTTTTCCGTAAATATACCCCGCAACTATCTGACAATGGCGATCACGCGCGACCACGTCGCAGCTACTTATGGAAATCTCGGTCCCGGCCATCGGCTCAGTCCCGGCCGAGTTCCCGGCGTCGTGCACGCTCTGACCTCGCTTTACGGCGATTTGACTTATTCGGCTGCGCAAGTTCTTGCGCATCATCTTTGGCGCATTGCCCAGGAAAATCCCCATTTGCCAGCTATTGAGGCCATCGACAGCATCGGCGAGGATTTTGGAATGGAACCGAACACGGACGCCCTTGAACACGGCCGCGGCGGCGCGTTTCTCGGCGGCGCTCCTCTTGGTGGCGGCTTGATGGATTTCCTGAAGAAGGCGGGCGCCGCTGCTAAAAAGGCCGGCAAGGCCGTTATTGCGACCGCGCAAAAGCACGCGCCGATGTTGAAGGAAATGGCGGCGGCAGCTGCTCCAATTGCTGCACAAATGGCCATGCAGCACCTGGGAATGCTTCAAGGCGACGAAGAACCGCAGGAGGGCGGCGCATCTATGGGTGGCTTGCGCAAGCTTGTCAAACATGCGGCACCAAAAAAGATGCACAAGAAGGCACGCGGCGGCTTTCTTATGCATGGCATCCATCACATGCCTGGCGAATTTGGCCGTGGCGGCGCCCTGCTCGGTGGCGCACCGCTTGGCGGGCGGAAGCCCCAGAAGACCGAAAAAAAGGCCCCGAAGACAATCAAGCCCGCCCATCCGCGTCCTCGCGTGATGAGTCTGCACGAAGCCTTGAAGGCTTAAGCTGCACCGATTTGGCTCGTGAAAAATATCGTTATTTTCCATCTGCTCGAGCTTCCCAATTTATCGCAAAATGTCGAAAAGCTCGTGGGATTGCCAAAACTGAAAAAAATGCAGAACTACGGCGGTGGCAAAAGGAAAAATGGGTTGACGTACTGAGCGGAAAACCCTGCGGAGACGGTGATGAAATAGAGTTTTGCCGCCCAACTGTCCGAGTTAGTGCGGACACGCCTAAAACGCTGCAAGAATTTACAAAAGATGAACTAGACAAAAGAATTGCTGCAAAAATACGCACTGGAATGGGTGCACGAGCCGGCGGTGCCGATGACCTTGCAAAAGGTCGCGCAAAACTTGCCGAGCTTATCAAAAATGGCACTCTTCCAGCTGACCGCGGAATCTCCCCCGAAGATCTGCAAATTTCTACGAGAAAAGGCAAACGGTTCATGATTCGCGACCCCAAATTGCTGCATTTCGGCAGTGCCAGCCATCGGACATTTATGGACATCGGAGACGCAAAAATACGGGCTGCATGGCTTGCGCGCCACAATTATGACGGTCCGCCAAAACTTGGAACGCCGGGCTGGTGGGCAACAAATTTACTTTGGTAATTTACTGAATATTTTTTTGGTGAGTGATATAAAAGCGGCCCGGTTTGCTTGCAGCTGATAGAACTCCACTAAAAAATATGTTCTGCTGTGCCCGGACCCCGCTTTTTTTTACAGCTGCTGCCACGCGGCCACGTTATCACGCTCATCATCCGCTGGCGCTTCAGTTTCTGCCAATGGCTCGGCTGTGCACTTTCGCGACATACTCAAATAGAGGTCCCGGCACGATTTACCTCGCGAAACTGCAGTGTATGCCAGTTCGCGGTGATCCCCTTCGTTGCGGAGCATCTCATTCAGCTGCCAAACCGCCATCGGCTCAGAAATAGTTAGGCCTTGGCACGACATCGCCGTAATGGCGAAACCAACGCGAAACGCTGCCAAATGACTGTGGTGCATTTCAATTTCAGCGCCGTCAACACTGTCCGGTTTGTTGTGGTCAAATTCGCGCAGCGTGATAATGCTGGCATCCTCTGCCGTTTCTGGCGTAGCCGCAACGACTTCGTAAAACTGCCCTTTTTTGTAGCCTATGGCGCGGCAGCTCACTGCAGCAACGAGGCGCACGCCGACGGTGGTAGTGAAAGCCGACATGGTGTTGTCGCGGCGTTTTAGCGGCGCAGGATCCTCACAGCCATCCCACGGCACGATTCTGCTAGAATGCTCAAGTCCGAGGTTCTGCAGCACGGCCGCGTTCACTCGCCGCCGCAGCGAGTTAGAAAACACAATGTGGACACGGCGCGAATAAATTTCGTCGTCTGTCGCAGCATCGCCGTCCATTTCTGGATTGTTCTGAATCCACTTTTTGACAAACTTTAGCGGGTCTTGCTCTGCGGCGATCCCTTTGCGCAGTTTTTGCAGCTTTGGGCTGTTTCGCCGTTCATGCGTGAGTTTTGTGGCGGTTTCCAGCATCCTCGTGAGCAACAGCCCGGTTTTCCACGGCAGACGGTCCGTTTGCACAGCGTCCGCCACGCCGATACAAATTGGGGGTGCTTGGTCGGGATCACCGGACAAATACAGTTTTTGATAACGCCCTGCCACCCATATCGCGCTCCAAATCCACGGCTGCAGCTGGCTTATTTCATCAATCCATACCGGTCCATGCAGCGACTTCGCCACCTCCTCGATGTCGGCCGCCCCAAATAGCTGCAATCCCTTATGGACTGTCGTCGGATCCGGCACGTCCTCGCTCGCTAACTGCGCCGCGCACATATTAGTAAATGCCATAGCATGTTTGTGAGAACCACGGCGGATTTCCTTCATTTCGTGAGATTTGCCACAGCCCGGGCCACCAACTAATGTTTCCTGCAACCGAACCCATTCAGAGATTTCGGTTTTGGTCAGTTCACGCAGCTGCACAGGATTGATAAAATCGCGTGCTATGCGAGCCCCGTACTCGTTTGCGTAGCATTTTTCGCGCGGCAACCGTTTAACTCCGATTTTGCTGCCAAACTCTGCAAGAGCGTCATCCCAATTTTGCCCAGCATTTTGATACGTTGCCGAGTCAACTTTTACCCGCATCAGTTGCCCGCTGTGTGGCTGCATCGCTGCGTGCAATTTCATACAATTAATATTACAAGCCGCAATGATCCAGTCGTATGCTGTGCGTGTGTTTAGCTGACGGAATTGCCGCGAGCCTTTGCGAAGTTGCAAACAGTAGCGGCCATTTTTTTCTTCTGCCTCTTCCGTTGGAGCAACATCAAACCCTTCATCAAAATCGCCGTCCCCGCTCGCGTGCGTCAACTCTGCGGCCGATGTTGCAAGAATCAATTCCGCATCAGCCTTTTTGCTAACCACAATGTGTTTCTCTGCTTTTTCTTGCCATAACATGCCAAGCACACCGTTCCACGCAGCAAATTGCTTTTTCTGTTGATCTTCGTCCAAATTCTTGCTCGTTTCTTGAAACAACTCCCAAATTCGTTTTGTCGTAGTGTAGTGCGCGGCTTCTTTTTTGTGTGTTATGTCTGTACGCTGCAACAAACCGTTTTCAATCATGTAGATCGCTTCCGGTCCGCTGAGAATGTTGTTTATGCGCGCGCACAGCAACCCATTAGTGTTGTTTTCCCAAGAATCATAAACCGCTGCGCTGACAAAGTAGTAGGCGTTCTGAATAATTTTGTCGCCCCCGTCTTCTTCCAGCGCCGCGTTGAATTCACTCACGTCGTCGTGTGGCGTAAACATTGGCACACGCCACGCATTTTTTGGCCGTGAAAGCATTTTTAGCGCGGTATAAAACGCTTTGTTCAAATCTGCCGCAACTCTGTCTTTCTGTTGGTCAAGCGGTATTCCGTTTCGCGTATAGAACAATGACTTAATGCCAAACCGTTTCTCCTCTTCAGCGAAATAAGTAAAATTCGGCTGAACAGAATCCAATAACTTGCAAGCCAATTCGCAACGAATTTTTTCATCCTCGTCGCGGTTATTTTGCAGGCGCGGAGCCGAATCGCTCACGCGTTCCGCTGTGCACACATACGCGTGTTCGTTTTCTGCAACAATTGCTACGCCGCGGCGCTTTGTGTCGGAAAATTGACGGCTCGCGATCTCATAGCCGGCACCATTGTAGATACGCAGCGGAATATGGTATTGGTCGCAAAACTCAATAAGACGGGCCGGCGACGTATTTTGTCCGTCTGCAAACCATTCACAAATCGTTGCCGCCGCGATTTTTCGTCCGCGGCTGTAGCGGTCCGTTAGCGTGTTAATCAAACAATTTTCGTGATATTTTCCCGTCTCCACTTCTGAAATAGCATAGTTGACAAATCGCGACTGCGGAACTGCTCCATCTCGCAATTTATAAGCTGCAAACACGCCATCGCGTGCTGCCCGCTTGCGATCACGTTCTTGCTGCTCCAGTATGCGGATTTCTTCGGGCGACGGCGTGGTTTGCAGCGCCTCAACTTGTTCCAAAGCCTGCCGCAGCGCTTTGCGTTCTGCGCGCTCCTCCCGCCGGCGATTTAGCATTTCGTGGGCGTTTTCTGCACGAATCGCATTTTTCAGCAAATTTATGTACTGATCGCGCGCGTTTTGTGTTGTTTGACCTGCGCCGATTCGGGAAATAAACCGCATGTCCTGCGCCAGGTTTTCTTTCGCCGCAATAGTTACGTCACCGACAAAACGCATGCGCCCGGGGTTTCGCAGCTGGGGGACACGAAGGCCGACAGTAAAATACTTCGCATCGTCGCGTTTCATCCAGGGAAATGCCAAGCGCATCAGCGCCAGCGCGTCAGGAATAATTTCTTCGCCATCGTCGCTAAATGACTCAAAATACGTCCGCAGATAAAAACCGGGCGCGTAAGTTTGCAGCGGTGTAAAACGTTGCGGCAACCCAAAAGTGTCGATGCTAATAATTTCATCGCCGTCTTCATTAATTTCCCGCCGGGGTGCCGGCCAAACCGGCATTCCCCGCTGCGCCGCCGCGTGGAGGAGTGCCGCGATTTCCGCAGTGTACGCAACTGTGCGTACATGAAAATCGTCCATGTTGAAGCCCTCCAACATTGGGAAATCATCCCAACCAACCGGATTAGTAATTGTACCGTCAGCGTTCCGCGTACTAATTGCCAAAATAGAGTTCAACCCTCGCCCTTCTTCTTCGCTGCCGCCAGCGCGTCGGCCGACAATGAACACATCTACTTCCGCCATGTTGGTTTCACTGGGTGGTGTATACATGTGCCCCAAAAGAATTTTTTATAATTAATATTTCCCGCCCCCCTCCTTGACGCTGCACTTCGAACCCCCTCGCTGTTGCGCTCCGTATTGTTCCGCTCACAAGAACACGCACGTTATCCGTTGTTGACCCCGTATTGTTCCGCTCACAGGAACACGCACGTTATCCGTTGTTGACCCCGTATTGTTTCACTCACAGGAACACGCACGTTATCCGTTGTTGACCCCGTATTGTTTCACTCACAGGAACACGCACTTGTACTTTGGCGCTAACACGCTATCGTGTTGTTTCCGTTGACCGCGGGGTTTTTCAGCCGGCAGCCGTTTAGTTTAGGCACTTATTTTTGGGCTTTTTTGCGTAGTTGCTTCGGTTGCTGAGCTGAGCCCGATCGGTGCTAAACGGATCGCCAAACGTTCTTTGCTATTGTCAAGCTGTATTGTCATCGAAAACACACATTGCATTATTTCGCCTCCCCAGCGTTCGCCGTCAAGAACGAGCGATAGTTGTCATTTTCAGTGATAGCGTTAGAAGTTAACGGCGAGCTGTGCGAGCGGCTTTTAATAATATCTAATCCGTTAGTGCTCTTGGGCCCTGGCGTTAACTGAAACCATCACTATATTACCGCTATTGTTGAGCCGTTTCGTTCAGCCAAATGCATCGCTCTGCTAAGCATTTCCGGGACCATGTCAGCTACACCGTTTAGTGGACATGGTCCCATTTCACTCACATCCTTGCATAGCTGTGTGCTAGCTCTATTATCCATGAACGGAATCACTGGAGCAACAGCCGAATGGCCCTACATCCCCTGGGGGGTCCCA
>Ga0315904_10008305_pt1 | contig 13763 bp, 11 predicted proteins | sample LakEriMetagenome_6_FD_203529 | JGI IMG/M metagenome (GOLD analysis project Ga0315904, IMG submission 203529) | Freshwater fungal communities from buoy surface, Lake Erie, Ohio, United States - Buoy 12 MA120 | ecosystem: Environmental > Aquatic > Freshwater > Lake | place: USA: Lake Erie, Ohio... | reverse complement strand
TTTTTTAACAAATGAAGGCGGTAGGTCAAAATTATCCTCTAGATATTTTAAATCATTTGAACTAAGAGAATACTTGGGAGAAGAAATCAAAGGTTGAAAATTTGCATGCGCCATCACACCAATGCTTCTTAAATAGGAAAAAACAGTCTTATCTTTAGGTGTCTCAATGCTCAACTTTTCTTCATTGAAGTACTCTGATAAGAGCTTATTCTCTTCCTCATTTTTTACACCTCTACCAGGAGTTGCGGTCAACCCTATTAACCTACAATTCATTCCAAACAAAGAATCCGTGACTGCCTTGTAAGTTGGTGCCAATACTCGGTGCGCTTCATCAACCACAATTAAAAAGGTTTTGTCTTTTAATCCATCAAAAAAATCAGGTGTCTTTAGTAGTTGATTGAATAATTTTTGAAAACCACCTACAACAAAAGTAAAATCATCTTTTTCATCGATTGACAAAGAATTTCGACCCCATGCTCTAACTAATTTCACATTTTTATTTCCAACATGTTTCCAAACGTCGACAAAGCACTCCACAGCCTGTTCACAAAGTTCTTCGGAATAAACTAACCAAAAAATCAAACAATTGTCCTTATTTCTATTAAAAGAATCAGCTACTATCTCCATTGCTGTCCTAGTCTTACCTGAACCGGTAGGCATTTGAAGTATAAATCTTTTATTTCTGTATTCCAAGTTTCGAATTGCTTTGTAGCATAAAGGGGCTTGATATTCCTTAAGAACCTTAAAAGGAGAATCAACTTTTGACAATATTTCTATACTGGGATATTCAATCTTCTCTTGAGGAATAAACTTTTCAGGCAATTCAAAAAACTCACAAAATAATTTACAAAAATCCAGTTTCGACCAACCCTTAGATACTATCTTATTCAACTTTTCATCAAATGACAAACTCTTTTTAATATTGATAATTGAACAGAAATCATCCAGCTTCTCCGACTTTTGATAGGAAAGAAATTCATGCCTAAGCATCGGATTTGAAAAGTTATCTGAATCATAAAAAGAGTAAATAACTTTAATCAAATTGTTTTTTGTGTAAATACTAGCAGTGTCTATTTTAGAATCAAATGCAGGTAAAATCGAAGTCACTTTTTTAAGAGTTTTTTCACCAATTAACTCTTCTAAACGGTATACAGGAAATGCTTTGAAACTCATAACATATTTTTACTCAGCCACCAAAGTTAGACGCCGCAATAACGTACTCCAAGTTTGATTCTGATCTTGAACAAAATCTCCAACAGTCGTTTTACTCAATTCATCAAACTGACTTAGTGAATGGTTATAACTAATAAGTAAACATTTCACAAGCTTAATAAGCTCACTAGCATTTTCATTATCTACAATTTTGGATTCTATTTCCAAAACTCTTTTCCCAAAAGGATGATTAATATTGAATACTACTTCTTCGCAATTTGCTTTAGAGGTGGTTTTGAAGAATTCAAAATGAGAAAAAAAGTCAGAGGATGTTTCAATCTTTTTGACCTTATCAACCCATTTACCTAAGTCTTCACTAATCAGATGTTGATCAATAATTTTTGCATTCTCCTCTAGTGCAGCTCTTAAAGCTTCCGATTTTTTAGGGTCTAATTGAATCCCTTTTTTTGTGTGTTTGAATGTTTCATCCACTTCATCGAAATAATACTCCCTAATATCTATTTTCGGTATATCATTAAAGTACGTCAAGACTACTTTAAGCTTTTTCCTACCATCATGAAAATTATAATCTAATAAAACACATTCACTATTTTGATTCATAATCTGACCATGTCTTTAATAAATCCCTTAAAAACTTACCCCAATTCCGCATCATATCTTCAAAGAAATCTTCAGCTTTATAAGTTGCTTCAGAATCAAATTGACTCTCCGCCATCGAATATGCTATAAGTAATAAATCAATCAATATTAATATTTGCTGCTGATTAATATTTGATGCGTCCTCAACTTTTAAGTCTTGAAGAATTTGAAAGTACTTACTACTAAAAACATGATTTGTATTGTATGTAATATTTGACTTACCACTTCCAAAATGAGTTATCTCAAAAAAATTAGCCGAGTTAGAAGGCCGTTCGATTATAGTAATTAAGTTATTCCTGAAATATTCTAAAAATGCTTTTGAATTATCTGGAGGAACATCCCCGAATCTACTTCTAATGAACTTTTCTATTTCGTTCTCCGGTTCTTTGCTTTTTGAGAGATTATCTTTAGGCTTTGTATCCTGAATAGTATCCGATGCAATCTTTGTGGATTTTCCATGTGTAGTTGGGACACCAGCTCCTGGAGGAGGTTGTGCTGGTTCTTCAATTTTATCCCAATATTTCTGAACCTCCTTTATCAAACTAGTTCTTTTTGGATTCACATGCCTCTCTAGCTCTTCTCGTAATTCCTTTAATGGCGCTGCACCACGTTTTATGCTTTTTACCTGAAACCAATTATCTAGTTCAGCTTCAAAACTAATCTCGCAACCCCACCATCTGTCAATTTCTTTGAACTTTGGTTTCCAATAAGGAATATCAAAGTGCGGATCTCTAACTTCCCGATTATTTCTTAAAATAGAAATCCCTTCATTCCGATTAACAAACCTTTTGTTATTCTCTTCATGGTCTCCTGCCAATCTCCGTCCACCGCCTTTTCCCATAAATTCTTTTGGCAGTAATGAATATCGGATTATGATTTTTGATTTCTTTGGACCACCATACTTCAAAATTTCAGGGTCATCAATATCCCATTCGATGACATCTTCTCCATAATTTAAACCTGCTGGATCATTGGGGAATGCAGTAAACTCCGGGCTTAAATACAGTGGATCAATCGCTTTAATTTCTTCTCCGTCAATAAAAAATTTCCGATTGGAAAAAATGAACTTCCTAAATGTTCTTCCAATCCAAACTTTTGATTCCTCAATAATCTCTTTCGCACTTCTATCTTGCCTGTCAATTTTACTCCAAACCACTAGTGTTCCCCTTTTTGAACCAACTAAATCCGCATACTCCTTAGGAATATCTTTTTTAAACGGCTCAATAATTGTAGCTTCTTTATTTGCCGCAATTTCTTCAATATCAAAATAAGTAAAGAGCCAATTTGGTGAATTTTCCTCCTTTGAGTATACCTCTATTCGTTGACATTGACTTATTGCTCCTTTCGTCATTCCAACTCCAAACCTACCAATTCCTTTTCTGCTACCATATCTTGATGAATAACCGAGCTGTAGACAATGATGAAGAATCTCTACGTTCATTCCCGTACCATCATCTCCAAAAGCAACTGAATCAATGTGTAAAAAGTTCCTACCTCTGCTATTGTCAGTAGATGTTTTAAATTTAATTCTGATGTTTTTTGAATCTGCTTCAACAGAATTATCAAGTACTTCGCCATATGCGCTATATACATCAAAATCTGATGCTCGTTCAGATTGAATGGCTTGCGCATCAGAAAAAATTCTTACTTTTTCGTCTTTCATAAATATTTATTAAGTTTTTGATTTTAAGTTATTGAATGTTAATCATATAAAACAAGCCGCACATCCCTCTCCCTCGGAATCATCAAGTATATCAATGAGGTAATTGGATTTAAGCTTAGACTTCTTCTCCATTTTCTTAATATAATCTTCTTTGATTGTTTTCATTCTTTCTGGCTCTATCAATTCTGCCAAACTTTCATGCTGGCCCCAGGTATAGCCGTCTTTTTCATAATCCATGGCCTTCTTATAGAGCTCAGGATGCTGTTCGTAAAGCCAAACCCATTCAATCTTCTGCTGAAAAAAGCAGAAATAACATCCCGATCTGCTTCTAGAATATTGACCTACTGATCCATCAACATCAAAATCTAATTTGTTATAGTAAGCTGGCACACCAACACCACTTTCCTCAAGAATTCTAAAAATATCGTCCCTTACCAATACCTCATCATTGTCAAGCAAGGGAAACGTCGCCTCTTTGGATAATGGATAATCTGTTGTCTTAAGAAATTCAAATACCAACTGATTGAATGCCTTTACATCGGTATCAAGCAAGGCATTAAGTTTCTGCGCTTGTGTGAATGATGGGTCCAGCCTTCTTGAGATAATTTGAAGTGCTTTGTCTTGATATCTGCCAAAGTCTATATTTTTTGAAAGAGATTCAATCTTGTCAAAATTCTGATTGCTCAACATTTTAGCAACAACATCTTCACTCCAAATATTCTTTCGGAAAGGGAAAATCGATTGTATATTCTTCTTTGTAGAAATGTATCCTTCTCTTTCCTCATCTCCTCTAATACCTACATAGGAAACTACAGGATCCTCACCCACATATTTCTCAAATGGCTCCAACTTCAACTTTTTTGTGCACCAACGCGCATTTGAAGAAGGCAAAAAACCGCCATACATCTTTAAGAAATGATCAAATGGATCCTCAGAACTATTCTGGGCAGCTTGAAGTAATTCAATTTTAATTCCAAGATACACCTCTAGATTTCTGATTAACTGATAGGTTTCATCCAATTCCTTTCCCGTATCACATGAATAAAACTCTAAATCCAAATTTGGATACTTTGTCTTCGTATAAATGGCAAGGGCAGCGCTGTCCTTGCCACCCGATATACCCAATACATGTCTCACTTTACTCATTGTAATAATTCTTTTAGGAGGTTCAATACGGCAGCTATGTTAGAGGTTTTGTCTGCACCCAGTTCTTTTCGCAAAGCAGATTTCAAATTTTCTATATCGGCAGCTTTATTCTTAGGCACCCTTACTACCTTCGGGTCGATTTTACTAAAAAATGAATCAATTTTAACACCAATTACTTCTTCGTTTGCTTCATCGATATCCGCTTTTGATATTTGAGTTAAACTATCCAATTCAAATATCATTGCCTTAAACTTCTCGTACAAGGAAATCTCATCCTCATCCTGAAACGTCTCTAGCGTTCTTCCAACCAAAGCTTGTGCTATAGAATTCAACCACGCCTTCTTATCATCCAAGGCGGAGTCCACTCTTTGTACAAAGGTCTTCTGGTTAGATAGCAGCATGTGCTTCTTCAACTTAGCATAACGGCGTTGAAAATGTTCCTTATAGTCTGCAAAATCAACAGATTGCCCAACAAACTCATCACATAGAAAATCTTCAAACCTCTTTATTAGCGCATCATAGGAGGTCCTCAATTCCCTTACCGCATCCTGCAGACTAACAGTGTACCGCTGTAATACTTTTTTATCGTCCTGCAAGGAATTCAGCGTAATCCCTAATGCATTTGGGAATGATTCAAAGAACGTTTCTTCAGGATCCCTGCTTGTGGCTATTGCCTGCCTAATTTTCAGCGCTGCTGCCGACAGTCTCTTCGTTTGCTTAGAATATTCAGGAAGCTGCTTGTAGAAAACAATGAATGGTTTAATCGTTTCAATAAACGAATTATTATCAACTTTAGACTCAGTAGATTGATCTAAGAATATTCGATAACTGTTAAAAATATCAAGCTTTACCCCTTCAATATCGAAGGTTTTCAATTGATAATCTTCCGGATACTTCGCTATTAGCTCCAAATTCTCATCGGAGAGAACTGGTATGTATCCATTACTATTGAATAATGCAAAGTCATCGCGTTTTAGAAATAAAAATGTAGGAACCCAAAAATCTATAAACCCTTTTTTCAATTTAAACGGTCGCACACTTAGCATGTCAATGAACTCTGATACGCTTTTTTGTTCCTTCTTCGCTTGTTCTAGAAATTTAACTGAAGCTTCCCAGAGTTTATTAAAACTTGAATCTTTTTTGATGGCAGGAACAGCAAAATCATCAACTCTAACTGGGCTAATGCCATTTTCTTTCAACAAAGAAAGATAAATAGTCTTTTCCGGTGGAAACTTAGTCTCTTCAAATCCTAAATTATCTTTATCCCAATTGTTAGCAAGGGCTTTAAAATAGTTGCGCTTGGCCGAGTGTATAGATGCAGATATTTTATGCTTATTCACAAGCTCATTTCTGAATACAGGTGTAGCACTGTATACCACCCTGCAGACTTGTGATAGCATTTTGTTAAATTCTTTTTTACTATCTATATGCTTTTCTTCTCCCCTGAAATACCATTTTACATCTTCACTTCCAGAGTACATGCTGTCCGATATGTAATAGTTCAATAGCCGTTTTTGAGACTCCGCTATATTCTCCAATTCTCTTCTTGCAACCTTGTCCTCCTTATTCTCATCAATTACTTTTTGTATTTTTTCAATTTCAAATAGTAGATTCTTAATTTCAGCAGAGTTATTGAAAAAGCAATATACAATGGCCTCTTTCTGTTTTCTTGAATGTTCAATTATCTCATCGACTTCTAACTTGGAATTAAAAATCAGATTAACGAACCCATCAACTTCACCTTCGGGTCTCTTAACGATTGGGAACTCAGAAATGCTAAATTCAAAGAAGCGGGGTGTTCCTGTTTCATACGAATGGAGCTTTGCAATTACAGGTGCAAATTGGAAATACTTGTTTAATAAACTAGAAACATCACTAACCTCTGAAATCTTATTACCTGCCTCTGTAAGTGCAGACTGAATATCAAGATCGGTACCTTCAAACAAGATAAATCGTTTACTATGTTTGCGATATCGTATGATGTTCTTTGCTTCTAATCCTTTTATAATTGAAGCTGAATCCTTAACCCCACATGCAAGTTCAAGGTAATTGCACATAAAATCTTCATCCAAAACGGCTCCGCTAGCAGAAAACAAATTCAACAGCCCTATACTTTTGACGGCTTTATTATAATCAAGTATGTTGCTATCAAAAGCCCTCTCTACCTCCTCTAATGCCGAACGTATAGAACCCCAAGTTGAAAAATCCGGATTATAACGGGAGGTAATGAAAGAGTAAAAATTAAAATTCAAATACTCATAAACACAACTCAAATTGTAAAACGGATTGTCTTGCTTATTGAATTTAGACAACCCTGTGTGGTCCGTACTTTCTAGAAAAGAGAATAGACTCCTTTCATTCTGCCCATACCTTTGTAAACTCAGAGTAAGTACATTGGCTGAAAGAACATCCAAGGGAAAAAGCTTGGCCGCAATTTCACTAACGAAATCAGCGTTAAAACTAAAAGCCTTGGTTGCAGTGGCTATTTTCAAACATTTCTCAACCTGCGCTTTAGACTTCTTATCCTCGATTGCACCTTGCACATGTTCCGCTGCCAGGTACAGTAATTGTTCTACAGGTTCATTAAAAGTAATTTCCCTGAATCTACCTTTTACTTTTGTCCATTCTTGCTTCTGTGCATTTGTTAGTGAATACGCATAAGATTCGAAACTCTGGTGAACTGTTGTAATGAGCACCACATTGTGCTTGGGGTTATTACAAAACTCCGCCAATTGTTGGATAAAGTAAAGTTCATTTTCAGGATTGTTTTTACTCGCATACTCTAAAAACTTACCAAATTCATCGAGCATCAAGAATAATATCCCATTCCCTTTTTCAAGCTCATAATACCGATTAAATATTTCTGAAAGGATATTCTCATGCCTATCACTCGTTGAGTTGACATCAAAAATTTCTGAAAACCTATCGATTATTGAGCTGTAGGAACCTACTATCTTTATAAAATCAACTTTGGGCTCCCCTTTCAAAAAATTCGGGTCAAAATAGCGCTTGTGGCCTGTAACACTCTGCTCTAAAGCCAAAAGGAATGATGATTTACCCGTACCATACGTTCCGACAATATTGAAAGAACGAATGCCTTTTTTAAAATCGTTTACAATCTGATTGACGATTTGTCTTGCATTGGGTGTTGGGATGTAATTAAAGTCGCGTCCCGTGTCGCGAATAATGTTAACTGAAGTTGTAAAATTACTTGTCATAATATAAATCTAAAATTGAATATGCGTTAGGTTTACTTTTGAATTGGACTTCTTTAATTCCAGCATGATCGGTGAACGTAACATTATCTCCAACAATGTCTGAAATTTTATTTGTCAGTCCAAGCCTGCTTAAAGCAAATATTGAACCTGGTCCATTATAATCTGATTCTAGAGAACTTAGTGAAATTGAATTGCCATAGTTCTTATTGTCAAGAATTGAAAAAAGAAAAATTTCCTCTGGCAAATTGTCGCGTTCCGAATTCTCAATTTGAAATTGCTCAACACGTCCTTTTCCACTATTATCTGAGGTTTGAACCTTCAATAGCTCTATCTCTGACAAAATACCAGAAAAACTATCCTCAATATCCTTAGCAGATGTACTGCTATGGTATATTTTTACAAAAACACCAAAATCATCATTTACCGTATTATCATTAAAGACAAGCATGGGGTCTGATTCTTTTCGTCTTTTTAAATAATTGACGAACGTCTCTTTTGTAAAGAATATTTTCTCTTTACGAAACTCATTAAAAATCAAACTATAAATTGAAGCTATGCCAGTCTTTACTAGTTGGTAATGCAAAAGCCATAAGCTACCATCATCCTCAAGGAAGGGATCATACCCATCTTCGGTATCGAGCAATTTTACACCAAACTCAGTGGGCTTATCCTTATTATCCACAATGTTAAACGCTTTTAACCAATACCTGATCGATGAAACCATGTTTTTACCGACACCAAGTCGCACCATCGCATCGTCATCATTAAAGCTATTTCCTTCCTGCACAAAGTCAAAACCCTTCTTAAGCCATAGTTGACGGCATTGAAAAGAATCATGACCAGAGAATGTATACTTTACCTTTTCTATACTATCTAAATCCATTGTTATCCTAATAAGGTGCTACTATATTCTCCGAAATTAAAACAATCCCCGGGTTTCCTAATCATCTTGAAACACAATTCTTATTCACAACATGACAAGCCCTGAATTCACAATGGATTCTCATTAATTATGTTAATATTTTTCAATTATGCAAGGCCCATAACAATTTAGATTTCGTCGCGTTATCAAAACCTCATATTGCTGATTTCAATAATACATTTGTTTTCTTGAACACAGCCCAATCTTTTCCTAACCAATCAATCGAGCTTCCCAAAGCTATCATTGAATTTCCGAAGCATAGGAATTAGATGACACTATGCACACTTTGGCATTAACGGACATAAACCATCACCCTATACTTCATACGCAGAGTGAAAAGTCATTCGGGGATTTACTTTGCGGTGATTTTCAAATAACGTATTAGGGCAAACTAGTGTAAGACTTGACTAGCTATGAAACTTTAAAAAATCTTTGATATACCCCTCTGGTAAACCGCTTTCCCTGGCACCAGTGACAATTTTAGACTCATACTCAGTTGAGGGCGCAGAAGCAGTGGTATTATAAGACATACAAGTGTAGGCATAGAAACTTAGTCTCTCACCTTTATCAAAAGCCTCCTCAGTGGTGACTTTAACCGATATTTTGTTATATCCAATTTCATACTTCTGAATAAATTCATCCAACTTGCTTTCTAATATTAGGACTGCGACTCCTTCAACTCTTCCACTTCCTACTTTCTCAATATTCCCCTTGGATGTGCCATCAATGCTCCGCTTATTGTATTTGAATTCATAGTCTTTAACCGAACATCTAACCTTGTACAGGTATCTCTCATTTAACTTGCCCAGCCTATTATTTAACTGTTCATCCAACAAATTTGAACCATAAACAAAGTACCAAACATGCCTTAACCCCGCCAATTCGTCCATTTTCAAAAGAAAGTTGTTCTGTAATTGAATATCATTCCCAAGTATTCTTGATTTATAGTCGATGATATGTTCCTTTATCTTGGCCAATAACAAATCCCTATTCAATATACCTGCTCCATTTTCAATGTAATAAACAGAATCTGCTTGTACGTTCTTAGAGGAATTCTCAGAGATAATAATGTCATCATTAAGAGTCTTTGCTTCATGGACAAGGCCACATCTAATATTCTCATAGAATGACTTGATCTTACTTTCACTTTCAAAATGAGATCGGAAAATCTCGGAGTTCATCAGGAATTTCTTTAAGAGTTGATAACCGGAATAATAATCACATGGAGTGCGCTTATCCCTCTTAGTGGTATACTTTTTCCCAAGCTCAAAAGCCGAAATAAACTCGAGTAAAACAACAGATATCAATGCTATAGAAAATCCTTCACCTCTCTTTCTGCTATTTGCCTTAATGATATCAATGGGACCAAAAAACCTAGAATCTAATCGACTTTGGAACACTTCAAATGCCTCATTCCAATTGTCATTTGATTCCAAAAGGCTAAGCCTCAATTCTCTCCAATCTCCAGCGGTAGTTGAGCCTGCTATTCTAATATTTTCCTTCATATCATGTCCTATTTGGTTCCCCAGTCCTTTTCAATCATATCAACAACGCTAAGCATCGTTTCAAAAAGATACTCTGGCCGGGTCAATGTTCTATTCATTGTTTCTCCAATGGAGGGATAAAATTGATACTTATTCATATAATCGATATCCTCATCATATATTTTTTTCAATTCCATAACGAGCCAACTTAAGGCACCCGCATGTTCAGAATAAACCATGACGTCTAAGTCATGATGACTTCTTAAGGGATCAACCGTAATAATCAGATTTGCACCTCCAAATTCGGGGAATTTGCTTGGGAATTTACCTTTTTCTATTCGCTTTCTTAATTTATCGAGCTTATTCATAATGCTATCTATCTCGTGGTATTAGTTTTATGTTTTGGGATCAGTTTCTTTCTTCCCTATTTTGAGACAATGTCTCCATCTCATTTACAAGCTCCTGGCAAAACCCAATTGCCCTTTTGCATTCTTCTATGGTAAACATACCAAAGTGTGTTCGCTTCTTGGGCATCTTCATCATTTTGGAGAGCCATTTATAGGCCTCTCTTGAGTTCTTGAAATGGCTTTTATTCTTCCACAAGGGATCAAAAATCCCATGTCCTTGGCGTTTGAGTTCTCTTAGTTCAGGGTCAGCCAGTCTGCCAAGCGAGGTAACATTATCGTCATAAGTTCCTACATAGTGGCTTTTATCTATTGTACAGCGATAATACTTTTTGTGCACGTAATAGGGCCGGGGATCATCGTCAACTCTAGCAGGGTAAATCACATCTCCTGTAACAAGCTCAGTTCCGCAATGGCAATAGGGACAGCGTTTGCCTTTTAGAATTTCCTGAATATACGGCTCCATCAAACTTTCCATTACAAACCATTCTTAATAACCTTAAGGTATTCCCCCACTGTTTGTTTTATATGGGCATAGTGTTCAGACTTCTCGTTCGAAGGCTCTTTCAAATACAGTGCTCTATTCACTTCAAGCATAATCGATGAAACATTGCGATTCCTTTGGTAGTGTTCGAGTGGCACTATAGAACCTCGATACGGCCAATCAACGCCCAGGGTATAACCCGCTTCTTTAAAAAACGAGACCGATAGGTCTACCAATTCCTTGGGGGTGTGAAAAGGATCCGTTCCAATGTTGAAATCAGGACGGTCTGGATTTTTATCTAAATCTCTTGTCAGTGGCCTGCTTGGATAGGAATGACAGTCTACAATGGTAACCTTGCCAAAAAGGTTTAACTGATTGTCAACCGCAGCACTAAAACGGCCATGGTGTTTCCAATAATAGTCTGCCAGCACTTTCGCTTTCAACTCAGGTGTTACATTCCGAATCCTTTCACCCGCGTCGCTTTTCTCATAGAGCACACCCATGCCATATTGTGCCATAACTTCTTGCGAATCATCCGTAAACCTCTCAGGGTCACAAAATATTCTTGAGAATGCTGCGATTATCATTTCATCCGCATCGGAATGAAACAAGTCGTGGGTATACCAGTCGGTCAGCGTTAACATCTCCTTCTCAAGTGCTATTGAATCTACAAGATAACCTTCTAATAAAGGGATATGCGTGGAGGAATGCGGTATGTGAAGTATGAGTTTTTTGTCCATTTTTAATTTGAGATTCAATTTATTGTTTTGGTGAAGGAGTAAATATAATTAGATTACTTTTTTTGATTGCGGGAATATGGTTTACTGTTATAACAACTCTTCCTAGTTTTGAATATTTCATTAATAAAATTTGCGCCAAGATTCAAACACTACTTTTTTCACATGCGTCCGCCCCTTCAGCCCCAATTCGAAACCTAAATAGCTGTTTATTAATGGTTTGCAGAAATGATATGTGCGTGTAAAATACCCAACACTATGCATGGCTGCCAGAATAGGCCTATTGGATATACTGCAGCACACCATCCGTGAAGTTTCCTTGCAACAGATTGGCAGCGAACAGAATAAAATAGACTTACTCCTTCAGCAGCAAATTAGGTATAGCATAGGATAGGTGAACACTCATTTTTCCCAAAATACTTACACCTATTTCCCAACAGAGCCATTGCATTTCCCAAATACAGAAATCACCAAAAAAAACAAGGTACCCCTACTGCTCCGACGCCTCGAGCACGGCGATGAAACGGGCCTGGGCGAAGATGGCAAGCACCACAACGGCACCGGCGGCGAAGGCGAAGAGGGCAAAAACCAGGGCGAGTTTGCTGAGCAGGACGGTGAACAATACTGTGATGCCAAGCATGAACCAGCCGAGGAGGATGTATAAGAGGCGGAGGAAACGCAGGGAGCCGTGGCGTAAGTGGGGCTGGGTGCTGGACGCAGTGCGGGAATGCTGGGCCTGATGCTGCGCGACCAGTCGCTGGGGCTCTACAATCTGTTCGGTATAATACTCCTCGTAAGAGTAGTAGCCAAGGCGGCGGAGTACCTGACTGAGGAGGGTGTCGAAATTGTCTACATGATTGTGACTGCAAAAATCCTGGATTCTGCTGCGCATTTCCGCATTGAGGAGGACCTTGCGGCGGTTTAACTCTGCAATGGTGAAGAGTATGGTATCCGAATCATACTGGGTCCAGTAGTCGAGTATGGCCATGAGGGCAATGTCTGCCTCGCGGGTAATCTCTTTCAGGGATCTGTTTTCCATTGTTGTGTTTATTTATGAACTGTGAGCTGTGTTCTGTCATGATAAATTGAAATGGAGATTGTAGAAAGGGTAAAAAAAAATCACTCGAATTTATGATGCGTCTTCCGCGCAGTGCTCTGCTGCTGCTGGGCATCTGCCAAAACAGATGCTCAAAAACAAACACAGCGCTACCGTGTATGCAAGTTAGCATGAATACGGGAGATGCTTATGTGGAATTCCCGAACTGGGCAAACCCTTTTCCGAAATGGGCATATTGACGCATTAAGGGGCGATTTCTGTAACTATGGGGAAAGGAAATTCAGCACGGGCTCTGCACCAGGCAACACAGCTTGCAGGGCTTAGTCCTTTTTCAACTTATACGAACCCTCATAGCTGCCGCAGCTGGCGCCATGGCCGCAATCGCCATACTCCAAAACGCTGATCATTTCTTCACCAAATTGGAAGTTAATGTGGCAGGTACTTTCGCTGGGGCTGTAGTTGGCGATATGCAGTTTGGTCAAATAGGCCTGGTCTAAGAAATCTTCTGCGCAGAATTCTGAAGCTTGCTGGAACCTAAAATACACAACACCTTCGGCGGTGGGTCCGCTAATTTCTAGGGATACGCCGTTGTCGCCTAGATACATGCCTGACCAATCTGGCAATGCTGTATCACCAAAGGCGCTGATATCTAAGGGCGCTTCAGCATCTAGGTAGTAAGCAGAGTCAGTGAATATAGTATCTGCATATTCCCCATCAGAACCTTCTGCGGCGGGGAATTCTTCAACATAGTAGAGGCTGTCTGCAGGGGCGCTTGCCAGCTGTTCTTCTGTAGGCCAATCGAAGGGATCGATGCAGGGGTCGCACTTTAAACCCAG
>Ga0315904_10008304_pt1 | contig 13764 bp, 14 predicted proteins | sample LakEriMetagenome_6_FD_203529 | JGI IMG/M metagenome (GOLD analysis project Ga0315904, IMG submission 203529) | Freshwater fungal communities from buoy surface, Lake Erie, Ohio, United States - Buoy 12 MA120 | ecosystem: Environmental > Aquatic > Freshwater > Lake | place: USA: Lake Erie, Ohio... | reverse complement strand
GACATGCGCCTGGTACTGCGTGGCGACAATCTGCTGGAGCGCCACCTCGCGCTCGTCCTTGGTCTTGAGCTTAGCTAGGGCCTCGCTCGTCGTCGGATCCTTCGCGGCCGCCGCCTTGGCCTGCTCGTAGGCCCAGGTGGCATCCGCCGCTTCACGACGGAGGATCATGTTGAAGGCCATCGTCTCGAAGACCGCATCGCGCACCTTGTTGGCATGCGAGCGAATCTCCGAGGCCTTCTGGTGAAGGCCACCGATGTTCTGCGTCGGGTCCTTGTCGAGTTCGACCTTGGCCGTTTGGATCCACGCGAGCGTGGCCGCCCGGAAGGTCTGCGCTGCCTCCCAGACCGGGCTCATGCGGCCTCCGAGGGCGGGAAGGCCGCCGTCTTGGCGGCCGTGAGCAGACCTTCGTAGGGAGCGAGCGTGGTGGCGAAGGCCTGCCCATCGATCATGCCTTCGAGGACGAAGGCACTCAGGACCTGCTTGCGGAGATCGTAGAGCAGCTGGAGCTCGAGGTACTGCTTGAGCTCGGGTGAAGCACCATCCGGGATGTCGATTTCCTGCCCAGCCACGAACTCGCGGCTGATGAACTCGTCCGATACGGTGCGGTACGTCCGCTTCTCGGATACACTGCGGTGAATCTTCATGCTGAGGTCTCGCGGTGGAGAGGTGAGCGTTGGCTACACTGAGCTCTATCGCCCCACCGCTCGATCCGTCAACACTCAGCCACGCAGCATGCGCTGCTGCAGTTTGGGGCTGAGTTCGTACGTCAGACCCTCCCACTTGAGCGTCAGCAGGAACTGGCGATCGACTTGCAGCCCTTGGCGGGCACGGAGCCGGACGTCGCCGACCTGAAGGAAGAGCGTGATCGGACCGGGCCGCGTCTCTGTCACCTTGGCAATCGTCCGGAGGAGATCGGGGCTCATGGTCGGCGGGAGATGGAGCGTGATCGACTCTTCGGCCGTGATGGGCGGCATCGCGGTCATGATCGAGGTCGAGGCCTCTCCCGGGGCCGGCGCCGGCTGCTGCGACGGCGCCTCGCAGCGACGGTTGGGGTAGGCGTAGTCCTCGATCGAGTTCCAGTCCGGTCCGTAGCCCGGCTCGGAGATCATCGGGCACCAGCCCGGCATCTGGATCTCCATGGCCCACTGCATGACGTTGGCGACCTCATCCAGCGAGTCCGCCGGATGATGCGCGACCACGAGCTCGTCGTGGACCGTCAGACAGAGCCGGCTCTTGAGCCCCTTCTCCTTGAGCGCCCGGGCCGCCCGCACAATCGCCATCTTGATAAGGTCCGCCGCCGTCCCCTGAACATTCGAGTTGACCGCTTCACGCTCAGCGGCCGAGCGGAACTTGGGGATCTTGGAGTTGATATCCGGAACCGCTCGCCGGCGTCCGAAGAACGTCTCGGTATAACCCGTCGCCCGGGCCCGCCCCTTCACCGCCTTCACGTAGGCGGCCGCCGCCTTGAGGTTCTGCCAGTAGTCACCCAGGAGCTTCTCGGCCTCGTCGACCCCGCAGCCCAGCATCTCCGCGAGCTTATACTTTGAGCCGCCGTAGATGGCCATAAAGTTCAGCGATTTACCACGCTGGCGGTCATTCTTGTCGACCTCGTCGACCGGCTTCCCGAGCATCACCGCTGCCGTCTGCACGTGGACGTCGATGTCGTTCTCGAAGGCCTCGAGCAAGCCCCGGTCACCAGAGAGGCTGGCGAAGAGCCGGTACTCGATCTGGCTGTAATCGATGTCGAGGAAGCCGACGTAGCCCGGCGGAGGGAGGATCGAAGCCCGGACCGCTTTGCGAAGGGCATCGTTGGCCTTGCCCCGCTCCTTCGGGACCTGCTGCAGGTTCGGTTCCTTGGAGGACAGGCGCCCCGACACCGCCCCGTACTGGTTGTACTGGGTGTGGATGCAGCCGTCCTTCTGGACGAAGGTCGGGAGCGGGTCAAGGAACCCGGCCTTGATCTTCTCGGCCTCGCGGTAGCGGAGGATAGCATCCACCACCGGGTGCTGCCCTTCGAGCATCTTGAGGGTCGCGGCATCAGTTGACGGCGCCTGGGTCTTCTCCGACTTCTTCAGGACCGGGAGCTTGAGCTCGTCGTAGAGCAGGGCGGCAATATCCTTCGGCTTCGTCAGCGTCACCGGCCGGCCGGCGGTCGTCTCGATGATGTGCAACTGCTCGGCCATCATCCGCTCGGCCTCAACCGTCGCGTTAGCAATCTGGACCTGATCAAGCCGCACACCCAGGAGCTCCATCTCCGCCAGCGGCTTGATGCAGTCGTGCTCCAGCTGGTAGATGAAGTGGCTTGAGTCCATGTGGGGCAGGAACCAGTGGTACAGCTGCCAGCCGACGATGACGTCCTGCAGAGCGTACGGGACCGCCTTGTCGTACTCGACAATATCGAACCGGCGCTGGTCCGCCTTCACCTTGGACGGGAAGAGCGACTTGAACTTGATAGCTTCCGGCAGTTTCAGGTGGCTGAGCGCGAGATCCTTCAACGCCGCCGAGGCATACACGTCGTAGAGCTTCGACATGAGCAGCGTGTCAGCCAGGATGCGGAAGTCGACCCCGTACTGGGCCATCATCTTCCAGTCGTAGCCGAGATTATGGCCGACGAAGCCCTTCTCCCAGAGAGGCTGGCAGATCCGCACGACCTCCGTCATCGGGAGGTTGGTGAATCGCTGGTCGAGCATCCCGGTAGCAACGAAGTACGCCCGCTGCCCATCCCCGCAGAACTGCAGGGCAACGACCTCATCGTCGATCACGCGGAGACCGGTGGTCTCGGTGTCGAAGCAGATGATGTCGGCAGCCATGAGATCGCTGACCATCTCGTAGAGGTCAGCGATGGAGTTGATCACAATCAGTTCACAGGCATCGAGCCAGTGGCTTTGCGTGTCCGGAGACGCTTCGGTGGGGAGGGTAGCTGTTCCCATTCGCGTTGCTGATGATGTCGGGTGCAGAGCCAGACCACATCGAGCCAATGCTCGGGGGCGTAGCCCTGATGATGGTGCGCTTCGATCTTGCCCTGGCAGGCGGTCGTCCCATGGTCGGCGCAGCCGCCCTTAACCAAGAGACCCAGTTTCACCGCCCAGTAGACCGCCCGCCGAGCTTCATATTTCCCGCTCTTCCGATCCTGCTTCCGTTTCGCTCGTCGCGCCGCGTCCAGCTTCTGGTCCACGGCAGCGGTCCGCCTACCAACGGTCTGCCCGCACGTCGGGCAGTGGGGCGACCGCTTCTTCATCGCGCTTGGGACACTCAAGATTCTCCGGCTGAGGCTCGGTAGGCTGTTCCTCAGAGGTGTTTCTCGTCAGAACCGACCACGCTTTGACACGGGGCCCCCACTGGGTGGCGGGACGGAAGCCGATCCGCCACCGGGGCGGGACAATCCGCATCGTCCCGTTAATGTGCGGGCGACGAGTCGGCTTGTACCATCGAAGGAACAGCGTCCCGAAGTTGCGAATCTTGACCGTCGGCTCTGAGAACCCTTCAGCGACCTGGTCCCCCAACGATTGCAGCATGGCGTGGAAGGTCAGGTTGAGGACCCCTGCCACCTGCCGGCGCGTGAGCTCCGGGAACTGCCGGGCCACATGACGGACCAGTTCATCCGTGTTCGTAACCGGCCACCGCTTCCGATCGCGCTTCCGCGTCATCAGGCCACCCCGTGGTGCTGGGTGTTCCGTGCCACGCGGCGCATGATTGCCTGCATCCGGAGCGGGAGTTCACTGGCCTGGCGAAGAGCTACGAAGCGGTCACCGAAGATCTGCTGGAAGTACCGCTCGTACGACCCCTCGAGCTCGACCCCGATGCCGATCGTGTGGACGCCCGCCTTCCGAAGCTTCTGGGCGATCACCGCACAGCGGGCAATGTCGTGCTCCCCGCTGGCCCCATCGGCCACCAGGACGAAGTAGCGAGCATAGCGGCGCCCGAGCTTCAACAGCGCCGCCGCCTCCGCCGCCATCACCTCAGCGTACTCCGTCCCCGAGTTCGAGTCGTAGCCGGCGATGTAGGCGCGGTTCATCTCCCCGAACGCTTGGTCCACCACCACCCGACCCGAGGGGGCCAGCACGGCCCGGACCTTGTGGGCCCCGGCCATGGCCTCCAGGCACATCAGCGTCGTGAGCTTCGCCTGGTGCTCCCGGTTGCCAGACATCGAGCCCGAGTCATCGATCACCAGAGTCAGGGCCACGTTCCCACGGCGCGTGGGAGGGGTCTCGACGCGGAATGGGGTCTTCGGCGACCGCCGCAGCGCCCGCATCGAGAGCCGCGCCCCCGTCTCCTCCAGCACTACCGAGCGCTTTGAGGGTGGGATCTGGAAGAGATGCCGGAGGGGATCCACGTACGGACGGACCTCACTGAGCAGATCGATGTAGGGAGCGGGGCTCACCGCACCGCCACGGCGCACGTTGGGCGAGTAGCCCGTCGACTGCATGAGCTCCTGGACTTCCTTCTGAAGCGAGCCATCATCCAGGCTATCGAGCGCGTACAGCTGCCCTTCCTCCGCCGTCGCCCCATCAGCCTCGGCCGCATCGCCCTCCCCACGCTCCCCCTTCTGGCCCGAGAGGATGACGACGGTCTGTTGTCCGAGGCTGTCCTTGCCATCCAGCTGGAGCTTCTGGAGAATCTCGCGAGCGATCTCTACCACACGACGGCTCGACGTGCAGCTGAAGGCCTCCTCAAGGAGGTCCTCGATCTCCGCCAAGCGAGACTGGTTCGCGGGACTGAGCGGGCAGGGCTCCGTCTTGCCCGCTCGCGTGAACAGGCGCCGGCGCAGGACCCACGTCAGGATCTGCGCGGGGTTATCGTCCGAGCCCGCCGGATCGACCAGCGAGAGCAGCATCTCGTTGCCGCGAGCGAGGTACCGGTGAAGGTGCGGGAAGTCCCGCCCGAGGAGGCGCTCGATGCGTTCATCCTCGAGGATGTTCCACATGTTATGCAGCTGCCCGTCGGGGATGGGGCGCCCACGCCCATCCTTCTGGACCTCCCCCGACGACGAGTGACGTCGGTGGAAGTCAGACTCCACGTAGTCCGTGTAGCGGGCGTGCGCCCGCTCATGGGCTGCGAGGAAGACCGTGGCGATGAACTGCTCGTTAGGCGAGCCCTTCTTCAAGGCCTCCGTGTTCACCCAGCACTGCTGACGCTGGAAGTCCGTGTAGCCCGTCTCGCAGCCCCGGGCGCCGAGCGAGACCGGGTCATCCCCGAAGACCAGGTCGTAATCCTCGTTGATGCAGGCCGTCTTCCGGTCGATCGCATCCCGCAGCGGCAGCAGGTCATGCCACCGAAGCGAGGGCGCCGATCCCCAGTAGTAGGGCATCAGGCCCCCTTCTTGCTCACGAAGGCCTTCCGGAAGGCGGCCTCCACATCAGCCGCGATCGTCTTGCGGACCTTGGGATCAGTGCCGGCGACGTCGCGGAGCCACGTGAGCTCGGCCCCCTGCCACGCCGACGACCGCACCAAGGCGCTGTCGTTGCGGTGGATGGGCAGCAAGAGGTCCACGATCTCCTCCGCCCACTGCACCGCAGCCCGGGGCGAGATCGGCTGGACGAGCTCCGAAGCCTTCCAGCGCTTCATCACGGCATCCGACGTCCCGACAATCCCAGCGCGGATCGAGGGCGTCGTCTCCGGGACATCCTGCGCGAGGATCTGCAGGAGCCCGGCGCTCGACGGGTAGTCGTACTCGACCTTACGGACACGGCTCGAGAAGGCGGCGCCATAGAGCTCGATGTCATCGGCGGCCGGGTCGACGTTCATGTCAGCCAGGAGGACGAAGTCCGGCCCCGCCTTGATCACCTCACCCTCACCGTTCGGATCCGGCTTCTCGTTGAGCACGACATAGCCATCCGAGAGGGCGCTGATGAACATGTTCTGCGCCCGGGTCGGCATGCGCGTGAACTCCTCGACGAGGATCGGCTGGCCACGGCCACCATGCGCCGTCATCGAGCGCACCAGACAGCCGTTGACCCACGTGAACTGCCCCGGCGTCCCGGCCGGCTGCCAGCCACCGAGGAAGTCGGCGGACTTCACCTCGTCGTGGCCGGTGAACAGCTGGTAGTCCTTCCCCGCCGCCGTGAAGCCTTCCTGGGCGAGCGCCTCGAAGGCCGAGATGGTCTTGCCCACCCCCGGCGGTCCCAGGAGGATCGTGTGCTTGCGGCGACGGATGAGACTCCGGACCAGCTTCAGCTGCGGGCCCTGGAAGCGCGACGAGAACTGTGCCGGCGCCTCGAACGTCTGCGCGAGGGCGAGGAAGTCCTCGACGGTCACGAAGTGGTTCCGAAGGTCCTCCACCAACGGGAGGGTGTCGCTGTCGGCGAGCTCGAGGGTCCACTTCTCCGGATTGATGTCCGGGGCCATGCGGTCGAGCCCCTGCGCGGCCTCCACCGCCAACTGGGCCATCGTGTCGGCATTCACCGCCGCCGTGCCCTGCTCCTCCAGCTTGTTGAGGAACGACACCCACGACGCCCGGAAGCTCTCGGACTTCGAGGCGAAGGCCGCTCCGAGGCCGAGAAGGCCGAGGCCCTGACGGGCGAAGTTGTTCTGGGCGTTCGTGCGGTACTTGCCCGTGCGGAAGTTGAGCTCGCCCCAGAAGTACTTGGTCTGGTTAGGCGACTTCCACGCAGCCGCGAAGGTCGTCTCGTCGGTACCAGGGACGTAGCCGAAGCGCTCACAGGCATTCGCGGCGAAGAGCAGCACCCCCTCCACGAAGAACTTGCTGATGGAGCGGCCCTCGAAGAGGTCCCCCGTCTTCAGCGGGAGACGGAAGCCGTTCACCTGGACGCTGGTCTGGTCGGTGTCGCGGTCGAAGCAGGACTGATAGAACTGAAGCATGGGTCTAGTGGCTCAGGTTGGAGCGCGGAGAGATGCGGGTATCCGGTCCTATCCGGTGAGGAGAGGAAATCCACATACCTGTGTTGTTCTGTGTAAGCAGAACGGCCGTCAGTGGACGGCCGTTGCGAGGAGGTCAGGAGATCGGCGTGTTCAGCAGCGCCTGCAATCGCGGCTCTTTCCGCAGGAGCTTGAACCGTCGATGGACCTCAGCCGAGGTGATCGCCAATCGGGTCGCGATCTCGGCAATGGAGAAGCCACCCCAGAGCAAGAGCTCGAGCATGTAGAGCGTCGAGCGGGGCTCGCCCGAGGGGCTGTGGCTGCGGCACTCGGCGTGGCGCGTCCCCTTCAGCATCAGGCGGAGATCCTCCGGCCGGCGGATCTCGCGGTCGAAGGTCTCCCAGGTCGCCTTCGGGTCGGGGATGGTGGACTCCGCCAGGACATCGAACTCCTGCAGCGTCCCGCCCTCTTCCGTGAGGTCGGTGAAGTCGATCGCGACCGGCTCCGGGAGGATCTCGCGGCGGGTCTTCTCGCGGGCATGCAGCTTCATCATCTGCTGCGTCGCGAACATGAGTACGTAGTGCTGCGCCGGCCCCCGCGAGGGGTCGTAGCGATCGAGGAAGCTGGTCCCCAGCGTCTCCGACGGGACGATCATGGCCAAGATGACCTGCTGCAGGCAGTCCTCAACCGACTCGGACACCTGGAACTTGCGAATCCGGTGCCGGATGAGGGGCACGAAGTGGGTCCAGACAAGGTCGACCGTCAGACGGTCGGGGCGCAGATCGTCAGCACGCATGAAGGGTATGGTCAGAATAGTTGAAGGTGCCAGGTACTCGGGAACTCGGAGCCACGATGAGTTTCCCACAGGTGTGCCAGTCGGCACGTCTCGGGGCGGTCGTCAACGATATCCGGGGGGCACGGGGGCAACTCGAACGTCGTCACCAGACGGGCATAGCTCCCGTAGATGAGACGTCGCGCCCACGCGGCCCAGGCGTCGAGCTCCACCCCAGGGGCCGAGCTCTCCTCCCAGATGTACTGCTTGAGGTCGTACGCGGCCGTCAACTGAACGGTTGAGGCACCGCGTTCCACCTCGGCAAAGGCCTGACGGATGAGAGTATCCATCGAGGCCCGGACATCACGCTGCGCCTTGGTCCCACGCCCCGTGAGGGGCTGCGTGAAGCTCGTTGGCGCAGTCTGGCGGGACTGCAACTTCTTCCGCAACCGCTGCTGCAAATTGGCAGCGGGCGTCATGGTCTTTAGATGAAACGTGGACTCGATCCAGTCAAGGGCCTCATCAATAGTCCACTCGTTTCCATCATCTGGCACACACTTCCGCACGATCTCGATCACACCCCCGCTACCGTGACAAGCGAAGCAGTAGACCGAGTTGGTCTCGCGGTAGACCTGCATCGCCGGGCTCCGGTCCTCGTGCGCCGGCCAGATGCAGCGGACACGCCCCCGAGTCGGAATCTCCCACCCGAGGGCATCGAACAGCATGTCGATCGTGATCTCGTCACGGACGCGGTCACACCGCGCAGCGAGCATCGACATCAGATGATGTCCGCGAGAAGGCTCGACTCGTAGCGCTCCATGAGGCGGAACTCGGAGCCCACATCACCGTCACGGTACTTCCCGACGCCCATCATCACTTCCTTGTTCGCCTTGAACTCATCGAGGCGGAGGAGCCACGCCAGGAAGTCGGCGTTCTTCTCGATCGCGCTCGTCTCCGAGGCGAAGTTGAGCCCGTACCGACGCAGACCCTCCGCCTCCTCTCGCGCCTTGCGGCTGATCTGATTGGCGGTGACCATGCAGAGCCCCTCACCCTCGTTGAAGGTGAGGCAGAGCGCCTTGAGACCTTCGATCACCTCCACGATCTCCTCACGCCGGTCGCTGCGGCGGCGGATGGCCGCCATGAGCGAGGCGTAGTCCAGGCAGACGAGGTCGATCGACTGCCGGCTGCGGAGATACATCAGCTTCTCGTTCAGGACCTTGACGGTGTCGTACTTCGAGATCTGCAGGACCGTGTACCGCCCATAGTTCGGGCAGTCACGCCAGTCCTCGATCACCTGCCCGTAGAGCCGCTCCTCGTAGGTATCGAGGTGGCCGTTCTTAATGCGGACGTAGTCGAGCCCGCCCGGGAGGCCGAACTTGTGGTGGTTCGTGTGCCGAGCGATGATGCGGCGGCGAACCTGGGCCAACGGCATCTCGAGCGAGACGAAGACCGTGTTCTTCTTCTGGTAGACCGAGGCGTGGTAACCGATGTTGAGCAGAGTCTGCGTCTTCCCCTCGCCTGTGTACGCGCAGAAGATCGCAAGCTCCCCCTTTTGGAAGCCGTTCGTCAGCGTGTCGATCGACGCCCATCCGGTCATAATGCCCGGTTCCCGGCCGCGCTTCGTCTCCTGGTACTCGCTCATCAGGTCGTCAGCGCACTCGCGGATGTCCTGCACCGGGAGCACGCCGCTCTCCTTCTGATCGAGCTCAGCCAGGCGCGACATGATATGCGTCCGGGCCGCCTTGTAGCCCTGCTGCACATCCCCATCGAGCTTGAGCCCATCCACCAGAACCGTCGCCGCCTCCTCAAGCGCGGCCGCCATGCGATCCGCATGGACCCGCTCGCGATACGAGGGCAGGACGATCTTCAGCTTCTCACGCGGGACATCGAGCGTGGCAAGGTCGCGGAAGAGCACCTGGATCGGGAGACGCTCCGGGGCCGGACATTGCTCCTGCTCCAAGAGGGCGATGACAATCTCGTCATCCAGCGGGACCTGCTGGACGTTGCCGGCCACCGCAAGCCGGAAGAGCCACCGGTGGGGACCGGTGAAGTAGGTCTCGTCGAAGTTCTGGTTCAGGACATAGTCGAGGTCACTATAGACCCCGGTGTTCCCGAGCCGAGCCTTCGGCAACGCAGCAGCAATGATCAGATCTTCCGTCGGACGCATCAGAGCCCCAGCGGGAGGTTCAGCTGGTCGAAGCGGGCAGCTTCAATGACGGCCGTGAGGTCCGGATAGCGCGGGGCGTGCTGCTCGAGTGGGTAGTCTGTGAGGAGCACGAACGGGAGGCGGTGATCCACCGCCCGATCTAACAACTGGCGGAGATAGTAGAAGCCCAGCCGGGTCTCGACCTCACGACCAAGGGTGAAGATCACGGCCTCGCGGGTGCGCTCGATCGCGACCCACTGCTGAGCCTCCTTGGCGAAGTGCCGCTGGGCAAGATCGGCGCTGTCGAGCACCTGCGCTCCCCAGCCGTTCTGGAGGAAGCCATACACCAGCCCCCCGGTGAACGCCTGGCGGCGCTCCGTGGGCAAGTCGTAAGCATGGACGAGGGTCACCCGCCCGGAGAGCAGAGCATTCATCGACATAGCGACGTCGGAGGTGGAACCGAAGGCGCCCATCACCGTGCTGGGCTCGCACCGGCCCCATGCGCGAGGATAATGCCGAGTGCGGAGCTCCTGCATGACCAGATTCTTGGCATAGCACTCTGGGCAGCGCACGAATCCGACACCGTTGTGCACGTGTCGCATGTTTCGACAGGTCGAGCAATCGATCTTCGGTTCTACCGAGGTCATGCCATGGTTAAGCGAGAGAGTCACTTCGCGAAGCCCTCGCGGCGAATCAGGTCATCAACCGCGACCAGGCCCCAGACCCCTTCCTCGTTCTGCGCGGTGAGACGGGCAATCCGGCACTGGTCCTCGGGAGGCATCGACGCAACCGCCTTCCGCCATCGAACCAGCCGCAGGAAGTTCGACCAATCGCACTCTGCAAGCCCATCGAGCGAGGGGTGCGCGAAGAAGAGCCGACCGTTCAGCAGGACCCCCTGTGGGATGATAGAGAACTGGACGACCTTCGTGCCCGGCCGTTCAAGGGTGGTGATGCGCTCCAGCCGAAGGCGATGCTGCTGACCCTCAATCTCGATATGCGCCCAGATCGAGAACGTCCGGTGCGCGTCCGTTCCCCTCAGGTAGGTATCCACCGAGTCCGGGCCTTCGTAATGCTTGGTGGGCGTGGGGAGTCGCCGTTTCACGTGGCACTCCCGTCGAGCAGTGAGATCTTCTTGTTAATCAGTCCCATAAGTGCGTTGAGCGAGCCTTGGTCGTAGGTCGAAGGGGAATCGAGGAAGTCGAGGAGGGCTCCGCGCTGGGAGAGCAGGTCCAGCGCCCGGGCCTCGAGAGTGTCTTCCGCCAGCAGCCGGTAGACGACGGCAGCGGTGTGGGTGGAACTGGCGCGACGGATGCGGGCATACACCTGGCGCATCCGGGCCTCGTTGAACAACAGGTCACAGCAGATCATGTAGGGGGCGGCATCGAGATTGAGCCCCATCTCGCCGGCGGTCGTGATGACGGCCACGTCCCGCTGCCGATCCTGGAACTCCCGCCGCTGGCGCTCCGCCTCGGCGTTGTCCATCTCGCCGTGGATCTCGGCCATGGTCAGCCCGAGGTCGCGGAGCAGGGGCATCACCCCCCGCTTCAGGAACTCGAGGCTCTTGCTGAAGATCACGACCTGACGGCCAGCCAGTTCCGTGGTCAGGAGCTCCCGGAGCTCGTCGAGCTTGGCGGATCCGGTCTCCCCGGGGAACACCAGCCCGACATCGTTGGCGATCTGCCCCAGCCGGACCACCCGCTGAATGGCTTCGAGGAAAGCGCTCGGCTGCTGCGGGTCCAGCTGCAGGAGCCCCCGCTCAACCTCGTCATAGCGCTGGCGCTGGAGGCCAGTCAGGGTCACCCACCGGTCGACGATCGTGAGCGAGGGCATCTGAAGCCCCACTTCTTCGATCGTCCGCTGCAGGATCACGGGCTGGATGGCCTGCTTGAAGTGATCAAGCGAGCGGTAGCCCGTGATGGCGGTGATGTAGCGCCGGCGCCCCCGGACCGTGATCGGGAACGTCGAGGTGTTGCAGTAGAGCGAGATGAACTGCTCGCGGCTCCCGAGAAGGTCGGGGGCCACGATCGAGAGGACCGTGTGGTACTCGTCGAGGTGGTTCTGCATCGGCGTGGCCGAGATGGCGAGCCGGCGGGGGATGGCATGGACCACCCGCTTCGCCGCCTTCGTCTGCTCGGCCGCATGGTTCTTGAGGGCCGAGGCCTCATCGAAGACGACCTGATCGAAGCGGAGGCCGGCGATCGCGTCGACATCGATCCGGAGCGTCGGGTAGTTCAGGATCACGACGTCCACGTGATGCAGGAGGTGCCCGTCGAACTTGGCGAGGGCCTCGTAGCGCTTCCGGCGAGCCGTCGGGGTCCCCTCGACCACGAGGCAGCGGAGCCCCTCCCCGACCCACTTCTCCGCCTCACTCACCCACTGGTGCATGAGCTTCGAGGGGCAGACCAGGAGCGTGCGCGAGACCACCCCGGCGGCCTTGAGCCAGCGGAGCGCCATCAGCGTCATCCCGGTCTTGCCGAGCCCCGGATCATCAGCGAGGACCAGCTGCGGGGTGCAGATGATCCCGGCGACCCCGACGTTCTGGTAGCCCCGAGGGGTCAGCCGGAGATCAGGGACACTGATCGGGGCATCGTCCTGGGTGCGGAGCCAGGCCAGGTCAATGCGGGGGAGCTCAGCCGTCGCGGCGGTAGTCCCGCTGGCGGCGGCTGTGTCGGGTGCTGAGCGGGTGCTCTTCCTCGTCCTCGTCGTCGTATTCGTCGTCGAGGTCGTCGAAGGGGTCGTCGAAGAACTCCTCGAAGAGCGATTCGCCCTCGACGGCTTCGTCATCCGACTCCTCCCAAGACGCGGGGGCCATCAACGGGCCTCCGAAGGCGGCAGGTGCGTCCAGCGCTCATCCGGCTGCTCGTAGAGCCGGATCTTGGCGCGTTCGCCGATACCGAGTTCGTTCCAGACATCGTGAGGGATCTCAATGAGCGCGGTGCGCTCGAGCAGAGGGTCGTTCTCGAGGAGCTCGACGGCGACCAGATAGCGGTCGCGAGTAATGCCTTGGTGGCGCTGCTTGGCGCGGACCACCACATCGAACAACTCAGATTTGAAGGTGAGCTTCTCGCCGGTCGGGATGATGAGTGTCCCGGGTTCTGCCTGCTCGATCACGTGGCCGCCTCCTGAGGGTGCGAGCCGGGGCCGAATGCCCTGGCTTCGCGGAGGTAGCCCCCGTGAACAAGTTTCTCACTACCAGTGCCGGTGCTTCAGGGCTTCGAGGCCGGTCCACATGGCGGTCGACTCGGCGGCCGTGGCCGCATCGCGGGCCGCGTCCGTCAGGTCGGCGAGTTGGTTCATGATCTGGGCGGCCATGACGGGGTCCATCACCACCCTCGGAGCCGGCGGGGGCGTGACCTGGGCGGCCTGAGCGGCCTGGTGCTGCTGGAAGGTGCGGCGACGATCGTGATGCGACATGGGGACGGGACCAGAGAGAAGGTGAATACCAAGCACTATCCAGTGACTTGGTCTTCAGCATACGGCTGGTGCACCGTCAGGGGGGATCACTGGGGCCCGGGGGTATGGCGGCGGGTATCCGCGCTCCCCCTCCCATCCCCCTTGCTAGTACTAGCTGTTATTGCAGTACGGTAGGAACTACAAGAATTACAATACGGCTGAGAGTACAGGGGGTATCGAAGCAGTAAGAGGTCATGCAGTACAACGCTGCATGACCTCATGACATATAGGGCGCCCTAGTATAGCTGGGACCGCCCCGCTTCGCGAGCGGTACGCTAATCCGATTCCGGGGGTTCGTCAAGGCTTCGCCTTTTCGATACCCACCGGATACTCCCCCGAGTGATCGAATCCTCTCCCAGACCCGTGCTCGACCCCTCCCGGTTATGGACCCAGCCCGAAGCGGCCCGGTTCCTCGGGGTGAGTGTTGCCTACCTCCGGCGGAGTGCCTGTCCCAAGGTGCTCCTCCCACCCGTCCGAGGAACCAAGCCCTTAGTCCGCTACGATCCGGAGGATGTCCGGATCTGGGTCCGTCGCTGGCGAGTGGCGTGAGACGGAGGCTCTGAGGCTATGCTTCAGG
>Ga0315904_10008303_pt1 | contig 13765 bp, 14 predicted proteins | sample LakEriMetagenome_6_FD_203529 | JGI IMG/M metagenome (GOLD analysis project Ga0315904, IMG submission 203529) | Freshwater fungal communities from buoy surface, Lake Erie, Ohio, United States - Buoy 12 MA120 | ecosystem: Environmental > Aquatic > Freshwater > Lake | place: USA: Lake Erie, Ohio... | reverse complement strand
TGTGCGGCGGCAAAGGGCTGGGGCGGATGCAGTTTCAGGGGTTAACTGCACCCGCCCCCTTCGGTCGGGGCGAGCAATCAATGGCTCAAGCCCCGCCGGATTCTGTGTCAGCCGCCAACTATGCGGCGGAAGCCATCAGTGACGCGTTTCACGAATTCGGGTTCACGCGTGCGCCAATAGCGCGGGTCGCGCATCATCTCACGCAGCGCGGTCTCATCCGCCACCGGTGCAGCATCGGCCTTGCGTGTGACGGCGGGTTCGCCCTTTTCCATCATGCGATAAAGCGCCATCACCCCTTCCGAGGTTGTGGAAAGTGCTTCAAACACTGTATCCGGCAAATTGGCGCGACCCCAGGCGGAAAGCTGCTGCGCAATGCGGCGGAAACGTTCTTCGCCACCGAAGTGTTCGCGCAGCTTTTCCACCTGGCGATCAGCTTCGAATTGCGCGGCGGCTTCGGCAATCATTGGCAGCAAGCGCTCGGCCGCCAGATCATAGACAAGCTGCGCCTGGGTCGGCGTGAAGCCCGCTTCATGCAGGCGCTGGTTCACATCCTCATCCGCGCAGCAGAGATCATGCTTGGGCGTGATCTGGTATTCAGCGGGGCTATCCGGAATGCCGAGGCTGCGGCGAAAGCGCTGTACTTCCTCTGCCGGCGCATCGGCGCCAGGTGGGGCGATGCGCTGCGACAGGCGGCGTTCCAATTCGCGGTAGGATTTCAGCAGCGCATCCACGCGGAGTTGGCCCGCTTCGGAGTCCCAGAATTTCTCTGGCACGTCTTCAGGGCGCATTGATGAATTGGGCTGGTCGCCAAGCGCATTGGCCAGCAGATCCTCGGGCATGGGGCTTACTCCTGATGGGGGGATGAGAGCATTTCGGCAGGTGTGCCGAGGGTGCGTGAAAGCCATCTTGTCGTGGCGGGGATATTGATTTCTGCAATCGCTTGCGGGCCAAGACCGCGCAGGGATTCCAGGAACAGCAATGCATTTGCCGCATCCGCGCGGCCCTGCACTTGCGCGAGCGGGCTGCGATAACGCAGCACCGCTTCGCGCCCATCCAGCAGCAGCGGTGCAATGTCGCCACGCCGTCGCAGGATGGAAAGGCAACGCGCAATCAGCGGTGTCAGCAATTCTGCCTGCAGCCGCCCGTAAGTCGCCCCCAGAAGGCGTGATGTTTCGGCGGCGCGTTCCAGTACCTCGGTTGCGGTCATGCGCTGATCACGCTGCGGGCCAAGCCGATCCGCGAGCAAGGCGGTGCGGATGCGTGCGCGCAGATCATTCAGCACAAGCTGTGAGACATCGAAGCTGCCAGGTGCAGCAAGCGGTGTCAGGCCGGAAGACCCCGGCGCTTTCGGGATGATGGCGCCGGGCACCAGCCGCACAGTGGCAGGGTTCAGCACGCCATCATCTTCCGCCTGCCAAATGCCGGTGACGGCGATGGAGGCATTGGCGAGTACTAATTCCACCACCTTATTCGCGGTCCGAATATCGGGCAGTGCCTTCGCCACCGGGCCGCGGCCATAGCTTTCGCCAGGCGCCTTCAGCCAACGAAAGGCGATGAAGGGATTTTCGGCGAAGCTACCCTCGGCCAAGACGGTCGGCGCATCGCCATCCGCGCTGATTGCCGCGAAGCGATAGCCGGCGCGGTCCGGCCAAATGGCTTCAATGATGCGGTGGGTTGTTGCATCCGCCGTTTCGCCTTTGCGACGTGGCGGCAGGCAGCCGGGAAAGCGCGCCAGTAGCGCCGCTTCACTCATGCTCAGCGCACGGAATACCGTATCCATCCTGCCGGATGGGCCTTCTTCCAGCACCGCATCCTGCATGGGAATGGCCGTGAAACGGAGCGCGGAGGCTTCACCGGGTGCGGCTTCTTCCACCAGCATCAGGCCAGTGCCGGTGATCACCAGATCAAGAAAAGCCTGGTGCATTTCAAGCGCGAAATTGGAACGATCAAAATGGGTTTGCAGCACCTCGGCCGCTTCTTCCAAGACTGCGGCAGCGTTCTCGTCATTGCTATCTTGTGCCGGGCGACCGGGGGCCAGGCCGAACCAACGCGACCAGGGCGGTGTCAGTTCCGCGAGTAGCGAAGCGGAAAGCTGTTCCGCGGCATCGGCGGCGGTCGCGTCAAACAGGGTCGCACCACTGCTGATCGGGGGCAGCACATGATTGTAGCAATCGCGCCAAATGCCTTCATGGCGTTGCCGTGCGGCGAGTGCGGCTTCGTAGCGTGCGATGATGTCATGCGGGGTCATTGGCTTCATTCCCCGAGCAAGGAACGGCGGGTGGTCGCGAAATCCGGCAGGCTGCCAAGCAGGCCGCGGGCGGAGGTCGCGATGGTACCGGGCAGGCCGCGCGTGGCGCGGTCGCGATTTTCAACGCGCGTATCTGAAGCCTCTGCTTCCGGCGTTGGGGCAGGCGCCACGGGCTGGACGGTAGTTTTCGGCTTTGGCGCTTGGAACAGGCCACCCATACGCGCTTCTCCGTAAAAGGGTTGGCGCCCCGCCAAAAAGCCATGAGCCCAGCGCCTTCATGTGGAAGAGGCTGGGCCCATGGAAGTTTCGGGAGGAGCGAGAGAGGAAGACCTTCAGGCGCAGTTCGCCCGTTGGCGTGAGTTTGATAGCCTAAGGCCAAGCGCGCGTCAAGACATTTTTCCTAAAAAAATTTCAGGGCGATTTTGCAACCTGCGATAGAGGCCAAACGGCGTCCAAGCGTGCGGTGCATCGGCGCCCAGAAGCGCGCGGCACAGCGCCACGCAGCTGAGCCCAAAGATCGGCGGCAGCAGGCGTGGTGCGGCAGGGCCGGGGCTGAAGGGGCCGCGCAGGTGAAACCCCGCGCGGCGGTAAAAGCCTGGCAGATCGAAGCCAGGATCAAGCGGCAGATGCGCCACAATCAGCCGGCCCGAAAGCGGGTCCAGCACGGTCCAGCCTTGCGCATCATGCAAGGCGGCGAAGCAATGGCGAAAGCCGCGCTTCAGCGGATAAAGCCAGGGCTGATCGGCGCGCCCGCCGAAGAACAGCCAGATGGCCTGCTGCGAATCCTCAGTATATGTATGGGAAATGCGTGGCTTCATGCGACAATGCCCTTGACGCGCAGCGGCCATTCCAGCCGATCCAGCGCTTCACGCCACAAGCGCCAATCATGTTTTTCGGAAGGGTAGCGCGGGTCAGGCGCGGCACCCCTTTCGCCCCAGATGCGGAGAATGCGCGCATGGGTCAGGTCAATGCGGCGATGGCGGTAAAGGCGGTCCAGGCACTTCACCACATCATCCGGCTCACAGGGGCGCTGCTTGTCGCCCTTGCCCGCGACAATGCGCGCGCCGTCACGTCGGGCGGTCAGGGCGGCCATGGTCCAGAACCAGGCTTCCTCAGCGGAATGAAAGGGCTCGGCCTGGCTGAGCGAGGCAAAGCGGGGGCTGTAATGGGTTTTTTGTGCTGCGATCATTGGGGGAAATCTCGCCTAATGGTTGTGGAACAAAGGGAGAATAACCGTATAAATTGCCATGAGCAAGAGAAAAAAGGAAAAGTGACCTATTGAATTTTGACACAAGACCTAGGATATCTTGCATAGAAACCGGAACCATATCTGGATTCGGAAACCCCGCAGCAGCGCGGGAGAATGAGGAAGTAGCCCATGCGGCATGAGGATATTTGGCGCGCGCTTGATGCGCTCGCGGCGGAATACGGGCTTTCGGCTTCGGGCCTCGCCAAGAAGGCCGGGCTGGATCCGACCGCCTTCAACCCATCAAAGCGTATCGGCGCGGATGGCCGGGCGCGGTGGCCTTCCACCGAAAGCATCGCCAAGGTTTTGGATGCGCTGGGCGCGCGGATGGATGATTTCGCGGCGCTGGTCACCGGTGCCACGGCGCTTTCCCGTGGTGGGCGCGGCGTGGTCAATCGGCGCATTCCCCTGATCGGCCTGGCTCAGGCGGGCGGTGAGGGGTATTTCGATGATGGCGGCTATCCGGTGGGCGGCAGTTGGGATGAAATCTCCTTGCCGGAAATCGGCGATCCCAATGCCTATGCGCTGGAGATTTCCGGCGATTCCATGGAACCGGTGTTTCGCGATGGGGATGTGGTGATCGTCTCCCCCGCTGCGCCGGTGCGCCGCGGTGATCGCGTGGTGGTGCGCACGCGCCGTGGTGAGGTGATGGCCAAGGAATTGCGCCGCCATTCGGCCAAGCGGATTGATGTCGCAAGCCTCAATCCCGCGCATCCAAGCTACAGCTTCGAATTGCCGGAAATTGCCTGGGTGCATCGGATTGTCTGGGCGAGCCAATAACCAGCGCTTCAACCAATCGTCTTGATCGCCAGACCAAAAGCGCCTTGCGCAAAGCGGCGCATATTGGCGCGGCGATCAACGCTGCCGGTCTCCAGCGTGATCACGCGTTCAATGCCAGGCCCCACCACGGCGATGCAGCTATGCCCCGCCGCATCGCCATAGCGATTGCCGGTGGGCCCTGCCGCGCCGGTCTCCGCCAATCCCCAATCCGCGCCGTGTTTTTCGCGCACGCGCCGCGCGAGCAGCAGGGCATAGGCTTCACTCGCCGAACGCATGCCGGCCATGTCAGCGGGTGTGATGCCGAGCAGCGCCTCACGCGCTTGCGCCGTATAGATCACGCCACCGCCGAGGAAATAGGCCGAGGCACCAGGCTCAGTGAGCAGGGCCGCGGCGATCAGCCCGCCGGTTGAGGATTCCGCGACCGCGATGCGTTGGCGCTTCGCCTTCAGGCAGGCGGCGAGTGCAGAAGCTGAAACATGCAAGGCGTCCATGGTGCTTCTCCTTCATCCGCCGGAGATGTGTTTCCAATAGCGATGCGTCGCCGCCAGCGCTACCAACCCGCAGCCGGCCATCAGCGCGGTTGCCATCGGCGCGCCGAGAAATTCAGCGGCAATGCCAAGGCCGATAAAGCCAATCGGCCCCATGCCGATGCAAACTGATAGCAGGCCCAAGACGCGGCTGCGCAATTCCACAGGTGTCGCCAGATAAATCAGCGTGGGCTGCATGATGCCAAAGCCCGAACCGCCTATGCCCACCAGGATCAGCGCCAGCCCCGCAAACCATGGGTTTGGGATCAACGCGAAGGCGATCACCATCGCCATATACAGCGTGACACCGCCCAGATAGCAGCGGCGATAAAGCGCCGGCCCAATGAAGAGCGTGATCAGCACGGCACCAAGCAATGACCCCACGCCATCCATGCTCGCCAGAATACCAACACCTTGCGGCCCCAAAGCCAATTGATCCTTGCCGATCACCGGGATCATGCTGGTGAAGGGCCAGCCGAACAGATTATAGATCAGCGTTACCATCAGCGTGCCACTCAGGCGCGGATCGGCGCGCACGGCCGCGAGGCCCTCGGCAATGCGCGCCAGCACCGGTGCCGGGCGGCTTGCCGCGCTGCGTGCGGTGCGTGGCAGCAATAGCGCTGCGATCAGCGCCGGCAGATAGAGCAAGGTTGCCAGCACGAAGGTGCCATCAAGCCCAAGGAGTGCCAGCAATACACCGCCAAGTGTTGGCCCCAGCATGCGGCTGGCATTGCTGGTGCCGACATCAATGGACATGGCGGCACCCATGCGCGCCGACCCCACCACGGCGCCAATCATGGCACGGCGCACGGGATTGTCTGCCGCCCAACCCACACCATTGATGAAGGCCGCTACCGCCAAATGCCACACTGCAATCATGTCCAGTAGCGCCAGTGCGGCAATCACTGATGATGCCAGTATTTGCATGACCAGGATCAGGATTTGCGCACGGCGCAGATCCATCCTCTCGGCTGCTGCGCCCAGAAAAGCGCCAAACAAGCCCATGGGCAGAAGGCGCAACATGGTCAGCATGGCGACAATGAAGGCGGACCCGGTGGCGTTATAGGCAAAGACGCCCACTGCCAGGGTTTCCAGCCAGCGCACCACAAAAATCGAAAACCCGACCATCCAGAGCCTGCGAAAGTCGCGCTCCTGGAACAGGCTTCGCCAATGGGTTTCGGTCAGCGCCACGGCGCCCCACGCATGAAGCAAGGCCGGTCAGGAAAAACCCGACCGGCCTGCAATGTCACAAACCAGCCTGGGAGACGAATTTGGTGTTGAGGTAAGCCTCAATCGCCTCAAGCCCACCTTCTGATCCATAGCCGGAATCCTTGATGCCGCCGAAGGGAACTTCCGGCAAAGCAAGGCCCAGATGATTGATCGTCATCATGCCGCTTTCAACGCGCGCCGCGACCGCATTCGCGGTTTTTGCCGAACGGGTGAAGGCATAGGAAGCGAGGCCATAGGGCAGGCGGTTCGCTTCTTCCACCACTTCGTCCAAATCCTTGAAGCGTGAGATCATCGCCATGGGGCCGAAGGGTTCCTCATTCATCGCCCGCGCATCCTTGGGCACATCGGTCATGACGGTGGGCTCATAGAAATAGCCCTTATTGCCGATGCGCTTGCCGCCGGTATGCACCTTGCCGCCCTTGGATTGCGCGTCCTGCACCATCATTTCGACCCAAGGCACGCGGCGATCATGCGCGAGCGGCCCCATGGTGGTATCGGCGGCCAAGCCATCACCCACCTTCAGGGTCTTGGCGTGGGCCACGAATTTTTCGACGAAGCCATCATATAATTCTTCCTGCACCAGGAAGCGGGTTGGGCTCACGCAGACCTGGCCGGCATTGCGGAATTTGGCGAAGGCAAGGGTCTTGGCCGCCAGATCAAGATCGGCATCATTGAAGACAATCGCCGGCGCATGGCCGCCCAATTCCATCGTCACGCGCTTCATGTGCTGGCCGGCGAGGGCGGCCAATTGCTTGCCGACCGGGGTGGACCCGGTGAAGGTCACCTTCCGGATGATCGGATGCGCGATCAGATAGGATGAAATCTCTGCCGGTACGCCATAGACGAGATTGGCGACACCTGCCGGCAGCCCGGCATCAATGAAGGCGCGGATCAGTTCAGCGGGTGAAGCGGGCGTTTCTTCCGGTGCCTTCACAATAATGGAACAGCCCGTGGCAACGGCGGCGGAGAGCTTGCGCACCACCTGATTGATCGGGAAATTCCACGGCGTGAAGGCGGCAACGGGGCCGACCGGTTCCTTTACCACAAGCTGGTAAATCCCCTCGGCACGCGCGGGCACCACGCGGCCATAGGCGCGGCGGGCTTCTTCGGCGAACCAATCAATGATGTCGGCGGCGGCCATGATTTCCATCTTGGATTCACCAAGCGGCTTGCCCTGTTCCATGGTCATCAGCCGCGCAATGTCGTCCGCGCGCGCGCGCACCAGATCAGCGGCCTTGCGCATCAGTTTTGCGCGTTCATAGGCGGAAACCTTCTTCCAGATCGCAAAACCTTTTTCGGCGGCGGCAAGCGCTTCATCCAAATCGGGCTTTTCGGCATGGGCGACGGTGCCGATCACTTCCTCATTGGCCGGGTTCAGCACATTGATGGTCTTGCCACTGCGCGCGGCGCGCCATTCGCCATTCACGTGCAATTGGACATTGGGATAGGTCATGCGGGCTTCCTCCGGCTTTCCTTGTTTGATGCCGTAACCTGATCCATTTCGGCGGATCGCGCCATAGCCGTTTTGGAGAAGGGGCGCTGCTAAATCGGCCTGGCCGGTACGCCCGCCACCCGCGCGCCGGGGGCAATATCTTCGACCACCGCCGCACCGGCGGCAATCACCGCGCCGGCGCCAATGGAGACGCCCGGGCGCAGCACCGCGCCTGCCCCAATCAAGGCGCCCGCGCCAATGCGGACCCCACCGGCCAGCACGGCGCCGGGGCCGATATGCGCGGCCTCGGCCACCACGCAATCATGTTCCACAATCGCGCCGGTATTGATCAGCGCCAGCGCGCCGATCTCGGCCTCCGGCCCGATCACGGCGCGGGCGAGGATGGCCGCACCATCCGCAATCATCGCGCCATGGCCGATCAGCGCCGCAGGGTGGATCAGGCTTGGCAACGCAAAGCCGGCAGCGCGGAGGCGACCCGCAGCGGCAAGGCGTTGGGCATTATCGCCAACCGCAGCATGGGCCAGCGTAACCCCCTGCCCGGCCAGCGCGGCAAGCTGGCTTTCATCGCCCAGCACCGGCAGGCCGAGGATTTGGCTGGCCTTGGGCACCGCATCCACGAAGCCCGCAATGACGTAGCTGCCACCCGCCAGCAGCAGATCAGCAATGGCCTTGCCATGCCCCCCTGCCCCCAAAAGCAGGATGCGCTGGCGTGTCACGGCGCAGCGCCAGGCCGGGGGAGCGCCGCCGCGCGGGGCGGCATGGCGAGCCCCCCCGGTGCCGCGCTGGGTTGCGCCTCCTGGCCTGTGGCGCCCTCACGCTTCGGCATGCCGCCGGCGTTTTCGATGACGCGCTGCACACCGCCCGCGGCCTCGGCCGCCGCGGCAAAGGCGACATCGCCCCAATGCCGATCCAAAAGCCCGGACGGGATTTCGTTCATTTGCAGCACGCGGCCCAATTCCTGCCCATCGCGGCGGGAGATGATCCAAAGAATTTCCACCCTTTGCATGCCCTGTCCGACCGGCACGACATTGACGCGCCCATCAGCGGCAAAGCCCGCGCCATCCGCCACTTCCTGCGCCAGGATTCCGTTATCGCCCAAGGAATCGCGCATGCGCGCTGTCAGGCTATCATTGCCATCACCGGGGGCGCCCCTTACCGGCAACAAATATAGCCGCGGTGGCCCTGCGGAGGTCAGCGCCGCCGGATTGGTGGATTTCCGCGCCGCTTCGGCCCGCAGCAGCAAATCCGCCGCGCGGCGGGACGCATCATTGGCCACCTCCGCAAACAGGTCAGCGCTGGGGCGGGCCCAATCGCGGGCCGGGATGGCGCTGCCCTCAGCCACGCCTTGCGGGGCGCCATCAGGGTCAAACAGGGCGTAGCGTGGCACCACGCGGTTGCCTTCAAGGCGCATATCCATGGCCAAGCGCCAATCGAGCGGCAGGGGCGCATCCGCCACCGCCGGCACTTCGCGCTTGAGCAGCGCCGCCGCCACGGCCTTGGCAAAGGCTTCCGATTCGGTGGCGGTGAGCATGGCGGCTTCGGGCGGCGGCACCACCAAGCGATAGGGCGGCGGCACCGCAAGCCGCCCCGCCATGCCGCCCGGATTGCCTCGGAAGGGCTGTGGCAGATCGCCACAGGCCGCCAGCGCCAAAAGCGCCAGCCCCGCAAATAAGCGCCGCTTCATAGCATGACACAGGTGGCAAGCAGCGTCAGGAAGCTGAGGACCAGGAACATGACAAGGTAAGGCATGGACACTTCATGCCATGGCCGGACCCAGGCGGGAAGATCGGGGCCGATTTCCCCAAGCCGGTTTCTGTTCTAAGCAGGGCTCAGTCTCCATTTCTGTATTGGCTTTCGCTTCACATGAACACTACCCCAGCAGCGGCTGAGAAAGCCGCGCCGCGTTATGATTTCACCCATGCCGAGCCGCGCTGGCAGCAGGCCTGGCAGGATCGCGCCTGCTTTGTGGTGCCCGATGTACCGCCTGAAGGCGCGCAGAAATACTACGTGCTGGAAATGTTCCCCTACCCCAGCGGCAAGATCCATATGGGGCATGTGCGGAATTATACGCTCGGCGATGTGGTGGCGCGCTACAAGCGGGCGCGCGGGCATTTGGTGATGCATCCCATGGGCTGGGACGCTTTTGGCCTGCCGGCGGAAAACGCGGCGCGCGAACGTGGCATTCACCCGGCCAAATGGACCTATGACAATATCGCCAATATGCGCGCGGAATTGCAGCGCATGGGGCTATCGCTCGATTGGGCGCGGGAATTCGCAACCTGCGATGTAGAATATTACGGTCGGCAACAGAAATTGCTGCTCGATTTCTGGCGCGCCGGCCTGGTGGAGCGCAAGGAATCCTGGGTGAATTGGGATCCGGTGGATGGCACCGTGCTTGCCAATGAACAGGTGATTGATGGGCGCGGCTGGCGTTCTGGTGCTTTGGTTGAGAAAAAGCAGCTCAGCCAATGGTTTTTGAGCATTACGAAATTTGCGCCTGATTTGCTGGAAGCGCTTGGCGGGCTGGATCGCTGGCCGGAACGCGTCAAGCTGATGCAGAGCAATTGGATTGGGCGGAGCGAAGGGGCGAAGGTTCGGTTCAAGCTGGCAGAAGCGACGGCTGACATTTCTGAGGTTGAAGTCTTTACCACGCGTCCTGATACGCTGTTTGGCATGTCCTTCCTGGCCGTTGCGGCGGAGCATCCCTTGGCGGCGGCCGCTGGTGCGCGTGATGCCAAAGCTGCCGAGTTCATTGCCGAATGCCGCCGCATGGGCACATCCGAGGCAGCCATCGAACAGGCAGAAAAGCGCGGCTTTGATACGGGCTTTCGCGTCAAGCATCCGCTGAATGGGCGCGAATACCCAGTCTGGATCGCGAATTTCGTGCTGATGGAATATGGCACGGGCGCCATTTTCGGCTGCCCTGCGCATGACCAGCGCGATTTGGATTTTGCGCGCAAATACGGGCTTTCCGTCACCCCCGTTGTGCTGCCACCGGGTGCCGATGCCGCAAGCTTCAGCGTTGGCGATGTCGCGCATACCGAAGATGGGGTTGCGTATAATTCAGGCTTCCTTGATGGGCTTGGCGTGGCGGCGGCCAAGCGGCGCGTGATTGATGAATTGGAAAAGCTTGGTGCCGGCCAGGGTATTGTGAATTGGCGGCTGCGCGATTGGGGCGTTTCGCGCCAGCGCTATTGGGGCTGCCCCATCCCCTTCATCCATTGCGATGATTGCGGCGTGGTGCCGGTGCCGGATGATCAATTACCGGTGCGCCTGCCTGATGATGTGGATTTTGCCAAGCCCGGCAATCCCTTGGACAATCACCCAAGCTGGAAGCATGTGGCTTGCCCGAAATGCGCAAAGCCCGCGCGGCGGGAGACCGATACCTGCGACACTTTCGTTGATTCGTCTTGGTATTATGCGCGCTTCTGTTCGCCACGCGCGACGGAGCCGGTTACCAAAGGCGCGGTAGATGCTTGGCTGCCGGTGGATCAATATATCGGCGGCATTGAACATGCGATCCTGCATTTGCTCTATTCGCGCTTCTTCTCCCGCGCCATGAAGGAAGCTGGCCATCTTTCCGTGGATGAGCCCTTCGCCGGCCTGTTCACGCAAGGCATGGTGCAGCATGAAAGCTACAAGGGCGCTGATGGCCGCTGGCTTTATCCTGACGAAGTTGACTTCGCCGTCGCCGCCGATGGCACGCGCAGCGCGACCGTAAAGGGCAGCGCAGAACCCGTGACGATTGGCCGGGTTGAGGCGATGTCCAAATCCAAGCGCAATACGGTGGACCCGGGCGCGATCATCGCGAAATACGGCGCCGATACCGCGCGCTGGTTCATCCTTTCCGATAATCCGCCCGAACGCGATATGGAATGGACGGAAGCTGGCGTCGCCGGCGCTTATCGCTTCACGCAACGCGTGTTTCGGATTGTGGAAGCAGCCCTGCCTGGCCTGCCGCCCGCTGGCACGGCGCCAGAGGAATCCGGCAAAGCGCTGCGGCGCGCCACCCATCGCGCCATCGCCACCGTGACGGAGGCTTTAGAGACCTTCGCCTTCAATGTCGCGGTCGCGCGGCTTTATGAATTCGCCAATGCCATTGAAGCGGCGAAGGATGCGCCGGGTGCGGCACGGCGCGAAGCGCTTGAGATGCTGGCACGGCTTTCTGCGCCGATGATGCCGCATTTGGCTGAGGAAGTTTGGTCCCTGCTGCGGTCAAATGATGCGGCGCTGGTCGCTGAACTCCCCTGGCCGGAAGCCGATGCCGCGCTGTTGGTTGCGGAAAGCGTGACGCTTGCCGTGCAGGTTCTGGGCAAGCTCCGCGCCACTATCGAAGTACCGGTGGGTGCGAGCGAGGAAGCGATTTTCGCGGCTGCCGAGGCTGAGGAAAACGTGCAACGCGCGCTAGCCGGCAAGCCGATCAAAAAGCGCATTCATGTGCCCGGCAGGGTGGTGAATTTTGTCATCTAGACGCGCCCTTATTGTGCTTGGCCTGCCGCTGCTCGCCGCAGGCTGCGGCTTTCGGCCCATGTATGGCCAGGGCAGCGGGCGGGAAGATGCGAAGGTCGCAGAGTCGCTTGCAGCCGTGAAGGTCGGCTTGATCACCGAACGCCAAGGGCAATTGCTCCGCCGGCGCCTGGAACAGGGCTTGGCGCCCAAAGGCCGGGAAGGTGTTCCGCCAAAATATGATCTGCGCGTCGGGCTCGCCTATGGCTTCGAGCTGCAAGGGTTTCGCCGCGATGGTTTTCCAAGCCGCGTGCGCTTTAATGCGACAGCCAATTGGTTCCTGTTTGATCTCGGCGCGCCACCAAAGGAAATCGCGCGTGGCACTGAACGCGCATCCGACGCCTATGACATTCCGGAAAACCAGTTCTTCGCTGCCGATGTCGCCCGCGATACCATGGAACGCCAATTGATCGAACAATTGGCGCAGCAAATCCTGGAACGGCTGGCCATTCATTTCAGCGGTGCACCTCAAGGCACGGCGCCGGCCTGATCATGGCCAAGATTGATGCGCGGCGCATTGCGGGCTTTCTTTCCGATCCGCCGGCCGCCACGCGCATTGTGCTGATCTATGGCGATGATCTGGGGCTGGTGCGCGAAAGGGCGGATCACCTCACCCGCGCTGTGGTGGGCGATGATCCTTTCGGCCTGGTGGAGGTGCCGCGCGACGCCGCCAGCCGTGACACCAGCATCCTGGCCGGGGAAGCCGCGCAACCTGCGCTTACCGGCGGGCGGCGCCTGGTGCGGGTGCGTGACGCAACAGATGGCCTGGCGAACGCGGCCAAGGCAGCGCTGGCTGGCCCCGGCCCTGGGATTGTATTGCTCGAAGCCGGCGCCTTGGCCGGCAATAAGGGCCTGCGCCCTGCTTTGGAACGCGCCAATGACGCCGCGGCCGTGATTGCCTGCTACCCCGAAACGGGTGCGGAGCTTGAAGCCAGTATTGGCCGCATGCTGAAGGAACGCGGTGTTGCAGCGGATAGCAGCGCGCTTGCCTTCATGGCCGCGCGGCTTGGCGAAAACCGCCTGCAAATCCGCCAGGAAGTGGAAAAGCTGGCGCTTTACGTCGGCCCCGCCAAGCGCGCGACGGAAGAAGACACCATTGCCTGCATTGCTGAGGGCTCCACGCTTGACCTTGACCAGGCGCTGCTTGCGGCAACATCGGGCGATGCGGCGCTTGCGGATCGCGCGCTCGATCAGGCCTTTGCCGAAGGGGCGGCGGCAGTGCAGGTGGTGCGCGCGGCACTCAGGCATGTGCAGCGCTTGCATCTGGCGGCACTTGCCGTGGCGAAGGGATCAAGCCCTGGCGATGCGCTTTCGTCGCTGCGCCCGCCAGTGTTTTTCAAAAGCCGCCCGGCTTTCGAAAGGGCGCTGCGCTTATGGCCCGCGCCAGCCCTCGCCGCCGCCGGAGAGGCACTTTTGGAAGCCGAACGCCAAACCAAAACCACCGGCATGCCGGATCAGGCGATTGCCCGCGCCGCCGTGATGGCGCTGGCGCGCGAAGCGGTGCTGCGGCGGCGTTAGAGCAGATCGCGTTCAGATGGAAAATCTGAACGCGTGAAGATGCTCGAAAAACAACGAGGTAGAGCGGGTGGCGTGAACATATGTGAACGCAACACGCTCTAGGGTCTGATAAAATCAGCGATCTTCGTGTCCCGCCGCAATCCCGCAAGGTCATCTTCACTCGGCAATTGCGGCCGGTCACGTTCAGCCGCGACAAGACACAAGAAGCCAAGCGGCGCATCTTCCGCCGCGCGAAACTGATGCCATTGCAGGGGCGC
>Ga0315904_10008302_pt1 | contig 13765 bp, 18 predicted proteins | sample LakEriMetagenome_6_FD_203529 | JGI IMG/M metagenome (GOLD analysis project Ga0315904, IMG submission 203529) | Freshwater fungal communities from buoy surface, Lake Erie, Ohio, United States - Buoy 12 MA120 | ecosystem: Environmental > Aquatic > Freshwater > Lake | place: USA: Lake Erie, Ohio... | reverse complement strand
TTGCTTGATAGAATTTAGCACTTGGGCACGATCTACGATAAGCTTCCAGAATGTTTAAAACACCTAGGGAATTAGTTTGTACTGTGAATTGTGGAATATCAAAGCTGACCCGCACGTGACTTTGTGCTGCTAAATTATATATTTCATCAGGTTGAATTTTGTCTAATAGTTTTTCTATTCCTGCGGGATCTAATAAATCTCCATAATATAAATTTAAATTATCTCTTGTTTCATCGTTAAACCTACTTTGTTGTGTTTCTACACTAGAATTCCTTCTTATAATACCATGCACTTCATAACCTAAATCTAATAAATGTTCCGCTAAATAAGAACCATCTTGACCATTAATGCCAGTAATAAATGCTTTTTTTGTTGTACTCATCGATATCATTTTGTTTGTAAATAAGGATCTATTTTATTAATTTCGCAATATTCATTAAAATTTAATTCACCAACTTTTGCGGGTTTAATAATATTAGGTTCATTTGTTAATTCGTAAATATATGTATCATTCTTTTGTTTTTTAAAAACATCCATTTGCGTCAAATCCGGCCAATCCTCAACAGTCCATTTTCGTGGTTTAGTATTTATTGCCGCATCTAATTTTGAAAGCCCTAATTCAGCTGTTTCTGGTGTCATATAATAATGATACCCAAACACATCAATATTTTGTTCCCTCCAAGGAATATTTGGAATTCTACCATCATATGACATCTTTTTTATTAACATATAATCGTCATAATTATCTAATAATAACATGCCGCCACGTCCTAATGATAAATGTTTTTGATATTGAAAACTAAGCGCCATGTATGTTCCCGGAATATAACTATTTGGCTTCCATAATACTGCGGCGTCAATAATGTTATCTGTTAAATAATAATAATCAACCCAATTTTCATCTTTCCATTCTAATTCAATATTTAATTTATGTGCTAAAAATGGTATTGACAAATAGGTGTGTTTAGGTGCCTGTATTTTTTTTATTTTATTTTTTCGTAAGACTAATTCAATCCCATGGGTACAACTATCAACAGCGATAGCATAAGGTGAGTTAAAAAATTCGGAAATTTTTTTTTCAAATACTGTGACTGATTCAAAATTAATTTTCATATATTTTTTCTATGTGGTTTATATAAATGTAATCCTCTGCGGTTAGTATGTTTTTGGCAATTTCAAAATTTTCTTTTACAATAGGAAGTAATTCGTAGTATAAATCAAATGAAAGATCATTAATGTTAAATTCATTATTTAATATAATAATACCATCTTTATTAAAAAAATCACCAATATTATCGATACCATAATAAATTGGAACTACCCCGGTAACAAAACAATCTGTTATTTTTTCACTAATCATGTTGGGATATGTGGCGTTTTCAAGAGCAAAAGAAAAACAGTAATCTTCTAATCCATAAAGTTTATTTTCAATTGTATTATATCCTCTACCAAATAAATCACATTCGTTCTTGAATTTACTTACAATTTCTTGCCTAAAATAATGCTCTCCACACATTAATTTATTAGAAGCAATAATAGATACTAGCTTATTTTTTTCATATAATTTGTGATTTATTTCTGGAATTGCAGATTTACTACTACATTGCGTTAAAACAAAAATTTCGGATTTTGCGACTAATTTAATATCATGAGTAAAAATTTTTATGAAATTATTTTTTAAAAATTCCAAATTGTTTTCACACCAAATATATATCCCAGGTATAATTGTTCTTGATTCGCATAACCATCCATAATTTTTTGTTTCCTTAACTGTGGGGCGGAGTAATGCCTCATCTACATATATAGAAATATCAGAAGATATTGAACCCTTGATCCATTCAACATATTTGTTTTCAACACCACTGGACGATTGAGCATGTTGAAATCCACCACCAATTAAATTTATTTGTCTTTTATTTTCTTTCATCTTTTCTCACATGAATATATTTTTAATACGGATTTGAATTAAAACTTACTTATAATATCCTCAAATTCGCTTTGGATAAGCGGCATACATTTTTGCGATAAATGAATTGCGTCCATATAAAAACTCTCATCAGTTGTCCCATCAGGTAGTATCAATTTATCTGTGATAGATTTTACTATAATATTATTTTTTTTACATTGATCAATTAAATATTTATTAAAATGAAGCGTCATTTCATTTCTAATATTGACATCCCCATAATCATCAGGATCCCAACCATTAGTCGATGCAATTGGGGCATACACGCACACGTTACAATATTTACTTTTTAAGTATAAAATAGTTTTCATGTAATTATCAACACAATTTTCAATTGCTTTGTCCAGCGGTATATTTTGTTTTTCTGCCTGGGGACCAATATGAATTCTAATATCTATTTCTCCAAAACATAAAAAAATAAAATCATTACAACTAATATTGTATTCTGCGATCGCTTGTTCTATTTTAGGAAGTTTATTGTAAGAATTATATGCGGTGTAAGATCCGACTTTTATGGCGCAAAAATACGGTATGTTTTGTTCGAATTTATTGATTACTGGACGGAGTTGTCCTTGACTCAAAGTATAACACGTACCAAATTCTGGTTGAATATGGATACCATTTTCATTTATATTGCCTAGACCTGAAAATACAGAAACATGACTATCACCAATAATGTATATCATAATTTAAATATTTTTTTTATTTTCTCCGAAAAAATACTTGCTAAAATTGAAATGGAAGAAATATCTGCTTTTAGTAAAAAATCACACTTTGAAAGTGTAAATATTTCTTGACAACATTCCATACACAACAAATATCTATGATGTAATCTACCATTGTGAAACCGGTCGTAAGGATTTATATGCGGCATTTCTTTAGATGCTCGGAACATGTTTTCATAAAAAATAACGGGTATTGATAAATTTTCTTTTAGAATGGTGATTACTTCGGAATCATCGGTAGATAAGAATATTTGTTTTATTTCTGGAATATCGATCAATATTTGTTTTATTTTATCGACATATTTTTGCACTGATGAGACGTTGTGGTGATGTTTCATGTCGGTTAATCTTATTTGAACACCTAATGTTGTTTTGTTTTTAATATTTTTTTCGTAAAATTTATTAATAGATTCTTCGATTTCTTGTTTTAGACTAAAATTTTTCCAAAATTTTTCTTGTAAACTGATGAAATTTTCAGGGTATAAAAAAATATTTCTGTCTTCATAATTTATATTTGCCGGCATGAAAATATCAATATCTTTTTGAATATTTTGGTTTGGTGTTTGGTTAAAATAATACTCCCAACAATTTTGAGTTTTAAAATTAGTTACTGTTTTATCAGTACACGCACACTCATAAGTTTCCATATTTACATACATTTCATCAGTTTCGTCTATATGAGTCAGAGCATTCAGTATCAAAAAAATATTCCCCGCAAAGCCAACGCCAGCAAATTCGTGCGCGTCCGATATTTTTACGAAATTTAATTTATATTTCATGATATTCCAGCTTTTTTGCGTTTTCAATAATTTTAGTCCCATCTATTTTTTTTACAATTTTTGCCGGATTACCTTTATAAACCCCCCATTCTTCAGTATCACCAATCAATAAACTTCCGGCACATAGTAAAACACCTTTTCTCAAAATGGATCCAGGCATAACAATAGAATTTGTGCCAACATTTGAAAATTCTTCCATGATTACAGGTTCAATAATTTGTTTTCCTTTTAATTCCTTAGGTATCATAGCTCCAAATAATCCACTTTCATCAAATCTATCTGATCCACAAATAATTCTAGCTCCGGCCATTATATTATTAAATCCTTTTGCTGTAAATTCACTATTACTACCTCCAATTATTGTAACATATGGGCTTATGTGAACATAACTTCCAATTAATACATTGGTTGAAAAATACACGCCCTTATCAATTGCAACATGGGAACCAATAATTTGTAATTTTTGTTTATAAACAATATCATCATCTAACAAAATATCATTACCGAATATTTCTATCATTTTTTTTTACTTTTGCCAAGATTCCCAAACAAATGGATAATTAAATTTATTAGTGAAACCGTTTAAAATAAATCCTTCACGAATTTTATCTCGTCTAAAAACATCGTTTTCAACACCTAAATGAAATTGTACTTGTATATTTTTAAATTTGTTTATACTACCAGTTTTTAACATGTTTTCTAAAAGAACGTATTCATCGCCCTCAATATTTATTTGTAATAAATCTACTTCATTTAAATTAAATTTTTCTAATATAGAATCAATAGTATAAAATGATGTATTAATTGCTGTTCCTGTTGAAAGAGTTGATGATGTGGCATCCCCTGCCATATAAATTGAACCTTCTTTATTATTATCACTAACACCACAATTGAGAATTTTAACTTTTTCATTCTCTGAGAATAGATCAACCATGAAATCGCAGAATGCCGTAACGGGTTCAATTATGTAAACGTTTGGGTTATATTTGTCAATAATTTGTTGTGCCCAAGCGCCTTTATATCCGCCTAAATCCATTATTATCGAATTCTCATCAAGGTCGTAATTGATATTATGGGTATAGTCACCTTGGTCGGTAAACCATTTACCTAATGATTCTGAATTTAAATGCATAATTTAAAGTTTTAATATTTTATATAAAAATTTTATCTAATAACTGTCCTTCATATGGGCCAGTTTTATATTCATAAACAATTGTGTCATCTTGTAATATTTCATATGTATGACCGCCAAACAAGGTAAAACTGGCATCTCCAGGATATAGTATTGTAGTTTCTAAAATTTTATCGTCAATATCGTAAAAAAAACATTTCACACTACCTTTTATAACCAACCATGATTCCTGGGCTATTTGTTGTGGATAATGTCTTTCTTTGGTTATGTGTTTATGAGCAGGAAATGTTTTTCCTTTCATCAATTTTATACTGGCACACTGTATAAAATTATCGGTAGGTACAATATCTTTTCTATCGTCTATTTCTGATAATCGATTTACAATATGTAGTAATTTATTTGGGTCTTTTTTCGAAAAAAAATATTCCATGTTTTTTTGATTTTAAATTTTTATCCAGTTATGTGGTATTATATCACTCGTATTATGGTTAAGACCTGGCCCAAACCAAATTTTAGGGGCTATTACTTTTTTATTTTCATTTTTATTCAACCAAGCCCCCCACCAGGAAAATGAAGAATTTGCTATAATATTATTAGAACAAAGACTCATAAACAAAAGTGAAATGTAATCCTTAGTATTTTCAACGAAAAAAAACTTTTTACCGGAAAAATTTTTCATACACCAATTAATGTCATCACTGAAAACAACAAAAAAATCTGTTTGGTCGTACAATAATTTTACACTCGTATCATAATATTCTTTTGTCAAAACCGGGTGGTGGGTAGGATAATTCAAATAGTCCCCTCGTCTTACATGAAGTGATGTTGTAATTGATGTTAACAAAAACGGATAGTTTGTGTAAATGTCATTAATTATATTTTCATCTACTTGGAAAAGTTTTAAAATTTCTGGTCTAAATTTATCAAAATATTTTTCACTCTGAAAAAAGCCGTTAATGAAAAAATTATCATAAGGCAATTCTAACTCATCATAATTAAATGGGTAATTATAAATGGGTAATGATGTTAGTGGTGTTGTTTTATTTAATTTGGAGAAAAAAATATTATACTCAAAAGCATTGCTTAAATTCGGATTATGTGTAGTTTCTGAGGTAAGGTAAGATAAATGTGAATCTAAATTTGGAAATGAACAATCAGTTTTTTTTTGTAACGAAATGGATTTTGTTGCAGCAATTTGAAAAAACATGTTGCATAACCCTCCTACTAAATTACAGTAAATCATTTTATTAACCAGTTATAATCTACTACTCTACTTTGAATATCAGAATAGTCCGAAATTTGTTTAGCTATTACAGGGTAAAATGAGTAAGCGTTTACTCTTTTTTGTAAATCGCAATACATGACATCTAGTGCTTTGTGCCTATGTTTTGTTAATTCTATAATTGATTGAAAAACATTCGATTTCAACCCTACAAAATGTGTTGTGAAGGTATTTCTAAGTCTTACAACTTTATTATTTATAATGTCGGGCGGAAGAATTCCTGAATGGGTATTATGATTACCTCCCATATATAACATATCCCAATCGGCTGGCAACAATTCAAAATATGTTTCTATTTTTTCAATTTCTTCCGTGAAGTAACAATCATCCTCGATAATTAAAATACTTTCATATTTTTTTTCTATTGATGATTTTACAATGTTTTCGACAGTTAAAATTAGCCCAATTTCACCGTCTAATAGATTTTTACTTTTTAGTTCTTGGGGTAGTAATTTTCCATCCACAGCGGATACCCTTGTGTAATTACCAAGATCATATTTTTCAACTTGTTTATTAAAATTTTCTAATCTGTCTGGGCGTCTATCTAGATTAACACAAAATACTTCATCAAATCGTTCAAACAATTTCATATTAATATAATTTATTTTTTATCATAATTCGATCTTTTAGTTCTTGCTGCGATAAATTAGCTTTTGTTGATACAGTTCCATCTTTTTCATGATGAAAATAAATAAACATGGGTTTAGGAATATATTTACCAATATACCCTTTTAATCCCATCCTAATCCAAAAATCATAATCTTCCCAACCAATTAAATTTTCATCGTATCCTTCAACATCATCAAAAGCTTTTTTTGAAAACATGGAGCAATTAACAATAAATGGGCGTTTTTTTAATTCATCCATAGACCATTCAGGTCTTTTTTCAATCCCTTGTAATTCACCAATATGAATAGTATCGCAATATACTGGACTAATATTTTCATTATTATTTAATATAGAAACGCAACTTCTAATATAATCCGGTTTTATCATGTCATCCGCATCTAATGGAAGGATAAATTTACCTGATGAATTTTTTATTCCAGTGTTTCTTGCGGAAGAAGGCCCAGAATTTGATTGTCGGATTATTTTTATATTAGGATGTTTTTCAAGTTGTTTTAATTTATTTAAAACATATTCATCTGTTGATCCATCATCAACAATTATTATTTCCAAATTTTTATATGTTGATGCCAACACTGATCCAATTGTTTTGTTAAGCATAATACCATAATTATAAATCGGTATTACGACAGACACTAGCGGTTGTTTTGGGTTTTTTTCTGGTAATACAGGAATTTCCTCTTCCAGTATTTGCGGTAGATAATTTATATATTTTTCTACAAATAGTTTTTTATTATTTTCCCAACTTTCATTTGTCATTCCAATTGATTTATGCGTCACCAAAATATTTGGTAGAACTCCAATTTTGACATTTTCTAAAAAATTATCAAAACAGAATGAAATGTCGTAAAAATGAAATCCCTCAAACTGTTCGTTGAATGGTTTCTTTATTCTATTCTTATTTATTGCAATAAAAAGACCATCCACAATAATGGTTGGAGTTATTTTTTCTGTTTCATATATGCTGTATTGTGACAGCCATTTTTTTCCGTTATGTTCATGATTTACTTTACCTTTCATTTCCGACATTACATCCCACCATCTACCACTTGTTGATAGATAAGTCGTTCCTGCCACACCTAAAATACCATAATCAGAATTATCACAATGTTTTTTTAATTTGTTGGCCCACTTGTTTGTATCAAAATAAATGTCATCGTGACATAATACCACAATATCAGTTTGGCTTTCATTTAATATTTCGTTATAAACAACAGCCAAAGACTTTTCACCATTATTAACTTTTTCAATAACAGTTACATTTTGTAGTCCAGAACTCTTTTTTAAGTAATCTATAAACTGTGGGTTATGTTGTCTTGTTGAATATCCTATCGTAATCATATTGTAATCCCAGTTGAACCAAACCCATTATCACCTCTGTCTTTATCATGGACTTTATCTACTTGATTAAATCTAACATATCTTCCATTAAATACGGGTGCAAGAACTGCTTGTGCTATTTTCATACCTTTTTCAATTATTACATTGCTTTTATTGGTATTAAACACAATTACCTTTATTTCTCCGGTATAACCCTGATCTACGGTTCCAGGTGTATTAAGAACGGTTAATCCCATGTTGAGCGCAAGTCCGCTTTTTGGTCTAACTTGGATCTCAAGGTTTTCATTAAATTCAAATTTTAATCCGGTTGGAACAGCTGCTCGTCCAAAGGGTTCAATAACAACTTTTTCTACTGAATATAAATCAAATCCGGAATCAGACGGATAAACATAACTTGGTGTTACAGCATCAGGATGACATTTCTCGAATGAAACTTTTTGGGTTTTATATTCAATATCCATATCATGGGCTAATTGATCCAAATCAATATCCAATAGGTCTTCTAATGAACTTATATCATCGTTATCAAAATCCATTTCTGTGTCACCAGCGATTTTTTCCATCAACCCTTTTATTTGAGCCCAAGTTTGCGGGTCGTAATTATTATTATTTTCTACCATCATTTTAATGTCGTTAATTTTTTTAATACGTCAATAAGAACCAAAACATCTTTTTCGCAATATTTTTTTATTCCTTCATAATCTTTTTTAATCCAAAATGCGTCATGAACTTTGTTTCCCGTAACTTCCATGGTTTTTGAAGATTCAACACCCAAGCAAACGCACATCAGTTCCAACGAAGCAATTGTTCCATAACTACCATATTGCCAAAACTCTCTGGTATCCAAAGCTTTTATTTCCCATGGTTTGGTGCCAATACCTGGAAGAATTTTTGGTGGCGTTAAGCCATTTATAATCATTCTTTTTGCCATAACTGGAATATCAAACCCTTTCACATTATGTCCGCAGAGCCAGAAACCCAATTCACCAATCCTATAAAGCAACTTTTGAACGTCCGTCAAAAGTTTTTTCTCGTCTGGGTCATTAAATGATTGTATTTTGGTTTCACCATTCTCCATAACAAACGCAACGCTCACGCAAACAATTTTGGAAAACTCTGGAACAAGTGCTGACTTATTCACAAACATATCTCCAACCGGTTTGCCAGCTTCTTCCGGAAACCTTTTTTGAAACCAATCAAAATAATTTTCAAACTGAAACGATAATGGTTCGTTTTCTTTCTTAAGAGTTTCCCAATCTGGATAAACACCAACGGTCTCAATATCCAGGAAAAGCAATTTTGTTAATGGTATGTCTATCATATTATGGATTTATAAAATTCTGCTCTTTGTTTTGTTACAACTGCCAAATCATATTTGTCTTTCACGGTTTCATATAATTTCTCACCCAGATCTGTTATCAGATTTGGATTTTTAAGAAGAAGCGTAATGTGTTTGGCCCAATCAGAATGGTTGCGGTTTTCATCAACCAACAACGCATTTCCTCCTTCCACAAAATTACCAAACTTGAATGCGTGTTTCAAATCAATAGTGTATGGACCCAAGTCGGAAGCAATCAAAGCTTTCTTATAAAACCCCGCTTCAATTACTTTAAGTTGAGACTTCATTCGGTTAAACATATGATTTTTAATCGGCGCCAAAGATACGTCAAAATTTGAATAATTCTTGGCATAACTTGTCACTGGTTGCGTCCATACTCTGTGATAACTCTCGTTTGAGTGATCGTATTCTTCCTCCTGCGAATATTTCAAAAGATAGTTTTTGTAATCTTCGGATACGTAAGCAAAATTTTGTGTAAATATTTTTTCATAAGACGCCCATACAGTTTCTTCTGGTCTAATATCGCGTTTGACATGCTCTCCGGTCGATTTGTTAATTTCGGTTACGGTTCCTCTTGTGTCAAATCCGCACACCACAAATTTCAATTGATCCTTAACATTATTGAGTTTTCCAAATGACTCATTCAATAATTGTAAGTCGTGTAAATGTGAAGAACCACCTAACCATCCGAACCTAATTCTATCTGACGGTAGGGTCGGCTCTTTGAATTGTGGTTCATTTGGGTCAATCGCATTTGGAAAGATTACAACATTTTTTTGGATTTTTTTTATTTCATCCGCAAATAGCGTTGTTGTGGTTGAAACATATTGTGCAGCTTTCAAGCTCGCGACAATCTTTTCATTTATCTTGTGAAATTTGATAATATCATGGATTGGATGTTCTTTTCCTGGCAACCAATAATCGTCAATATCACAAACTGTGGGAATACCCATTTGCTTCAACTGACCGACAAGAATTAAAGACTTTTCAAAATCCGGTCCAATACTTCTGTGATAAGATATGATGTCATAATTTTTGAAAAAATTCAAATCTTGGTATGGTGGATCATATATAATATCAACATGGAATTCATTTCCGTATAAGTTTTGTAATGCTACGTGCGGATCAACGGAACGAAATTTACCTAACCTACCCCTGTGCGGTCAGATGGGACAACGAGTATCCGAATCTTTTGACGACCGTCCAGGGGCGTATTTGTTTTTTGTGTCATACTTTTTTAATATTTCTAGTATTTTTTGATTATCATGCTTTAGGTCACTTTCCCAAACCACTTCCAAATTATAACCATATTCTATGATTAAATCAACTTTCATTCTATCGTTATACCATATTTGTTCGGCAGTAATTCCTTTTTTTTGGTGGAAATAATCAGCTTTATATTTATTTGGATTACAGTGCCAATAATCCCCAAAATATTCTATTATTAAATTCATGTCAGGTATGTAAATATCGCATATTTTAGTGTCAATTCTATAAGAATGGACAACACCAACACCTAATTCTTTTATTTGTTTAACCAATTTTATTTCTTTTTTTGAAACATTTACAGACTTCAGCTTACCTAACCTTCGACTTTTTTTCATATGTTCCGACATTATTTTTCTGGTATGTTCTAATTCGCCACTTTCCCATCTTTTCTTCAGATTTTCCGCCGCTTTTTCTTTCCATTTAGGGTTTGCCATAGAATTATCTGAGCCACACGCTTTGCCTGTTCTTGATTTAGATATTTTTTTAATAACTTCTTCCGTGTGTTTTTTACCATAGAATGGGTTTCCTTCGCCAATTTGCATTTCTAATGAACATGGCTTACATATTGAACCCGCATTAACTTTATTGAAATGGTTTCTACAGCATATTAATTTGTCCTTTGATTTTGTTGTAATTATTTCACCACATTTAGGGCAAATTCTATCCGTTAAATAATAATCCCCTTCTTTTCTAATTTCTAAATTAGAGCACCTATCTCTTTTTCTAATTAAATTGTGTTTTCGTAAAACCCTTAATATTGTAGGTTTAGATAAGTTAAGTAATTTTGCAATTTTCAAACTACTATTTCCATTTTTGTATTCTACTATAATTTGATTTTCAGTTTCATTACTCATAACAATTATGGTTTATATATAAATATCCCGTATTATCAAAAGGGTCATAACTAAAAATAAAAAAACCCCATCATAGGATGAGGTTTTATTTTAAGATAATTTTTTAATTTTTGTGACCTTACCTTCAAATACGTGTTTTCCAACCTTAAAAGAAAAGGTTTCATTTGACCTTTCAGTGCTTTCAATCAGCAACCCATTTTCTCGTAGCGCATTTGTAACAGCATCCTCAATCATTTCTTTAATTATATTATAATCAATTTGTCCTGTTGATTTTGTTTGTTTAGGCGCTTCGTTAATATTGTTTTTTTGTTTCGCCGATTCCGGAACATAACTACCTTCATTTTTCATGAGTGCGGCAGCTTTTTTTATTAAATCATCAGATAATGTAACTTGTTGTGATTGTGGTTGAGCGATTGGGTGCTCAATCATTAACTTTTTGATTTCATCTGGCAACCTAGAATTTTTGATAGCATCCACGCTTGGTTGTCCTACTGGCTTTGTATTTGTCCTTGTTTCGTATTGATTGGTTTGTTGTGGTGCTTCTGCCAAATATTCACTCGGAATATTATATTTTGCTGCCGGTATATTATAATCTTCCGTCATTCTGCTTTGCGGAAGATTTCTTGAAGGTGCTGATTTTAACCCTTCTGTTTTATCCATTATGGCTTTTGCCATTACTAATTTATCCATTAACTTATCCATACCTTAGAATTTGCTTATAATAATAATTGAAGTCATGCTTTTGTCACCATTTGGATTAAAATTTGGTCGCATTTCTGTAAAATTTTCTCCGGTTGGCTTAATTGACAATATTTTATCTAGACGAAACAATCTCCATCCGGGCAAAGGTTTTGTCCCCAAGTATCCGCGATGTGACGCTCCTTCCATATCCCACGCCCGCAAAACTTTGTTTCCTGCTTTGCTATTTCCCAAACATACGGGTTCAATTTCTCGCAAACCTCTTCCACCTGGTTCATCACCATCATAATAGATGACGCACTTCTTTTTGTCTTTGATACAATCAACGACAGTTTCTATGGAAGCGATTTCGGTAATTAAACCTTTTAATGCGTTTGTTAGTTTCATGCGATTGGGAAATTCGGATAAGGTTTGGATGAATTATATTTGTTAATTTTAATTTCATTCTTTCTTTCCAGAACATCGTCTATTGTTCCGGCTGCGGAATTATATACATCCAGGAAAACTCCGGTTCCACGACCCAATCGGTCACCATCCGCTAATGCGTCTTCATTTGTTGAAGAATATTGGTTTCCAATTCCGTTGTAATCGTTTCTTGGAATTAACTTTGCTCTTTCCGCGTCAGCAAATGCTGTGAGTGAATTTGGAATGTCTTGACTTAGATCTATTGAATATTCGTTTGCCATGTTATTAAATTTTTGATATTATTTCTTTTATTCTTCGCAAGCTTTCTGTTACTTGTTGATTATACTTATCCACGGTTTTGGAATGTTCTTGTGAAGGGCGAACATTTGTGAAATCCTTTTTTTCATGTGGGGACAAAAATGCGTTCTGCATCCCAGTATCCATTTTGGTTTTCTTTGTCATTTTGCCAAATTCTCGCATTCTTCGCAGTTCATTATTAACCCAGTTTTTCATTTCAACGCCACCATTCAATACAAACGATGGATGCTTATGACTTCCCTTAAAATTATCAAAGAAGTTTTTAATTCTTTTCAATTGCTTGTAATCAATATATTCCTGATTTTGGAGTTCTTGATTTCTTTTATACCCTTCTATGCTCTTATCCAGGTCATCAATTGAATTGACTGTTCTTTCATAAGAAGCTTTCATATGATCTCGCATTTTATTGGGAAATTCAATTTGCCCCTGCGCTGAACTATATAAATCTTTATTCACTTTTAACCAATTTAACCAATTGTGATAATGACAATCCTTCTCTTTCCGCTTGACGCTTTAATGATTTTAAGTTTTTCTTCAATATTGCGGTTGTTTCAACATCTTTTTCTTTTGATGTGACATCGGATTTATCTGCCGCTCGTTTCTTCATCAAAATATCCTCAACCATTTTAATCATCTTCTGCTTTTGGATTTCGCTGATTGTGATTTTCTTTTTATCTTTGAAAGGATTTTTTCCTTGTTGTCTTACCCTTTCTTCAGCATCAGATGGCTCAAGCTCCAACTTTTCAATAAAATATTTATAAGCGTCAGGGCCATCCATATCTTTTGTTTCATCATAACCAAATGCTTTTGATAAATCTGTTTCGGTCATTTCCGGATCAACGGATTCACCATAATATGTTCTATATCCTCTGGCAATCGGGTCATTTGTCACCGCAGCAGCTGCGACGGTTTGATCCATGGTTTTTCTTGGATGTAATTTTGGGTCAAGAATTGGAATTTTGGAACTTGCCATAACGCCGTCCGCATTTACCAGTTCCTCCAAATCCTTTTTCATTACCTTTTGGTTCT